>Ga0315899_10005723_pt1 | contig 13406 bp, 14 predicted proteins | sample LakEriMetagenome_2_FD_203518 | JGI IMG/M metagenome (GOLD analysis project Ga0315899, IMG submission 203518) | Freshwater fungal communities from buoy surface, Lake Erie, Ohio, United States - Buoy 4 MA112 | ecosystem: Environmental > Aquatic > Freshwater > Lake | place: USA: Lake Erie, Ohio...
CAGTCATGGGGCCATCCTCTCGCACCGGCCGGGGCGCCGCAAGGGGTGGCGCTCCGATTTCCCGCGCCCCATGCTCCGGGAGCCGGACCACCGGCCCTGCCTCTCACGCTCCCTTCCGCCTGCTCCGATCATGCGCGCCTTTCCCTTCCTGCGCCTGGCGTCCGTCGCCGGCGTGCTGCTGCTGGCGTGTGTTCCCTCCCTGCGCGCGCAGTCACCGGCGGTACCGCCGGTGGCCCCGGCCGACAGCGCGCTGCAGAGCGAAATGCTGCGGCTGCTCGACGCCTTGCCTGCCCAGAGCAGCATGCACGCGCTGCACGTGCCGAGCGGCCGCACGGTGGCCGTACGCGCCGATCAGCCCATGAGCACCATGAGCGTCATCAAGATTCCGATCATGGTGCAGGCCTACCGCGATGCCGAGGCGGGACGGTTGCGACTGGACGAGCGGCACACCATTCGCGAAGAGGATCTGCGCGGCGGCTCCGGCCTGCTGCAGCGGTTCGCGGTGGGGCTCGCGCCCACCATGCGGGATCTCATCGACCAGATGATCATCACCAGCGACAACACGGCCACCGACATGATCCTCGCGCGCGTGGGCAAGGATCGGGTGAACGCCTCGCTCCAGGCCCTGGGCTTCCGCGACACCCGCGTCATCCACACCATCGGGGATTTCTTCCGCCTGCTGCAGGCGGCGTACGACCCGCAGCGGGCCCGCTGGTCGGATGTACAGGTGTTCCGGGCGCGACCGCCCGCCGACATGTCGGCGGCGACAATGGCAGAGACCCGCTACCGCTTCACCGCCGATGCGGCCATGTGGCTGGGCAGCACGACGGCGCGCGAGATGAATACCTTGCTGCGCGGCATCATGACGGCCAGCTATGCCAACCGCGAGCACAGCGACGCGATGCTGCGCCATCTGCGTGGGCAGTTCTACAACTCACGGCTGCCCGCCACCCTGCGCTATGCCAGCGGCGTGACCGTGTCGCACAAGACCGGCGACTTCCCGCCCATCAGCGGCAGCGATGTGGGCATCATCGACTATCCCGGCGGCCCGATCGTGATCAGCGTCTTCACCAACAGCAACCGTGGCGACTTTGCGGTGCTCGAGGCCACGATCGGCAAGATCGCCTCGCGCCTGGTGGAGGTGTGGAAGTAGCGGTATCTGCCGCGCGCGCGTTCGTGCCGACCCGGAAGTCGGCAACGTGTGGCGGCGCTCCGCGCAGCGCCTTCTGCGTGCGGCAGGCGAGCGCAGCCAGCAAGGGCGGCAGCAGGCGACAGGAGCCGGATGTTACCACACCTCGCCCGGGCGCCACTCCACCGACAGCGGCAAGGACAGCGTCAACGGCGACGGCGTGCGCACCGTACGCCGAATCATGACCTCCTCGTCGGGGGTGGGCTCCATGCCCGCGGCGGTACGCACCCACAGCGCACCGCGCCACGACTCCCACCCCAGCCGTTCGTAGAAGGCCGCATCCGACGGCGATAGCGCCCCCAAGTCGAACGCCTCCAGATCATCGGTCACGGCCCGCAGCAACGCCGAGGCGAACCCCTGCCCCTGCCGCGCCGGTCGCGTGGCCACGAGTTCCACGTAACCGGTGCGCAGCAACGGGTACCCCTCGGGCTGCAGTTGCCGCTCCACCAGTATGAGGTGGCTGACCAAGGTGTCCCCTTCGTGCAGAAGCAGGTGCAGGCCGGGGCCGATCCAGTCGAGGTAGGGGGAAAGGTCTTCTTCGTAGGCCTCCGCACAGAGCGCCAGCACGTCGTCGCGCTGGACCGGACTGAGCTCGTGTGTAGGCAAGCGACGAAGGCGCGTTGGTCCAGCAGGCATGAACTCCCCCGTTTCTCCGATTCCCCGTTTCTCCCGTATGCTGTTCACGATCACCCCCCCGCACGGCGTTCGGGAGTGTCACGTGGGCGGACGGGATGTGAATCGGGGAACAGGAGCAACGGAGCGCATACGCTACCCGGAGTGGCGCGTCAGGCGAACGCCGCCCGGTAATCGTGCGCGTAGGCCGCGAAGCGGCGTGGGGCGACCCCGGTGATGTCCTGCACGGCCGTCGTGATGCGCTCGGAATACCCGAGCTTGAAGAAGTGCAGGATGGTCAGCAGGAAGTCGGCGTAATCCGCCGGCAGTCCGGCGGCGAGCAGTCCCGGCCGCATGGTCTCCGGTGTGATGTCCTCGTACCGGATGGTGCGACCCAGCGCCTGCGACAGCAGCACCGCGACCTGGTCGTGATCGAGCGCTTCGTCGCCCGTGAGATCGAACGCGCGGTTGGCATGGGTATCACCCTGCAGCAGCACGGCGGCCACGGCGGCTACGTCACGCGCATCAATGAAGCTGCCCTTCGCCGTGCCGGTCGGCAGCTGAATGACCCCGGCCGTCTTGATGCCATGCAGCCAGAACGTATGGAAGTTCTGCATGAACCAGTTGGGGCGAATCACGTTCCACGTGAGCCCCGACTGCTCGAGATGCCGCTCGGCCTTCCACATGGCGCCGTTGGGGTCGGCATCGGCCCCCATGGCGCTTAGGAGGACGACTTTGTGCACACCCAGTGCCTTGGCGGCATCCACGACCGGGCCGAGCAGCTGGTCCTGATTGGTGTGGCCCGGCGGTGACAGCAGGAACACGCCGTCCGCCCCGGCCACAGCGTCGCGCAGCCCTTCGCCCGTCACCAGGTTGACGGGCACCTGGCCAGGACCGGGCTGGCGGCTGGTGGCGCGGCGTACGGTGTGACCAGCGGCTTCGAGAAGGCGGGACACTTCACTGCCGACATTACCGCCGGCTCCGATGACGAGAAACGTGGACATGCAGCCTGCTCCTGTATGGTGAGGGGAGTTGTTGGACGTACAATGCCGCGTATTCACCATACCAAGAATGGCAGAAAATCCTGATTCTTTGTTTTTCCGTCCTGTCAGTCTAGTATTCAAGATATGGACATCCTGAGCAATCTGCTGCGCGAGGCTGGGCTGCGGCGCCGGCTGCTCGATCTGCGAGAGGTGCCCGAGCACACGGCGCTGCGCTTCCCCTGTGAGCGCAGCGTGGGCTTTCATGTGGTGCTCGAAGGCACGCTGTACGTGCACACCGACAGCGATCCACATCCCCTTCGCCTCGAGGCGGGCGATGTGGCCGTCATGGCTCGCGGGTGCACCCACCTGCTGACCACCAGCGAGCACGCCGTCGGACTCCCGGTGTACACGCTCACCGCCCATGCCGCGAAGAGGCCCGGCACCGGCGGCACGACCGGCACCGCCGGCACGCGCGTCGTGAGTGGCGCCTACCAACTCTGGAACGCGCCGCTGCATCCATTCTTCGCCGAGTGGCCGGCATGGCACCTGGTACGCGCCAGCCGCACGGCGACGCTCGAACCGCTGCAGCTGTGCGTGGCGATGCTCGCGGCAGAGATGCACGGCGAGCAGTTGGGACGCGACACGGTGGTGTACAGCCTGCTCGACGTGATGTTCACGCACCTGTTGCGCGACATCGCCGCCGCGCGCGCCGCGCAGGGCGCCTCGTTCAGTCTCGCCGTGCGCGACCCGCTCGTGCGTCGTGCCGTCGCGCTCATGCACGAGGATTGTGCTCACGACTGGACCCTCGACACACTCGCCCGGGCCGTGGGGATGTCGCGGAGCGTGCTGGCCGAGCGGTTCCGCGACGCGATGAACGACACACCGTTGTCGTATCTGCGCACCGTGCGGTTGCAGCGAGCCATGCGCCTGCTCGCCGAAAGCGACGACACCCTCGAGCGCATCGCCATGCAGGTGGGCTACACCGACGCGTTCAGCTTCTCGAAGGCGTTCAAGCGCGCCGTGGGACGCTCACCGGGCGAGTACCGGCGCGAACGCGCGGAAGACCAGTGGGCCAGCATGCGCTTCCCCCCCGCCGCGGCCATCGGCGGCTGAGACGTGAGACGGAAGCGGTGAGGGAATGGAGAGGCTGAACGCTGAGCCTCTGCCCGCTTCCCCTCGCGCCTCACATCGCCATGCTCAACGGGCGATGTAGAGGGTGTGCCAGGGCCCCGAGGTCACGTGCGCCCGCACTTTCATCGCCTTCACATCGAGCCCGGCGTGCTTGAGGGAATGCTCGAAGTCGGGATCGTCGCCCACCGACCAGTAGGCGATCGTGCCCCCGGGTTTGAGTGCCGCCATGGTGTTGGCAATGCCGCGGGTGGCGTACAGCCGCGAGTTCTCCTGCATGATCATCCCTTCCGGCCCGTTGTCGGTGTCCAGCATGATCGCGTGGAACCCGCCGCGGTTCTTGCGCAGCACATTGCTCACGTCATCATGCACGACGCGCACCCGGGGATCGGCCATGGCCACGGCGGACAGCGCAAACTCGGGGGTGGCGTTCCACTGGATCACCTCGGCCACCAGTTCGGCCACCACCACTTCGGCGTCGGGGCCGAGGTGCCGCAGCGCCTCGCGCAGGGTGAACCCCAGCCCCAGACCACCAATCAGCACCCGGGCGCCACGTGTGGCGGCGAGTGGGGCACACGCCACCTCGGCCAGCTTGTCCTCGGAATGATGCCGCCGCGTGGACATGAGCTCCACGCCGTCGGCCCGAATGAGATAGGCCCCATCGTGACGGAAGAGCTGCAGCAGCGTGCCGTCGGGGGTGTGCGCCTCGCCAAGGCGTTCGAGGGGTTTCATCCCCGCAAGCTAGCCCCGTCCATTGCGGGCACACCACCGGCGGCCAGACGCCATGGATGGGGAGCCCCCCGTACCCTCACCGGTGTGCCCGAATGCCCAGAAACACCGGAACCGCCATGAGCTCCGCGTAGTGCCGCGGGTCTGCCGCGCGCATGGCCTCGGTGGGCCGGGGCATGGCTCGCTGGCTGCGGGAAACAGCTCGTCGGAGCATACGGAGCCGCGGAGGCACGGAGCACCGCGGGATGTACTCTCCGTGTCTCCGCCGCTCCGTGCCGCCGACGAGCAGTCACGACATCACTCGGAATCGTAGATCTGGACGCGACTCCACCGCGAATTGTTCTGTGCCACGAATTGCTGGTGCGCGGGGTGCACCTGATAGGCATCATGCTCGGCCATGTCGCGGAACAGCAGCACCAGCGCCCACGTGTACGTGCGGTCGATCACCGGCCGGTCGGTGGACGCCGGCGTGCCGATGTAGCACCCCTGCGAGGGGATGGCGGACAGCGCCTTGAGGTTGCTCTCGAAGCTGGCGCGCTCGTCATCGGACAGGTCCGGGCGCAACCAGAAGTACACGGCGTGAACGAGCATGGGCATGGGGCTGGAGGGAGTGACGGCGGACTCCCCAAGCTCACCGTCACGCCCCTCCCCCCGCAACCGCCACCCTACCAGCCGCGCACCACATCCCGCACCGCGTCCACGAACGCGCGCGCCTCGGTCGACGGGACCGCGCCGCGTCGCCACACGGCGACGATGTCGCGCTGCAGATCATGATCGACGAGCGGGACATACACGCACTGCGGCGTGTTGTAGCGGCTGGCGGCCATGGCCGGCACGATGGAGACCCCCACGTCGGCGCCCACGAGCTCGAGCACCGTGGCCAACTGCGCGCTGCGGCACACCACCGACGGCCTGACCTGCCGGCTCGAACAGAAGCCGGCCACCTGTTCGCCCAGGCAGTGCGCCGGGTCGAGCGTCACCGCCGGTGCATCGTGCAGCTGGGCCAGGGTGATTCGGCCGGCGCGTGCTGCCGGATGCGAGGCCGGCACGGCCACCACCAGGGCGTCGGTGCCCAGTGACTCGGTATCGAGATGGTCGAACGCGTATGGGAGCGCCGCGATAACCAGATTCAGCGTTCCCTCGAGCAGCAGGCGCGCCAAAACCGCGCTGTAGTCCTCACGCAGCTCCACGGTGGTGGTGGCGTGATGGGCGTGGAAGCGGCGCAGGGCGCCCGGCAGCACGTACGGCGCGACCGTGGGAATGGCCCCCACGTACAGCACCCCGCCCCCGCTGGCCCCATCCCGCCGCACCGCTTCGGCGGTGGCCCGCATTTCGTCCAGCAGCCGCCGGGCGCGGGGATACAACGTGCGGCCAGCGTCCGTCATGGTCACCCCTCGGCCGTGGCGGGCAAACAGGACCGCGCCGAGCTCCGCTTCCAGCCGCTGGATCTGCCCCGACAGCGACGGCTGAGAAATCCCCAGCCCCCCGGCCGCCCGACTGAGGCTCCCGGCATCGGCCGTCTCCACGAACGCCCGCAAGAGATCGATGTCCATGACGCGCTATCATACTTGGCTATGGGACTTATAGGAATGCCCCCATTGCTGCCTATAGCTGGACGCTCTAGTCTTCACCATCACTGTACACGTGCGCACAGGGGTCCTCTCCGCGCGCACGTCCTTGCTGCGCATTTCCACACCCTCCGTTCGGAGAGAGCACGATGGAAGGACATTCCGCTGGAAACGGGGGCAAGTGCCCCGTGATGCACGGTGCGACGGCCACGAACAGTGCCGCTCCGGCGCCGCGTGGTCGCACCAACCGCGACTGGTGGCCGAACGCCCTCAACGTGGGCATCCTGCGCCAGCACTCGTCGCTCTCCAATCCGCTGCCGGGCTACAAGTATTCCGACGCGCTCAAGGGGCTCGACGTCGAGGCGCTCAAGGCCGATCTCGTGGCGCTGCAAACGGACTCGAAGGACTGGTGGCCGGCCGACTACGGCCACTACGGTCCCTTCTTCGTGCGCATGGCGTGGCACAGCGCGGGCACCTACCGCACGGCCGATGGCCGCGGTGGCGCCGGCAGCGGCACGCAGCGTTTCGCCCCGCTCAACAGCTGGCCTGACAACGGCAATCTCGACAAGGCCCGTCGCCTGCTGTGGCCCATCAAGCAGAAGTACGGCAACACGATTTCGTGGGCCGACCTGTTCATTCTCGCCGCCGACATCGGCATGGAAACGATGGGCTTCAAGCCCTTCGGCTTCAGCTTCGGTCGTGAAGACGTGTGGGAGCCCGAGCAGGACATCTATTGGGGCAGCGAAGGGGAGTGGCTCGCCACGAGCGAGAAGGAACACAGCCGCTACTCGGGCGACCGTGAGCTCGAGAATCCGCTCGCGGCCGTGCAGATGGGCCTCATTTACGTGAACCCCGAAGGTCCCGACGGCAAGCCCGACCCCATGGCGTCGGCGCGCGACATCCGCGAAACGTTCGCCCGCATGGCGATGAACGACGAGGAGACCGTGGCGCTCGTGGCCGGTGGTCACACCTTCGGCAAGATGCACGGCGCGGGCGATACGGCGCTCGTGGGCCCGGAGCCGGAAGGCGCGCCGATCGAAGCCATGGGCTTCGGTTGGCTCAACAGCTTCGGCACGGGCAAGGGCGCGCACACCACCACGTCCGGTCTCGAAGGCGCGTGGACGCCCAACCCCACCAAGTGGGACAACGGCTACTTCGACACGCTCTTCGGCTTCGAGTGGGAGCTCACCAAGAGCCCGGCCGGCGCGCACATCTGGGAGCCCACCGACAAGGACGCGTCGCTCGTCGTGCCCGATGCGCACGTCCCGGGCAAGAAGGTGCGTCCGGCCATGAGCACCGCCGACATCGCGCTGCGCACCGACCCCACGTACCTCGAGATCTCGAAGCGCTTCCACGCGAACCCGCAGGCGTTCCACGACGCGTTCGCGCGGGCGTGGTTCAAGCTCACGCATCGTGACATGGGGCCCAAGACGCGATACGCGGGTCCGTGGATTCCGCAGGAAGAGCTGCTCTGGCAGGATCCCATTCCCGCCTGCGATCACCCCGTGATCGACGCGGCCGACATCGCGGCGCTCAAGGGCAAGATCCTCGCGGCCGGCCTGCCGATCTCGCAGCTCGTGTACGTGGCGTGGTCGTCGGCCAGCACCTTCCGCGGCAGTGACAAGCGCGGTGGCGCCAACGGCGCGCGCATTCGCCTCGAGCCGGCGAAGCAGTGGGAGGTGAACCAGCCTGCCAAGCTCACGCGCGTGCTCGACATCTACGAGACGATCCAGCAGGAGTTCAACGCCTCGGCCACGGGCGGCAAGAAGGTGTCGATTGCCGATCTCATCGTGCTCGGCGGCGCCGCGGCGATTGAAGCGGCGGCCAAGAAGGCGGGCTTCGACATCACGGTGCCGTTCACCCCCGGCCGCATGGATGCGACGCAGGAGCAGACTGACGCGCATTCGTACGCGGTGCTCGAGCCGCAGGCCGATGGCTTCCGCAACTACCAGAAGACGGTGTTCCGCAAGCCGGCCGAAGAACTGCTGGTGGACAAGGCACAGCTGCTGGGGCTCACGGCGCCGGAGATGACGGTGCTCGTGGGCGGCATGCGCATGCTTGGCGCCAACTACGGCGCCACGAAGCACGGCGTGCTCACCGACCGTCCGGAAACGCTCGCGAACGACTTCTTCGTGAACCTGCTCAGCATGGACACGACGTGGGCGCCCATGGCCGGCAGTATGGAAGTGTTCGAAGGCCGTGATCGCGTGACCGGTGATGTGAAGTACACCGCCACGCGCGTGGACCTCATCTTCGGTTCACACAGCGAGCTGCGCGCCGTGGCCGAGGTGTACGGCCAGCATGACAATCAGGAGCGGTTCGTGCACGACTTCGTGGCCGCGTGGAACAAGGTCATGAACGCCGACCGGTTCGACCTCGCGTAAGGGGCCGGATACGGGCACAACGCCACGGGGCACGCCGGATCGGCGTGCCCCGTGGCGCATCCGCCCTTTGGCGACGTGCGACCGGCACTACGGTTGCCCACCGCGGAACTGCTTCACCGCCGCATTCACCTTGAAGTCGATGGCGATCTTGCCGATCGCCGCGCTGGCCTTGGTGGGGTCACCCTGCACACCCGCGTCGGGGCTGCCACCATTCACCGCGAGCTTGTCCATGCGAATGCCCTGGGCATGCACGTACAGCAGCTGCGACGTGTCGCTCGTGCCGGCGTGCGAGCCCACCACCTGCTCGCTCCAGCCGTAGGTCTTGTTGAGATAGTCGCGAATGAGCAGGCGCCCCTGCTCGTAGTAATCGGTGAGGGCGTGCACCCGCACCCCGCCACCGCCCCATTCGGCATTGAGCGCCTTCGCGACATTCACCATGCCGCGCTGGTTGCCGCCACTGTCGCCAATGAGAATGATGTCGGTGAAGCCGTGCACCTTGAGGGAGCGCACCGCCGCGTCGAGCACCTGCTCGTACGCCGGCTGCAGCAGCGAGATCACGCCGGGCTTGTCCCCGAAACCCGGGCGCGTGTAGTCGCCCTCGGGCACGTACTGCAGCGTGGGCGCCACCAGCGCATTGCCGAGGCGCTGGGCCAGCAGCCCGGCCGCGAAGGTCACGATGTAGTTGTGCTTCCCCATCACCATGTGCGGTCCGTTCTGCTCCGTGCCGCCGGTGGGGATGATGGCGATCTTGCGGCCACCGGCGATCGCATCGCGGATCTCGGTCCATGTCATCGCTTCCATGTACGGCGCCGCGTCAGGGTCCGGACGTTCCTGCGCCCACGCCGGCGAGGCGGCGAGCAGCGACGCGGCGAGCAGCGAGAGCGCGGTGGTCATGACACCACGGCGAATGACAGCAGCGCGCATCACTGGCTCCCTCCGGCGCGCAGCGCACGGATCTGGTCGAGGGCGTGGTTGATCTTGATCGTGAGGAGTTCGGCGCCCAGCTCGGCGCTGGCCTTCGTGGGATCACCGTTCACGCCGCTGTCCGGTGCCCCGCCGTTGCGCGCGAGCCGCTCCTTGCGCACCAGCTTCGGGTTCACGTACAGCAGCTCCGAGGTGTCGAGCATCCCGGCGTGGCTGCCAATGTCCTCATCGGTGAAGCCCCGGCCGCGCAGCATGACGCGCATGGCTTCGGCCGCCTTGGTGTAGTAGTCGCCAATGAACAACGCGCGGGCACTGCCCGCCCATTCGGTGTTCAGCTGCTCGGCGGCCTTCTGCATGCCGCGTTGGTTGCCACCGCTGTCGCCAATGTAGATGATCTGCGTGAAGCCGCCCGCCTTGAGCGAGCGCCCGGCGTGCAGCAGCAGCTCCACGAAGCGATCTTCGGGAAGCGTGATGGTGCCGGGCTTGGTCATGTGCCCGCGCGGCGGATCCCAGCTGCCTTCGGGCACGTAGGTGATGATGGGCGCCACCAGCGCGTCCCCCAACGCCTGGGCAATGCGCGCGGTGGTGTGCGTGAGCACGTACTTGTGCTCGCCATCTACCATATGGGGCCCCTTCTGTTCCTGCCCCGCCGTGCCAATGAGCACCGTGCGCGTGCCCGCCTGCTGGCGGTCGCGAATCTCGGTCCAGGTGAGTTCGTCGATGAAGACGGGGGGCGCCGGCTTCATGGAGGCGGCCTGCGCCACGAGGGCATCGGGCGTTGCCACGAATAGCGCAGTGGCGGCCGCCAGCAGCAGCGGAGAGTATCGAACGGGGCGCATTAGGCTCGGGAGGGAGGAGCGTGGCGGCAGCTTCGACGAACGATCGCCGACGAACTTCGCGTGCGGGCGCGCCGTCGGCAACCCAGCGCCATGGCGCGTGTCGCCACGGCCGAACTGACCATGGGAGAACACGAGAAAGGGAGAAGGGGAGGATGTGCTCCCGTTCTCCCTTTCTGCTGTTGTCAGTGCAACCCGGACCCCGACGCAACCCGACCCGACGCCTACGCGCTGCCTACGGGAACCGGGACCGCGTTGAGGCCGCCAAAGCGCCGGTCGCGCTTCACGAAATCGGCAAAGACCGCATCGAGATCCGACGTGGTGAGGTCGGGGAACAGCGCATCGACGAACGCGAGCTCGGCATACGCACACTCCCAGAGCAGGAAGTCCGACAGGCGCCGCTCCCCACCCGTTCGCAGCAGCAGGTCCACATTGGGCAGCAACGGGTCACCTGGCCACTCGCCTTCCCCGGCACTCACGCGGGCGAACGCTTCCTGCAAGGCCGCCTTGCTGGAGTAGTCGATGGCAACACGCAGGTGCATGCGCGTGCACTGGGCAGTGCGCGCCTCCACCTCCTCCATCTTGGCCACCAGCGCCGGCGGCAGCCGGTCACGACGACCAATGATGGAGAGACGAATGCCGTTCGCCCGCAGCTCGGCGAGCTGCCGGTCGAGGTGCGAGGCGAACAAGTCCATGAGGAAGCCCACCTCTTCGCGCGGACGCTTCCAGTTGTCACTCGAGAAGGCGTACAGCGTGAGGTGCTGCACTCCCAGTCGCGCACAGTGCGCGACGACCTCGCGGGCTGTCTGCGCACCGCGCGCGTGCCCCATCCACCGCGGGCGCGCCCGCTTGGCCGCCCAGCGGCCGTTGCCGTCCATGATGACGGCGAGGTGCCCCGGCACGCCGGTCATGCGCCACCTACCCGTTTGATGAGAGCTTCCATGTGCGCGAGATAGCGTTCGAGGGCCTGTCGCCCCTCGGCGGTGAGTTGATACTCGGTGCGCGGCACGCGCCCGTCGAAGCGCTTCGTGCAGGTCACGTAGCCGGCGTCCTCGAGTTTGCGCGCATGCACGGACACGTTGCCATCCGACGTGTCGAGCAGCGTCTTGAGATCGGTGAATGAGAGCCCGTCATGCACCGCCAACGCACTGACGATGGCCAGACGCACGCGCTCGTGAATGAGCCGGTCGAGCGCGATCGGCAGCGCGGCGTCCCCGGTGACAGCTGTCAGCGGGGGCCGTGCCTTCTGAGGACGACCCGCGTCCGGACTCGTTTCGTCCCGTCGGGCCCGCCCCGGGGACTCAGCCACCGTACCGCCTGGCGATGTACACACCGAACCCGATCTGCAGCACCCCGAACCCGAGGGCCATGAGGACATCACCGTGAGCGAAAGGGAGGAAGAGCGCGCAGGTGCCGAGGCCGAGGAATCCCCCCCCCATGAGCGGCACAGCGCGGATGGAGTGTGCGCCCGCGGTCGTGACCCCCACCCCGTAGAGCAGCAGCCAGAGACCAGGCAGCGTGCGGTGCAGCAGCCGGGCGTCGACGCCCGGGGTGAACGGATCGAGCAGGGCCGCCGTGAGCACGGCCCCGGCGAGCATGGACGGCCAGAATCCGAGCAGGAACTTCCGGGCCGGCACGCTGAGGGTGAACTCCGCCTGGTCGCGCACGCGCCGGCGCATCTTGCGCCACATGGTCCAGCTGCCGGCGATCGCGGCCAAGACCGCCGTGCAGACCCACACCGCCACCCAGCGCTCGGCGCTGGACTGCGAGGCCGCCACCGGCGCGGCCAGCAGCGCCAGTGCCCCGACCCCTACGAGCCCCCAGCCCGGGACGTCGGTGAACGAGGCCGCGCCCTCCATGGTGCGCCGGATGAACGACAGGTCCTGCAATGCCCGGTCGTGCAACGCCGGAGGAGACGAGGTGGGGGCCGCCATATGGCGGAGTATTCCTTGGGGAAACGCTTGCGTCAAGTACTTTGTACCATAAAGTTAATCGAAACCCTGACGCCGTCTCCCGCCTCATCCGGACCTGCTGGTGCCCGCTTGGCTCCGTCGTACCCGTGCCGCCCTGACCATCGGCCTCACCTGGGCCCTCGGCTGGGCGCCCGTTGGAGTGCTGGTTGGCCTGGCCGTCGACCCTCACGGTCGCCTGGACGAACCCTGGCCCCTCATCTTCGCGTACCCGGGATTCGCCGGCGGCGTGCTCTTCTCCATCCTCCTCGCCCGGCGCGCGCACCATCGCCGCGTGGCGGATCTTTCCGTTCCACGCGTGGCGCGTTGGGGCGGGTTGGCCGGGCTGGCCGTCGGCAGTCTCCCGTTCCTCATTGGCAGCCCGACCGGGCGGATTCCGCTGGCCCTGCTCTACGCGGTGGTCGCCGGGGCCACCACCACCCTGTGTGCCGCCTCGGCGGCGGCCACCGTGGCCGTGGCGCAGCGCGGTCGCTCCACCGACCTCCCGGGCGCGTCACACGAGTCCGACCGCGTGGACGCCGCCGCCCTGTTGGCAGACCCCTGACGGCGTACCGCTTCACCTCGAGCAGCCGCGCCGTCGGTGCCACACGGCGCGGCCATCACGCCGTGGCCAGCCACGGCGCCGCGCGCGCCGGACTTCCGCGAGCCGTTCGCTCACGACGAGGACGAACGATGCCTGGCGATGAGGGTCTGCTCGCAGCCCAACGCCAGCAACGCACCGCCGGCGTACGCCGCGATGTCCAGCAGGTCAGCCGTGCGACCGAACAGTGGTACACCACGGAACTGCATCCATTCGACCACGAGCCCCACCAATGCCACGGCCCCGGCGCGCGCCAGGGCCGGTACCCGCACGGGGAGATCCTCGGTCGCCACGCCCAGCAGCAGCACCATGGCGAACGGCAAGAGCAGGTCCATCAGGTACCCGGTGACGAACCCCCGGAACGGGCCACGATACTGGGGACCAGTCACGAGGTGCAGGGTGGCGACCCCAACGCAGATCGCCACCACAACAGCCTTGTGCACCGCCCGGGACGGCGGCATCGCGGGCTCAGCGCATCCGGTCGCGCCGCACCTGCACGCGCA
>Ga0315899_10005725_pt1 | contig 13404 bp, 8 predicted proteins | sample LakEriMetagenome_2_FD_203518 | JGI IMG/M metagenome (GOLD analysis project Ga0315899, IMG submission 203518) | Freshwater fungal communities from buoy surface, Lake Erie, Ohio, United States - Buoy 4 MA112 | ecosystem: Environmental > Aquatic > Freshwater > Lake | place: USA: Lake Erie, Ohio...
TTCTTTTCAGTTGCGTTGGTGACTGCGACCGATGCGCCCTGCTCCCTCATCAGAAACCCTCCTGCATAATCGACCAGCAATCGTTTAACCCAAAACTGTACATCATGTCCGGTCTTGGAGCTGTTCTTTGTACCGGCGGCAGAAGACGCTGCAGAAGCCAGATTCCTGCTGTTCAGGCGATTGCCGAACCTATCACGGAGAACGAGTGTGTATGAATTATGGCCCACCGATCCGAGAAACGCACCATCTTCTAGGTTTGTTGTTGACTGATAAACCTTTCCATTAATCATTTCCATGAATACTTTCGGCGATTTCTGCTCAAGATAGCTCGCGACAGGATAAGTCTTCTCCGGCTCTACTTTCAGAATGTGTGCACGCTTGTCAGCAATAATTTGACCTGCGAAAGTCAGGGCAATGCTGTAGCTTCCGGATGCCGTGAACGTGCAGGCTCCTCGGTAACCTTTAGCAGTACTGACAGAACATCGCGAGTCTAGTCTGCCATTGACCGTCACTCCAAAGAATTCCCCTTGCTGCTCAAGCATATCTCCGAATTCGTCCTTTGCCAAGATGAAGAAAGTAGATATGTGGCCTGCAGTGGAAATAGTCAGCCCCTGGCCAAAGGATTGACACTGAGCAGCACAAGTACCACGCCCAAGCACAGTCATTATATTGCCGTCTTTAGTCAAAGGCACTACCACGCTGCCTGCTCTCAACCTTCCACTGTCAACAACAACATCGCCTACCTTCACCTGCATCCGGTAACTACCAGGCCGAGTGATGACGTACTGGATACTTTCGAAGGCCCCAATCCGAATACCCGGAATTTGAAGCAAGGGTATTCCAGACATCGTCGATATAAATGCAGTGACCAACGATTCCTTCGCTTCTGTCACCTCGTTTCCAAAGCCGTCGACGAGCCTTGCCAAAATCTGACTGGGCGTATCCACGCTTGTAACAAAGGCGAGAGAACCTTCAAGGTCACACGATTGGGGATTCGGTGGTCCAGGCAGCACATTGATGACAAATGGGCTTCCCTTTACATGTGCCTCGCCATCGAATATCCTGATGCTGTAGGAACCAGAAACAGTGGTCTTCAGCTCAATAGAAAAAATTGAGTCGTCATCTGTCTTGCCCATTACAATATCAGGTTGTCCTTTCTCTACTGCAACACTCAGTCGTTCGAACGAGGGAAGCATTCGATTCCCGTACTGATCTTGCGGCTGCACGTTCAAGGTGTAAGGCAAACCTGCTTGCAGCGTCGGAACTTGCCCAGGTGGAAATTCAATGAAACCTTGAACTAGAGCAGTCGATGGTAGATAATTGATCCTCGCCACCACGAGCTCCACAACTCTCGAAAGGACTTGACTGCCCTTGTGTAAGACCCTGACTGTGGCTGACGCAGGCTCAAGCGCATCAGGACAGGTCAAGAACGACCGAAACGAACACGTCGACGGCAATGCTGCTTTGTAGGCTATGATGTAGGTCCCCAAGAGTACGCATTGAGTCCTGAGGCACTTGGCCACAGGTCTGACTTTCACATCAACACTGGTCTGTGCACTCACTACAATGATCTCAAAGTCGAATCGAAAGTCACGAACGACATCGATTGACACCAGGTCAGTTCCAGCTCGTAAATTACCAAACATGTCGCGATCTTCCAGGGTGAAGGTCGATTCTTCAGAATAATAGGCAATGTCTAGCCCACTTCCGAAAATCTGAACTTTGGACAGGTCAGTTTCCATCGCCTGTACGTCGATGTACCACGGGGTCTTCAGATATCCAAATTTTTCGGAAGGAAGCTTATAGATGACTTTATAAATTCCTGTTCTTTGCAACGTATCGTTGAATGACAAATCTCCAGGAGTGTCGCTACTTGATATGAGTGGATACACAAGAATATCCCCTATGGGGCTACAAACTTTATATTCAGTGATAAGATACATGAGTTGGTCACATCCCTCAATCTCCACAGTCCAAGAGTATTGGGGCCGGGTGTAATTGGGATGGTTCACAACGTGTGGAGCAGTTGCGTTCGCGCCCTCAATTGCGATTAAAGTGGCCAGTTCTCCCACCAATCCCCCACCTTCTGTTCGTTCCTGTACTTTGACTTTGATTTCGTCGCCGATGAAGGTTTTCGTTCTCGTGGTCAAGCACGTTGTACCTATTCTGCGAGAGGTGCGAGACGAGATCGAATAACAGCTGGCAGAACTCATTTTCATGGAGGGTATCAATCCAGGAGGAATCAATGTTGTTATATTAGAAGCGGCCACGACATTGCCACCCACCATGACCTGCAAACTATACATGCCGGCGCTGGTGACAATATACAAGGATCGACAACTCGGACGAAATGAGTTGCCGCTCGTGGTGTTTGTTCTGATGGCCAAACTCCCCTTCGTGAGTTCTACTGAAACGTGTCCGTTGTTGCATGGCACGGAATTCCCATATTGGTCTCGAGTATCGATGTCAAAGAACGTCTTCTCATAAATGGTCACCTCTAAGGTGCCTGGTCCAGTGACCTGCGTTGCGTTTGGCCATGCCTGCGCTGGTGCCAACTCCATCGTCAACGGTGACCCTGGGATGCTTGGGCCATGAATCGATATCGCGTCTATTAAATACCGTCCCGATTGGCTAAAATGAAAAACATAGGTGGACGAACCAGTACCCTTGGAGGCAGGTATCAAATTCGAAAGAGCACCTTTCTCTATGTAGGCATGCATTTCGAGATCTAGGAGCAGCAGTCGGTAGGAAGCGTCAAAAGAGTTATCGTGCACATCATTTGGTACGACTGCCGTGACGATGCATGTTGCGGTGCAGCTCGAGCGGTCAAAAGCAATTTGTCGGCCAGACTGGGTGATCGGAGAGGATTTCAGAGGCAACTGTAATGTGCTGGTGGCGAATGGCTTCATAACGTCACCGGATGTTGTTTCTTGCTGAACAGATATCCTAAAATTACCAGACAGCTTAGGTGTAAAGGTGTAGGACAAGGAATGCTTTCCTTCAGGCTTGAACAGGCCTTCAAACGTCTCGCCGCCCTGCTGTATACGGATGCGGTATTGGCTTTCGGGAGGAGAGCCGACCAGGTAGTTGCGCTCGAAATCTCTCGGTGAAAACGACATCGCGAATTGTTGCCCGGCAGCAGGCGCAACACAATCTTTCTCCCCAGCATGGAGGCATATGGTGTCGAAATTGGCATTACGCACAACGAAGGAAGAATGATTTATCGATAGTAAACCTGGAGAGTAGAAGAGCAAAACAGGGCTCTGACGAATCGCCTGCCCACTGACTCTAATGTACAGTTTGATATTGCCGGACACGCGAGATTTCAGATTGAACAATAGTGGGCGTTCATAGTGCTTCTTTTCCCAGCTTGCATATTCGTATTTGGAAGTCATAATGACCATTGAAGCATTTCCGGGAAATTCAAGTTCTTCGAAAGTCTCCAAGAAGTATGAGTTCCCGAGGGCAATGCAGATACCATCGCTGTATGTCCCGCTACCTTGGATCAACGTTGCGCATGTGCAATTGAATTCAGCACACTTCTCCTCACATTGTGACGTGTTGAGAGGTGTCGTCGGATAGATTTCTTTGATGATATACGTCTTGTTGATAGTTTCGTTTCCGAATTCGCCCCCGAGCTCTTCCCTTACAACAGGGTACTGCACTATTCTTGTATTTGCAAACACGGTATCTACATCATCATAGCCAGACAGCGACCGGCATTTGGCTCGCTGCTGGTGCTTAAATTGATAATTCGCAATGTTATTCGCATCAACTACGGCCTCATAGAAGAATAGCGGCATTTCTCGAGGTGGCGGCGGGATGTTACACGATGTGCCATAGTTTGTTACAGTACACAGAGTCTGCGTGCGAGACGCGTTTAGCGCATTTGCCGTAGGAGTTATGTCTCCTCGTGATTCGTGCACGACAGAAAATGAAATCGTGTCGAGCCCAAGGCGAGTTGAAGCGCCACTTTCATCTCGTCCCTGCATCTTCAATCTCAGAGTGTCGTCCACTCTAAGCGCAAGAACCTTTTCTGCGATGTCCAGTTCGGCGGTGGACGTCACGCGAGTAAACGAAACGTCTGTGTTGTCGGCATCAAGGTACCCTCCAATGACATTTATCTGGAATGGGCTGCCGTGCACATGCCGTCCTTCGTGTCTGATGGTCAGAATATGTCGACCATATGTTCCCAGATCCGAGATTCTGGCATGATACGTCCCACCAGATACATACCTCACATCCGATGTCACCTTCAGCACTCCCTCGTAGCGTCCCACGACTGGATACAGGTCCAACTCAAAAATTTCAGAGGATGCCGTGCGATCATTGCCAAACGGGTCTCGGACGTGGATAAGGAAGTCGAAACCAGCCGCTGAGACTGGTTCTGCACTGATATTTTTGCTCAGCACGCATTGCTCGGTTGCAGTGAAATCTACGGGCAGAACCCGGAATACGGACACGCCCTGCTCAACAAGTGCTCCATTGAGTGATACCACAATCCCGTATTCACCGCTAACTGTAAGAAGAAAACTTTCCTGCCACTCATGCAATTCATTCATAGCATTTGTACGAAAAATAAATGGCATCAAAACTGGAGCCAATGGAGCCTTTACAAATGCTGTCTTGGACTGAGAACTCAGCGGCCCGTAGAGTGTCATTTTTGCATCTTCTCCGAGGCTTTCAGTCGGATTGCCGCAGATATCAATGAGTTCCAATGCGACGTTGAATTTTTCTCCAGCTACAGCTGGGCCTCTCCCAAGGTCAACTTGTTTGGCACGTGAAGCCTTTTCGCAACAAACTTCAGTACACGGCGAACCTGACGATGGCACATTCGGTTCTGTATGCACAATGATCGGCTGCATGGCAATCGAGACCGGGCGGCCAGGAGCGGTTTCTATGTGACCATCTAGCGACGACCTGAAAAGAGCTTTTCTGACTACAGCAGCACTGGAGATTGCCAAAGCTGGAATCTCGTCAAGCATTGTTATTCCCAAGGAATATTGCCCCATCCACTGCACTGTGTACGTTGCCGAGAATGTGCCATCAAGATTTTCAGATACTGACGCGAATTTGAGCGTGTTTGTGGGGCCCTGCACTCGGACGTGAAAGATACCTGCTCCCGGAGCATTGAGCCGCGGGTCTGGAGATGGTGTCTGAACTTGTCGGTTTCCAAATGCATCTCTGGGAGTGATGGAAAACGACGACACAATTCCCGCTGTTGCAATGGAAAGTCCCTGGCCATTGATAAGACATGAAGCTGGGTGTGTAGGCCCAGGGGCCACGACAAGTTCAACAGATGTGGTGCCGAGCAGATCAAATAAAATTGGTATTGACGTCATTGATATTGAAATCTGATAGACACCGGACGCTGTCAACATAGTCTCCACTTCGTGTTCACCTTGGAACAGTCGATACGTATTTAAATTGAAAGCATATCCTGTGCTCACTTCGTGGATGTTGACAGAAAACACAGCCGTCTGGTCAGATGGAAGCATTCCCTTTGGATCTCTAGCGGATACCCTCACTGCAAAAGGGGACCCGCCCTGTGAAGTTGCATGACACCGCTCAATGACTGGTTGTGTAAGGTTCCCAAAGCAGGGGTACCTTGTATTGGAGGCGACTAAACGACCTCGTGTCGTCCAGTCGACCACATTATCTGTTCCCAATGTCATAATTGGAAAAAATGGTGCGCCTTGCGGGATTATGCCACGAAATTTAACATCAATTCTATGTCTCCCGACTATTTTTGGGCGATAAAAGACATGACAGTCTTGATCATACGGATTTCCATCTGAGTGTCTCACGACACTTTCGATCACCTGATTGTTTGGATCCTTGACAATCACGTCTACATCTGCCACGTTGCACATGCCTTGATTCCCGAATGTATCATATGCTACTATGTCAAACCTGGACCATTGGGTATTGTCGACAGCTCCTCCAAGGACACCAGGACCTATGACCCTCGTTCTTTCAACCGACGGAGTTCCTGGAAGGACAGTCAACTGGAAGGGGCTACCGTGTATTTGCCCTTCCCTGCTTCTGTTCTTCGACGCAAGGGACAGAAGACCACTTTCATTGTGCAAGACATAGCCAGCTCGATCAGAATTAAGGTACCGGAAGTACAACGAATGCAAACCAGCCTCTTGGATTCGATAAACGAATTTTACACTGCCCTCCGGCTGCGGGCGAATTTCAATAACTTGGAAGCCCCGTGACGGCCGCGTAGGAAAACCTCTCCAATCTACAGTATAAAAATGGAGCCCAACCTTGCAACCGTGGGATAAAGCCCATCGCCATGTACCGGGATTGCCATATCCAGCTGTTGGGGTACCATCTTGCAGAGTATCATAGTTGTAGCCACATTCACTCCAGAAGGGATACCCAAGAACAGGCTGGTAATATTCTGGTCGTATGTTGTTTCCCCAAAAATCTCTCAGAAATAAAAATATGGTGTTGTTCTGCCCCGCTCCTGCGACCCTCAACCCCGAACCCGTGGCAGTGGATGTCGCAGGATCATAATTTGCGAGCGAAGTAGCCACCTCAAATTTCTTGGGATGATTCGCCATTAGGAAGCCATCTATGTACACTGTTATCCAGTAGTTCCCTGTGACATTGGGCTGCACCACAAATGAAAGCTCTCTTGTCTCTTTGTCAAACGTGCATGCACCTGCTTGAAGAATTTCATAGTATTCCATGTCGTATGTACATCGCGTGTCGACTGTAGCAGAGGCCCGCCCTCTGCGGTCATTTGGCGACACCCTGACTGCATATGGGACACCTATTCGTAGGACTGGATCCAAGGTCATGACGCTTTGAGCAATGACGATCCGGTCGGGAATGATGTTGACCTGCAAATCATCGTCAACAAATCAGTGCTTGATTAAGCTGAGCTTACTTCCGCGTGCATAGCGCTGCAGTAGAAAATAAAATACAAATCCTCACCGTGAAGCCCATTGCATCCAGTGTGCAGGCCAGACCAGTCCGTGCGCCACCTTTGCCAGCAGGGAGAATCTTACAGGGGTTCGGCGCTTGCGGCGGCTTCATAGATGTATGATTGTAGGCTTGAGGTGCATCATCGCATTGAACGCCGCTGACATGTGTACGAGGGTCGCAGTATTGCAGCTCAAGGTAGTATTCGCCAACGTATTCAGGGCGAAATGCAGCAACGAAAGCACTAAGCCCAGGATCATCTCCTTGACAAGGATCGGGGTCATCTCCGCAGCGCAGAATGTTGAATCCCGATTTGTCCAAAATTGGCTCTAACGTCTGGCCTGTGTCTTTGTCTTTAATATTTCGTGGCACAACCCAGATCCAGAAGCCCGAAGCCTTGTTATTCGGCGACGCGCCAACATAGTTTTTGGGATCAAAAAAAGCGTGGAAAGAAGTCACGAAATTAAAGTACAGGTCTCGCGGCTGAAAAAAGAATTGACCAAAAGCATCAATCGTCACGGTCTCGGGGTGCTTGATCAGCAAAGTGTGGGGAATCACAGGCTCGCCAGCCGTGATGTCCACGAGAAAGGGAGAACCCCCAAGAGGTACCAAGAAAGGTTCTAATGTCAATTGCAGACGATACTGTCCGGAAACCGTGACGTGCCCAATCACATGAAAACCTCCTGTTGTCGCATTAAATTTCGCATTATCCAGTTTCAAAATCATTTCAGGATGCTTCAGCTCTGCCACAACACCTACAAGCCCCCCGGACGGATTAGAATAGCTATCTTGCAACGTCACAATCAGCTCAAACGCGCCTGTTGGGCTGATTGCGCCTTTGAACTCCTTGGCCGTCTCATTTGCCCATGGATATCGGACCGTGCTCAAAGTCGCATTTGGCTCTCCGGCCGCAAGTGATAAGACTGACTGCCCCTCATTCAACGACGTTCCAAAAAACTCTGTCGCGATCGTATTCTGCGTCCTGATGGGATTTTGAATGACGGTTCCGTTGAATGTCAAATTGAGAATGCACGAAAACGCAACATTGCTCTGAACGGGGGCGATCATGGCCTCTCCATTCACAAACGGGCAAGACATGCATTCCGGACGTTCATTTGCGAAGGAGGAAACTTCATACGCATTGCCGTTACTGGTTGTTTTCGTGCCTGTAGCCCCACACGCGAGATCGAATCTAGGATTACAGTACCAGAACTCAACTAAGGAACCGCAGCCTCTCTGTGTGCACGCTGTGTCGGGACGAAACCGTCCAATGGTCTTATCAACGTTCAGTTCGTAACGCGTCTGCGTCAACGCACCGTTGAGAAAGCACTCCGCTATTATCTTAATCCCTGCCTTTTCAATTGTATCAGTGAAACGTCCGCACGATGATCTCGGATCACAATTGCCGTTATGCGAGAACACTCCTGTGAGTGGATTTCCCGCCCTGTCCATTGGGATCAATCGAATCGCTGCACCACCGGCAGCTTGGATCTGCCCGCGCATGGACGCGGGGTCAACCAAGAACGAGTGGAAACCCCCCCCGGTTACTCTCACTTCGAATGGGCTGCCCTGTCCCAGAGGGACACCATCCATGCGCACGACCACCCATGCTGTTACCTTGGTCTCCGGGCCAACAAGCTTTGTAGCGTTGCATGCAAATTGGTTGCATGTGGTATTACCAAGTTTGCTTTTCCCACCTCCGCCGATCCACTGGTAGGTTTCCCACTTTTTGGGCATTCGATCGGATACAACAGTAGCGATTCCTCGCTTGACCTCTTCAAACATGGACGTATCCACGCCCTGAATTTCAACCGAAATCTCACTGACCATTGCTGTGGAGTGCACTGGGTTGTTCCATGAATCATATCGCCGAACCTGCAACGTCAAGCATTTTCTGCTGATGCATTCAGGAAGCTCCCGATCAACAAGAAGCTGCGCAACAGAAATGTTTGAAATGTTCATTGCCTCGTAATCAGCAACGATCTTGTTTAAGAGGTACTCCGACACAGAACTCGTCGTGTCGAAAGATACCGTGAGCGTGGAATTGAGCATTTTACACTGGCGCTCACTGCTTAAATCCGCTTCCGTCTCATTTGAAGTTGGCGGCGCAATGTAGCAAGCTTTAGAGGTCCGTGGTGAAGGATACCCTGATGACACCATGACGCGTAACTGGTTTGGAGGATTGAAGCTCGCGGGACTTGACGGTTTGAGGAGAATATGGTATGCTCCAGATCTCGTCAACGTGAACGTTAGCATATCATCTGCGCTGCCTCTCCCTCTCCGCATGTGTTGATGCGCCGCCGAGCGAACAGACCAAAAGTCCGCCCCGCTATTCTGTTCGATGCCGTCTTGCAAACCCTCGCCCATGCGCCACTCCACGTTCTCCGCAGGTGACAGTTCCAGTCGATCTCCGGCGCTCAGCGCTAGCGTACTGGGATCCAACTCCGTACCCATGCATCCCGCTGCGTTTGATTGCGTGTTCCCTGCTGCGCTCTCCGCCCAGGACCGGCCGCCCACGCCTCCCAGAATTGCCCGGTAGCGAGTAAGGCATGTCAGGATCCGTTCCACCTGCGATCCGCTGGGCCCCGGTCCTTTGCCCCACTGTGGTGCGTGGCCGGGCGTCGAGCAGCGTGCTGCCGACAGGCACAGGCATAGCACGGCGAGCATGCGACCGGGGTAGAGCGCGAGCTTGGCTCCGGGGCAGCTGCGCCTGGTCCACAGCGGTCTGCTCTGCTCGCCTGCCAGGCCACAAGACATACCTTGTTCGAAGGCATCGCACCCCCTGCCAATCACCCTTGCATCGCCCCGTTCTCCCGTGCCCCGGCTCCCGTGCCCTGCGCGCCGGCTGGGTCTGACAGGGCCGGACTGGACCCGGCCTGCATGCATGCTGGCGATTCCGGCGGGCGGCGTGTTTTGCTTCGCTTCCACGCTGAGCATGTGGCCCGCCAACTGATCAGGTTTCCTACTGTCACGAACTTTTTTTGAACCCTTTGGACATTGGACAAAGCGGCTCTTGTCGGACTGTCGTCGGTGAGGACCATGCCGAAGAAAAAGAACAACAAGAAAGGAGAGGCGGAGTCTGCGGTACGAGGGGATCTCGCGGGGTTGCGCGCGTGTGCATGCGCAGCTGCTGCGCCAGCTCCCCGTCAATCGCCGAATTCCGTTGTGCTCACGTGGCACTTGAACTGCTTTGCAGTCCGCGCCGGAGGCGGCCGCACCGGAGCCAGCACCGCAAGCAGAGGAGTTCGATGCGGCGGCGCCGGCCGCCGAGTCGGCGCAGCCCACAGGTTCGCCGCTGTGCCAAGCAATGCGTTCGCTCAGTTCTTGCCGCTCGGATCTCAAAGGCGCGAGCAGCACCCCTGCTGGGCCTTTTCCCGTGCGCGCGCGGCGTTGATGTGGCCCTTGTCTTTTCCGGCCAGAAACGCCCGCAGCGGCAGACGGAGCGCCTGCCAGTGACGGCGTTGCAGAGAGTGAGGCTGCGCTGCCGCCGCCGTCAACCTCCGTGCCGCCGCCGTCAGCCCCTCGCTCGGACGCCTACAGCAAGCCCCCAGCGCCTGGCATATGCCAAGTGTGCAGAGGAACGACAAAGGTGCGATCCGTTGGACGTATATCCGCTCCATTTTCCCTGGACTCACGGGGCCTGTGCCTGCGCAGGTGATGCTGATAGAGCAGCAGATAATCGCACACGGCGGCATTACGGTTGGTTTCCCACGGACGTTGCCTGCCTCACGAGCGCTTATCCGTTGTGTCTAGTTCCGTTGTTTACCCCCTTGTCTGCACATGGTGCCGTTGTGTTCCGTTTCGCACTTACACCCGGAAACCATGTTGTCGGCCCATTCTTGGCTCATCCAGGTGCCTGGGACTTACCTGTGTCAATCCTGCATTAACGACCAGCCGCAGTCCACAGACTGGAAGGTTATTTCCTGCCTGAAATGGGACGAAGGCTGCCTCTCATGCATGCGTGGCCAGCTCAACTACCACGAGCGGCAGCCCTCGCTGACGTTGTCTTCTGGCTCCCCCCACCAGGTGTGGATGAAGTGGAAGCAGCGCAAAGGCGGGTAGGTGCACGACGTGATGGATTATACTGTTTCCCGCTTTTCAAGAAAGGAAAGAACCAGTCAACAGGACAGAAACAAGAGAATAGGCGAACAATTGTGCTGGGCGCCTGTATCCACTGGGATGATTTGTTTACAAACATTCAATGAATGTGAGGATTTTGCCGGGTGCACGTCCTGTCGTGTCAACGTGCTGTTGTTTAGGGTTTAGGCCGAAACCCTTGCAACACCTCCACCCATTGTCTCGTGGTCTTGAGCTTCAAACTGCTGCAGAGGCGGGGCTGTGTCAAAAAATACTCTTGCCATTGAATTTCTTGCCTGATGCCATATCCTGTGTGTGTGCCAGTGTGTCAGTGTGTGTGATGTGAGTGTGTGATGGTGTAGGGAGTACCTGTCGTTTCTGAATGAGACGCTCGTCGGCACGAAGATCAGCCATATGCTTGTCGACGAGCTCCATCTTGCGCGTGATCTCTTTGCTCATTCCCACGTTGCCTTGGTTGCGGCCCAGAGCTTCTTGGAGTTTGGCCCGCTGCTTCTCCGACATTTGAATCGCCTGCACAGAGGTGCACAGTATGAGCACATGGCTTCCGCCGCAGAGCTCTCTCTTTGCACCCTCTGTCCACCAGTCTGGCAGTATGCCGAAGAAATCCACCACGGTAAATTACGAAATTACGAAATTCGGTAATTTTCCCGCGCTTGAGCAATAGCTCGCGTCCTGTGAGCACAAAAGCAATTGTGTGTGTTTGTATCCTATCAGCACAAAAACCATACGAGCGGGGGCAATGACTCAGGGACTCAGCTCGATCCGCGGCGCGCGCAAATGCCAGCATATGGCCTTGACCTCTCTCGTGTGCACCAGCGCCATGGGGAGCTCTTTGATGGAAACCGCATCAATATTGGCTCGGCCCATTGCTTTCCCATACCCGCTCATCACCGCACTGTTCATCGTGGCCACCTGAAGAGCATACGAACAAAGCATGCAAATAAGGGGTAATATATATATGGCTCGGCCCGTGGCTTTCCCATACTAGAGAGAACACGTTATAAAAGACTAGGCCGGAGTCATCTGGCGGCAAAAGAGTTCACATTCCACTGAAAGAACAAATTCTAGTCAAAGAACACATTCTAGTGAGAGTACACGTTCCAATGAGAGAACACGTTCTAAAGAGACCAGGCCAGAGTCATCTGGCGGATGCTCCCAGCCCTTCTTTTTAAAAAAAAAGGAGGGAAAAAAGAAAAAGGAAAAGAGACCAGGCCAGAGTCATCTGGCGCCTGCTCCCAGCCCTTCTTCTTGTCTAGATCGTCGCCCATCGCGCGCCGCCGTTGCTTCTCTGAGGTCCGCACAAGTGTCAGAAGAGACCTAGTATTGAGGTAAAAGAGACCTATCATAGAGACAAAAGAGACCTACTTGACATTGGCATACCTGACGTCCACTTTTTAGCGCCACCCCTCTTGCGCTTGATCCCATCCTCTCCTTCGTCTTCTTGAAATCCCCCCTCTTCCTCTGGATCCGCACCTGCAGTGCACATTATGTGTAATGCCAGGTACATTAACACTGTGAGTGTGCGCGCATGGGCGTGCATGCGGGTGCGCACACGCACACATGCACACCCGTGCACAGGACCGCGGGGATGCACCAGCGCAAAGAGCGTGGGCACACACGAGGCGCACAAACTGTCCGCCGCATACAGACACACGGGAATCGCCACACGGGGGTCGCCACACGCCGTACCAAGTCCAGTCTTGTCATTTTTCGCTTTTGCACAAAGGGGATTCATGATCCCTTCGCCGTCGGGCCCTGCGTATGGCGGATTATTATAAGTATTAAACTACTATTATTACAAAGGGGTCACGACCCGCCCCTGCAAGACCCAACCTTTTTTTTCCGCTATCGCCCCCGGGAGTCGACCCCTCAGAGAGAAGAAATAAGGAATGTTTGGAACGGGGGAGGCAACGCCTCCTTCACATACTCGCATGGAGACTCCATGCGTTGAGCCAACTAGGATTCCCTCGCCCCCCAGAGAAAAGACTTTCTTTACAGAGAACACAACAGCGACAGAGAACAGAGAACACACCAGAGTCTCTACTGCGTTCTGTACAGAGAACACAACAGAGTCTTTACAGAGAACACAACAGAGAACACATTCTACTCGCCATGCGTTAAGGCACCCTCAAGGCCCTCGCCCCCTGCACCATTTGTAGACTATCCGGTTTCCATACCTATAGTAACAGAGAGAGAGAGAGAGAGAGAGAGAGAGAGAGACTCACACACACACACACTACGCGCGTTCCATACCTAGTCCGGCGCCCTGCACGTAGCCCATGCGTCGCATGATGTTGGAGGCAACGCCGCGCGTGTGCTGCTCCCACGCTCCGAGCGTCTGCGTGCAAACACACACACACATGTATGTAT
>Ga0315899_10005726_pt1 | contig 13402 bp, 13 predicted proteins | sample LakEriMetagenome_2_FD_203518 | JGI IMG/M metagenome (GOLD analysis project Ga0315899, IMG submission 203518) | Freshwater fungal communities from buoy surface, Lake Erie, Ohio, United States - Buoy 4 MA112 | ecosystem: Environmental > Aquatic > Freshwater > Lake | place: USA: Lake Erie, Ohio...
ATGGCGACAACATCCGCCATGGCCTGTGCAAGGACCTGGGCTTCTCCGATGCCGACCGCGAGGAGAACATCCGCCGCATCGGTGAGGTGAGCAAGCTGTTCCTCGATGCCGGCGTGGTGGTGCTCACCGCCTTCGTGTCGCCGTTCAAGGCCGACCGCGATCGCGCCCGCGCCCTGGTGGAGGGCGGCGACTTCATCGAGATCCACTGCGCCGCCGATCTGGCCGTATGCGAGGAGCGCGACACCAAGGGCCTCTACGCCAAGGCCCGCGCCGGCGAGATCAAGGAGTTCACCGGCATCTCCAGCCCCTATGAAGCGCCCGAGACCCCCGAGCTGCGGGTGGACACCGGCAGCCAGACGCTCGAGCAGAGCGTGGAGCAGGTGCTGGGTTACCTGAGCGCCCAGGGCGTCATTCCGCAGGCGAGCTGAAGGGCTCGCCCCCGGAAGGTTCCGCAACCCCGTGCCGCTGGGCCCAGAGATCCAGGAAGGTCTTGAAGCAACTGGCCAGCGGCACCGCCAGCAGCAACCCGAGCAGATCACCCAGGCCCATCAGGCTGCCGACGCGGGCCCCGATCGGCAGGCACACCAGCAGCCAGGCCGGTTGCAGGCCGACGATGCTGCCCATCAGCCGCGGCTGAATCCCCTGGTCCACCACCTGGCCGACGCTGATCGCGGCCACCAGCACCTCCAGGCCCGTGCGCGGATCCTGCAGGGCCAGCAGCAGGCTCACCAGCACGATCGTGAGCGCACTGGCGTAGGGCACCAGGGTTGTGAAGCCGATCGCCACGGCGAACAGCACGCCATAGGGAATCGCCAGCAGGGTGAACACCACGATCTGCAGACCGCTGAGGATCAGGGCCAGCAGCACCTGACCGGCGAAGTAGCCGCGGAAGGTGCGGCCGAGCGTGCCCAGCACCGGCGCCCGCACGCCCTCGGGCAGCCAGCGGGCCAGACCGGCCACGATCTGCTCACCGCCCAGCAGCAGGAACACCGCCAGCACCACCACGATCACGGCGTTGACCGTGAGGCCCACCGTGGCGCCCAGCAGCCCGAGCAGGCGCTGGCTGAGCTGGCTGGCGAGCTGACTGGCGCGGGCCAGCAGGGTGCTGCTGAGGTCGGTGAACTCGGTGGGCAGGCCGTGATCGGCCGACCAGGCCTCGAGGCGATCGAGCCACTGCTCCCCCTGAACCAACCAGGCGGGCAGCGCATTCACCAGCTCCCCCAGCTGCTCGATCAGGCGCGGCACCAGCCAGAGGGCCGCCAATACCAGCAGGCCGAGGCCGAGGCCCACCACGGCCAGCACGGCCAGGGGACGCGGGAGTTGCCGGGCCACCAGCCAGCGGGTGGGCAGATCCAGCAAAAAGGCGATCAGGGCGGCTGCCACCACCAGGGCCGGGAACGGCGCCAGGGGCAACAGCAGCTGCCGCAGCACCCAGAGGTTGAGGGTGAGCAGCGGCAGCGCCAGGCTCAGCCGCAGCCAGGTGGGCAGAACCAGCCGTTCAAGCATGGCTGCCGCTCACATCTGCGCCAGGTAGGCCGCGCTGCCGAGCTCCAGCAGGCGGGCATCCTTGGCCGTCACCTGGTCGTGCAGCTCGCGCCGGTAGGCCGCCACCCGCTGCGCCAGGACCGGATCGGCGATCGCCAGGATCTGGGCGGCCAGCAGGCCGGCGTTGGCACCGTTGCCGATCGCCACCGTGGCCACGGGGATGCCGGCCGGCATCTGCACGATCGAGTGCAGGGAATCCACGCCGGAGAGCGCCCGGGTCTGCACCGGCACACCGATCACCGGCAGGGTGGTGAGGGAGGCCACCATGCCCGGCAGATGAGCAGCACCACCGGCACCGGCGATGATCACCCGGAAGCCGCGCCCGGCCGCCGCCTGGGCGAAGGCCACCATCTCCAGCGGCGTGCGGTGAGCGGAGAGCACCCGCACCTCGGCGGCCACGCCGAAGCGGTCCAGCATCGCCACCGCCGGCTGCATGGTGGGCAGATCGGAATCGCTGCCCATCACCACCGCCACCGGCACGGCGCCGGGGGTCGCAGCCGGTGACGCCGGATCGGTGGACGGGGAGGCAGCGGAAGGGGCCAACGGGCGCAGGCGCGGCGAGACTGTCATTCTCCCGTGCGCGCGCGTGCGCCATGCGCTGGCTCAGCAACGTTCGTCTGCCCCTGGCCGGGCGCTGCCGTCACGGCGACGGCCAGCGCTGGCGGATCGGCCATGAGGCCGGGGTGATCCAGGTGGTGGAGCCGATCCCGGCGGGCAGCAGCGCCGCCGGCGACGACTGGGACGGCGACTGGCTCAGCCCGATGGGGGTAGACCTGCAGATCAACGGCGGCCTCGGGCTCGCCTTCCCGGAGCTGACGCCAAGCGATCTGCCGCGGCTGCAGGAGCTGCAGGAGCTGCTCTGGCGCGATGGCGTCGAGGCGATCTGCCCCACCCTGGTGACCTGCGGCGTGGAACCACTGCGGCAGGCCCTGGCGGTGCTGCGACAGGCCCGGGCGCGCACCAGGCCGGGACAGTGCCGACTGCTGGGCGCCCACCTGGAGGGGCCGTTCCTGGCGCCGCAGCGGCGCGGCGCCCATCCCGAGCAGCACCTGGAGGCTCCGAGCGTGGAGGGCCTGGAGCGGCGGATCAACGGCTTCGAACGGGAGATCGCCCTGGTGACCCTGGCGCCGGAGCTGGATGGTGCCGGCGAGGTGATCGCCACGCTGCGACGCCACGGCATCACCGTGAGCCTGGGCCACAGCGCCGCCCGCGAAGACCAGGCCGCCAGCGCCTATGCCGCCGGTGTGGCGATGGTGACCCATGCCTTCAACGCCATGCCCGGCCTGCACCACCGCGACCCGGGCCCCCTGGCCGCTGCCCTGCTGCAGGGGGATGTGGCCCTGGGGCTGATCGCCGATGGGGTTCACGTGGCGCCGGGCATGGCGGTGCTGCTGCAGCGGCTGGCCCCCGATCAGGTGGTGCTGGTGAGCGATGCCCTGGCTCCCTACGGCCTGGGGGAAGGCCAGCACCGCTGGGACGAGCGACTGCTGATCGTGGCCGATGGCAGCTGCCGCCTGGCCGATGGCACCCTGGCCGGCGTGACCCTGCCGCTGCTGGAGGGCGCACGCCGGCTGGCGCGCTGGAGCGGCAGGCCCGGCCTGGCGATCGCCGCAGCCACGCTGCTGCCCCGGCGGGTGCTCGGGGATCGTCGCAATGCGGACGCGCTGCTGCGGGGCCGGTCCGTGCGGGAATGTCTGCGCTGGAGCGAGGCGCGCGGCGCACTGGACTGGCAGGCTGCGGACTGATCAGGCGGCCGCGAGAATGCCGTGGCGAATCAGCTGGGGAACCAGGGTCGACTGGGCCTGGGCAATGGCCTGCTCCAGCGCACTGGCGATCACCGCCTGATCGGTGACGACCTGACCGTCCTTGTTCATGCTTCTGCCGCTGGCCTGGAAGCGAGAGAGAACGCGATCCCTCACACCCGCAGCTCCCGCCGTGGCGAGTTCATGCACGATCGCCGCGTCAAGATCGCTGATGTTGTAACCGCTGCCCGTCACCGGGCTGGCCAGGGCGACCGTTCGCCCACCGAAGGCACCCGTAGCCAGCACATGGGCGTTGAAGGGATGCAGAACACGGGGCTGATCGGGCAGAACGGCCGGAGCATCGAGCAAGGGATTCGCCACCACCTCATACAACCCAAGCGCCACACCCAGATCAAGAGCGTGCACAACCCCGGCCAGGTCGAAACCCTGAAGTTCGGGCGCCTCGAGAATCTGAGACAGCCTCAGATCAGAGCGAGAGAGCAGCGCCGTGAGCGACTCATACGGCTCACCCTGAACCGTGCTGATGACCGCACCAAGATTGACCTGATGAGGGAACTGAATGTCCTGACGCGTGGCGCGATAGACCAGATCATCAGCGCAAGCCAGACGATCCGCCAGAGTGACCACCACAGCGCAGGACTTGCCATAGACGTCCCAGCGGAAAGCCGTGTTGGCGCAGATGTCCTTATGAGCCTCACTCACCAGCCGACTCTGACTGGTGCGGAACAGATCATGAAACTCGGGCTTGATGCAGAGCTCCCAGTAGTTGGTCGAGGCAGGCAAACTGCCGACATAGGAGAGATCAGCGCCCGCAAACAGGTTTACAACATCGGAAAAGTAGTAAGTCGACCAATGCTCGTGCATAAACTCATGGGCAACATAATGGAGGTCCTGGTTGGTCAGGTTTTGCACAAATGCGGCCGCAGCTGGATTATCCACGAAGTATTTGGCCTGCTTGTCGCGAAGCAGGACCAGGTAAGCCATGGCGTCACGCACTTTCTGGAGCGCGCCACCCTCACGCAGCTGAGCATACTGCCGCAGAATGCCACGGATCGGCTGGAGGTGAGCCCAGCCCGGCATGGCGTTGTAGCTCACCAATAACAATCCCCCCGGCGCGAGATGGCGCCTCGCAATCGCAAGGATCTGCTCGCGCACTTCCACCGAAACCCAGCTCAGCACCCCATGCAGCGCCACAAAATCAAACAAGCCAAGATCAGCAGGCAGGCTCGCAAAATCGCAGTTCAGGATACGGGCGTTAGCCAGGCCACCAGCACGAATATCATTAGCCGCGAATGCAGCATGATCGGGATTGATATCAACGCCAACAAATTCGCCGCCAGGATTTGCAGCCGCCAGCGTCGTAAATACCCTGCCCAGGCCACAACCAAGCTCCAGGTAGCGGAAGCATTCAGGACTGGCAACGGGCGCTTTTTTATTCAGAACAGCCGCATAGCGCATCGCAATCGGCGCCATGTGATGGAAGAAACCAGGCACATATGGAGTATCCGTAATGTAGCCATCCGAAGCGATCATGACCAACCGACAAGTCGGGTGATCCTAGGGATGTGACAGCGGGCTTCCACGATTGATCACAAAATGAATGCAAGCCGCGCGGCACAGCCGCCACCGGCGAGCTCAACCCAGCTCAACCCAGCCCAGGCCAGCGGCACCCAGGCCTCGCAGGCGACGGCCAGGCTTCTAACCTGCTGCCCGGCCCTAGCCCCAGTGCCCATGCCCTCGTCCGACGTGCTCACCCCAGGCCAGCCTTCCGCCGGCTCCGGCCAGGATGCCGGGAAAGCTGCGGAGAAGCAGGAGGTCAAGGGCTACTTCGAGACCACCGGCTTCGACCGCTGGAACCGCATCTACAGCGACTCCGACGACGTCAACAAGGTGCAGCGGAACATCCGCATCGGCCACCAGAAGACGGTGGACAACGTGCTGGCCTGGTTGCAGGAGCAAGGCAACCTGGCCGGTCGCAGCTTCTGCGACGCCGGCTGCGGCGTCGGCAGCCTGACGCTGCCCCTGGCCCAGCTGGGAGCCGGCTCGATCGCCGCCTCCGACCTCTCGGAGGCGATGGTGCAGGAGGCCGGGCGCCGCGCCGGTGAGGCCGGCATCGCCCAGGGCCGCATCAGCTTCCTGGCCTCCGACCTCGAGAGCCTGAGCGGCCACTACGACACGGTGATCTGTCTGGATGTGTTCATCCACTACCCACAGCAGCCGGCCGAGGAGATGGTGCGCCACCTCGCCTCGCTGGCCGAGCGCCACCTGATCGTGAGCTTCGCCCCCTACACCCCGCTGCTGGCGCTGCTCAAGGGCATCGGCCAGCTCTTTCCGGGCCCCAGCAAGACCACCCGCGCCTACACCCTGCGCGAGGCCGGCATCATCCGGGCCGCTGAGGCCGCCGGCTTCGTGCTCAAACGCCGCAGCCTCAACAAGGCGCCCTTCTACTTCTCGCGCCTGCTGGCCTTCGAGAAGGCCTGAGAGGGGGCTGGCTCACCGCTGACGGTCACGCACTGACGGTGAGCTCCGCCGGCGGCGGCGCCACGAGCTGCAGCACCTCCCCGAGCGGCGGCTGGAGCTGCAGCCGATGGGCATGCAGCCGGTAGCCACCGGCGCCGGGGAGCACGGCCGGGTCAGCGATGCCGCCGGGGAGGTAGAGCGGATCACCCAGCAGCGGCGCGCCGATGGCGGCGGTGTGGATGCGGATCTGATGGGGGCGTCCCGTGGCGATCGCCACATCGACGAGGCAGGCCTGCGGGTGGCGTTCGAGCAGGGTGATGGTGCTGCGGCAGGGCAGGGCCGCTGAATCGCCTGGTTCAGCCGCGGACCAGATCCAGCCCAGCAGTGGATGGGGGCGCCTGCCGATTGCGACCGTGATCACCCCGGAGTGACCGAGGGCCCAGTCGCCGGGCAGGGGCTGGGTGAGCGCGCGATAGGTCTTGCGGCAGGCCCCGGCAGGCGCGGCCTCGGCGGCAGCGCTGGTGCTGTCGCGCAGGCGTGCGCTCAGCCAGGCGCGGGTGGCGGGGCGGCGGGCGCACACCAGCAGACCGGAGGTGAAGCGCCCCAGCCGGTGCACCGGCCGGGGCAGGCCGGCAGCGCACTCCAGGCGACCCGCCGCCAGCCAGCCCTCCAGCTGCGCCAGCAGCGTGTGGACCAGGAAGCCACCGGCGGGCAGCACCGGCAGGCCGCTGGGTTTGTTCAGCACCAGCAGGTCGCCGTCGTCGAACACGACCGCCGCCTCGGGCAGCACCGGCACGGCGGCCTCCTGCCAGGGGGGCCGATGCCAGGCCAGCTGATCCCCCGGCGCCAGGGGCCCATCGGCCCGGAGCCGGCGGCCGTTGCGCCACACCTCACCGGCGGCCAGGCGCTCACACCACACCGCCTGATCGGAATGGCCGTAGCGGCTGGCATAGAAGCCGGAGATCAGCGGCGCCGCAGCGGAGTCGGGGCCGGAGATGGCCTGCAGGTCCTGCAGCCGCACCCGGTCGCGATACACATGGCCCGCGTTGAAGGTGGGCGGCAGCCAGGAGGGCTCAGCCTGGCCGGGCACCGCAGAGACTCCGACCCCTCACTCCACCAGGCCGTGCTCAAGGGCGTAGCGGACCAGTTCGGTGCGGCTGGCGGTGCCGGTCTTGGTGAACAGGCGGCTCACGTACTTCTCGACGTTGCGGATCGAGGTTTCGAGGCGGCGGGCGATCTCCTTGTTCATCATTCCCTCGGCCACCAGCTGCAGCACCGAGGCCTCCCGCGGCGTGAACTCATGCCGGACGCCCGTGGCCGGCTTGCGGCTGCCACCCGTGGCCAGCAGCGAGCGGATCTCGGTGATCTGGCGGGCCATCTGGCCGATGTCGGCATCGGCGAAGCGGGCGGCTTCGGCCAGCAGCCGCTCCTGGCGGCGCACCACGTTGCGCACCCGGGCCACCAGTTCGTCGGGGTCGAACGGCTTGGGGATGTAGTCGTCGCAGCCGGCCTGGAAGCCCTCGATGCGATCGGCCGTCATGCCCTTGGCGGTGAGGAAGATCACCGGCGTGCCCCCCAGGCGCTCGTCGTCGCGCAGCCTGCGCAGCAGGCCGTAGCCATCGAGCCGCGGCATCATCACGTCGGAGATCACCACATCGGGGATCAGCTCCTGGGCCCTGGTCCAGCCGTCCTCACCATCCACGGCGGTGGTGACGGCGAAGCCCTCATCCTCCAGGTAGGCCTGAACGGCGCTGCGCAGACCCGGTTCGTCATCCACCAGCAGCAGCCGAACCGGGGCAGGGGGCTGCGGTGGCAGCTCGGGCGCAGCAGCATCAACCATGGATTCAACTGCGGCTGGATCAGCTGCGGTTGGATCAGCTGCGGACATTGCGTCGGGGTCGAGGCTCATGGTCCGCAGGGGCTGGCGGCTTCGGCTGCAATCTATCGAGGGTTCCCGGGCAGCACCTGCTCCTGCTCGCGCAGCTGGCCCGAATAGCCCAGCTGGCGGGCCAGGGCGCCGAGGGTCGCCGGATCCTTGCCAGCCTGTTCCGGGAAGCAGGCCGCCCACCAGATCTGGTGGTCGAGACGATTGGCGGGGCCCACCGGGCCGCCGGGATTGAGTTCGCGCACCAGCAGATCGGAGCCGCGCCGCGTCAGCCGCATCGGTGCGGCTGGACTGCAGCGCAGGGTTTCCACCGCCAGCTTCACGCCGCTGGGCTGCTCCAGCCAGACCCCGATGGTGCGGACGGAGGGATCGCGGGGGTCCGGCTTGGCGTCGAACACGCCGATGGCGTGGATGCCCCCCATCGTCTGCCACTCCCGCAGCAGCACCAGCCCCGCCGGCCGCTGTTCAGCGGACTGGCGGAAGGAGGCATCACCGGTCGGGGTGGCGGCGGACTGGGCGAGGCCCGGCTGCAGGGCCGCCGGCAGCGCCAGGGCCAGGCCGACGATGCCGGCGGGAAGCCGATGGGCAGCAACCATCGCGGCAACCAGAACAGGTGCTTGCCAGCATGGGTGGACATGGGCGATCCCGTCATCTACCTCGACCATCAGGCCAGCACGCCCTGCGGGGCGGCGGTGCTGGCGGCGATGGCCCCCTGGTGGAGCGAGCAGTGCGCCAACCCCAGCAGCCGGCTGCACCGCAGCGGCCTGCGGGCGGCGGCGGCACTGGAGCAGGCCCGCGGCCGCATCGGCAGCGCCCTGGGGGTGGCCGATGCGGCAGCTGAACCGCAACGGCTGGTGTTCACCAGCGGCGCCACCGAGGCCAACAACCTGGCCCTGAAGGGGCTGGCGGAGGCAGAACTGGTGGCGGGCGGGCAACGGCGCCATCTGATCAGCGTGGCCAGCGAACACCGGGCCGTGCTCGATCCCCTGCGGCATCTGGCCCGCCACGGCTTCACGCTCACCACCCTGCCGGTGGGGCCGGATGGCCTGCTCGATCCGGGCCTCCTGGAGGCCGCCCTGCGGCCCGACACGCTGCTGGTGAGCGTGATGGCCGCCAACAACGAGATCGGCGTGCTGCAACCGCTGGCGGCGATCGCCGCCCTCTGCCGGCCCCGCGGCGTCCGCTTCCACTGCGATGCGGCCCAGGCGGTGGGGCACATCCCCCTCAGCCCCGATGCGCTCGGCATCGATCTGCTCAGCTTCAGCGGCCACAAGCTGGGGGGACCACCGGGCGTCGGCGCGCTGCTGATCGCGCCGGGGCTGACCCTGGCACCGCAGCAGCACGGCGGCAGCCAGGAGCACGGCCTGCGGGCCGGCACACCACCGCTGCCGCTGATCGTGGGGCTGGGGCTGGCGGTGCAGCAGGCCGTGGCCGGGCAGGCGCAGCGCAGCCTGCGGCTGGCGAGCCTGCGCGATCAGCTCTGGCAGCGGCTGGAGGCGCTCGGTGGCATCACCCGCAACGGCGCCGCCTCACCGCGCCTGGCCCACAACCTCAACGTGCAGGTGGAGGGGGTGGAGGGCAGCGCCCTGCACAGCCGGCTGCGGCGACACCTGGCGGTGAGCAGCGGCTCCGCCTGCGGCGGCGGCGAGCCCTCGCACGTGCTGCAGGCCCTGGGCCTGAGTCGGCGGCAGGCCGCCGCCTCGATCCGCTTCGGGCTCGGGGCCGACACCACGGCTGCGGAAACCGAGGCAGCAGCCGACATCGTGCGTGACAGCATCACGGCGCTGCGGCAGGGCCCCAGAGGCTGAGCAGCAGGAAGCCGGCCACCCCCAGCACGGCCAACAGCACCTGGGCCAGACGACTCACCAGCAGTCCACTCACCACCGCCAGGCCCACCAGCAGCGCCCGCCGCAGGGACTCCAGCAGTCCGCCCAGAGCGACGGCCGGCGCAACCGCAAGCAGATCCGCCAGCAGCTCGGCCAGGCTGGCGCCGAGCAGGGGGCCCAGCAGAGCGCCGAGCAGTGGTCCGCCCACCGGCAGGGCCGGCAGCAGGCCGAGCATGCCCACCACCAGGCCGATCGCCGCACCGACATAGGCCCAGCGGCTGGCCTGAAGGCGCGACGCACCCAGCACCATGGCCAGCAGATCGGCGGCCCAGCCGAGCAGGCAGAGCAGCGAGGCCAGCAGCAGGGCCGGCCAGCCGACGCCGAAGCCCACGGCCCAGCACCAGAGCAGGGCTCCGACCGGCAGCAGCACCAGCCCGGGCAGCACCGGCAGCACGGCGCCGGGGATCGCCAGCAACTGCACCAGCAAGGCCGCCCACCAGAGCCAGTCGCTGCGTTCCATCAGCTCACCTTCTCCTTCAGTGCCGCGCGGGAGGGCGGTCAGGCGGCTTCAGCATCGCTACCCTCCGGCCAACCACAGGCAGATCATGGGCCTCCCCACCCCGGGCACCAACAACCTGCAGGTGCTGCGCGCCGTGGAGGATGGCTGGCAGGCCTTCTGCCGAGCCCCCTGGCCGTTCCTGCTGTTCCAGGCCCTGGTGCTGGCGATCGCCCTCCCCTTCGCCCTGCTGGCGATGGCGGGCGCCGTGCGGCTGAGCGGGCCGGAGCTGGCGACCGTGCACCCGGCGCTGGCCGCCATCGCCCTGGTGGTGGGCGTGAGCGGTTGTGTGATCACGACCCTGTGGGGAATCGTGGGCCTCAACCGCGCCGCCTGGCTCTGCCTCGATGGCCAGCGCCCGGCCTTCCGCAGCTTCACCCGCTGGGATGGGGCCGCCGCCGGCCGGCTGCTGCTGTCGAAGCTGGTGCTGGTTCTGGTGCTGGTGGTGACCGGCGTGATCGCCACGCTGCTGGGGGAAGGACTGGGCAAGCTCAACGCCACCCTGGCCACCCTGCCGCTGCTGGCCTTCGCGATCTTCTACATCTGGCTGCTGGTGAATCAGAAGTTCCTGATCCAGCTCGCCCTGTTCGGCGTGCGCCGGCCGCTGGAAACCCTGCAGGCGGGCGTGGCCGGGGTGAACCCGAGCTGGTGGGTGGTGCTGTGGCTGGTGATCGTGGAGAGCGCGATCCACGCCATCGCGCTGCTGTTCAGCTACGGCGGCCTGTTCGTGATCCTGCCGGTGATGGTCTGCATCGGCACGGCGGCCTACCGCCAACTGTTCGGCAGCCAGGACCACACCGGCCTGCTGCGCCAGCCCCAGGGCTGAGGCGGCAGGGGTCAACCCAACAGGATCCCGGCGGCCTGCCGACCGGAGAGGTACGCCCCGTGCAGAGTGGCGGGAAAGGCGTCGCTGGCGGCCTCCCCGGCGAACACCAGGCTGCTCCAGGGTCGCGCCAGCTCCTGCCGCAGCTCCGGGCTGGCGCCCACCGCCGGGAAGGAGTAGCTGCCCAGGGCATAGGGATCGTCGGCCCAGCTTGTGCGCAGCAGATCGACGGGAGCGGGGATCTCAACCTGGGGAAAGCAGCGCTGCAACTGGCCCATGGCCGAGGCGAGCAGGTCCGCATCGGGCTGCCGGCTCAGACGCCTGGCGGTCTCGGCGGCGTTGAAACCCATCAGGGCCGGGCGACCGATCAGCGGCGTGAGATCCAGCCATTCGCTCCACAGGCCCGGCACTGGACCGTCATTGCGGATCCAGGACGCCTCCTGCCAGAAGCGCTGCGGGAAGACCAGCACGATCTTGTCGAGCAGTCCCATGCCCAGGCCGGCGATCGCCTGCTGTTTCGGTGGGGGCAGCGGTGGATCAAAGCTGATCGAGCCGGCCTTGAGCACCCCCAGGGGCACCGTGCAACACAGCTGCTGCGCCTGGTAGATCAGGCCAGAGGCCGTCCTGACCCGCACCCCCCCGGAGCTGTGCTGGATCTGTCGCACCGGCTCAGCGCGGCGGATCTCCAGGCCCGCAGCCAGGCTCTGCACCAGCCGATCCAATCCGTCCGGCACCAGTGCATCCGGGCCGAGCAGGGGCTGGCCGTCGCCCAGGGGCGCATCGGCCGCGATCTCCGCCAGCTCGGCACCCAGCTCATGCACGACATCGGCGATCAGGGTGAAGCGCTGGTCGGGGCTGAGCTGGGGCGGCAACCAACGGCTCAGGGGCTGATCCGGGCCAGCCTGCTGTTCAGCCCGGCGGGCGAGGGACGCGAGCCAGGCATCGGCCTGCGTCGTGCGGGCAGATGTCCAGGGCCGGCCGTCGGGGCCGATGGTGAGGCGGTTCTGATCGGCACTGACGCGCAGGGGCAGGCCCAGCTCGCGCGTGATCAGGTGGTGCAGGGGATTGTTGTCGATCCCATGCAGCCAGGAGGCCCCCAGTTCGATCGGTACTCCCTGACGCCGTACCGTCCAGAGGCGGCCGCCCAGACGCTCACGCGCCTCCAGCACCAGCACCCGCCGACCGGCCGAGCGCAACCGCTGGGCGCAGGCCAGACCGGCCAGACCGGCACCGATCACCAGCACATCCGTGCGGACCGGATCGCTGGAAGGCAGCGCCGCGGAGTGTTCCTGACGAGCGCCCAGGGCGACGGCGCTGACGGCGGCCGCCGTCAGCAGACCCTGCTGCAGAACGAGGCGACGGCGCATCGAAATCAGGCGCGACGCCGGGCGATGCGGAGCCTGGCGCTGCGGGCGCGAGGATTGGCGTCGCTCTCCTCGGCGCTGGCCTGCACCGCCTTGCGGGTGACGCGCTGCAGCCGCTCATCCGCGAGGAAGGACGTCTTGACGCGCCGGTCCTCCAGCGAGTGGAAGCTGATCACGGCGAACAGGCCGCCGGGCAGCAGCCAATCGGGCGCGGCCGCCAGTAGCCGGTCCAGCACCCCCAGCTCATCGTTGACGGCGATGCGCAGGGCCTGGAAGCTGCGGGTGGCCGGATGGATGCGACCGCGCCGCGCCTGGGGCGGGTAGCAGCCGGCGATCACGTAGGCCAGCTCGGCGGTGGTGCGGGGCTGCTCCGGAGCGCTCCAGGGCCCGTGCTCCTTGATGCGGCGGGCGATCCGGCGCGACAGGCGCTCCTCGCCGTAGGCATAGATGAGATCGGCCAGCGCGGTCTCCTCGAGCCGATCGATCAGCTGGGCAGCCGTCTCGCCGGCGCCGGGGTTCATGCGCATGTCGAGGGGGCCCTCCAGGCGGAAGCTGAAGCCGCGGGCGGCCACATCGAGCTGGGGGCTGCTGACGCCCAGGTCGGCCAGCACCGCCAACACCGGCTCGGCGGGGGTGTAATCGGCGAAGTTGGTGGCCACGATCGTGACCCGATCACCGAAGGGCGCCAGCCGCACGGCCGCCGCGGCGCGGGCGGTGGGGTCCTGATCCAGGCCGATCAGCCGCAGATGGGGGTGCGCCTCCAGCAGCAGGGCGCTGTGGCCGCCGCCACCGAGGGTGCAATCGATCAGCAGGCCGCCACCGTGCTGCTCCAGCAGCGGCGCCAGATCCGCGCAACCGGCCAGCACCGGCTCCGCCAGCACCGGCACATGCGCAAACCCCTGCTCGCCACCGCCGCCGCTTTCCATGGCGCCATCCTCGCGCCAGGCCTGCGGCCGGCTGACTGAGGCGCCGCCCGAGCTCCCTAGGATGGCCCCGCCGATGCTGCCGTTCGGGCCGCCATGACCCAGCTCGAGACCCGTACAGAGCCGATGGTGGTCAACTTCGGCCCCCATCACCCCTCGATGCACGGGGTGCTGCGGCTGGTGGTGACGCTGGACGGCGAGGACGTGGTGGATTGCGAGCCGGTGATCGGCTACCTGCACCGCGGCATGGAGAAGAT
>Ga0315899_10005727_pt1 | contig 13402 bp, 13 predicted proteins | sample LakEriMetagenome_2_FD_203518 | JGI IMG/M metagenome (GOLD analysis project Ga0315899, IMG submission 203518) | Freshwater fungal communities from buoy surface, Lake Erie, Ohio, United States - Buoy 4 MA112 | ecosystem: Environmental > Aquatic > Freshwater > Lake | place: USA: Lake Erie, Ohio...
TGTCATATATGTATATATATACATATATGTATATACAAATATATACATTTGTGTGTGTGTGTATATATACGTATGTATATATATACAAATATACATGTGTGTGTGTATATATATATATCATGTGTGTATATATATACATGTGTGTGAGAGTGTATATATATATCATATTATATATATCATATTATATATATACACACACATACATGACATACACACACACACACACACACACACACTCACACACACACACACACACACACACACAAACACACACACACAAACACACACACACACAAACACACACACACACACACACACACACACACACACAACACACGCGGCAGACCGTAGCATGCCAACAGTAAGGTAAGTAGGAAGGGCCACTCGTAAGAGCATCCACACCTGCGTAATCAATTAGTTAATGACTACAAGGGTTTGCTACAAGTCTACCCCCGAACAAGTCTACCCCCAAACGAAACCTGTGCGCTTTGCTGGGAGTTAATTGTTAACTGATAAGTATTGAGTATTAATAGTTACTTGTTAACTGATAATTATAGTTGTTAATTTGGTGCAACTCGTAAGAGCATCCACACGCGCCCCCGCCCCTCTCCCACACACGCGCACAGGTTTGGATGCTCGCACGAGTGTACGTTTAATGGTTAACTAATTTTATAAGTAAATAGTCGACTGATGCGAACTGATGTGGTTGGTTGGTTCATGTGAACTCATGTGGTCGGTTGGTGACCTATTTAGGGTTTAGGGTTTAGGGTTTAGGGTTTAGGGTTTAGGGTTTAGGGTTTAGGGTTTAGGGTTGGTTACCTGTTGACTTACACATCAGTTCATCAATTCGTTACCTAAAGACTTATACGTACATACCAAATTCTTGACTTGTAATCATTCGTCAACCATTAACGTATAATACTCAGAATAATTAGTTTACTCTTAACTTATAAACAGAAAAGGGTGCGGTGGCGGGCGTAGTACAAACGAATCATATGAGTACAAACGAATCATATAGTAGTACAAACGAAACATACGGAGTAGTACAAACGAATCATATCAGAGTGTGCTTCGTAGTACAAACAAAACATATCCGAGTGTGAGGTGCCGACAAATACCCTTAATATACCCTTAACATACCCTTAACATACCAGATAGGTGGCTATTATTTTGCAAGATAACGAACACTTCTAGGCAACTTACCAGATAGGTCACGCCAACTTACCAGATAGGTCACGACAAAGACCCCAGCACTGACACGACAAAGACCCAAGCACTGGCACGACCCAAGCACTGGCACGACCCAAGCACTGACAACTTACCAGATAGGTCACGACAAAGACCCAAGCAGGTTTAGGGTTTAGGTTACCCTACCCTAAACTTACCAGATAGGTCACGACAAAGACCCAAGCACTGACACGCGTGTCTTTCCTATCCAACATCTCTAACAAACTTCGCAGGTTCAGCAGCGGACAGATGCCCTGCGCAAAAAAAAAAATGAACAAACTTGGCAAGTTGAGCAGCAGACATATGCCCTACATACATACACACACACATGAGCAGCGGACATATGTCCTACATACATACACACAAACACGCCCAACATACATACACACAAACATGATATGCCCTTGATACATGACGCGTGTTTGACACAAACATCACACACGCGTCGACACCAACAACTCAGCTACAGAGGGGCTACGCTCTTTTTTTTGGGGGGGATTTTTTAGTTACAGAGGGGTTGCGTCTTCCTTTTGCGCTGGCGCGGCAGCTCACTCGGCACCAACTACAACCTCGCACCCACTACACACTCCACATATGTATAGGTGGGTGTTTATTTAGGGTTTGGGGTTTAGGTTCCCGGGGTGCCCACGCCGGCGGAGCCGGCACAAGCCACCTTACGCGGTTCCACCCTACTTTTTCGGCGTTTTCGCGGCCATGTGCGGCGAAAAGTTTTTGGAAATTTTTTTGAAAAATATTTTTTTAAAAAAAAATGATGACATTTGTTTTTTGTGTAAAAAATCATGCAATTTTTTTTTACAAAAAATGATGACCGAGTTTTTCAAAAAAAAAAAATCCCAAAACGGAGCGCCCAGACGCGGGCTTTCCAACGCACTCGGATTCGAGCCGTTTGGGGCACTATTGGCCGAGGAAAGTATTTAAATGGGGACTTTTTTCCGTTTTTTTCCGTTTTTGGGCTGTTTTTGCTAAAAAACTTTTTCAATATGGGCCAGATTTTTGAGTTTTTTAGTTGAACACCATCACAAATTTAGTGCTCAACCCGAATATCGGGTAAAACTTATGGGCGACGCAAAAAATCCCAAAAAAAAGTAGAGGGGAGTGCGCTCCCCTACTTTTTTTTGGGATTTTTTGCGTCGCCCATTCACGGTCACATACACACGATTTTTTTGGGGGTTTTTTTTTTGGACAAACATGGTCAACATGGACTTTTAGTTTACACGGTCCTATTTTTTTTTAAAAAAAAAACCCAAAAAAAAATTTCGCCGCGAACGCGACAAAGTTAGCGAGTGCCCAAGAGGTTCCAAAAGCCGGCTCCGCCGGCGTGCTCCTCCGAGAGAATGGATTTGGGGTTGAGGGTTTAGGGTTGAGGGTTGAGGGTTGCAGGTTATACCTCAATGAGAATGCCCGCCCCGATCAAGAAGTGGAGGTTTGAGCACCCAAAACAGTTGATGAAGAAGGGCATGCATCCTACCACGTGGTGCGCTGTAGGTAGGGTTTTGTTTGCGCTAGTTTAGTCCAACGGCATGCATAGTTTCAGGGCATGCATCCTACCACGTGGTGCGCTGCAGGTGGGGTTTTGTTTGAGATTCAGTTTAGGGAAGTTTAGGGAACAATTGATGCAGAAACGCATACGTCCCACCGTGTGTGTGCGCTGCGACAGCATTTTTTTAAGAAAAAAGTAGGGGCACGCACCCAAGAACACTTTCCACATGCTGCCCTGATAGAAGACAATTAGCACCGAGTCCACCAGAAAGTACGCGGCTGTCCATGCAAACACCTGTAGATGCAGCATAATGGGTAGTATATTTAGCATATATATAGTATATAAGAGAGCAAAAATCGGTAAGCTCAGACAATGAGGTGCAAGGTGAATCTGCAAGCCCAAACAACTGTACGCCCACACACTGCATCACACACTCACACACTCTGTGAGCCCATGACACACTGCATCACACACTCACACACTCTGTGAGCCCATGACACACTGCATCACACACTCACACACTCTGTGAGCCCATGACACACTGCATCACACACTCACACACTCTGTGAGCCCATGACACACTGCATCACACACTCACACGCAGTAAGCCCAAACAAAGAGGAGTAAGGTATGGCAAACAAAGAGGAGCAAGGTCTCGCAGCCAATGAGGTGCAGGGCATTGCGCTATGCGGTGCAAGGCATTGCGCTGTGAGGTGCAAGACATTGCAAGCGTTTGCCTCCGCTCAGCTTTGCTCCGTAGTCATAAATAAACACGCACCTACACACACGCAGGACCCTTTTCCAACACTTTTTTTATCATTTTTTCGATCGGGGTGGGGGGTTTAGAGATTTTTGCCTGGGGGGTTTAGACCGTAGGCAAAAATCATGGGGTGGGGAACAAAGGGGGTGGGGTATTTTGAAGACTCGGACGATGGACGCAGGGACGCGAGACTGACGGCGCGCGTAGGGACAGGGATACACAAGAGGGTGTCGGAAAGGGCGCTGAGAGCTGTCTGTCCGCGCTGTCTGTCCTTGTGTCTATACACACACGTATGTGTGTTTAGGGCGAGGGGCAGCACCGGGGGCCGCCCGAAGTGCGGAATTGGTTGTCACCCCTCCGGCCGCCGCCCGAAGGGCGGAATGGGGTTCGAACCCCCTGAGTCAATGGGGTTGCGCACCCCCTGATTCAATGGGGTTTGCGAACCCTAAACCCTAAACCCTAAACCCCCTGAGTCAGCCCCCAACCCCTGAGCCGCCAGAGCGCAGCGATGGAATGGGGTTGTCAGATCGTATGTTTTTTGGATACTAATTTTTCCAAAAAAAAATACGATCTGACACCATACCCCCGCGTCAGCCCCATGTGTATGCATGCATGCATATACACACACTGTATATGTATGCATACGTCAGCCCCATGTGTATGTATGCATGCATATACACACACTGTATATGTATGCATACATATACACACACATACGCAAAACTGTGAGCAAGAGTGAAAACTTTGAAAATTGTGGGGTTTGGAAGCACGTCATTTCTATGTTGGAAAAGCAAGAAAAGGAAAGAAACTTACAATTTCTATTGGTGTGCAGCTGTTTGCAAGCCAGTCCCCCCAGATCCCGCATTCTGTCCACGCCAGCCCAACATGTCCATTTATTTATTGTTATTATTTTTATTACTTTAGTATTTTTTTATTGTTTTTATTACTTTCTTATTATTAGTCAATGGGGTTTGCGAACCCCCTAATAAATATTATTGTTTTTATTACTTTATTATTATTAGCCTTACGTAAAGTTGCCTGATGATATACTTGTAAAGCCTTAGCAGATCGCACACAACAAACCATGGTCAAAAGTATTTTAAAAATAATTGATATTTCTTGACAAAAAATATTATACTTTATAATGAGTTCAGAAACAATTGCTGATAATACAAGAACAATACATTATACTACGCACTACTCACACGCACACGCACACGCACAGGCACGCGCACGCACACGCAAACATGCTACGCAGAGAGAGAGGGGGGGGGAAGGGGGGGGGGGGGGGAGGGGGGAGGCAGGGAGGGAGGCAGGGGGGGACAAAGAGAGATGCATCACGGGTCAAGCAGATGAGAATGCCGATGGGGACTATGATCCCGTGTAGTGTCGAGTACAACAGGCCGCACATTCCATACTGCGTGTAGGGTTTAGGGTATAGGGTTTAGGGTTGAGGTGCAACACAACTTACACGCAGTAATGCGTGTCCGCGAGCGTGTCTAAGTTTATACACAATGTAGGCTTGGGGTTTGATATGTGTGCCGCCGAGCAAAGCAGCACCGCAATCAACGCAACGAGAGCTGAGCGAGAGAGAGCTTGCGCATGTGCATGCATACGTCTGCGCACCCGCTCAGATGCGTTCATTTTGCTCCACAGATGCGCTGTCTTGTCCCAAGAAGGGAACCAAATCCAGCATCCTGCCATCAGCGAATCTTCAAAAACAAGCAAAACTCGGATGACAAAAGTATGTCAAAATTATATCAGAAGTACATACTCTTTTGAAATTGTCATACTTTTGTCATACTTTGTGGGCAGCGTGTTCAACGTTGAGCACAGACACTGCGTGTGACATTGGCACTCGCCTTGCACACGCATATCGCACGCAGGGAATGCTGTGCACGGAGCACATTGCAGGCGTTGTGCAAAATCAAAAATGATCTAACTCACGGCTGGACCCCTACACACCGCACCGTAAAAGCAAGCGATCCAGAAGACCAGGCTCACGGCAAAGGCAATTGTGTTTTGCTCGTACGCTGGCGGTCTGCAGCAGCCGTGCGCCGTGTCAAACGCAGGTGGTGGACATGGCGCCATTCACTAGTGAAGCCAGAACACTTCACTCTCAAAGTAAAAATCAAACGCCCGTTGGATTTCCGCAACTGTTTGCACAGGGGAGGGACCAGGCACGGAAGAAAGGTTAGCGGGGGCGCGTGAAGGCCACCCTAGGGCAAGAATGCCGTCTGCACCGCCGCCGGACATGCTCAGGCGACCATTTGAGGAACCCACCTTCGCGGATGAAGAGGTGACCTTTCTGCGCTCCCGTGCACACTAAAAAATGAGGGGTTGCGTCTCCCTTTTCCGCTGGCGCGGCGGCGCGACGGCGTCGCGGTCTGGGGCGTGCAGAATGGCGTCGCGGCACATTACACGTCTTGCGTGCCGCATCCATATGACACTCCGCCCGCCCCTCCCTCCCGCCCTCCGCGCTCCTCCTGCAGGTGGACGTCGTGGGCGAGGGAGACGACGATTTGAGCGATGATAGCGACCTTTTCGACCCAGAGGACCGCAAGCCACGTCGCAGCCGGTCTCTTGTCTTTTCTCTTCGGCTGCTCTGAACGCCAGCTGACGGCTCTCTGTCGCTATTGCGCTCTCTCTGTCACACTTCTGCGGGGCAGGTATGATTGCGGGTTTATTTTCGAGCATCTGTGGCGGGTGCGCAAGAAGTCGGGTTCTGCCAAAATATGGATTCCAGAGACCATCGTCTTCAAGAATAACTGTCCCACCCACTGGTACTTTACGCGGCCACTGGATGGCAGGTTTGTTTTGACACCCTCCGTTTGCAGTTCTGTGTCTTCCGCACACTGACGCTTGCTTTTCGGTGTTTCTTTCCGCAGGATGATGAAGCGCAACCTCGGGCAGGAGCAATTCATTACACCAAAAAAAATCCTGGAAGTCATGGGTGGCGCTACAGGGGAGATCGCGGCTGTTTTCATAAACTACAGGGATGTTGATGGCAAGCGCGTGGCCACGACAACACAATACTTTGACCGCACGAGTCTCCGTGATTTTCTCTATTTCAACGATTCTGATCGAAATGGTATCTTGCAAAAATTCCTTAGTATAAAGCAGCAGAAGTATGCCCCGTCTGCGTCGACAAATCAGATTCTGCATACTCTACACGTGACCTGGAAGAAGGGCGACCTGCGGAGTACAAAAGTGGTGGACCGCTCGCATTCTTTGCGCATAGTAGAGCCATACTCCAGCCATGATGTGAACCGCAAGGATGACGACAGACGACCGTACCAATACGGTATCGCAGACCCCCTGCAATACGGCCAGATGGCGCTTCCGTCGCAATCGCAGTTGTGCCGGAGAATCCTCGACGCCTGTGAACGAGTTGCCGAGCATGTGCGCATCGTTTCAGACAACGCGGTTCGTATGACGCGTATGATGTGCTTCGTCAAGGTCGGGCACAGGGGCCAGCTTTGGTTCAATTATCCTTCGTCGGTCGACGTGGAGGACTCGGGCATTGACCACACATTTGACCTCTGGTCTACGAACAAAGAAAGAAGAGGCTTAGGAATGTCCTATGAAACTCTTCAAACCACTGGTTCTACTCCTCACCGAATTGTCAACACAGCGAATGTCGAAGAGACGTCCACCCCAGGTGCAGGCACAGGGCATCGGGATGGCGCCTCTTCTAGTGCCTACACAGCAGCAATTAAGACGATACAGATGAGCGACCAGTTCGTGAAGAGAACTTCTGAACTTTTCACGCATTGCGCATTTTGCGCAGAGAGAATTGAAGCTATGCGAAGCTGCAGTATGACACTGCAAGAAACTCTGCTGTTTCTTACACGACAGGGTGTGAGCAAGCAATCTCCGAAGACGAAGCCTGATTCATCTCAGGAGCCGCGAACGCCAGATGAGCGAGCGTCACAAATGTGGAGCGATATGCGCTTGACGGAAAGCGACGAGATTACGCTCCCTGAGCTTCGCTGGAAGATGAAGAAGTTACAAATACCCCCTGAGAAGCTAGCTCAAATAGAGACGGGTATCGCGTTGGCGGATAGTGAAATTCGGGGTGTGGTCAATTTTCATCTCTGGAGGCTTGGTATTGCGAATGCTGCAGACTCGTTGCCCTCAGCTCCCAAAAGTGCTGGGACAGCAGGCACGTCGTTTTCGCGACTCACCTCCACAAGTGCAGGCGGCATTTTCACCCCCCGGGGGGCCGGATCTCCATCCTCGCCCACGTATCTGAGTGGTAAGTTGCAGTCGCCAGATTCAAAGGAGGAGTTGTTGCAATTGATCATGAACGGCTCTCAAGATATGGGCTCGTTGATTCACGCCGCAGCTGCCGGTGGTACAACCAACCACAACTCGATGGAGCCCCTAATCATGATGAATTTACGTTCTGCCCTTGCACCAAAGGTCCTTATGCGAGTGACAGCGCCAAGTGCGCTCGAAAGAGAATCCAGCGAATTTCTCTGCAAGAATGTGGAGGTTTGCGCAAATTGTCACGGTTCTGTTAAGCTTTTTCTCGCAAGACGTACTGAGTACTTAGACCAGCAGCTGGAGAGATTACTTGCGCCAGTCGCCAGCACATCTGGCAGTCAGGCTACTTCATATCGAAGCCCACGAATCTGCCGACCAAAGCAACAACTGATAGATCGCATGTGGAGCAGGTGACACATTTTTCTACTAGCTCTATTTCCCACTCCACTATAGGCCCCACCGCGAATTGGTCAGTAACATTTGCGAACATCCCTGTCTGCTTATCTATGCAGGTCAATGGAGATGGCGGGCAAGTTTCCGATGCTGAAGGTCGTGGGATACACGGACGCAAAAGTGATGCGTGCGAGTGAAAACGACTTAGCATGGTCACATCGCAGCAAAGGGGCTGGTGCATCGCCGCGTAGTCCACCTGGCAAAAAGCCGATCAGAGAGTCTCCACGAGCGCGGGCTGTCCGTGGTTTTCAGGAGATGAATATTTCTGAAGAGTCGAGCTTGCTCGTGCGGACAAGCAGCGCGGTAAGAAAATTTCTAAAAGTGTGCGCCTCAGTATATTAATGTGCATGCGCGAACGGCACAGATTCGCAACCCATTAACCAGCACACGGACGCAGAAAGGCTGCCGCATACATATAGCCACCGCAGATGCATGTATTCGGAGTATCTATGCTTACACACAGTTGCATGATGTTATCTGCCCAATCCTCTTACTGGTAGGTGGATATTGCAGGTCAAGCTTCTGCATGAGATTTCCGACGATGAGCTCATGCGTGAGCTTGGAAGGCGGGAACGTTTATCGCATACCGCACAGGAAAACTCGGATCAAATTTCAAGGGATCCATCGCCTCCGCATTCGGTGCCCAGAAATGGAGAGACGGAAGAAACCCTCTGGATGGATTCTTCATCTACAATCAATCAACAATCGGTGGAAGGAAGCTTTCGAGATGCACGTGAGCCCATGCAACGAAAAGCGGAAGAACCAACAGAGTTTGTGCAACCGCTTGAGGACAAGGGGAATGAAGACACTTTGCAAAAGGAGCAGATTGCACAAGGAGCAGAGCCTATTCAACGAAAAGCGGCGGAACCGCCAAAGTTTGTGCAACCTGTTGAGAACCAGTGGAAGGAAGACAACCTGCAACAGGAGCGGACTGCCTTGCACAAACGAGAGGAAATCTGTCATACTCACAATATCCTAGAAAGACACGATCGAAATCAGAAAAAGAAAGAAGCAGAGGAGGCGAAGGCAAATTTTCTTGTTGTGCAAGGGTGTAACATGAGCGGCTTGGCTCTACATCCTGAACCGGCAAGAGAAAACATGCGAGCATCCGCCACAGTCATTCAGAATGCTCTTCGTTGTCGGAGAGCTCGTGTGAAGGTCGCATCTATGCGCCAGCGTCACGAGCGACTCATCGAACAGCAGGGGATGATGGAGGTTATTTTATTGTACTTAATCTGCATCGATTCTGGTATGCACTCATTTCACAGGTTCTGCCAGAGTAGCTGACATTGCATTCTGCTCGAGTCTAGGTACTTGCAAATGTGAGTGAGCAAAACGATAGGCTTCAAGACACTACTACTTCTGTTGCGACAAAGGCAAAACCAAAGACCTCACAACTGGGTAAGAAATCACATTTATCTGGACACTGACGTTGATGTTTTATTTTCATTACCGCAAGTCGCTGCCTGCGTGACAACATACTACCAGATGCTCATAGTAGTGTGAATGATTTGCGCATGTCGGTTGTGCGTTGGAGCGAATGTCAGCAAATCGACAAAGTCAGAAGGCGAGGATGTCAGCCAGCCCCAACGCAACTCGCGGATCGTCTCCGCAACGGTTGCGACATCAAGGATCGCAGAGAAACGATGATCATTCGAGTGCGTCACCTATTGGGCGGAAAGCAAGAATATCTCCCACAGCTGTCAAGTCGCGTGAGGAATACAGCGCCTGTGCCAGAGAGTTACGGGCTCGGACGCTCGGCGACTACAGGAACGAAGAGCCACAGCAGCAGCAAGAGCAGGGGGGGGGGAAGCCCCAGGCTGAACACCCGCCAGCCGGTCACAGAACCGCCGGTCAAGGTGAAAGACGCCAGACACAAGCAACCAAAAAAGCCGAGCACGCTGGTAATGATAATCATGTTCATTATTTTTTTTCAATGTTCACCAGTGCGCGTTTTGACATAATATGCACCGACGCTGACGGTTTTGTTCTTGCGTGTGTACGCTGGGCATGGGTACATTATGCCTGTGAATCTGATCACAGTGATCGACCAAGTGTATCAAGATCTTGGACTTGACTCGCCTGATAGCGACTGATCAGAGACAACAAAAAGGTGGCACAATTGTTTTGGGCGATCGCCATTGTTTGTCATTTTTGTTGGGGGAAATCAATCAATATCAACACAATCAACGAAACCTCAACCATTTTCAATGTCGCGAGGACAACTCGATGTCCAAGCTCGCTCTAGTAAAAGAGGTCCCGCTGTCGCGTAGCAGCTCCGCTGACACTTCGTGGCGTGGAAGCTCCATCGAGGTAGAGCATTGATGACTTCAAAGATTCTGATGGCACGTCGTCGCACGGCCCTCTCTCTCTCTCTGTCCCGCGTATCCTGCAAATAGTACAGGACGTGGAACATCATTGAACAATAAAAATTTATGAAATGCTGGTTGTGAATTGCAGACACACAGGACACGCTTGGTTTGAAATGAATTTTCAAGAAATCAAGTGTGCAAGTGACAGAAAACCTGCTCCCGGGAGGCTCGAGAGCCGAAAACTCAAGCACGTGGCTGTATAGACAAAGGTGATCAGAATTCGTATGAGTTAGAAGCGACTCTGCCTCGTTTTTCAAGCAAAAATGCCGAATGCAGGATTGCACGCGTGTGTGCATACTCAAAGATAGAAAAATACATAATTCCCTCACCTTTGAGAATGCGTGGATGCACTACGCACGCTAGGAGTGTAGGACAAACGGGTGCTCTTTGCCGGATCTCGGTCTGCAGAATCTTCTGCCACCGAATTGAGGGGTATTCGAGGAGAAGCCTTTCGAGGACTCCAGACCTTTTGTCGCAAATTTTCCAACCCAGCGGGTGCTCGGAATGCATTCTCTGCGCACGCAATAATGAAATCAAGCGCTGCACTTTGAACTCGTAAGCGATATACATGCACACAAACCTTCAGAATCTTGACCAGTGCGTTTTCCTATGCCTTCTGACGCAACATGATTTACATGAATACCTGATTCTCCCAGCTCCCGGCCATGATCAATGCGGCGTATGTGTGGAATTGCACTGACTAGAATACCCGACCGATTGGAATCAATTTCAAGGTCAGAATGTCGAGATCGGCTCGCATCCGGTGGAGACCAAACAGAAGGAGCACTGTCCACGATACTGCTTGCCCTGGGGGTGCCCTTCGTGCTTCCATCAGATACTTTCTTTGCAGTTTTGCCAGATTTCAATTCTTCCAATTTCCGACTCAATCTCTGCTGACGGAGAACAAGCGTATCTATCCGACTGTCGTCCTCATTTCCAACGCCAAATGAGGCCACAAGGCGTGCGTTGCTCCGTGGAGAGAAAGGACTTTCCACGCCTGCAGTCTCACTGTAAATTCGTGCTTTAGAGGCAGTCGGCTCTGCGTCTAGCTCTGGGCGCTCAGGATCCAGGGGGAGACAAGGAGCGTCCGATATCATCTTGACGTAGGAGGGTCCGATGTCATCTTGGCGTCGTGATGAAGAGGAGGACACGAACTCCCTTCGTGGAAAGGATCTGGGATCTCCGACAGATGCTCTGGGCGATTGAAACGACCTGGACCTATTTGCAGTGGACTTGGAGAGATCGACAGATATCTTCACCGTTTGGGGTCCAGACTCATTAGTAGTTGCACCTGATTTTTTTACAAATTCGCCAGCTTTGACCGTCATCCAGCCCTGATTCTCGCGAGCCACACCACGATGATGTTCAGATTCCTTGATGCGTCGCTTGCGTTCTTGACTGGCTATCACCTGCAACTTTGCCCACTGGAGACACACAAAGAAGTCTGGACAGTCACCTCCACGGTAAAATCTGTAAGACGCCAACCCGATGCAGATCAAAATTGAACCCAGCGCCGCGGCGATGCCAACAATCAAAGGCGCGTTAAAATACGTGCCCTGTCCCGGCTCTTGCACTATTGTTTCGTTCTTTGCTTCACACTCATCACAAATGACCTGCTCACCACCAGCAGATACTGCATAGGGCTGAACCACGAAGGCATCTTGCAACTTGCCAACACCGAGAGTGCCGATTGAGACTGGTAGTGTACGCAATTCCATCGACCGTTTCAAGAGTGCCACCAAACGAGCTTGCTCTTTTTTGCTGTCTGCTAGTATTCTCATGCCAATGTCCAGTGTTTCAGATGTGGAAATGCTGCGTCTCTCACTTGCGACTTCGAACAGATCAATATAAGATAATTCCATATTTTCAAGTCCACCGAGTCCGTCGGCAATTTGTGTCAAGAAGGCCTTAATGTCCAAGGAGGTATATGCAGTCCCTTTCAGTCGCACAGCGAAAAACACCTGCAGCATCCCCACAGTCATGACTCATTACTTGCTGGCATACAGTAAAATCGCACAGCGGATCTGACCTGCAGCACCCTTACAGTCGAGATTCATGAATTACTGGAGTTCAGTGATTCATGAATCTTTTGCAATTTAGATGATACCTGTGACTTTCTGTGTTCACAGTAAACTCCTGCAAATGGCGGTTTGCATCTGCAGGAGCATGACCCAAGATAGTCGCGTTTGAATCCATTCTGGCAGTCCATGGCAGGACAGCACGACTCAGGCCACAAGCGATCTAGGAAACACGTCTTGAAAGCGCAATCAAGAGAGCGCTCCGAGCCTGTAGAACTTTCAGAGGTTAGTGCAATCTCGGATTCGCTTCAGCAAATGAAACCGACTCTTCTGGACTTCTCACTTGAGGGGCAAGTCCCGTATGGACGCCGAATAATGACTGGGTTCGGATCGGATTTCCATGATTGCTTGCCAGAGCCGTATGTACTAAGATATTCGGAAGCGTCGAACACCATTTGATTTGAACTACTTGGCAACACCGTTTCAAGCCATGCCATGCGCGCCTCCTCTATGCTTGCAACTGCGGAATTAACACGACGACAGCCAAGCGTGAAAAGATTCCCCTAAAGGCACCTAGTATGAGCCAAGGGATAAATGGAAAATTTCTTACGGCAACAGCTTCCATGCGCGAGGAAAGTCTCTAAGTCTGCACGGCAGGACAAGTCACAGTCACCGCCCTTGAAAGCGTCAAACTGCAGAAACTGCACCGCACTCACTTCCATACTCTTGTCGAATTGTTGTAACCTGATTTTAAGCACATGACAAGAGTCAGTATTGCATGGGGTTCCTGGACACCTGCAAA
>Ga0315899_10005730_pt1 | contig 13397 bp, 10 predicted proteins | sample LakEriMetagenome_2_FD_203518 | JGI IMG/M metagenome (GOLD analysis project Ga0315899, IMG submission 203518) | Freshwater fungal communities from buoy surface, Lake Erie, Ohio, United States - Buoy 4 MA112 | ecosystem: Environmental > Aquatic > Freshwater > Lake | place: USA: Lake Erie, Ohio...
GAGGAGCCCCAGCAGCGAGGTGATGGCGAGGCGACGCGGTGAGGTGGGATGCCTGTGCCAGACGCTGGCGGGCAATGCAGAACGCAAAGTAGATGATGCTTCGCGTCGTGCGGCGCGACGGGCGGCGAGGGCTCGCAAGGCAAGGCTCGCGCCCCACGCGGTGAGCAGCAGACTGAGCGCGAAATGCGCGATATAGACGACCAGCATGATGTCACTATACAAAAAGTGACTGAGTAGCTGGAGGAGATTTGCCTTTCGGCACGTTTTTCGCAGATGAATTCGACGTGATGGTGTCGACTACGTGACGCGCGGGCTGTTGATGCGGGCTGCGTGTTGTCGCGTGGAATGCGCGACGAGCAAAAGCACGAAAGCCGGTCTCGCATCAAGGTCGCTCCTCCAGCGACCGACACGACGACCGGCTCTCGTTCGTGCCCGCGATCGCTGGCGGAAATCAGCGATGCGGGGCTTTTTGAGGCCTCTTCACGCTGGCGAGCGGAACGGCCTCGGGCGGTTGTTTCGCGAGTGGCGGAAACTCGCGATGGAGAATCATGTGCGCGATATTCGGGGGACTTCCACAGCGGGTGCACCGAGGACATCGATGCGATACCGCATGAAGGGCGGCGCGTCGATACCGGTGACGACTTGCCAGAAGGGCTCGCCTTGGCCATCGTCGTGCCAGCGACAACATTGGCCTGCGGGGTCTTCGGCGTAAAGATCGAGCATGGAAGACCCGATGAGCACGGCGCGATGCAGGAGCAGAGCATCGTCGCTCACGTACTCGGCTTCCGCTGCGACGCCCGCGAAGGCATCGAGCAACTGGCCGAAGAGGCTGGCGTCGTGCTTGAGCAGGACGTCGGCATCATGCCAGAGATAGAAGCGGTACTTGGAGTCGGCACGCCCGCGGAAATGCGCGCGCTCGCGCAAGAGATTGACGACGCCGCGGGGGCCGTGGATGCGGCGCTCAAGGTGCGGCCCAGGAATGGCGCGCTCAAGCTGGTAACAGAAGGAGTCGAGATCGGTGATGAACTTGCCGTACAGGACGATGACCTCAGTGTCCTTAAGACGACCGAGGAACTGGCCGAGCTGCACTGCAAACTGCGTGCGGCGAGCGGCGAATTCGCTCCACGCGACGAGATGCGACTCGTCGAGCAGTTGCGTGACATCGGCCTGCCAATCGGTGATCAGCAGCGGGACGTCTGGATTACGAGGAAGCGCACTCATGCAATTACACGCGCGGAGAATCCGCGCGGCCACACACACGTCACGCGCAAACAGGGAGCCCTTGCGAAACCCTTCGCTCTTGGTCATCCATGACGACCCGCCGAAGCCACACACTTCGACAGGCAGGGGCTCTGATCCGTTTGTGCTGACGAGCAGAGTGTGCGCCAATTTACACAGATTGCCACCAAAATTGCCGGTTTCTTTGGAACCTTGCGCACAAATGGTGTGATTCCACACGACTTAGAGGACTATCGACAGGTTTTCGGTGAAAAAACTGAAGGAGAAGCAACCGAATGGTGTGAGGACAACCACCAGTTGGATGCCGTGTCTGGGGGGGGCTTGGGCGCGTTTCGAAACGCGCAGCCACGCTGGGCATGCGCTCGGCGCGGAGCGGCTCGAAGCGATCAGAGCGGAGACCTGAAGCTACCCTTAGCGTGAAGCGGTGTAGTTGGCGGCTTCTTTGGTGATCATGATGTCGTGCGGGTGATTTTCGATCACCGTGGCATTGCTCACCTTCACCATGCGGGCATCGCGTTGCAGCTCCGCGATGGTCTTGCATCCCACGTAACCCATTGCACTGCGCAGGCCGCCGACCATTTGGTAGACGCTTTCAGCGAGCGTGCCGCGGTAGGCGACGAGGCCTTCGACGCCTTCGGGAACGAACTTCTGCGTGGCTTTGCCGCTGGCATCAACCTTGTCGGCCTGGCGGTAGCGGTCCGCGCTGCCGGCGTTCATGGCACCTTCGCTGCCCATGCCGCGGTAGCTCTTGTAGCGGCGACCGTGATGGATGACCACTTCGCCCGGGCTTTCATCGAGGCCTGCAAAGAGCGAACCCATCATGACGCAGCTCGCGCCGGCGGCGATGGCCTTGGGGATATCGCCACTGTGGCGAATGCCGCCGTCGGCGATGACTGGAGCGTCGCTGCCGATAGCGGCGAGGCCATCCACGGCGTTCATGATGGCGGTGATCTGCGGAACGCCCACACCTGTGACGACGCGGGTGGTGCAGATGGAGCCGGGCCCGATGCCGACCTTGACGGCGTCTGCACCTGCGTTGACCAAGTCTTGAGCGGCCTCACCCGTGGCGATGTTGCCTGCAATCAACTGCACGCCTGACTTGTTGAAGCTGGCGTCGCTGCGAAGTTCCTTGACGGTGCGGAGGACGTTCTCGCTGTGACCGTGGGCCGTGTCCACGACGATGACGTCAACATCCGCCGCGAGCAGGGCCGCGACGCGGTCAAGCTGGCCCACCCCCACTGCTGCGCCGCAGCGGAGTCGACCGCGGCCGTCGCGACAGGAGCGCGGGAACTGACTCTGGCGATCGACATCGCGCATCGTGATGAGACCAGTGAGGCGGAACTGATCATCGACGAGCAGCAGCTTTTCGACCTTGTTGCGGTTGAGAATGAGCTCGGCCTGCTCAAGCGTCGTGCCGGCGGACGCGGTGACCAGACCGTCCTTGGTCATGACATCGCGGACAGCGAGGGCGTTGTCTTCGACAAACTTGAGGTCGCGACGCGTGAGAATTCCCAGAACCTTGCCCTTGCCGCGGAGATTGATGGTGCCGTCTTCTGTGACTGGGAAGCCGCTGACATTGTGCTGCCGCATCAGTTCGCGGGCGCGATGCACGGTGTCGGACGGGCCGAGGGTAATGGGATCGAGAATGATGCCGTTGGCGGAACGCTTGACCTTGGCGACTTCGCGGGCTTGAGCCTCGACGGAGAGGTTCTTATGAATGATGCCGATGCCGCCTTCTTGCGCGAGCGCGATGGCAAGTGCGCTCTCCGTGACGGTGTCCATGGGCGCCGAGAGGACGGGAATATTGAGGCGGATGGCACGCGTGAGGTGCGTACTGGTGTCGGCGTCGGCGGGCATAACGCCACTGCGACGCGGCAGCAGCAGTACGTCGTCAAACGTGATGCCGTCGGCCACGATCTTGGAGAACGCGGAGCCGGAGCGCTGCTGGATGGGGGCGGGGGCGGAAGCGTGAATAGTGTGCGTCGCCATGAGATAGCGTTCGGGGGCTGACCCGAAACGTCAAGTGGGCGAACGGCGCGGCGCTGAGATTTTGCGGATTCCCTGCCCGAAAGCACCGCTGGGCAGGCCACGAGCCTTCAATACGCCGCTATGAACGCCGCTTCCGCCTTCAACTTCCCTGACGCTTCCCTTCCAGGTGAGACAATTCGGCCGCGGGGACCGCGCAGTCGCGATGAATGGTTCTTGACCAACGGTCTGGGCGGCTTTGCGAGCGGGACGGCGGCATGCGTGCCCGAACGGCGGTACCACGCGTGGTTTATTCCGGCGATGAGCCCGCCGGTTGGTCGCATGGCGGCGGTGCAAGCGTGTGCCGAGTGGCTTGTGCTGCGGGAGCCTGCCACAGGCGCCGAGCCGGGGCGTGTGGAGCGGCATGACTTCTCAAGTTTTCGATACACGACAGGCATGCTGAGCCCGCAGGGTGCGGCGAACTTGGTGGAGTTTCGCAAGACGGCGACGAGTGTGGCGTGGACATACAACGTGGCGGGCCTGCGGGTGACACGCGAGCTGTTCCTTGCTCGCCACCGCAATGCGGCGAGCGTGCGCTACACGGTGAGCGGACAGGTGCCGGCCAATGCGGCGCTCGAAGTGCGGCCCCTGCTGGCGATGCGCGACTTTCACGACTTGCAGACGAGAATGGATGCCGCGCGGTTTGACGTGGCGACACAAGCGACGCGCGTGCAGGTTGTGACCAAGGGTCTGTCGCTGGCGATGTTGGCGACTCGCGGCGAAGGGAACTTTGCTCGCGATGATGAATGGTGGAGCAACTTCTTCTATGTGCGTGAGCAGGAGCGCGGGCAGGATGCGATGGAGCACCTGTACAGCCCGGGCGTGTTCGTGTTTCCGCTGCATGGCTCGAAGCCAGACGGGCACGTGTGCGAGGTGCAGATGTTCGCAGGCGAAGTTGCACCTGCGGTGATGGACGTTGATGCACTGCGAACGAGCGAACACGCGCGGCTTGGGACGCTGGCGAGCGCGGCACTGAAGCCGATGAACGGCGCAGATGCAAAGACTCGTGATGCCGTGGCGGCGCTGGCGGCGGCGACGGACCAGTTTGTGGTGCGACGGGCGAACGGGGATATGGATGCGCACGGCGTCCCCGCGCTGACGAGCATCATCGCGGGGTATCCGTGGTTCAGCGACTGGGGACGCGACACGTGCATCAGCCTGCCGGGACTGCTGCTGTCGACCGGGCGATTTGCCGAAGCGCTTGGCAGTCTGCGTGCGTTTGCCGCGCTGCGTCGTCGCGGGCTGATTCCCAACTGTTTTGATAATGGCTCCGGAACGCCCGAGTACAACACGGTCGATGCGTCGCTGTGGTTCATCGTGACGTGCTGTCGATATCTCGAAGCGAGCGGCGATCGCGAGGGATTCAACTTGCACCTGCGGCAGGCGTGCCTGGACATTGTCGATGCGTATCGCACGGGCACGGACTATGGCATTCGCATGGATGATCGCGATGGGCTGATCATCGCAGGAAACGCGACGACGCAACTGACATGGATGGATGCGAAGCGTGATGGCGTGGTGTTCACGCCGCGATTTGGCAAGCCCGTTGAGATTTCCGCCCTGTGGTATGCAGGACTGATGATGCTTGAGGCGGCGCTGGAGAAGGATCAACCCAAGACGGCTCGCGAGCTGGCGCAACTTGCGAGCAAGACAGCGAAGGGGTTTGAGCAGTTCTGGGACGCGTCGCGCGGATGCTTGTTTGATTGCCTGGTTGCAGCTGGTGCGAGCTGGACGGGCAGCGCGGAGATGAGGCCGAACCAGCTGTTTGCCGTGAGCCTGCCATATTCGGCGCTGTCGCGAGAGCGACAGAAGGGCGTGGTGAGCGTGTGCGAGCGCGACTTGCTCACGCCTTTCGGGCTGCGCACGCTGGCGGCCGGAAGCCCGAAGTATCGACCGCGGTTTGAGGGCCCCTTGTTTGAGCGTGATGGGGCCTATCACAACGGGACGGTGTGGCCTTGGTTGCTGGGTCCGTTCTGCGAGGCGTATCTGCGAGTGAGTGACTTCAGCGTGGATGCGAAACGTCGCGTGCGAGGATGGCTGACGCCGCTGATCGACGAAACACTCGCGACCGCGACGACCGCGCGAGCGGGTGTGGTGCTGCCGGTGCGGCAAGTCGCCGAGGTGTACGACGCCGACGACGGCGCCACGCCCCGGCGGCCTGATGGGTGCATGGCACAGGCATGGAGCGCGGCGGAACTGCTGCGGGTGCTGCAACTCACGGCTTAAGCCTTCTACGCTCGCTGCATGGTTGCACAGCGATTTGCGTCATTTGGCGAGTCAGTCTTTGCGAAGTTCACGCGACTTGCGGTGCAGCATGGTGCGGTGAACTTGTCGCAGGGATTTCCGGACTTTGACGGGCCGCAGCTTGCGAAGGATGCGGCGATCGCAGCCATCAACGCGGGGCACTCGCAGTACGCGCCGATGATCGGTGTGCCGCCGCTGACGAAGGCGATTGCCGAGAACTATGCTGCGCGCGGATTTGATGTGGGACTGGGGAAGGGACAGATCGAGCCTGCGCAGCATGTGACCGTGACGTGCGGCTGCAGCGAGGCGCTGCCTGCGACGCTGCTCGGGCTGCTCAATCCCGGCGATGAGATCATTCTGTTCGAGCCCTATTTTGACTTCTACATCGCTGGGACTGTGATGGCGGGAGCCACGCCGCGTTTTGTGGCGCTGCATGCACCGACCAAAGCGGGTGAGCCATACACGTTGGATGAGCGCCAGCTTCGCAGCGCGTTCACCAGCAGAACGAAGGCGATTCTGCTGAACACGCCGCACAATCCGACGGGCAAGGTGTTCACGCGGGCGGAACTGGAGCTGATCGCGTCGCTGTGCGTGCAGCACAATGTCGTGTGCATCAGCGATGAGGTGTACGAGCACCTGACGTATGAGCCCACGCTGCCACACATCGCGATGGCGAGCCTGCCCGGCATGGCAGAGCGCACCATTACGCTGAGCAGTCTGGGCAAGACGTTCAGCCTAACGGGATGGAAAGTGGGCTGGGCGATCGCGCCCGCGCCGCTGTCAGCGTGCGTGCGTGCTGCGCACCAGTTCATCACGTTTAGCGGGGCAACACCCTTGCAGCACGGTGCCGCGGCGGTGGTTCATGACATGACGCATCGCAAGGATGGACATGGCGCGATGGCGTTTGTGCAGCAGTTGCAGACGCTGTATGCGAGCAACCGCGACAATCTGGCCGCGGCGCTCACCCGCGTGGGACTCACGCCGCACCGGAGCGATTCGACGTACTTCCTGATGGCGGATCACTCTGCCGTGAGCAAGCGACTGGGACTTGACGGCGACGTGGCGTTTTGCGAGTACCTCACACGCGAGATCGGCGTGGCGGCGATTCCGCCGACTGTGTTCTATGACAGCAAGAGCTTGGGCAAGCCGCTGGTGCGATTTGCGTACTGCAAGAAGGAAGCGACGATTGCGGAGGCGATTGAGAGGCTCGGGGGGCTGGCGACGAAGTGACGGAGGAAGAAGTACCGGAGTACCGAAGAGACGAAGTACCGGAGGAAAGGCACGGCGTTTCACGGCGTTGGGGTCGCGATGCCTTCACTTTGGTACTTCGTCTCTTGGGTGCTTCGGTACTGCTCCCGTATCCTCCGCCATGCGCATTCATCAGGCGACCGTCGCAGATGTCGGAATTTTGACGCCGCTTTTTGATGGGTATCGGCAGTTTTATGGCAAACCGAGTCAGCCGGATCGGTGCGAGTTCTTTTTGCGAGAGCGGCTGTTTCGCGGGGAGAGTGTGGTCTTCATCGCGAGCGTTGATGGCCGTGCGGCGGGGTTTACGCAGTTGTATCCGCAGTTCTCAAGCGTGAACACGGGGCGAGTATGGCACCTGAATGACTTGTTTGTCGCGCCGGCGTTTCGGCGGCATGGCGTGGGGAAAGCGCTCATGCTGCATGCCATCGCGTTTGCGAAGCAGGATGGTGCGCTGCGGCTGACGCTGGAGACGCAGGTGAGCAATACGCCGGCGCGGGCGCTGTATGAGAGTCTGGGGATGACTGTGGGAAGTGAATTTGTAAAGTATGCGTTGAAGTTTGAGTGATGACTATCACTGTTCGTGCTTCCGAGCGACTTCGCTCGCAGCGTGAGCGACCGACGAACGCGGAGCCCGCGACTCATTCCATCCCGGCGGCCAACGCAGAAACCACACAAACTCGACGTTCGCCTTCTTAGCCCAGGCCTCGGCCTTCTTGCACAGTCGTTCCTGCGCGGCCGAACCGATGGCAGCATCAACTAACACGCCGCGTCCCTGCTGTTCGTCGCCCAGCCACTTTTCAACCCAGATGTCATACGTGGGCATGCCGTCAGGTTGCTCGCCGCGTACGTCGAAATGTCGATCCAGTGGCGAAGGCGGCGGTGATGCTATCGACATGCGTTCAGGAACCCACCAGACGATACCAGACCGCCTGGGTGTGCCGCCCAGAAGAGGGCCATCGACGGGTGGACCGAAAGACTCCCGAAGTTCATACACGAGCGTTCCGGTCGCGAGGTTGTTTGATCGCTCGAGTTCACGCCAGCTCATGATTCGCCCTGCTTGTCGCAACGTGGCGCGACGAAGACGACTTTGGCGATGCGCGACAGTCGTCCCTGACAGGAACATGATGACGCCAATGATCGCGACGATCGGGGCGAGAACAATCCACGCAAGAACCCTCGCAAGCCGACTTGAATCAGGCGGGTCTTGTTTCATCGCCATCGTCCGGCTCCCTGATTCGCTCGAATACCGGTCGGCAATTCAACAGCATGCTTGAGTGAACGGCGCATCGAACTCTGCGTGCTGTTATGCAATGTTATCAATCCACCACTGCCATCAAGAAACCGTCGTAACCCTTCGAGCCTTGGGTCTGCATGGCTGTCGCGGTCACGCCTGGTGTGCGGCTTATGGCTTGCATCATAGCGCGGGTGCCGAGAATGGCGGGGTCGGCGGAGGTGGTGTCGGCGATGTTGCCGTCGCGGACGACATTGTCGACGATGATGACACCGCGCGGGCGGATGAGTTGCAGAGCGAGCGAGAAATACGCCGGGTTGTTGGGCTTGTCGGCGTCGATGAAGACGAGGTCGAATGCTCGCGTGTGTGTGGCGACCAAATCGCGCAGTGTCTCGAGCGCGGGTCCCAGACGCAGGTCGATGCGAGATACAAGGCCAAGTCGAGTGAAGTTGTCGCGGGCGACTTGGGCGAACGTTGGATTGACTTCAAGGGTGGTCAGTTTGCCATCCGCGGGAAGTTCCCGAGCAATGTGTGCGCCGCTGTAGCCGCCCAGCGTGCCGACTTCGAGCACGTTGCGAGCCTGCATGATGCGCACGAGCAGCGCGAGGGCTTTAGCCTGCGCGGGTGAGACGGCGATGGCAGGCAGGCCAGCGGCGGCGTTGCGAGCGGAAAGCTCCGCAAGCTGGGGATCTTCTTCGATGAACGTTGATTCAAAGAACGCATCGACTTGTGCGGGCGTGGGCATGGAGGAGTGTTGGCCCCATCCGCGGGAGCGAAAGAAAACCCGCGAGCGATCGCGGGTTGTCAGGAAAGCTTGGTTGTTTGTCGTCAGGGCTCAAAGCCCGGACCAACAGTGACAGAAGGACAACTGCAAATCAGCCCTTGCCGACGAGGGTCTTGGCGAGGCCCAGGGCCTTGTCCTTCTTGCTGTCGAACTTCTTGTCGGCGACGAGCTTGGCGATGCGTTCGGCGCGGGTGAGCACGCTGCGCTTGCCGGTCATGGTCATCGAGATCTTCAGGCTGGGGTCGAGGCTCATGGCGATTCCTTTTCTTCGTTCTGCGAGGGCTCGGCGCCCGGCGTGATCCTTGTGCGATCAGTCCAACTTGTCCCAGTACGCGTCGGCGAAGTCTGTCGGACCCTTGGCTTGCTGCTTCCAGGCCTTGCCGATTTCTCTCACGCGATTGTCCAGACGGACCTTGAGGGGGTTGTCTGACCGGAACTGTTCGCCCGTGATGCCTTGCAGCAGCCACACGCGGTAGTTCACCGGGCCTTGATTGTTGGCGCTGACCCAGCCCTTATCAACCGGCACGGCAAGGGCCGGAACGCCATTGGCGTGCAACATCATGACCGCGTACCCGGCATCGCGACGCGAAAGGATACCTAACGTCATGTAGTTCAGGCCGCGTTGGCGGGGGTCCGTGGTTGCCCAGCCCTGCACCGTGTCATCCGCGATCATCAACTCCTGCTTGGGCGGTGGGTTATCGAAAGACTCAGGAGCGAGATTGGGGAAGGCCACCCCGGCCAGCAGGGTCTCTGCCGGAGCTGGGGGCGGCGTGGCTTGGTTCGGCCGCGACGACTGCCGCTGGGGTTGGGACTGCAAGTTGCCAAGCGGCGATGTGTTGCCCGCGGCTTCCTTTACTGTGGGCGGATCCTTGCGAAGCACGCCCGCGAGCTCTCGCTCCTTCTGTTTGGCGCCCACGCTGGTGCCCAACAAATACGCGCCCAAGGCCAACAACAAAGCGAGGAAAATGCCCACGTACACCACGGGGAGAGGGACGAGCTTGGGAGCATCGGAAGCTTGCGTACGCGGCCCGTACTCGCTCGGAGCCGAGTCGCGGGCCACGGGCTTGAGCTCGCGGATGGCTGGCGCCGGCGTTTCGGTCGCCGCATCCGTTGTGGCGATTGTCGCAGGGCGCGCAGCGGCATCGATCTTCTTGGAAGGGACAAGGTCAAATAGCGGCACTGTGCGCGGACGTTGGGCCATGGGAAATCGTACCGGGGTCGAGCGGTACCGCGGGGAAACTGTGTGCGAAAACGCGAAAAAGGGGCGGAGCCCGAGGCCGCAAACTGAATTAGGAGCAGCCACCGCCTGCGAGGACGTTCAGGAAGTCGATCACGTCCTGGTCCTCAGGAAAGACGTCATTACGGTTGAAATCGATGGTGTCACAGCGAAGGGTTGGGCACGGGGCGCCGGAGAGGACGTTGAAGAAGTCGATGACGTCAAAGTCACTCGGGTAAACATCGTCGTTGTTGAAATCGATGTCGCCGCAGTCAAATCGCTGTGGCGTGAGCACGATGGCGGCGTTGGCCGCTGGTGGACCGGTGAGAGCGGCCAGCACAGCGACTTGCCCAGAGTCGTTGATGGAAGTCGGCATCGCGACACTGCTGGCGCTGGGAGCGAGACTTGGAGTGAGCGTGATGGGACCAAGTGGGCCCTGCAGTTGCGTGTTGCCTTCGAGCAGTACGACCGGATCGCCATCAGCGTTGAGGGTGCAGAGCACGTCGCGCGACGAGGGCAAGCCGCTTCGAATGGCGTACCAAGCAATACGACCGGTAGCGGGACTTGTAACGACGCGCGAGTTGGCGCTGATGGGGAGCGGACGGATGAGCGTTCCGTCGGACAGACGCACTGGCTCGAGGCTGGACCAGAGCACACGGGGCGGCTGTGATCGCGAGGCCTTGAAAAGCGTGCCGCCGATGCTGCCGGTGGCAGGCGGTGCGTAAAGCGTGTTGAGCGACAAAATGACCGCGGCACCATCGTTCGCGAGCTCGAATCGCGAGGACGAAGTGGAGAGGAATGCCCTGACGCTCAGCCGCTGCGCGCTGATAGTCTGTTGGCTGGAATAGACCACTGCGAAGCCGGCCGCATCACCTAAGAGCACGTGAATCACACTCGTTGTATCCGAGAGCACGAGCATGATGTCGCCCGCGTCGTTGATGCGTGCGGTGACAAGACTGCCAACGGTGCGAGCGGGGTTCAGGCCCGGCACTTGGTCGCCGATGCCCAACAAGCGCTGCATTGAGGTGCCATTCCAGTACATGAATGCAAGCTGGCCGTTGCCGGTGCGCGTGTCGAAGACGAAGACCGCGCGGCCTGAGTCGTTGTGGTCCAGAGGCCAGTTGATGTTGTCAAACGTTGTCACGGCCATGTCACTGACCGAGCCACGCAAGGCGAGCGTGCGAGGATTGAACTGAGGCGAATACGCGACGATCGCCGCGGTGATGTTGCCAGAGGGGGAAATGGGTGGGAAGACTGTCGCGTACGCAAAGCCGAGTTGATTGTCATGCAGCACGGCGGGCGGATAAAGACTTGGCGGATCGATGAGCAGCCCGGAAAATGCACGATCGGGATAGGAGGGGAGTGGGTCACCGAGGCGTGCGTAATCGAAGTTCGTGCCGCTCGCGAGGGCCAATCGCATGCCAGTTTGCGTGCCGGTGGGGCTTGGGACGACCACCCGCGTCAGCACGTCGCCTTGGGCATTCATGGCGAAGGGAAGCAAGTCAGTCTGCGACGCGCCCAGGACGGTGTTGTCCGTCACACGCTGGAGTGTGCCAGCACGCTCCGCGTAAAGGCCGCGTGAGAACGTTTGCGTGGGGCTGGCACCAAAGGCCGCGACTGCGACCGTTCCTGCAGGCGATAGCTGTACAGCGGTCAGATTGGCGAGTGTGCCTGGCGAGGGATCACCCGGTGCCACCTGTCCGGTGACCGCGACAACGCGTGCGACTTGAGCGTGTGCGAGAACGGGAACCACGCCCGTTGCGAGCCCGGCAATGACGAGATGACTTGCGGATTTCAGCAACGATCGCATCGGTTGCATAACACCAAAAGTCTCGAGATCCGCAATCCTGCAGCCAGAACGTTAAGCATCTTTCGCTCAACGTTCATAACGCATTAGGGATTACAGGAGCCTCCAGCGAGTACAAGGAAGAAGTCGAGGGCGTCCTGATCTTCTGGGAACACGCCGTTGCGATTGAAGTCGATCGTGTCGCACCGGAGGGTCGGGCACGGAGTGCCGGCGAAGACGTTGAAAAAGTCGATGATGTCGCTTTCGGAAGGCCAGACACCATCGTTGTTGAAGTCGATGTCGCCGCAGTTGGAGCCTGCAATGGTCGTACGGAGGACGAAGTTGCGATTGAGACCGCCAGTCGCGGTTGCGACAGCGGTGAAGATGACGTCAGCGCCTTCGTGGGCTACGTCTTGGACAATCGTGATGCGCCACGTAAGCCCCTGCCACACGAAGGTATCGCCAACCGCGGCGAGCGCAACGATGTCGCCGTCACTATCAATGGCGACGACAGCGTTCGCTGACGATCGCCCTGGCATGCGGATGGGTGCGACATGAACATGCCGTGCGGAGGTGGGCGCGGGCATGTTGGGTCCACCGATGTAAGTGGCGAGGAAGCCTGAGCGAGTGCGCACGCCAAGGTCGTGAGCGGTCAACACTGTCACGCGACCGTCGGGCGCGACGTGGAGCGAGCCACGAGTGCCCGAAATCTCGCCCGGGAGGAAGCAATCCACATCAGCGAAGACCGACGCGTCTTCCATGAAGTTCCACGAGTCGAAACAAATGCAATCGACGATGCCGGTGGGCAACGGCAACGTCCAGCGGCGGGGAAAGAGAGTCCAGTCGCCGTCACGGCGCAGTGACCACGCATAGCTAGCCAACCCGTCAGTTCCGTCGGAGATGGCGGCAAGGACGTCTCCATTTTCGTTGAGTCTGGCGGAGGTGATCGAGCGGGCGAATCGCTCTGGGAACACCGGATGGGGACCGCTGATTCTCGCGAGCACCTCTTCAGCGCCCTCGGACGTCCGAAGCCGAAGCGCTGTTGATTGAGGCACTCCGGAGTCGCTCGCCAAATAAAGGAACGATCCACTCCGCGCGACATCCAGTGGCCATGAAAGTTGTACACGCCCGTCTGGGACGTTGCCGTCAAAAATTAGGGGAGTTTGTTGCCCGTCGGGTGAGATCCGAACGATCGCACCGTTCAAGATTTCCGCCCCAATGACGCGAGGATCGAAACTGACTCGCGCGATGACATCGCCACCGAGCGTGGGCATCAGCAAGCGGTGGGGATCGCCAGTATTGACAAATAACCCGATGATTGTTCTTGGACCGATGTTTGCGATTGTCGATCCGGCGGGCGCGTACTCGACGCTGCCCCCATCCTGATCCAGTCGCAGGCCAAATGTCGGCTGCGAAAAGGCTCGACGGACGACGGTTGCCGATCCCGTCGCGGAGATCGTTACGGTAACGGGCACGGAAGTGCCCGAAACACTTCGGTCGCGATCCAAGAGTCTGTTGACAAAGGTGCCATGTGCGTCGAAGAGATAGATGCCCGACCACTGGTCGGTCCCGGCTGCGACACCGCGATACGACAGGTGCCCATTGACGCCCAGCCGCGGCGCAG
>Ga0315899_10005731_pt1 | contig 13395 bp, 12 predicted proteins | sample LakEriMetagenome_2_FD_203518 | JGI IMG/M metagenome (GOLD analysis project Ga0315899, IMG submission 203518) | Freshwater fungal communities from buoy surface, Lake Erie, Ohio, United States - Buoy 4 MA112 | ecosystem: Environmental > Aquatic > Freshwater > Lake | place: USA: Lake Erie, Ohio...
GCATCTTTGTTAATGAATTCGTTCGCCAACTTGAGCAACAAGACGTTCATCGAGAGCTCCACATTTTTTTCTTTTCCTAAGATGGGAAGTACAACTTCATACGCCTTTTCATAGGCTTTTTTAAGATTAATGTTGTAGGTAAAGAATGCAGACTGATCTTGCTTGATATATTTCGAAATCCGCTTATCGAATTTGGAATCATTCATTTCTATATAAATGGATCCTAAGGGCTCGCTATAGGCTGCAGAAATGTTGAAGTCTATGGCCTTGTCTTTTAAAACTAAGTCCCCCACAATTACATTTCCTTCGTAAAGTTCTTGAATATCGAGGTAAAGCGTTGGCAATACCGACTTCAGATACCACAGGTTCTTTGCACGGTCAAAATTTCGTTCGTTATCCATGTAAAATACACCCGCTACCGGGTGAAGCAACACCTCTTGGAATCTTGGATACAACGAATAAAGTGACTCGCCATTTTTAAATAAGCCATTAAGTACCGAATTTAAATATTGGTTTTGAAGCACAAATTGAATGCTGTCTCTTAATTCATTATAGTTCTTTTCTCGAAGATCATATTCCAAATCCTGTTTCATTAGTTCATCATCACTGAGCTCCGCATCTATTTCGAACCCGTTATAATATGGCGACATGTTCCCTCTTGAAAACCAAATGGAGTCGGTTATTTCTAAAACACTCGATTCGATAGGCTCTACCCGAACAAGTAAGGCGTTATTCGACTTAATAACCAAGTTGTTAAAAAACGATCCATACGCTTTTGCCCCGGGAATTTCTGTGGGCAGGGGGTCGAAATCGTCAAAAACACTAAAGAGGGCTTTTTCGTTTTTTATACCAAAGGTGAATCCGGATAATTCGAAATATTGATTCTTACCATAAAAGATATTTAATCGCTGATCAAAGTCAATTCCCGCATCCTTTAATGATTTATTGTCCGTTGACCCATCAAATAATTCTTGATGGATTTCATCCATGAAGTCATATTTAATAAGTTCATCAACCCCGATTTTCTTAAGTACATCTACATTGTTGATGCTAAAAACAGTTACAGCTTCTTTTGGAATTATAAATTCTGATTTCTGTCCAAAGTGTACATAGGCAATCAGAAGGAATAATACGGATATATACTGTTTCATACAAGTTATGGCGTTAACGTAATGGTGTTTTCGATGAGCGAATTGTTCAGTTTCAAGTCATATGTATTCACTTGAAGCATGGAGGCTGTTTTCGTTGGGTTTAATTTACAGCTGGGATTACTTGTTTTGGAAATTGGTTTATCGAACCTAGATATGCTCGTATATGTGCCGTTTTTTAAAAGATATACATCTGAATTCTCAAAGGATTTTGCTTTATTCGCAAGAATCGTAGGTATGATTCGATTCAGGGTTTTTCCATCCCAACTAATCCAGTCGCCCTCAAACGATTCTTTGTCTTTCTCTTTGCTCATGACTTGCAGTACGGATTTCACGCCGTCTTGTAATTGCGCAACGGAAGAGAAATCAATTTGAACCTTTAAGATAAAGTCCGTAGAATTAAATTCTGTTTTAACTAAATTAATCCCAGGCTCTTTCGCTAAGTTTGTTCGGAATTCAAGGATTTTTGCTTCGATTTGAGATAATTCAGGAACTTTTCTGCCATTCAAACTGTCTAAGGCAAGTATTGAATTTACTTTTAGTTTACTTGAGCTTAGGTTGATGCTATATTTAAACGTTCCCGATCCGTCGGAATGAACGGTTAAATCATCGATAATTTCAATGCAGGAGTTAAACAGTAAAGGTAAAAGGAGTAAAAGGTACTTAATTTTCATGCCGCGTTGTTTACAAAATTAATACCATATCTTAGAATAATAGGGTTTGTTGACCAATATTATCAACAATAGAGTGTTGCACAGCGGGTATATTCGGTGTTTGCGAAAACAAAACCTGTTTGTCTACCTTGTGGGCTTGCATTGCTTCATAAGGCTGACTCGAATATTCGTTGATGTTTCCCTCACCGAGTAAGTACGCTTGAATATGGCTTTGGTCAAGGATCAATGGCATCCTTTTCTTATGGTTATGAATGTCTTCCATCAAGGGGTTTGCTATCGTAGTGATGATCGTAAAACTTTGAATTATTTCCCCAGTTTCTCGGTTTAACCATTCATCATAAAGTCCTGCCATGGAAAATAATGGGGTGTCAATTGGATAAATAAAATAGGGTATTTTTTCTACCCCTTTGTGTTGAAACTCAAAAAAACCAGAGGAAGGAACGATGCAACGTTGCGTGCTAACCAGCCGTTGGAAACTGGCTTTTTCTGTCAAGGTTTCTACACGGGCATTTAATGTTTTGCTGGCAATATTAATTGGGTTTGTACCGCTAAACCAACTTGGGATCAAACCCCACTGCATACGATTTATGTGGGGCTCATTGGTGATGATTCTCCAGGTCGGAAAGGTGAATCCATTGGCGTAATAGGTGGGTTCAGTCGACGGAAGTTTACCGGGTTCACGTTGGTAAAATTTACCAAGTGTTTCGTTGCTTGAGGTACTTGAGTTGCTGTAGCACATATCAGGTTATGACCAAGTTAAGTCCGAAAATAAAGATATTTTATTTAATACACGTTGCTTTTGTTCTTGCTCAATTTGAACATGGATTACGTGTTCTTCTTGAAAGGAATTAAGTGTTGCGTTCCATCCTTGCTGGGTTGCAATACTCAGAAATCGCATTAATGACGGATAGGTTCCCTGAACTTGAATTCTTATAAATTCTATATATGGCGTACATTCATTCGCATGAATTGCGCCGAGACAAGCATTCTTGTAGGCAGAAATTAACCCAGGTATACCTAATTTTGTTCCGCCGTAATATCTAACTACAATACACCCTACATGAATGAGCTGATTTGATTTTAGTTGACCTAAGATCGGAAGGCCTGCACTACCAGATGGTTCACCATCATCATTAGCCCGCGTGCTTAGTGGTTCACCGCATTGATATGCAAAACAAAAATGGCTCGCCTTGGCATGTAATTTTTTGATGACGTTAAGTTGTTCCTTGAATTCCGATTCATTTACAAGAGGGAACAAGAAGGCAATAAACGTAGACTTATTCGAGCGTATGGTATACGTGCTTTCTTTTGAAACAGTCAGTTTCTTCTCGCTCAAAGAGAATTAATGAATAGTTAACTTTTTTTCCAGTTCTTCTAAGTACAAACGGAATTGTTTATCGGTTTCAGAGAGATTAACTACCGTTCTACAGGCATGTAATACGGTGGCATGGTCCTTACCTCCACAATGTGCACCAATGTTTGCTAGGGAAGACTTAGTCATTTTTTTAGAGAAATACATGCTAATCTGACGTGCTTGTACCACCTCACGTTTTCTAGTTTTTGACTTAAGCATTTCAATGGGTAGGTCAAAATAATCACAAACGATTTTTTGGATATACTCAATAGATACCTCTCGTGCCGTGTTTTTGACGAATTTGTCAACCATTTGCTTAGCCAGTTCTAAGGAAATGGATTTTTTGTTCAGCGATGATTGCATGAGAAGCGTGTTCATTGCTCCTTCTATTTCTCGAATGTTTGTGTTGATTGAGTATGCTAGATATTCTACAACCTCTTTTGGTAGTTCAATACCACTTGCGTACATTTTCTTTTCAAGAATTGCAATGCGCGTTTCTAAATCTGGAACGTTCAAATCTGCTGAAAGACCCCACTTAAAGCGCGACAATAAGCGTTGTTCCATGCCTTGCATTTCTACTGGAGCTTTGTCTGAGGTAAGCACAATTTGTTTACCATTCTGATGCAAGTGATTGAAAATACTAAAGAATACATCTTGGGTCCGTTCTTTACCAGCAAAAAACTGAACATCATCAATAATCAAAACATCCACCATTTGATAAAAGTGGATAAAATCATTGGTGGTTTGATTTTTAATGGCATCTATAAACTGGTGTGCAAACTTCTCGGATTGTACGTATAAAACCGTTTTGTTTGGATGCTGTTCTTTAATGGATAAGCCAATTGCATGCGCTAAATGCGTTTTTCCTAAGCCTACACCACCGTATATCAATAACGGATTAAATGCGGTTCCTCCCGGTTTATTCGCTACCGCATACCCCGAGGCACGTGCCAAGCGGTTGCAATCCCCTTCAACAAAGTTCTCAAAAGTGAAATTTGGAATAAGGTTCGACTCAATAGTAACTTTTTTCAATCCAGGAATAATGAATGGATTTCGGATTTGTGGTTCCGTAGCTCCGATTGGAATATTCTGTGGTGAATTCTGTGAATGCGTATTGTTTTGTGTTGGGAGTTTAACGGTGTATGGTGTGGAATTGCGATGATTGCTCTCCATTACGATACTGTACTCAAGGCTTCCTTCAGCCCCAACTTCCTTTTTAATTACCTTACTTAATAACCCGATGTAGTGTTGCTCTAACCACTCATAAAAGAAATGAGAAGGCACCTGAATCGTAAGGATATTGTTTTCTAATTTTAATGGAATAATAGGCTCAAACCACACCTTGTATGCTTGTAAAGAGATATTATCTTTTATTACTCTTAAACAAGACTCCCAAGTCGCTGTGTGATCCTTCAACATAATTATTTTTATAAAACCATTAATAAAATTACCAACTGATACCCAGTGATTTACCTATGTTAAACATAAATTAAGCACCGTTAAAAAGTTGTGAACAAAGATTCACAGAAAAAACTTAAAAAAAAAGTGCAACACCTCTTGACTTTTAATTTTTTTTTACTTGTGAAGACTTTTTTTGTCCTTCTAAGAAACAGGGAGCGTGGAGTATTCAAATTTAGAATAATTTAGGCGTCTAGGCAAATAATTATCACGGTTTTTACAATGAATTTGAATTATTCACACAACCATACCTTTAGGGTTCGGTATAGTGAAACAGACCGAATGGGGTATTGTTATCACGGCAATTACGCTACCTATTTCGAATTGGGTCGGGTGGAAGCCTTACGTTCCCTCGGTGTGGTATACAAAGTGCTCGAAGATGAAGGTGTTTTATTGCCTGTTGTTTCGATGAGCACCCGGTTTAAGGCCCCCGCATTGTATGACGACCTATTGCGCTTGGAAACTACGCTTGTCAGGGCTGAGAATTGTACCCTTGAATTTTCTTATTCATTGTTTAATCAGAATAACCAGTTATTAACCACCGCACATACCGTGTTGGTATTTCAATCCCTTCAAAACGGAAAACCTATGCGCATTCCTGAATATTTGCGAACTATCTTTGCGGCACATGAAATCAAAACATAGCAATTTCGAATTACGGTCCAAAACCCAATTATTCGCCGACCATTTATTTATTGGACGGACGGGCGAGGAGCGCATGGGGGATTTCCTCAAATCAACCCAGAAAGAACCCCGAGTGGTTGTTTTAGGCATCAGTGAGGCTGTTGGACCTTTTGCGAATTATGGTCGGACAGGATCCGAGTTCGCGTTTTCTGCATTTTTTAGACATTTTTTGAATTGGCCACATCATGGACAGTCAGTAGATATCGCAGGAAATATTGCCTTTGTGGGGACCTTTCCTGCTGATGTTGAATCAGCAAGCCTCTTGGTTGAAGAGTTGGATGCCTTCGTTTTTGATGTGTTGAGGTCGTTTGTTTCCCCAACCCAAATTCCAATAATAATTGGTGGAGGACATAATAATGCCCTTCCGTTAATGCGATGGGCACATCAAGTAAAAGGTTGTTCTACCGTACTGAATATTGATGCGCATACCGATTGCCGTGCGATTACAAGGAGGCATTCGGGCAATAGTTTTTCATTTGCCATCGCTGAAGGAATTCTTAGCGCATATCATGTTTTTGGAGTGCATGCCTATGGAATCAATTCGTTCATGCGAGATTTTATTAAAACGCACCAGGTAGATGTCCGATTCTTTGAATCTTATCTAACTGGAGATCATTCGCTTGCAGCGGACATTCGACACGTATTTTTAAAGGCTACTGAACCCCTTGGGTTAGAAATAGATATGGATTGTATCGCTAATATGCCTTCATCCGCTTCTTCTCCATCCGGTTGGCGTTTAGATGATATCAGAAAAGTGGTGTTGTCGCTCAATGGAAACCAATATGCGTATGTACATTTAACCGAGGGTGCAATTACCCAAAGTGAACATGAACGAACAATTGGAAGAGCCTTATCTTATTTATGTTTAGATGCAATCGCGTCTATGGAATCACTGTAATTTGATCCAGTTGGACCACCGCATCAGCAGAACAGCCCTCAGGTGACATTGCTTTGGATACGGTGTAGGTAAATTGAACCTTTAATCCTTTCTTTTTCATTCCATCTTTTAAGTTTAATGGATAAACAGTTTGGTATGGTACATTGATGCCAGGATTTAAGTCAACTGGAATTTCAATATATACTGGACATTGATTTTCATTAACGTGAATAATGCCAATGAGTTGATTGCTTGGCTCATTCGTTGCTTGGGCGCTTGTTTTTTTACTGACTTTACAGGACATCAAGCTTAAAGCAATCAAAAGTGTAATACATATTTTCATAGTCAAATGTAAAAAAAAAGGGGGACATGTCCCCCTCGATCTCAAATAACCTGTAGCATAGTTCATTTGAATTTGGTTAGGTATAACGGAGAACTTGGAATTAGGTTACATCAGTATTAACATTTTCGGTTTGATAAACAAAGCAGCTCTTTCTTAAACAAGTAGCCTAGTCAGATATTTTTGTTCCGTGATAATGTCAGATAGAAAACGCAAAGCATTAGTTGCCTTATTGGAGGATCCCGATGAGCGCATTTACTTGGTCATTAAACAGGTGATTAAGGCGGAAGGTCAGGCAATTATCCCAATGCTAAACGCAGTCCTTAACGAGGAATCTTCTGCTCAAATTCAGCGATTCAGAGCCTTAGAAATAGTGCAAGCAATACACATCGATGAGGTATCGCGTGAATTAATGAATTGGAGAGATTCATCAGATAAAGACTTGCTAAAAGCGATCGTTTCTTTAAATAAATTAATCGACCCAAGCCTAGACGAATCGTTCATTCTTCAGCAAATGGAGGCCATTCGTAAAGACGTATGGTTAGAATTAAACGATTACCAAACGGCATTTGAACAGGTTAAGATCCTGAATCATATGTTTTTTGAGGTGTATGGATTCGAATGTATGTCGACATTTGAACGTAACCTTACGCATTTAAATATTGGAACGGTGTTGGCTGATAAAAAAGGAAATCCCTTGATTATCGGACTTATTTATTCCATAATAGCTACATGGTTAGAGGTTCCAATTTATGGGGTTGATTTCCCGAAAATTTTCATTCTCGCTAGAATGGATGAAAATAACACCTCCATGTTCAATGAATCGGAAAGTCAATACGGTGTTTTGTTCTACATTAATCCGATTGGGAAAGGAATTGTTTTTGACGAACAGGAAATACGGTCCTTTTTAAAACAAATCGAAATTGAACCGGAGCGTAAATTTTTCGAACCTACTTCGAATACTATTTTAATCCAACGATACCTTATGGCGTTTGAAGAAGCATGTCAATTTAAAGGGGACACCAATTCCCTCCACGCATTATCCTACATTAAAGAGATTTTGTAGCTTGATTATTCTTATTCGCTAATTGACCACATGCCGCGTCAATGTCCTTGCCTCTGCTTCTACGAACATTAACAATTAGGTTTTTTCGTTCTAAAAATTCGGTAAAAGCCTCTGTGCGTTCAGCGCTTGCTTTAGCAAATTTAGATTCTCCAATGCTGTTGTATTCAATGATGTTAATTTTACAAGGCACACAGCGTGCAAAATTCGCCAAGTTAGCAGCATCTTCCATGGAATCATTGAAGTCTTTAAAAAGAATATACTCAAAGGTGATTCTTGATCCGGTGCGTTCATGAAAATACACCAAGGCATCACGCAATGACTCCAAGTTGTTTGAGTCATTAATTTCCATTACTTCACTTCGTTTTATGTCATCCGCGGCGTGAAGCGACAAGGCTAAATTAAATCGAACCTGCTCATCTCCCAGTTTCATTATCATTTTTGCGATCCCTGCGGTAGATAATGTAATCCGTCTGGGACTGATGTTAAATCGGTTTGGATCAGTTAAGATTTCTAACGCGTTAATTACCTGTTTGTAATTAAGCAAGGGTTCGCCCATGCCCATTAATACAATATTTGACAAGGGAATGCCGTAATTACTTATCGCCAGTTCATTCAGAGAAACGACTTGATCCACAAGTTCTCCCGCACTCAAGTTCTTCATGAGTTTCAATTTTCCTGTAGCACAAAAAGCACAAGCTAAACTGCAACCCGCTTGGGATGAAATGCATGCGGTCATGCGCTTACTGGCAGGAATTAATACGCCCTCTATAATCTGACCATCTATTGTTTTATATCCGCATTTTATCGTTTTGTCATTACTCTTTTGCATGCTGTCAAGCACCAAGTGATCTATATGGTAGTGCGCATCAAGATATTTACACAGGGCAGCACCAATATTTTTCATGGCATCAAAAGAAGCGGCGTGTTGTTTCCAAAGCCAATCATACACTTGAGAAGCACGAAATTTAGGGAAGCCACCGGCTATAATGGCATCTGTTAATTCAGGTAAGGAAAGGTTACGAATGTTGGGTTTATCCGAGGGCATACATTATCTGGAAAGCATCACAGGCATAACCAGCATAAGAATGTGCTCTGATGGATTGCCGCTTTCATGCGGCGTCAAAAGCCCTGCGCGCGATGGTTCACTCATTGACAATTGAACTGAATCAGTTTCTAGATTACCTAACATTTCAATTAGAAACCTTGAATTGAATCCGATTTCCATATCGTCGCCATCAAAATTGCACGTCAAACGCTCATTCGCTTCATTAGAAAAATCAACGTCTTCAGCGGATAATTGAAGTTCTGCCCCTGCAATTTTTAACTTTACTTGATGCGTTGTTTTGTTAGAAAATATAGCCACACGCTTCAATGAACTAAGAAAGTGACTTCGTTCAATCGTTAATACATTTGGATTTTCTTTTGGAATCACCGCCTCATAATTAGGATATTTCCCATCAATTAGGCGACACACTAAGGTTAAATCATTAAATGTAAACGTAGCGTTCGACTCATTATATTCGAGCTTAACCGCTTCGTCACCACGTAAATTCGCCTTAAGCAGGTTAAGTGGTTTTTTAGGTAGTATAAATGCTGAGCTCGATGTAGTGTTGATGTCTGTACGACGGTAACGAACTAATTTATGAGCATCCGTTGCAACAAACGTGATATCCTCCGGGGAAAAGTGACAATATACCCCAGTCATTACCGGGCGCATTTCGTCGGTTCCAATGGCAAAAATGGTTTTATTAATTGCACTAGACAACAATTCACCGGTTACTTCGATGGAGCTGCTGTATTCTACGGTAGGTAATTTTGGGAATTCTTCTCCGTTGAATCCAACCATTTTCGACTTACCATTGTCATAGGTAATTTCAACGGCATAATTCTCTGGATTTACACGAAACGTACACGGTTGATCCGGTAAGCTTTTTAAAACATCCAAAATAAGTTTCGCTGGGATTGCAATTTTACCATCTGCATCAGATTGCACTTCCAAATGTGTGATCATCGTTGTTTCTAGATCCGTGGCAGAAACGGTTAACTTATTCCCCGCGATGGTGAAAAGAAAATTATCTAAAATAGGCATTTTCGTGTTGGTGCTTAAGGCACCAGAAATGCTTTGAAGATGACTTAATAAGGTATTGCTGGATGTAATAAAATTCATAGCTTAATTTTCAACAAACAAAGATAACAATACTTTGCGAAATCTCATAGATTTCCATTCAAGCACACATTATTTCGTTGAATTAAGGGCAGGAAAATAGATGTGTCCCATCAACAAGGCATTAAACACAAAGTATTGACATTTAACAAGCTCGCCATTCGGTAGTTCAGCCCAGAATAAATTCATATCCATATTAACCATTTCACCTACCTCGTTGCGTTGCGCTACCTCGCTTTTTATACGATGCATTTTAAGTACAGTTGATTTACCAGCCTTTTCTGTTACTATGAGTTTAGCAAAAAGTGGGCTTCGTTTGACGGAGTCAACTTGTTTATTCGATAGTTCAACATTGGGAAAATTAAAATGTACCTTCTTGAATGCCTGCAAATAGCGATATACGTTCGAGGTGTCTATTTGAGCTAGCTTTTTTCCTTTGGAAGTTACGTCAAAAGATCGCCCTAAATTTTTAACCTTAAAACTTAAGGAGGGAATTTCAAGGTTCTTTACCTCAACGGATCGGATTTCCTCGGGAGCTAATTCAAAAATGGAGGTACACATCCACCGTTTACGCTCCGCAAAAAAACGCGGACTAATGATTCCGTTAAGTCCTTTAATCCTCATCATTACGGGATCCTTACTTTTCCCGTCATTTGCTGTTTCTAAGAGCATAATCTGACCATAATGGTCTTGCGCAGGTGGTCCAATGTACCAGGATTTTGTCCATTCACCATCCACATAATACGAGACTTTTATGTGCTGGGTAGCCATCAATTCGGTGAATTTCGGCTTTGATTTATCTGGAAGATACCCTTTGAATTCGATCAGTTTAGCGGCTTCAAGAATAAAGGAAACATTTGGTTTTGAAACACATTCTCCGTGCTCATCATGCCAATCACCATGTTCTTGAATTAGTTCTATGTGTTGACCATAGGTGTCTTCAATAATGATTTTAGTAATCTTAGTTGTATCTTCAATTGCAAAATTAATCCACTCTGTATCTGAATTCCCTCTGGATTTGATCAAGTTTACAGTAACTATTGAAAGGGTTAGAATTCCAATCAAAAGAATCGATATACCGATTAATTTCTTGTTATTTTTCATCGGTTAATGTATTTGCGTTTTCTTGAGAACATCATAAGAGCGGCGATAAGTCCTACGAGCGATATCGGAAGAAATAAATTCATGTAGCGAATGCTGTTTCCTTCCGCTTGTAATTTCATTTTGTCCATCTCCTTAAATTCAATTTGACGACTTCGAATATCCAATACGCTGTTGTCGCCCATCATGTAATCCACCAGGTTTTGAATAAATTCTTGGTTTCCGTAGATCAAAGGACGGCCATTCACGTCGTTAACTTTACTGTATTTAAGTGCATTAAATGGAAACGGAGGAGAAGAAACGTATTCATATTTTCCACCTCGAAATACGGAATCATATTCATTCGCAATAAATGTCCCATTTCCTACCACAAACACTTTAGTCTCTTCCTTGCTCTTGAGTTGTTTTTTGCGGTAGTTAACCGGAATATACGAGGCCAAGGTATCCACATTTATAATTACATCTCGATTAATAAAATGGGATGGAATAGATCCTTCAATCATTGCGGCTAAGGTGATTTTGTTAATAGGATCTTCTGGATTTTCAACAAACGCAGGATTTTCACCGAAAATCTGAAAATCCATTAAACTGATTTGAGGGGCTAATCCAGAGCGGTTTGCATTGGATGAGCTGGTCAGTACTTTGGTGAGTTTTACCCCGGGCGTTTCTATTAACTGAAGTTCGTTCGCGTATTCAAGGGAAACAGGGTCAATGTTTCGTGTGATTGGATGTAGGGAAGGAGAGGCTAAGACGTGGTAGGGCCAACTTAAACTGCTCGCATTGTCCATGCGCACTTTCCGATAGCCGCACAAGCGATCAAATACATAGTTTTCATGGATGTTCACGCCGTAATCAAAAAGCATTTTATCCAAGGTTAAGTTTCTCCGTATGGTATGATCCATAAAGTTCTTGGCTAAGGAATCTTCCTGATGGGAAAGTGTGTTCATAAAGACCATTAATCGTCCACCATTCATTACAAATTGATCGATGAAATATAGATCCATGGAACTAAACGGTTTTGTTGGGTTTGCGATAATCAAGCCATCCAACTCGTTTAACTCATTTAACGATTCTTTACTATTAAAAGAAAGAGAAGTCAAGTAGAAATAAGGACTCAAAACTGCCCTTGCATTCATTGTTTCATGCTCATTCAATTCACCGTGACCTTGCAAGAAAGCAAGGCGTTTTTTATCTTTTTGACTGATTTTACGCAAGGCTGAAAGCATGTTGTATTCTAGATTATTCAGGGAGTTTTCCAGAATTGGATTAATGCGATTTAAATCCATGGGTTCGCCATTTGGCGTGCCGGGTAGAAATTGTATGTATGTTTCCTTGACAACACCATTGGAGGTATACGTGACTTCGGCCCCTGGCCACAAGATGAGTTGCGATTGGACGCCATTCTTAACGTAAACAACTTTCGTTGGTAATATTCCTTTTTCAAATATCCCACGCAGAAAGAAATACTCTTCTTTTTTATTGGCATGGCCTTCGTTTGGATTAATGAACTGATATTCAATTCGCTTACCTGCAATCGATTTAAAGTCTTTTAACTTATCTTCTATGGCATTTCGAAAACGTTGAATTTCAGCCGGCAGGTCGCCTTCTAAATAGATTTTTAAACTAATTCGATTCTCGAAGTTTTTTTCATCTGCTAGGAAATTTTCAGTCCCTTTCGCCAAGGAATATCGGCTATCCTCGGTCATGTCCACTTTGACATTAACTAAGGCGCCAATAATATTTATCAAAATCAAAACAGCCAGGACTCCTAGAAAAAATCCCCAATTGAATATGCCTTTCCATTTAAATTTTTTCATGGCTATTTTTTGAGGGTTTTAATCACGGTGAGTGATGCACTTAAAAAGAACACAATGAACGAGAGGTTAAATATTAGGTCTCCTGCAACAACCACTCCTTTTTTAATGGAGTCGTAATGATGACTTAAACTAAGGTATTGTATGATAATGTCTAAGCTTCCGAATTGAGCAAATGAACCCAATAAGGAAAGGCCATCATAAAATAAATAGCACAACGCTGTCGCCAAAATAAAGGCTACAATTTGACTTGAGGTGATGCATGAAGCAAAAATTCCGATTGCAACGAATGCGGCACCAAGCAAGATTAACCCCAAATAAGATGTAAATGTTGCCCCTTCATCTACAATACCAACCGGTTTTCCGAGGTAATAGATAGAAGCGTAGTAAACGAGCGTTGGAAGAATTGAAATAAGAAGTAAGGTCACTCCAGCGAAATACTTAGCCAGTAAAATACCTAAATCACTGATTGGCCTTGTAAATAAGAGTTCTAAGGTCCCTGTTCGACGTTCTTCAGCCATTGAGCGCATCGTTATGGCGGGGATTAAAATTAAAAAGATGTAGGGCGCGGTGTTAAAAAATGGAATAAGTTCCGCTTGAGCACTATCCAAAATGTTCATATTTGAACTTAACATCCAATTAAATAACCAACATGCAATTAAGAAAATCACAATAAAAACATAGCCCACAATAGAGCTTAAAAAACTTCTAACTT
>Ga0315899_10005732_pt1 | contig 13394 bp, 27 predicted proteins | sample LakEriMetagenome_2_FD_203518 | JGI IMG/M metagenome (GOLD analysis project Ga0315899, IMG submission 203518) | Freshwater fungal communities from buoy surface, Lake Erie, Ohio, United States - Buoy 4 MA112 | ecosystem: Environmental > Aquatic > Freshwater > Lake | place: USA: Lake Erie, Ohio...
GTCCACTTGCCATCCTCGCTCGTGATTGTTTCGCTGCACCAATCGCACCTGAACATTTCTGCCTCCTTATTGCTACCACCCCAAGCGGGGTACCCCCATCATAGAGTCGCCATTTCCAATCCGTCAAGCCCCTAGTTTCGGGAGAGTCTCGTGCGCCGCGGCGCACGAGAGCCGAACAAAAGAAAACGCCAGCGGGGGTAGCATCCCGCTGGCGTGTTGCTAACGATTGTGCGCGCTATCCGCGATAGTAGTCCATCTTGTCAATGAACTCATCATCAACATTGACCGAGTTGTATGAAACCGAGAATCCCTTCTTCTCCATCGCCGCGATGAAGAGAGGCGCATCGCAATCTTCTTCTAGGTAGACGCTACCATTGCGCTCATACGAGCAGTTGCTCACCTTGTCCGCGATACCAAGCGTGCGAAGCATTGCCTTCTCCGCTACGAGGTATCCGTGTCCTGGCGTGGATACGAACCGCGTCACATAGGTTGCTTGGATGCCGAAGTCCCCTCCAAACATTATTGCCTCCTTATTGCTACCCTCACGGCAACTGCCGCAAGACAATACTACGCGAACTCCCGCTGGCTTGTCAAGCGTTCTATTCCACCCTGCCGCGGCAGGGTGGAGCCGACCCTAATACCTGCCGCTTTCGTTTACGCTTCCGCGTTCGCCGTCTGCTCCTGCTCGTTGCGAATCGCTTCGTCCGTGTGATGGCTCGCGATTTCCGTCCAGTTCACCGACGAGAGGCAACCGCCCACGAAGTCCGCAACGAGTCCCGCGGGCTGCTCGCCGATGAACTCCTCAACCTGCTCGCGAATCCACTTGCCCAACTCGTAGGCTGCGCTGTCCTCGTCGCGCTCCGCGAAGTAGCGCGCCTGCTCACCAACCTCAAAGAGGTCAAGCAGCCCCTCCTCAATCCAAAGATTGGTGACCCAAGTTTCCCAGTTCGTCCAGCCATTGTAGCCTTCGCTCATTTTTGCCTCCTTGCTACCCAGCGGGAAGTCCCCGCTCCTGAATACTACGCGAACATTTAGCCGCCTGTCAAGCGTTCTATTCCAACCTGCCGCGGCAGGTTGGAGCTCCACAAAGAAACAACGGCGGGGATTTCTCCCCGCCGTTGTCGTTCCCGATTTTGTGCGCGCTACTTGATTGGGTAGTTGCCCAGTTCTAGCAGCGTCTTGATTTCCGCAGCCTGTTCATCGGTGAGGGCGAGAGTCTTGCCGTCCTCGTCCTCTGCGGTGAGTACGCAGTTGCCATAGATGTTGTCCGCGTACCCTCCAAGGATTTCGTTGCGGAGTGATGTCGCCGCATGATTGCGGAGGACTGGTTCGTTGTAGAGACCTTCCTCGTCGCACCAGAGCACGACGCTCGTTGCGCCATACTTACCAGAAACCGCAACCTCCGTCATGTCCCACTCGCCTACTCGGTAGAGTTCGGTGAGTGTGTTGCCGTCATCGTTGAAGTCCACGACCTCAACCCAGTTGAACAGCGCGGGCGTTGAAGCACCAACTTCAAGCGCACCGACCCCGAACTTGATTGCCTTACCCATTTTCCGCCTCCTTGCTACTCATCGGGAAGCCCCGACACCAGAATCTTACGCGATAAGTTCCAGACCTGTCAAGGGTTCAAATCCAAGTTGCCGCGGCAACTTGGAGCAGAACAAAATGAAGGGGAGTCGCCTAGGGGAACCACCCCCAAGTTGCGACCCCCCAACCCTTTCGCGGCATTGACGCTTATCCTCTTGCGAAGGTGGACTTTCGCTTTCGCTAGTCCACTACTGGCGGCACCCCTGCTGGTCAATGCCAAAGCCCGCCAGTCTTATCGTCTCGGGTGGTTATTCTTACCACCAACTAGTCGTCTCCTCACGACCCGATACTTGATTATAAGCAGACTTCTATTCTGTCGTCAAGAGTTCTAATCACACGGGCCGCGGCCCGTGTGAGGTGAACAAAAAAGGCGAGGTTGCCCTCGCCCTTCTTGCCCAGACCTCCGTCGGATTACTTGACTTCGTAGACCTCGCCGCCAAAGCGAACCGCCGTGATTGCGTCAAGCGCAACCGAACGATACGCCTTCTTGGTGATGTCGTAGACGAAGATGAGGTCTTTCGCCTTTGCGTCATACGCAGCCTCGCCGCCTTTGAGGTGCTTCTTGACTCCAAGCCGCGCCGTCATCTTGCGAACCTCGCCTGTCGTGCGCTTTACGAAGTCCACGCCGAAGATTGCGCCGTTGCTGTTGCGAATCATTTCGGCTGCCTCTGCCAACTTGATTGCCTTGCTCATTTCTGCCTCCTTGCTACTCCGTCCCAAGCGGGACAACCCGATTCTAAACGAACATCTAGCCAGCCGTCAAGGGTTCTATTCCAAGTGGCCGCCGCCACTTGGAGCCGAACAAAAATGCCGCCCGAAGGCGGCATCTTTGCTTTCTGGACTACTCGGCTGTGTGAAGCGCGATGATGTCAGCCATCTCGCGCTCGGCTGCCCACGCCTCTGAGAAGGCAACGAAGTCAATGAATCCATCGTTGCGCCAGTGGACGACGATGTTGCCGAACCTGTCGTAAGTCCCATCAAGTTCAGTTGAGATCATCTCGTCTGGCTGAGCGAACCCATCCAACATATCGCCGTAGATTTCAGCGAACTTCAGATCGTATCCGTCAAGACGAGAAGCGACATTTGGATCAACGAGCCAATCGCCCTCGCAAGTGCCCTGCGAGCACTGGAACTTCGTGAAGTCGCTTGCCTTGAGTGAAACTGCCAGAGCCTTGAACATTTGAGCCTCCTCTGCTACCGCCCCAAGTGGGGTGAACCCATTGTAATCAAACTTCTCGCAAGGTGTCAAGAGGTTCTATTGGAACAGGCCGCCGCCTGTTCCAGCTGAACCTAATAAAGCACGAAACCCCCAGAGCCGTCGCTCTGAGGGTCTCGTTTCGGATTATTCATCGGGGGCTAATCACTTCCCCCGACTCCTTTTCCTTCCGCTCCGCCGATCCATTGGCACCTAGCGGTCATCGTCCTTTGCATCTCTATACCCGCATTTTTTGGCTGCGGCATCTGCTCGCTCGTCCAGAGTCTCACCTAGTCGGTGTCGCTTCATCTAGAATCGCTTCCGACAAAGGGATTCTCCCACACCCGCGCCAGACCTGTCAAGCACCTATTTCAGTTCCATTCCAATCACCCGCCGGTGATTGGAGCCGAACTATTTATTTAGTTTGCTGGTGCTTCTGCGGAAGCGATTGCGTCGCTCAACGAGTAGAAGACAGGGTGTTCGTATCCGTTGCCTAGTTCTGATTTGTGAATCAACTCAAACCACGAGTTATTTATCCACTCAAATCGCTCAATGTCCTTCTCCGCCTCCGCGAGTTTCTCGTCGGAGTCTATGCCGACATCTTCCAAGTCCCTCGTCGTGCGAAGATGGACAAACTGCCCATCATCTCGCTTGTACCTAATGTTCATCTCGCCACACCTGAACACCAGATAGTCGCCGAGGTCTTTGATCGCCTCGTCGTCCTCGTGATAGGTGTAGAAGGCTGCGTCTTCTCTGCTCATACAGCACCTACAATCTCGTAGCCATCGGCAACGATACCTTCTAGGATCGGCTCGGCATAGCGCGGCTCAACGACAAGAGCCTGACCCCAATAGGTCGCTTCCGAGTCCACCCTATCGCGCAGCCACGAGCGAGCCTCTGCGGTGAGCGGGGTGATGAGGGCAATCGTTCCCTCGCTTACGAACGAGAAGTCCGCGAAGTCGGACTTGTGTGCCTTTCCCATTTTGCCTCCTCTTTCTGCGGCACTACTTCGCCGCAATACAAGGGTACAACAGCAGCCACTAGGTCGTCAAGAGGTTCTAGTCAAACGGGCCGCGGCCCGTTTGAGGCGAACAAAAAAGAGGGATCAAGTTGGCTGCGATCAACTTGATCCCTCTGTTGGGGCGTAGGGGAGGCTCTATCCTACGCCGTAGTCATAGTGCCGCGGCTTGTGGCTTGCGGCAGTCGTATCCTAGCAGGCAACTGAACGGCTCGTGATCAACGGGCTCAATCGCCCACTCAAGGCAAGTCCCACAAGATTCACCGCACCAGTTTACTTCGTCCCAGTCAAAGACAGGGTGAAGGTTATTGCCCTCGTTATCCTTCGTGTCTTCGCTGTCAAGCGTATCGCCGAAGCGTGCCTTCGCGCAGGCTAGGCAATGAACGGAAGCGTCAAACTGCCAAGCGATCGGTGTTGACATACATTCCTCCTTATTCGCAGCGTCGGTACTTCCGACAATCGGATTGTCCCATACCTCGGGCTGTCCGTCAAATGTTCCAGCCCAAGCACCCGCGGGTGCTTGGGGGCGAACTATTTATTGCTCAATACACGCCAGTCCCACCGCAGCCGCACGCTCCGTCTTGGCACATCGCGCCTTCGGAAAGAATCATCGCGCAGCCGTACTTGTCTGATCGGTGTTCCTCGCACTTTCCGCAGTAGACTCGCAGCGTCCCAGAGGAGTTGTTGTCGGCAAGATACCAATCTTCAACGACATCACCGCAAGAGCCGCAGGGGTGCGTCCGCTCGTCGGCTTCCTGCGGGTCGCCAACTGGAATCTCAAAGTGGTCGCTCATTACAGCGCACCATAGCAGTCATCGCAGAGATTACGAACTTCATCATAGGCGTATTCTGCGCCGTTCCAGCCATAGGAGAACTTTCGCTCCTTGCCCTCAAATGGGCAACGCTTATCAAGTCGCAGCACTTCCTCGCCTTCGCACTCCTGAACGAGCGGGTGGTCGTGCGTTTCGCACTCGCATTGATCGTAGTAGCAATCGCCGTTGCCACACATCGTCATTGAGCCTTGTAGGTACGCCATTGTTGCCTCCTTGTTCACAGCACCCCAAGCGGGGTAGCCCTATTGTAAATCCACTTGCTTCTATCCGTCAAGAGGTTCTATCCCAGATGGCCGCCGCCATCTGGGGGCGAACTATTTATTTACTTCCAGTCGCTTGGGATTTCACGCCAAGTCAATCCTCCGTTATCGCAGTCTGCCGAGTAGATGTCGCACTCTTGACACCACACCACATAGCAGTCCTCTAAATGCTTGTCGCAGTCAGACCAAAGCCAATGCTCTTCCCGCCTATCCATCGGGCAGTCGCAGGGCTTTCGTTTAGATGTGGGGAATAGGCGGCTCACAATACCTCACACCCTTTCAGGTCAGCGCATTGAGCCAAGAAATCCTGCCACTCTCGGATAAGACCAACCCACGCAGTCGCCTCCTCGCTTGGGAACGCCTTCGTGTGGTCGTCCATAAACGGATTGTTTGCGATTACAGCAATCATTTCGTTTTTGATTTGCTCATCGCTCATAGACGCGATTTTCTCGGAGAGTGCGCGGCACTCATAGTCCTTGATGACCTCGCCGCTATTATCAAGTAGATTCTCGTTTACCTCCTCAAATCCAATCGCATCGTGGAACTCACGCAACATCGGCATACCCCAGATGTTCAGACGGAAGTAGAGCGCATCGGGAGCCTTCTCGTCATACGAGCCGTCCTCGTTTATCCACATTGAGCGGTGCTTCTTTGCGTGTTCAGCCGCAGCCTTTCGGTCTGGTAGCAGCGAGTAGATGTCGTATCCCATTTCCAGCCTCCTTTATTACAAACCCCAAGCGGGGCAACACCATTGTAAGCAGATTTGCCGTCAGCCGTCAAGGGGTTCTAACCCAAATGGCCGCGGCCATTTGGGGCTGAACAAAAAACAAGCCCCCCGAAGGGGGCTTGTTTTTCTTGGGCTACTTTCTTACTTCGCTAACGATTGCGTATGTAAACGAAGCGAGCAGAAGAAGAAAGCCCCAAAACAACTCAATCATCGGGAAAGCGCGAGGACTGCCTCGCGCTTTGTCTTCGCTGCGAAACCTGTGTCTAGCATTACGCTAGAAGCACGAGCGTCCGAAGCCGACGAGCGCACGCCTCCGCGATACGAAACGCCATAGTCCAGATACTCGGCGATGGCGTTGTATACGCCCCACTTCGTATCTCGCAAACCTTCTAGATTCTCCGCGTTGTTGAGAATCGCGATGGTTGCCTTTGCGCGCTCCGACATTACTTCCTTGTCGCGCTTCTCCGACTCCGACAGCGGGAAGATTCTCGTGATGACGCGGAACGCCTCATCGCGATCCATCTTCTCCGCAACCATACGCGAGCCGATGAACGAAAACTCCTCAACCGCGTTTGCGGCAAGCCCGAGTGCGCGCTTCGCCTCTGCGACTTTCTCCTCAATCTTCGCGGTGTGGCGAAGTGTGAACGACATCTTCGCGCTGCCCAACGCCGCGTTGAGCGTGTTCATACAAACAACGCGAACAGGCGTGATCATCGCTTTGAGTGGGAACAAGCCGTTGTGCCCATTGGCGATCACAAGGTAGGTGTTGGTCGCGCCGTTGTCGCCCTTGATCTGGATTTTCTCTGGAATCTCCAACGCCGCGAAGACCACCTGACCGCTTTTGAGTGAACCCGCCGACTCGTATCGTGCGCCCTCGTCAAGCAACGCGTCCGCGAACGACATCATTTCGTCGTTCTGGATTGGCGTGTAGCGATCACCAACAACTCCGAGAACCTCGCCGTCTGTTGACCGCACATTGGCGCGCTTGCCGTTGATTGCTATTTGCTTGCCGTCAAGCGTCGTGAAGATCGGCTGCTGCTTTACTGCCCAATCAAGACCAGCCGCAACGATCATCTCTGCGCTCGTCGTGAGTCCATCATTGGCAACGCCGAGTTTGTGCCACGGCGCGCCCCTTTCCGCGTTGTATGCCATCGTTTCTACTTCGTGTGCCATTTGCGTCCTCCTTCTTTTTCCCAACGGCAAGTGCCGTCTAGCGCATTGTCCCATACCCGCCAAGATTGCGTCAAGTTCTAGTCCAAATGGCCGCGGCCATTTGGAGCCGAACTATTATTTCTACGCGTGGCGGTGCGCTTCTACAAAGTCGCAGTTTGGAATAAAGCACCAGCCTTCATCTCGCGCTTCCGCGTCCGACATAAACGGCGGGTGAAACTCACACTCGCAGGGAGCGCAGTCCAAGCAGTAAACCAGATAACCCTCTGGAACACCGCTCTCATACTGATCAAAGTCCAGAACATCAAAGCGCGTGTTTGGCTCGCCGTTCCACGCACCGATAACTTTCTCATCGGGATAAACAAGCGGAGCCGAGCAGCGCGTACACGCGTGAAGTTCACCGCTCATCGGTAATCTCCTCCGCGCTCCAAACGATAATCTCTGGCGTGGTGTCCCAAGGTGCTGGCTCCTCTGCCAACTCAAACGCCTTTCCCTCTGCCTCGCCCTGATCCAAGGCTTCCACCTCAAACTCGCGATAGCCAGTGTGTTGTAGGACAACGATCCACTTACTCATTGTCGCCCTCCCACTCTGCGCCCTGCTCAATCAACGAGAAGAATCCATCGTTAGGATTCTTGTCTGGGTGTACGGTCGCAACCGCCTGAACGAATCGCAACGAGCAGGAGTTCTCGTACCACTCCATAATCGTACTCAACATTTCGTTAGGGTCGGAATCCTTTGCCTCAATGAGCGTTGTGTAGCCGTACTCCTTCATCTGCTCAACCTGCGCGTCGTCAAGCAGAACATAGATTTTGTGGCAATCGTCAAAGCCAATGCCCTTTGCGATTCCTACCATCTCCTCAACCTTGTCCCAACTTACTGCCATACTGCCTCCTTGCTACAACGGCAAGTGCCGTCTAGTGGATTGTCGCATACCCAAAGCCCAGCCGTCAAGCGTTCTATCCCAAGGAGCGGCGGCTCCTTGGGCGAGAACAAAAACAAACGAGCCGCCCGAAGGCGGCCCGCTTGATTACTTGATCTCGAAGATCAGACTGGCTGATTCTCTGGCAGCGCAGCCTCTTCCTTTGTAATCTTTCCCGCTCGGATTGCGTCGCGCAGTTCGATGCTCTCCTTGTTGGAAATCGCATCGAGGTCTGGGTTGGTCTTCTCTGCGTGTCGCAGTTCCTTCAGCCCCTCATGCTCCATGCGCTCCACAACGCGCTTGCGCCATGCCGTCGGCGACTCATACGACGCATTGGTTGCTAGACCGATGTGTCGCTCCAAATCTGCTCGGGTAATCATGCGTGGCTCCCACTTGATGTTGCCGTCATTTTCATACCCAGCAAACACAATGTTGGTGTCGATCCACTTGATTGCGTAGGCGAGAGCCATGCGCTTCTCCCACTCATCAAGATTCTCTGGCGTGATCTCGTTGAGTCCAACGCTCATCGTGTGCCAGATGATCGAGTTAGTGATTGGGTGAAGATACTCCTCACCGCGCTTCACGCCATCATGAACGCTGTTCTTTGTTGCCGTCTTGTAGCAAACATCGTCCGCGTTCTTTACATCTCGTATCGACCAGTTGAGCGGCATACAGCCTCCTTACTTCTTCTTGGTGGCGCGCTTTGCGCCAGACTCACGAATCGCACGCTCCAATCGCTCGGTGCGCTTATCAGCGTGATGGCTGCTGATGACGAAGAACGCCCAGATGGTTGCTGGGAGCCAGCCGATCAGCGTGAGTTGGAGAACAAGCGCGATGATTGCCTGAACCCATTTGCCAGCAGCCAGAAACCCGAACGCTGGAAAGAGCAACGCCAATAGGTACTTCATTTTCTACCTCCTTACTTTCTATCGGGAATCCCCGACCACTTGATTTTCTCACGGGTCATAGCGACCTGTCAAATGGTCTACCCCAGACACCGGCGGGTGTCTGGGCGCGAACAATAATAAATAAGCCCCGCCATTTCTGGCGAGGCTTATTCACACTCGGGCTAACGCTGTGATTTCATCAGCCCTGTATCTAATCAGCCCCCGACAACGCCGCCGAAGTGTTCATCACAGAACTTCTCAAACTCGTTCATTGGTACGGCATCATAATCACGCTCGCCGTACTCAATCTCGTCGTCCTCGCCCTTGTGAAATGCTTCGTCTGGCAAATCATCTGCGTTGTAATCACTTACGCTTGCAACCTCTCCGTTCTCGTACACAATCTCACCCGCGAAACCCATACCGCCTTCGCAGTATCGGTGAGCGATTGCGAGCGTTGGAAACTGCTTGGCGAGCGCGGCAATCACAGGCTCCGCAGGAGCCCAAGCCGTATCAAAGTTGTACGAAACTCTTCCGTCAATCTTGCTGTCGTCATCGCCGCGGTCGCTCCATACTTCACCGCAGTTCCACTTGGAGCCCCAGTTAGAAACATTCCAGTTGTACCACCAGTCTGGGTGCGATGAGTTCTGCTTGACCTTGTGAATCGGACACATTGGCGTACCGCCAAACAATAGAGCGGTATCATCTTGGATTGTGCCGTTGCTTGATTCCTCCTTCACAACTGGAATACCATCAACGCACCACTCGCCCTGCTTTCGCATTACATCTTTGCCGTCGTTATCGGTGTACGAAACGATTTCTGGCAGGTCATCTCGCTCGACCCACACCTGCTTACAACCGCATTGGAAATCGTTCTGACCCTCGTTGATTGCGTAGAACTTGCTATCGGGTGGCGGCACAATCTTCGCAAAGTCGAAGTCGCCCTCGCTGCCCTTCACAAACTCAACCAACCTTGCGACCTCTGCTTCGTCGCCGCTAATGTCTACTTGGTTCACACACCAGTTAGGCATCTTTCTTTCCTCCTTGTATCACAGACAGGGAAGCCCCTGCCCCTAGATTGTAAGGCAACTTCTAGCCATCGGTCAAGTTGCCAGCCAGAGTTCTATCTCAACTGGCGGCGGCCAGTTGAGGCCGAACTAAAATTTTGCGTTTTTAGCGATCGAAGTTGTTTGCGCTAAATCCGTCAGGCGTAATAACTACATGACCGTCTTCGATAAAGACGCGACCGCCATCATTCATCTCATCGTCCGATGAAATAACTACTGAATAACGCTTACCATTCTGCTCAATAAACCAGATTGGCATGTAGGGGTCTGCACCGCCATCGCCAAGAACCGTGCCCCCAATAATCTTTGCGCCAATAAACGGCTCAACCATTTCGGTACGGAGGTAATGCCGCTGCGTCGCGCCCCAGTCAAGTGAACGACGCTCATCGACCAACTCGTCTCGCCGAGTGCGCAACTGCTCGATTGTTTCCACTGCCATAACTTCCTCCTTCTGCCTGCGGCTAACTGCCGTAGGGGGATTGTAAGCGATCGCTATAACTTGTGTCAAGCCCTCGGGTTCGACCCTCGCTTCTGCGGAAGCTCGGCTACCCCAAAAAAAACATCTTGTCAAGTCCTCTCCCAAAACGACCCCCGAATAATAACTGAACTTCGGTAGGCCAACTTGACCGCCCTATAACTTCTGTGCCATACTCCGCTCACGCCGCACAAATGACGGCGCGCAATAACAAGGAGGTACACAATGGCACGAAGGCGCATGGGACGAAGGTCAAAGCGAGCGGGTTGGTTCCTGCTTTGGTTTATCGGGCTGTAAGGAGGTATGACCATGAAGCGATACCGCGTATTCATCCAGAAGGTCGATGACTTCTTGGCAGAGTTGTCCTATGAGGACGGCGATCTTGACGGCTTGGAAGGTGAGCAGTTGCTTACCGCGATTGCGGCAGATGCCGCGGATCAAGGTCTTGGCGAGTGGACGTTCTTGGAAGGCAACTCGATTGCCACGTCGATCGTCGAGGTCAATGAAGACGGCACCGAAGGCGAGCCGTTCCTGATCAACGAGGAGTTGTAGCATGTGGGAGTTGATTCATGACGAAAGCATCACCGCAAATGAGAACCTGTCGATCTGGTACCGCGAAACGGAAAACCTCGATAAGTTCATCCTGTTTGAGATGAACAAGCAGGGGCTCACCGTGGCGTACTACCACAATGCGTTCGACGCGATTGATGGTCGATTCGCCGCGGCAGAGATCTGCTATGGCTGGGATGTTCTCCAAGTTGAGAGCCGCGAGAAGGACGCGTTCCTTACGCGGGTCAGTATGGACGACAACATCAAGTCTACGATCTCATGTGATCATGACTTCTCCTGCGAGGAGATCTTCCACGCAGCGCAGGTGGTCTTGGGTAATGAGGAGTGCGAGGGCTGTGAGTCCTGCGCTCGCTACGGCACGGAAGGAGTCGAAGCATGAAGTTCACGGTGAAGGTACAGTACCCGCTCTATCTCGACGTTGAGATTGAGGCGAAGGACGTTCCAGAGGCGCGTGGTGAGGCGATGCGGATTGCCGAGGCTACGCCCATTAGCGAGTGGGACGCGTATGCGCTCCCAGAGGTATTCGAAACTGAGTGGATTGACGAAGACGGCATCCACACCATCATTTAGGAGGTAAGTATGTTGGTTCATAAATCATGTGATCTTGGACACGTCGATGGAGATCGAAAGGGGATCTACTTCCTCGGCAACATCTCCGTATCGTTTGAGCCGTTCGGCACCCCATCTGGGTTGGGCGGCGTGCAGGTGGGCATCGCCAATGATTACTCAATGGGAGAGGGCGGCGGCTACATCTCATCGATCGAGTGCTACGACTGTGGTAAGTCGATCAGCGAGTTTGTCGGCGACATTGAGTCCTATAAGTTGGAGCGCATTCTGGACGAGCGCGCAGAAGACTACGACTTGGTGGAAGTATGAGCGAACACAAGGGTCATCACATTGAGGTCGGGGTGTACGGCCCCGACCTCGCTCACAATGATCAGTTACTATTCGACCACAGCGGCATACACAACCTTGCGTTGGAATGCCTTGACTGTAGCGAAGTAATCGTGGACTATGACATCACGCCACTGATGACTGTGGCAGAGGCACGGAACCTGATTTCCGAAGCAATCAAGGAGATCCTCGTATGATGCAGGAAATAATCTCGCTGGCCACTGGACTAGGTGTTGGAGCAGTATTTGGATTTGTTGGAGCCGCAGTACCAGCACCACCCAACGTTGCCGGGATTCTAGGCATTGTGGGAATAACCCTTGGCTACGTCGCGATGACGGCGATCCGAAGATGAATCAATCAACAAAAGAGTTCCGCCAAATCGTTGAGTCGTGGGCCGATGCTCGGAACATGACCAAGAAAGAGTTATACCGCTTCATGTCGACCCACTACGGTCGATCTGGATATTGGATGGACGTTCGCGACCGAGGCGTGATCACTCCGACAGAAGAAGATCTCGAATGGCTGCGAGAGAAGATCGACGCAGACCAGGGGAAGGATCGCATCCAAGATATTGAACAGTATCAATGCTATGACTGTGAGGACAGATACCCAGGCCTGCCGTTTTATACCATGATCCCATCGACCGTGCAGGAATATGGAGCATTCTTGTGCCAGTTCTGTTTCAAGGGACTGGAGAAGAAGGGATTCGTTCCCGACCAGGCTGACGACCCTCGCCAGATTTTCTAGCCAGGGGGCGGCGGCGGAACTTCGCATAATAGGCCCCTGAATAACTCAAGGGGTATCTAACTACCACCCCCGACATAAACGCGTCTCTCCGTGGCGCAAATCGGCACCTACGCCGATGTTTGAGCGTGCCCTTCGGACCCCCTCCTAATAGCAAGCGAAATAACTCCCGCTATATGCGATGTGAATAACTGGTGTGTGGTAGGGACGCCTGGACTCGAACCAGGAACCGCTGAGATATAAGCTCAGTGCTCTAACCGTTGAGCTACGTCCCCGTATATGCATCGTGAATAACTTCTATGCATTATAGGCTGCCGAATAACTGAACCCCTAATAGGAGGCGAAATAACTCAGTCTTCTGGCTCCCGGTAGAAGCCGTATGGGTCCCGTGCCGCAGTGATGTCCTTAATGCATCGCATGCACACGACGAATAACGTTTTTGATTCATCTTCTTGCTCGTAGACCAGGGCAACCTCGTTGCAGAAGTTGCAAATCCCTAGTGGTCTGGGAGTAGGCTCGCTGCCTTCTGCTGTTTTTATAATAACTCCCTATTAGGCGCTGCAATAACTCACGTTTGCGAGGGAAAACGCAACGAATGCGCTATGGGCGTTGAGGGAGGGATTCGGGCGGGGGGTGTCGCAGTGTTTTCGACCCGCCACACCATCTATCAAAACTATCATCTCTTTTATATCCATCAACCCCATCATTATGCACATTCACGCTCAGATATCCACAACGCTGTGCATAAACAGCAATCGCTTACCCCTGAGAAATAATCCCCTCATGCACCGTTTCTCCATCGGCTTTCATACCGTATGCGAGGGATTGGCGCATCTCCCAATGATTGCTCTGCCCGCACATCAACTGCACACGATTTCCGCAATCGCATTCACACACCTGTGCTGCATGGCGTGCAAGGGCGAGCCTGAGCTTCCCTTCCTTCCACAGTCCGTAGGCTGCTTGCAGATCCATCTTGGCGATCTCTGCTCGTTCTCGTTCGTTCTCTAGCATTCCTAAGGCCATACGCACCTCCTAGGGTTTGAGTATAAG
>Ga0315899_10005733_pt1 | contig 13393 bp, 9 predicted proteins | sample LakEriMetagenome_2_FD_203518 | JGI IMG/M metagenome (GOLD analysis project Ga0315899, IMG submission 203518) | Freshwater fungal communities from buoy surface, Lake Erie, Ohio, United States - Buoy 4 MA112 | ecosystem: Environmental > Aquatic > Freshwater > Lake | place: USA: Lake Erie, Ohio...
TCAAATACTGTGTCGTAGTCTTGAATTACTTGTTTGGTGTTTCCAAAAATAGTCAATTTCGTGAAAATGACTCTGTTCGCAAAAAAACCTGGCTGCGGGGGTATTCTCTACACGCGTGTGTCCTCCTCCTCATATGTGACATGAGTCCTCCTCCTCATATGACATATGTCCTCCTCCTCACAGGTGTTCCGGACCAACACAGCATACAGTAGAAGTATCTAGTTGGCCTCGCACGGAGTACAGTAAAATTTAGTAACGGAGAAACTGCGTTTCCCGTATAAAAAACAAAAATCCATGGGCTTAAACGGGGGGGAGTCCCGTAAACCAATGTCTTGAATTAATATGAAGCCACAAATCGGGAACAGAAGAAAGCCGGCTGCCGGGGAGGGATCAGAATGGCGACCCTGAACTTCTTCCCGACCCCCTGGCCGCTCGGCGGCCCCCCCCCCGGCGGCAAGAAGGGCGATGACCGCGCAGTCGCGGCGGAGCAAGCGCGCAGCAGCATCACCCCGGGCCCAGCCATCTACCCTCTGGACCTCCTTGACCTGTCTGGGCAATTGCTGGGCGGCGGCAGTGCAAGAAACAGTGGGGAAGGTGGAGCGCCTGCGGTGCCGCAGGGCGCGCACGCCGCGACCAATGGCCACCCGGACGGCCTGTGCGCGATGCGCGCAACCCGCTACACTACCGGGAACGAGGACGCGAGCGCGCAGAGGGCCACCATAGAGCTGCAAGTGAAGAACGCGGTGCTGGAGAACACTTTGTCGGACACGATGGTGGAGATGGTGAACTTGCGGGAGCAGATGGCGTTGCTGCAAGACAAGCTGCAGACAGCACATAGCCACATTGACGATCATGTCAACCGCGAGCAGATGTTGTCGTCGACAATTGAGGCCTGCGAGGTGGTGATGGGCAAAATGCAAGAGGAACTGGAGGAGCGGCTCGATATGGAGGAGCTGCTCGGCTTCCGATCCTATGTGCAACAGCGCGAGAAAGAGGTCAAGTCGCGCCTCAAAATACTGCAAGACGAGAACGACAGGAAAGACGTAATCATCAAGGAGCAGGCCTCAGAGATCGCCTTACTCAAGAACGTGCTGGAGCTGCGAACTGCAGACCTGGAGAGTGCACTTGACGACCTGAAAACTTCTGCACACAGAGAGTGGAAAAAGCACCGTGCCATTTGCATGGAAATTGGCGGGGTGTATATCGATTTCAACCACCGGGAAGACGTGGGACTGGTGATGGACAGGTCTGCCAAGCACGGCGCGGACGAGCTCGGATTTTTGGGTATCGGCATCAAGCTCACCAACGTCTTTCCGTTCGAGGTGATCGGTGTCCACCCGGACTCGCGCACTCACGACGGCCTGCCCGCTATTTTCCACGAAGGCGACCAACTCATTGCTGTCGAGGACTTGAATCTCGAGAATCTTACCCGTGACGACATCAATGGTCTGCTTATTGGGCCAGCGGACACCAGCGTGCACATCAAGCTTCTCCGCTACGAGTCAGGTCTCATGTCCTATCGAGCGCAAATCTACTACCTTTCTCCATCGACCGCTGACTCTGTGCACGGGCTGTTATGTGTTTTTGAAGTTTTTGTGCGGCGGTGTCTACTTCCCATTTTGATACTCTATACACAAATGCGACATGATTACGGGTGTTTGAAATGTACGAACTTGAAATCTGCTAAAAGGACTTGCGTTTTGATGTGATTTTACTGATATTCCCTTCTAATCAATCCTGACCAGTTTTGTGTTTCTTGGGACGAATTATTGCAGGCGTAGAGGGCGCCAAAATTCGCATCGCCATGCACATGAAACGGCTGGAGCTTGAGCCGAAGGTTGAGATGCGCAAGCCGCGCCGCGCAAGTCGCAAAGTGTCAACCTATGGCAATTTTGTACAGAAACGAGAATATGATTATCATCTCCCGCCGTCGGGCAGTGAACTGGTTGGCGACCTCGAAGTCTGGGAGGTGCTCTTGATGGACGGGAAGCCGTCAGCAGAGCATCCCACTGCATTTCACTTTGGTAAGAAGTTGCTACACCAGCCAACCTTCCTCGAGGGTCAGGACGTGCACGGCAAGCCGGTATGCTGTGTATGGGATGTGAATACGGGGGATGTCTATTACCGTGGGCCTGAAGGTGCGCCTTTGGATTTGGAAAAGATGGCCAAGAAGAAGGAGGCCAGGAGATTGGCTCAAGAAGAGACCTTGCGCGCTGCGGAGGAGAGGCGCGTCAAGATGGATGAGCTCGAATCCAAGATGCGGGCCGAGGTTGAAATGCGTGCCAAACTCGAGGCTGAAGCCAAGCTGAAACTGGAGAGGCAGGGCCTGCTGAAACAAGAAATGCTAGAGGCAGCTCGTGCTGAGATAGAAGCTCGTGTCCGCGGCACTGGTGACCTTCCGAGCTTGGTTCCACGGACGCTAGCCGAAGTGAAGGCCTCTCTCTCGCAAGCCAAGGCGCCGCCGACCGAGCCAGTCCCCACGTCGCCGCGTAAGTCCTCCAAGTCTCCTGGCAGGCACTTCTCCAAGTCTCCTCGCAGGCCAGCTAAAGAGGAGGAGGCGAAGCCGAAGACAGCAACTGCGGTAGACCCGACGCAGGCGGAGCAGGCGGAGCAGGCGGAGCAGCCTCAGGAAGCTGGCGCAGCAAAGAGGCAGTCGGGACGTCGCCACGACAGTCGCCCGCCGCCCGAGGTTGAAGCGGCCGCTTCCAAAACAACTGAGGAGGAGGAGCTGGATCAGGTCATCTGATCATCGTTTGTGTGTGTTTCTCCCCTTTTCATCTCATCGTGCTTCCTTCCACCCGTGCATTGCAATTTACTCACATCTTTGTTTGCTGTGTTGCAGGAAATCGCTCGTCTGGCGGCAGAGGAGGCAGCGAAGCGGGCTGCTGAACAGCTCGCCCGGCTCAAGACGGCAAAGGCTGCGGCAGATGAGGCAGCAGCAGCAGCACCGCCGGAAGAGGAAGCTCAGGAGGATGAGCCTTCTGCAGGGGCGTCGGCGGGCAAGTCGCCTCGCAAGTCCTCAAAGTCTCCTGGCAGGAATGAGCGCGCAAAGAGCCCGAAGGGCGCAAAGAAGAAGGGAAAGAAAGAGTTAGTTTAGGCATTGGGGTGGTAATTTTGTGGTATCATACTGTATCGAGCGGCAGGGGGAGAGAAGGCAGCTGAGGGAGGCCAGGGGGTTGCGTGGGGAAATTTTCTGGAGCGCAAGGTATTTGGGAAGATGGGGAAAATCCAAATGAAAATCTAGAGTTACCATTAGGTTGAATCCATTATATTTTTGCGCATGATTTGTGCGCTTGATGCCGTGTGTGGCATGGCAAACTATTTGGGAAGTACTGCACGAGCGCGTCCACGACGTGCTGGCGCGCAAAGGCCCGCGGTTTGACCTGATCGACGGTCGGCCTCTGCCCAACATCCCTTGCCTGCCCCCCTTCCCCGCCCAGAAGTCCAGCAACGCCAGTGGAACTAGGAATGCAGGCACTGTCACTGGGCATCTGCATTAAGGATGACCTTGGGCCAAGTCAAGTAGTAATAACAAGAGCAGTTTGCAAACTGCTCTTGTTATTACTTCTTGACTTCCGTGAAGATAATCTTACAAAGTATGCCTGACGATCTGAAAACCAACGGCACCACCGACACACGTGTGCAACAACCATTGCAGCTCGCACTCAACACAAATCTCAAATGTGTGAGACGCAAGCCTCCCTCATGAAAAATCGCTGACCCACACAACATACTCACGGGCATTTGCACTTGCGCACATTCACACCTAGATTACACGCTCGCCAGCCTTACAACATGACCGAGAGCTTATTACATGACCGAGAGCGGAGAATCGGACCTCAGACCTTACTGTTTCCTGGGACGTGACAGGAGTAGAACTCGGTTCTCTTTTTGCACTCTTTACGGTCTGTCAAGAGTGTAATGAGAAGCGAGCTCTAATGCCGATTGGACCTATCGGCATTCTGTAAAGTGTGCAAAGAGAACCGAGTACTACTCCTTTCAGCGGCTCAGCGACCACCTCCTTGATAGCCGTCTCCCACTAGATAGTTTGTGTTGATCTGCCCCCAATACTGAAGATTGTCGTCCTTTAGCTCATCGCCGTCGATAGGGGTTGACTTGAAAGTCGTTTCGCTCAATTTGTTCATTCGCGAAGGGATACGGGGTTCGTCGAACATGAAGCCGGCCTTGATGGTGTAACCGACGTCCGCGAACATCGCGTCGGCGTAATGCAGAATCCCGTCGCCGTGCCGCATGCCGTCGACAAAGCGGCCGTGGAAAGCATCCCCGTTGCCGTAGTGGATGGCGCCGTTGCCGTGCTTCAAATTGGCGCGGAACTGACCCTCAAAGACCTCCCCTGTGCGTTGGATTGTCTCGCGTCCCCAGCCCTGCTTCAAACCCATACGCCAATAGCCTTCATACAGTGAGCCATCCCAGAACCACATGCTGCCCCGTCCGGACTTCAAATCATCCACCCATCCGCCCTCGTACAAATCGCCGTTGGCATAGTAGAATGTGCCATTGCCATGCCTTTTACCGAGGAACCAGTCGCCCTTATAAAAGCCGCCGTCATGAAAATGTAGCATACCGCGCCCGTGAAACCGCCCGCGCGAAAAATCGCCAAGATACACGTCGCCGTTTGCCGCACTAAAAGCCCCCTTGCCATGCCATTCTCCGTCTTTCCAATCACCTTCATAGGTGCCGCCGGCAGAGCCCACTTGGGCAGGTGTCAGCAGGCCAGTTGATAGGGCGCGGAGCGCCACTCTGGCGTTTGCCCGATATTTGGCGATTCCCATTCCGTTGAGGACGCCACCCCAATTGGTCCCGGTCCCGGGAAAGTAAGACCCAAAGTCCCCCCAATCCCCAGACAAAGAGTCTCCTGTAACAGAGGTGAACTCACCCTGGCAGAACTTATGAAAAGTCAGCGCTCTGGTATATGTTTCATACATAAAGTCAATATAGAGGGTACTTTTGAGATTTTTTGTGTGTGTGCCTTGCCATGCCTCTTGCCGCGCACGAACTCTCCGACATACAAGCCATACTTGGTGACGAGAGCCCCGCGCCCATGCGGCGCCCCGTCGACTATCTCCCCGGTATACTTTGCGCCATCCGGGTACGCACTGCTTGCATTCCAGCGCAGCACTCCGTAGTACATCCGCCGCTTCAACGAGGCCTCCTCCTCCTCCTCCCAACCCATCCCATGCGGGGATGGAGATGGGTCTCCCCCAGGCGCCGCAGCATCTGAGCCACTTGAGCCATCATAGTGAGCGAGGCCAGCATAGCCGGCGTGGTCTTGCGAGACATGTTGGCGCATACTTGCAGCGCCTTCCTCGGGGATCACTGGGAGGCGTAGGCGGGCCGCGTGACGGCAGGGCATGCACTTGACCGCCACCGAGTTGGTGCGCGTCTGGGAGGCAGCCGGCGCAAGTCCCCCAATACCAAGCGTGCTGTGACCATTGCCGTGCGCGTTTGAGGGGGGCAGATCGGCGGAAAAGACTGCACAGGCGCGGTCTGTGACGACACCCGCCGTGGAATCCTCAGCAGCGATGAGCGACGTCGGGCAGCGCGAGCACAGAGACCCTGACACGAATTCTCAAAAGTCAGTGCCCTAGTATGTTTACTATGTACAGCCACTAACTAGAGAACTTTTGAGAAATACATGCCGTGCGAGTCACGGAAGTAGCCTGGGCGGCACTTGACGCACACGCGCCCGTCGCTCACGTGATCAAGCGGGCAATTGCGCGTGGAGCACTCGGCATCATACGGCGCCCAGGGCGGCAGGGGGCAGGCAAAGTCGTTGCCGCCCACCTGCAGCTGCCGCCGAGCCTTGAGTTCGCGCAGCACATGGCTGGTCTCGAGATAGTCTGGCAGGAACCCGTGGAGGCTGTTGCCAGAAATGTCGAGCGCCTTGAGGTTGAGCAGCGCGGCGAGCGCCGCCGGCAGATTGCCGTACAGCCTGTTGCCACGCAGGTTGAGCACCTCGAGAGTGGCGTTAGCCAACGAGATTGCCTCCGGGAGGGTGGATGAGAGGTGATTGCGGTCCATGGAAAGTTGCTGCAACTGCGGCAGCTGAAAGAGCGAGCCTGGCAACCGGCCCTCCAGATGATTGTCATCGAGCACCAGGCGCCGCAGCGACACCATCCCAGTACCCCAGGTCTCCGGCAGCACCCCAGATAGGCGGTTACCTGCAGCATCCAGCACTCTCAGCCGCTTCAGCTCCGACCACTCGCTCGGGAGCGGCCCGTCGAACATGTTGCCTGCCAGCGACAGCAACCGCAGCGATAGCAGTTCCCCATACCCCGGGGGCAGGGGACCAGACAGACGGTTGCCAGCCACATCCAACAAATCCAGCCCCAAGAGCAAGCGGAGAGTGGCCGGGAGGGGGCCCTGGAAGCGATTGTACTGCGCCTCCAGGCGTCGCAGGCGCGCTAGGCCGCCCTTGCTCGCCGGCGACGGCAGAGGCCCGACAAAGTAGTTGTGGCTCAGCACGAGGTCCTCGAGTTCGTGCATGGTGCCGAGAGTGGGGGGTAGCGAGGAACTGAGCAGATTTTCAGCGAGGTGCAAGGTGCGCAGGTAGCGGAGGTGCTCGATCTCCGCTGGCAGCGCGCCGCGGATCGCGTTGTGCGAGAGCTTGAGCGACTTGAGCAGCTGAAGCTGCCCGATACTCCTAGGAAGTACGCCCGTGAGATTGTTGCGCGAGAGCTCGATCGAAATGACGCGGCCATGGTCGTCGCACGTGACACCAAACCAGCCGCTCAGGCAAGGGTCGGATCCCTCTGCATCCCAACCACGCCGGATATACCATGAGCGTCCGCCGAGGGCAGAGAAGAGATCCAGCAGCGCCCCTTTGTCCACCGGCAGCGCCGCCGCCGACAGCCGGTTTACATCACTTCCGAGATTTGGCGGCTTCTGAGAGCCCAGGGGGGACACGGGCGTGGGCGCTCCTGCAAATGGATTCCCGTGCCAGTAAGCCTGCCGCAATCGCGGCAATCCCACCAGGGGTTGTTGAAGGTCGCCTGAGAACTCGTTGTAGCTGACGTCGAGCTTTTGGAGGCTCGTTAAGTTGCCTATCTGTTGCAAATTCTCAAAAATCAGTGCCCTAGTATCTTTACTGTATAAAGTCACTTTAGACCAAGTACTTTTCATATATTTTTAGTGTGGTCAGGTTGCCTACCGTGTGCAGTGGGCCCTGGAGCAAATTGTGGTCGAGCATGAGCTCTTCCAAGTGCACCAGTTTCGAAAGGTCTGGAAGCGGGCCAAAGAGGCGGTTGGACGAGAGCTGGAGCGACGTCAGCATTTTCAGCTGGCCGATGGCGGCGGGAAGGGTGCCAGAGAGCATATTGTGGTCCAGCGACAGGCTCTCCATCTGGTACAGCTGACCTATCGTCTCTGGAATCTCTCCGACGATGTTGTTGCTGTCGAGTCCGCCGCCCCCGAAGGCGCCCAGGTGTAGCCCGCGGATTTGGGTCAGGTTGCCAATGTCCGGGGGTATCGTGCCCGTGAGCTGATTCGCAGGCAGCGAGAGGGCTAGCACTCGCCCCTGGTCGCTGCACGAGAGGCCGAACCACTTGTCTTGACAAGGGTCAGCAGTGACGAGGTTGGAGAAGAATTCCTTGAAGAGCATCATGCCATCGATGGACTTGTCGCGCCCCTGGACGCGGGCCTCGCCGCGGACAGGGTCGACACGCTGGCGCAGGGCGAGCGCGATAATGACCTCGATCTCCGAGTCAAACCACCCGAACTCTTCGAGACGGAACCGGTTTTCGGGCTCCTTAATGCGGAACAGCGGGTTGTGCACTTTGAGCGTCGGGTAGCACGGGGGAAAGCGGCATCCTACGTAGTTGACATTGAGCCCCTGCTTGAGCTCCTCGAGCGTGAGCACCTCGTCTCCGTCCTGGTCAAACACGTCGTCGAAATTCTCGCGCGCCTCCTCGAGCACCTGCCACCCGAAGCGGTTCTGCCAACCCGGCCCGCCGAGCGCAAAGAAGATCTGCGCAAGAGCCTCCGTGTCCGTCTCGAGCGTCGTGTCAGCGCTGCCCGCAGCAGCGGGCGGCTGCGCTAGCGCCAAAAGCTGCGCCAGGGCAATGCACACGACGAGCGGCGGCGCCAGCTCCCCGGCGGCCCGCCGACGCGCGCGGCGGGCGGGCGCGCATGGTGCGACCATCCCTACTGAGAAAAAAATAGCTAATCCGTTAAAGAGACCAAAGGTGCACGAATTGCCGAAATGGTTGATTTCAATTCATTGAGGGTAAATGGTTGGAACAAAGGGGAGGCCGGGAGGGGCATGATTGGCGAGATGCGGCCCCGGCGAGATGCGGACTCTGTAATCTGCCCCGTGTACTGGTAGTGAGCTGGGATAGTCATGCCTCCCTCTCGTCCCTCCTCCTACCGCCCTGCGTCCCACCGCCTCCGCCCCGCGAACCAGCAGCATGCAGGCAAGCGTCAGGCCTACTCGTTTGTGAGCGTTGACGACGTGAGCACCATCTACAACACGGTCGCAAGTGAGCTGTGGCGGCGGACATGGTGGCGGGAGGTCCCACCAGACAGCATCGGGAGCCGGCTCGGAGGCAGCTGCTATCGAGAATGCGACCTGATCCTCGCGCAGTGCCACGGGCGCGGCGCGCCGTTCAATGAGATCGGGGGCGCCGGACGGGTGCAGGCCATCAACTACCTGCAGGGCAGTAAGACCATGACGCTCAAAGCCGAGCTCGCGATGCTGCTGCGCGAGTGGCTCGAGGCGCATCCAGACCAAGAGCCCTTCACGCCACTCACCTACATCATCTACCCACGAAAGTGGAATGGCCCGCGCGGGGGCAACAGCGGGAGCCTATCTCTGGCCGCGCGGCGCGGGCGCCTATCAGACGAGCGAGAAGCCTTTCTGTGGGAGTCTCAGCTGCGGGACCAGCAAGGGATTGGTAATGTGTGGGTGGCTAAGACCAACCACGGAAGCAAAGGCTCTGGGGTGCGTGTGGTGGAAGGGGGCAATCAAACGTGCAACTTCATAGATGCTGCGCTCCAGGGCTCGTCTCAGGCCGTCGCGGTACAGAAGTACGTGGAGGATCCACTGCTGATTCTGGGCTACAAGTTCGACGTACGAGTGTGGGTGTTGGTGGACATGGAGCTCGGCGTCTTTGTCTACCGCCAGGGAGTCCTGCGCCTATCGTCAAGCCCCTATGATCCCGACAATCTAGACGACACCTTCAGCCACCTAACGAACCACTGCATACAGATGCAGTCCCCCGGATACGAGAACCTCGTGCAGGGCAACGAAATGTTTTTCGACCAGTTCCGGCGGTATCTCGCGCAGGCGCATCCTGATGTAGACCTCGATCTCGACATCCTTAATCAGGTGCACAAACACATAGTGCGGACGGTGTCGGCAGCCTGGCCGCTACTCCGCCGCAAAAACCGCCATGGGGGCTTTCAGCTTTATGGCTACGACTTGATGCTCGACTCTGATTTCCGTGTCTGGCTCCTCGAGGTAAACGGTGCACCCGCTGCTGCAGATCGCCTCAGGCCTGCTCTCGCGCGCGACATTGTCTCTCTTTGCATAGACTCCAGGTTCCCGCCGCCAGCTGCGGCAGGGAAAGGGATCAGTCTGGGTGGGGGAGGAAGAGGAGGCGACAACGGGTTTGCTGGGGCTAGCGCACACGACTTCCAGCTGCTTGTATCATCCTCTTCTCTTGACATACATGACTACTGAACCTCTGACAAGGAAGATTTTGAAAGGGCAGGCAGGGGGGCAGCCCAGATTGGTAGATTGACAGATAGCGTAAACCCTCGAGCAGTGCTTTCGCGAGTACGCCACTAAAGGCATTTACTCTAAGTCACATGGACGTCACGGTCCAGTACCAAGGCAACAGTTTCATTGTAGGCCTACTGGGACAGAATTGTAGCGACCGTGTTTCCGAAGAGGAAGAGAAGAAGGAGGAGAGGAGCGACGGCAGCTAGCGTCGCACCTACACTATGCGTCTTGAGGAAAGCCGCCCGTCTGCGTGTGTCTGTGAGCGAGAGCCCCCTGATCTGACTACTTGCTGCATCTCGTCTCGGAGCGGACCGTATGGCGTGCAGCTGTGCTGCAGGCTGCAGGGTCCCGCGTGTGGGACTTAACACTCAGGTTGGGTGGGTTTGCAAAAGTGTGGGTTTGGCTGTTTGCAACAGTTGACAACGGTTTTGGGTAGATTTGATACTTACACCTCTTACAATGGGGGTGCAAAGATTTAAATTAATAATACATCATATATGATGTATCAAAACCGATGTCGGTAAAGGGTGAGTACACGTATGTTCAGGAAGCCTATGAGGCATTTTTTTTTTATTGCTGAATATATCACATCGACATCGTTTTTGTACATATATATACTACTTCTATTGAGCAACCCGCGGTCGCTCTTCACTGTGCTGCGAGCTGCGCCTCCACGGGCCGCTAGCGGCCGGGAACGGTTCTGGAAACCCCCAGAGAGACAAGAGAAAGAGAGATGACGGCGCAGCTCAGTCTCGCCTACGCCGCCGTGATCTTCTCGCGCCAGAGCACGTCGCAGCTTGTGCGTGTGCACAATGTCAACGAGAATGTCATTGTCAGCGTCGACGACCAGGTGCTACCCCAACCGGTGGCCCGCGCGTTCGAGCGCTGTATACACTCACACACCGCCATCCTCCTCCATCTCCACTAAAACTCGGACACTTGTGCAAATCCAGATCAGGCAAACAAACTCCTCCGTATGGGTGCGGCACAGAGCTCACGAGGAATTGCACCTCGGCAGAGGGCTTACAACCCTTGAGCAAATTGTTTCTGTCCAAGGGTAAAACACCCCGGACAACGCACTGTCACTACTCGAGCACTTGCGGTACCTCTACCACGGCCGCACAGCATCCCAACAGGCGCTACACGTAAGCATCAGATCGAAAAATCGTCAACGCTCATTTGAACAGTTTGGTGGATGTTGTAGCCCGAGTCCCACGGCCTCGAGCTTCCTGGCTGCTTCCAGCAGTGCTCCCTGCGGCGCCGATGCGAGAGAGCGGAGCGCCATGCCGCGCGCTGCCGCGTTTGTGCAGGATGGTGGTGGTGGCGTGCGCACGCCCCACGACCCCGCCGCGCGTCTCGCGGGGTTATCTGGTGCGTTTCGGCGTGCTCTCAACCTCCATCCCCCGCACTCCCTTCCTCCCATGCTTCTGGCGAGACCCGCGACAGAGCGGCCGAGACCCTGCGGGGATGTTGTGGTTGAGCGTCACGCTTCCCGGGGTCGCTGCACCGGCGGTGCCTACCTCCAGTGGCATGCTCTCCGTCGGTTCCCCATTTTACGGATATCCCTGGGGTGGAGCGACCACATGCGCATGTTAGGGCAAAATATCCATCCCCCTCGCTCCAAGTTTCGGGACACATATGCATGTAATCAGATAGAGCCGGCCTTCACAGACTTTAAAATCGGCTGCGGGGGATCCTCCACTGTCTCGTTGATCCCTCCACAACTGTCTCGCGCTCCGGGGATTAATCCGGAACGGCTCGAGTTCATCACTTACATGTTCTACAGGAACAAAGGCACAGCGCCAGAAATGGCATCTCACCAGGAAAAGTGTCGGCCGTCCGTTGATCCGGTTGCGCACTCGACCGTTCCGCAAGGCCTGAGAGCTCTCCATCGCAGTGTGTACAGTGCACCTGATTTTTTAGAGGCTCGTGTGGCGGTTCGTGGCTAAATGACCGACGTAATGACCGTCGTCACTGAGGCCGCAAGGAGCGTAGCTGGACGTGCGCTGCCGAGTGTTCCGCGCCTGGAGAGGGACTCCAATGGCAACCTTCCGGTGTCGCTGGTCCTTTTTTACCAGTACGTGGAGCCGGCATGGAATGAGCTCGAACACAGGGCGGCACTCAACTTCGTCATAAAGCTGGCACAGAAACATAAGATCAACGGTCGCGGGCGTTGCGCCCCAGAGGGGCTTAATTGCACGCTCTCAGGCAGCGCTGCGGACATACGTGCATTCTGTCTGGGGCTCCGTTCGTGGGACAAGACGTTTGAACAGACTGACTTCAAGATTAGCGACGGCATATACTATGGGAAGCGTTTCAAGGCGCTGACTATTCGCAAGGTGAACGAGTTAGTGGCTTACGGGCTGAGTGGCGAAAAGGCCCCTTCACTAAACTACTCCAACGCCAAGCATTTGGAGGCTGACGAGTACCACAAGCTGATGGAGGCCAAAGACACCGTCATCATTGATGTGCGCAACGCCTACGAAAGCGCCATCGGTCACTTCCGTCCACCTGAAGGGGGCGCGGAGCTGTTAGACCCCAAGATGCGCAACTCACACGAATTTCCGAAGTGGCTCAACATGGACGAGACAAAGGAGAAGCTTAAGGGCAAAAAGGTGATGATGTACTGCACCGGCGGCATCAGGTGTGAGCGCGCGAGCGCGTTGCTCCACCAAATGGAGACAGTGTCGAGTGATTTGCACACACAGGGTATCTACATGGTGCGCGGTGGCATAGAACGGTATCTAAAGACTTACCCGGAGGGTGGCTACTGGAAAGGTTTCAACTACCTCTTTGATCGCCGCTTGGAGCAGCAGCCTGAGCTCAAGTCGGCCGAGGCGCTCGAAAAGGACGTGGAAAGTGTTTGCTGCCTATGTGGTAAGCCCTGGAACAAATACCGCGGGCAGTTCAAATGTCGGGAGCCGCTGTGCAAGGTGCCCGTGCTCGTCTGCTTTGAGTGTGCCGATGCCGGCGAACCTCAGAGGAAGGCCACGTATTGCCCTTTGTGTGTGGAGGGGCATGAGTTGCGCACGTGTGCCCTACCGGATTTTGTGTCCCAGAAGCAAAAGCTTTTCGGTCGCGATGTGTGCGCGCCTGCCGCGAATGGTAGCGGAGGAGGCCCGGGAGGCGGAGGAGGAGTTGTGTCGACGGCCATTCGGACGCGGAAGGTCAAGGGCGAGGAGAATCCCAGCGAGCGTCTGTTCGTGGGAAACTTGCCGTTGCTGGTCTCGGCGTCGGCAATTCGTGAGGCCCTCTCAAAGGCTCAGGGCGCGCAGGGGGAAGCGGCAACGCAATTGCAGTGGCTCTTTGATCGCACTACCGGGGCCTTTTACGGCTCCATTTTCGTCAAGATGGGTTCAGTGAAGGCAGCGCAGCTGCTGGTGGAAGCGGCTGCGAGCGAGAAGGGTATTCGCCTGGCAGGCTCTGGCGGTTGCAAAAGGCAACGACGACTGCGCGTTCACTTTGCGCCATATCAGGGCTCCTGGCCTCCAGAGGGGCACACGGAGCACGAATTGCCGCCCTTGAACATTTCCTCCCAAGCCCGTGTCGCCACTGAGGATAAAGGGGGAAATGCCGTGTGCGGGGAGGAGGGTCATGAGCATGAAGCGGGGGCAGAGAAAGAGTCTGCGGGAAGTGGAGGGGGGGCGGGGC
>Ga0315899_10005734_pt1 | contig 13393 bp, 9 predicted proteins | sample LakEriMetagenome_2_FD_203518 | JGI IMG/M metagenome (GOLD analysis project Ga0315899, IMG submission 203518) | Freshwater fungal communities from buoy surface, Lake Erie, Ohio, United States - Buoy 4 MA112 | ecosystem: Environmental > Aquatic > Freshwater > Lake | place: USA: Lake Erie, Ohio...
GGGAAGGAGACGGGAAGCGTTCCGGCGATTGGTTGTCGGCGTTCATAGGGCAAACTCGTGTGTCGCGAATCGGTGGGCACTCGCGCCAGGGGAGCGACGCCGCGACGATTGGGAAATCGTATTGAAGCGTTTTGTACAACGCACCCTGATTCAGTTCGCGCGCGTTTCGCGCGCCTGTCCACGCGTGCCGCCACTCCCCGATCGGGGGGAAGGGCGATTCCTTCGCTACCTCAGCGCGGGGTGCTGATCGGAACGGTGGCGAAACGACGCGCGACCCGCGTCCTACCTCGGAGTCGCGTCGCGCACGCGCAGCGCCTTGATCGCAACCTCGATCGCACGCGCGCCGCCGATCGGTGTGGGATGGCGCGATACCCAGTCCGCCATGCTGGCTTGTGACCATGCTCGACACCGCGCGCCGCTGATCCCCGAGGTCAGGGTGCATGTCCTCTTCGCGCCGGGTCGAGCGTCATGGTGTACGCCATCGAGGCGATGTGCCCGACGACAGGCGCAAGGCAATCGACCCGACGCAGGCGAACGAGCGGACAAAGGCCCCACGGCGCAACGCCTCGATGGTGCGCTTCGGGTTGATGATGCTGCGCCCGGGATCCTCTGGCAGCGGATCGGCGTTGGCGCGCACAAGGTCCATGATCTCCGTGGGCTTCAGTTCGGGGCGCAACGCCAGCATCTTCGCCGCGAGATTCGCTAGCTGCGGTCCCGAGAGCGAGGTTCCGCTCCACTTGACCCGCGCTCCACCGGGAAGAAAGCTCTCCACCAGATCTCCATTCGCGAACAACTCGACGGACTCGCCGGTGTTCGTGAAGCTCGTCAGGCGGTCGGCGCTGTCGACGGCACCGAGCGTCACCAGGTTCGGGATGCGCAGACCTGCGGGGATCAACTCGACGAAATCCACATCCTCGTTGTTGTTGCCGGCGACGGTGATGAACAGCATCTCCGGCGCGCTGCGAATCGCCGCTTCGAGCCCTTCGCGCATCGCGAGGTACATCTCTCGGCCCAGTCGCCGGCGCTCCTCTGGCGACGCGCCGATGTTCCATGCCTCGAGCAGGCTGCGGCAGTCGCGCGGCGAGTTCCCCCAGCTCATGTTCACCACGCGGACGTTCGCTCGCTTCAGATACGCGATGTTCCGTGCGCAGAAATCGGCCCACTTGCGTCCGTAGGCGACCGGATCGGAGAGATCGACGAATCCCGCGCCCATCGAACTGTCCGCGATTGAGAGCACCCGCACGAACGGATTCCCCTCGACCGCGACTCCCGCGACGTGCGTTCCGTGAACATAGAAGAACATGCGCTCAAGGTCGGAGAGCAGGAGTTCCTGCTCCGCCGGCTCGATCGCGGATACGCGCGACATGTAGTCCCGCGCCCGCGGGCTGTCGATGCCGGCCACGGCCTCGAGCTGACCTGCGAAAAGCTCGAGCGCCCGCGCGCGGTCGGTTGTGAGCGCCCGAAGGGAGGCAAGTTCGCCCTCGATCGGAAGCGCGCCCCCCGAGAACGAGATGCCGTGGCGGTCGTCGATGAAGCCGTTGCCGTCGTCGTCGACGCCATTGCGGCGCTCGAGCGGATTCGTCCACATGTTCCGCGGGTAGAGCGAGGCGTCGATCCCTGTATCCCAGATCGCGATGACGGTCGGCGATGCCTGCTCGCTGGCCTCGAGCGCGATCGTGCGGGGCGTCCACAAGTCCTGAGGCTCCGCGTTCGCTCCGAGCCCGGAAAGCACCTCGCCTGCGACCTCGGCCGCGATCGGCGCGATCTTCGCGCGGAAGACAAGCGCATCCCGCAGATCGAGAAGAGAGCGCGCCACCTCGACCGTGATCTCCCCGCCCGCCGCCGAGAGCTGGGGATCCATCGTCGAGGCGATGACGGCCTCGACCGACTGCGGAGTGATCGCCGCTCCACCGCGTTGGATGGTCGCGAGCATCGTGCGCGCGACATCCGGCGGAATCGCCGCGTACTCGTCGCGGAGCCGCGCGCGAAAGGCCTCGCGGAACCGTGGGTCATCCGCGTCTCGAGTTCCGGCGGCCTTCTCGGCTGCGATCCGCGCCCGAAGCGACGGGCCGAGGGAGTGCCTTGCGACGGCCTTCGACTCGAGTGCGCGCGCCCTTTCTGCGTACGCAAGGGCCGACTGCGCGTCGCCCCTGGCGAGATGGGCCTGGTAGATCGCGAGATACCGCTCCTTCAAGGCGTTGCCATTGTCGATGCGGTACTTCTCGAGGTCGGCGAGCGCGTCGGTAAGGAGGGCATCGGCGAGCGGCAGCACGCGCGAATCGTCGCGGAGAAACTCGACCGCAGGGCCGCGTACGCTGTAGGAACGGCGCGGCAACTCGTCTGCCGTGCGCACGAGAACTCGCTCGTCGGGCTGCGGGGACGAGTCGGGCGACGCGCATGCGCTCGCCAAGCAGGCTGCAAGAAGGAGACTGGTCGCGCCACGCATGGACTGCAGGATCATGGGTACTCCATGGAGGAGAGGCGGAACGAAACGAGGCGAAGATCCCGAGGCCACGAGATCCCGGGCAATTGGGCCACGCTGATTCAGGTTTCTCCGTGCTTCGGCACTTCACCAATCGGAACGGCGCTGGATCCAAGGCGCCGGAGCATCGAGCCAAGCACGACGGCGACCACGATCCAGAGGAGCGACAGCGGGATCCACAGCGTCCAGTTCGGGATCGGCGACGAGAGCTGCATCCACCCGGCGACGACGGCGAGCCAGGTGGGCGCCCACCCGCCGAGCATGTCGCCGGCCCGGTACACGAAGGTGTCGATGAATGCCTTCGACTTGTACTTTGCGTCTGGCGAGAGCGGCGTGAAGAGCACTTCGCGCGCGGGCCTGTCGATGGCGTAGTGGACGCCACGGCGCATGACCTGATACCCGAAGAGAACGGGCACGCTTCCAGTCGCAGCGAGCGCGCCGAAACCCGCGAAAGTCAGCGTCGGAAGAACGGAGAGCGTGCCGCCGATCCCGATCAAGCGGATGATCTGACGCGTGAGGAAGAGCTGCGCGAGAAGCGTGAGGGCATTCGTATAGAAATCGAGCCGGGCGAACGCCTGCGTGCGCTCGGTGTCGCTTGCGAAGTGGGTTGCGATCATCCTCGCCTGCTCGACGTAGACCAGCGTGCTCGTCACGGTGAACAGCAGCATGTAGAGCGAGAGCACCTTCAGGTAGCGGCTGCCGGCAATCAGTCGGAAGCCGGCGAGCGCGTCGCGGGTCGGCTCTCGCTCCGCGCCGTCGGGCGCCGCGCGCTCACCCCGCCCGATCAGGCTCCGCGCGCAGAGAATGGCGCCCGCAAGCGGGACGAGCGCGGCAAGGAAGACCCACTCGCGCGAGAGCGCCGGAAAGCTGGCGATCGTCCACGCCGAGCCGCCGTCGCCGAGGGGCGGCTGTATTGACAGCGTTCCCCCGAGCAGCGCGTTGACGATCACGGGACCGCAGATCGCGCCGAGTGTTCCGCCTACGGCCACCACGCCGAAGATCTTCTTCGCCTGCTCCTCTCGGAAGATGTCGGCCATGATCGACCAGAAGATCGAGACGACGAACAGGTTGAAGACGCTCAGCCACACATAGAACGCATAGCCGAGGAGGTGAAGCGTCTCCGGAGCGAGGGTCCGCGCGGCCACGAAGAAACCGACGATGTTGAGACCGAGAAACGCATGTGCCGCCGGCACGAAGCGACGGCGCGGCAGGCGCGAGACGAGCAGGGCGTACAGCGGATTGGCGACGAGCATCGCCACAAGCGTCGCGGTCATGAGCCACGGCAGCTTGTCGGCGCCCCTCTCGATCGCCATCGTCTCCCGGATCGGCCGAAGCATGTAGTAGGCCGTGAGGATGAGGAAGAAGTAGGCCGCCGACAGGAGGAGCGCCCGCCATCCCGCGACGCGCGGGGGAGCGGAGCCGGGCTGCGGCGCGCCGGGGAGATGGGTGTTCGAGGCAGACATCGAAGCCGTGGCGCGGCGGACTGTGTTGCGGTGACAATAAACAACAGTTGCGAAAAAGTCTAAAAAGACAGCGTTTGTCCCATCGTCGGAGTCGTAGATTTGAAACCATGGACATCAATCTCCTCTCCTGGCTCGCCACATCCCTTTCCCCGCTCTCCCGCCTCGCGCTTCCTGGCGCCGTCGCGGCTGGCGTTGCGGTCGGAATCGCATCCCATGCCGCGGCGGCCGACTCGGCGGCGACCATGAAGGCGGTTCGCATCCATGACTACGGAGATGCCTCGAAGCTTGTGTTCGAGGATGCGCCGAAGCCCTCTCCCGCGAAGGGCGAGATGCTGGTGAAGGTGCAGGCGGCGGGCGTCAACCCGGTCGACTGGAAGATCCGCGCGGGGATGTTCCGAGGCGGTCTCGACTTCACGATGCCCGCGACGCTCGGCTTCGATATCGCAGGCGAGGTCGCTGAGGTCGGCGAGGGCGTCAAGAAGTTTGAGAAGGGCGACAAGGTCTTCGCCTATCTCGCCCTCAACCGTGGCGGTGGGTACGCGGAATACGCGATCGTGAAGGAGAATGAGGCCGCCGCGATGCCGAAGGAACTCGACTTCGTGAAGGCGGCCGCGACGCCTCTGACCGCGCTGACGGCGTGGCAGTGCCTCTTCGATGTCGCGAAGCTCGACAAGGGGCAGACCGTGCTCGTGCACGCGGGTGCGGGCGGAGTCGGTCACTTTGCCGTCCAACTCGCGAAGTGGAAGGGCGCGAAGGTGATCGCGACGGCATCGGCTGCCAACATCGAGTTCGTCAAGTCGCTCGGCGCGGACGAGGTGGTCGACTACAAGTCGGTACGGTTCGAGGATGTCGTGAAGGATGTGGATGTCGTGCTTGACACGGTCGGCGATGACACCACCAACCGTTCCGCGGCCGTGCTCAAGAAGGGCGGCATCCTCGTGTCGATCGCTGGCGACCCAGACCCCGCGAAGTTCGCGGAGCGCGGCGTGCGCGTCGCCACGCATCTCGTCGAGCCAAGCGGCGAGCAGCTGGCGAGGATCGCCAAGCTCATCGAGTCCGGCGGCGTCAAGCCGCATGTGAGTCAGGAGCTTCCCCTGAAGGACGCCGCCAAGGCGCATCAGCAAAGCGAGTCGGGACGCACGCGCGGCAAGATCGTGCTCGTGGTTGGATAGCGGCGCGCGCCCCGGGCTCGACCGCATGCGCGACGGGCTCCGCGCGGCCGCGCGCATTGCGCCCGCGATGGATCATCCTCCCGAACGACGCGACGAGGCGGGCGACCTTGCTCGAGCCTTCGCGACCGTGGCGCGAAAGGCGGGATCATCGATCTGGACGGGCAGTCGTCGTCTCGCTCGCATGCGTCGGCTCTAGAGGAATCACGATGCCTTTGGGTAACTTCCCAGGCTGTCTTTAGGGAGTACGGTCGCTTGGATACAAACGCAAAACGCCCAACACAGGCCGCTCCCTCGGGGGCTTGGAAAGGTCTTCTCGTCGGACTGCTGGTCGGCGGCTCTTTCGGCGCTCTCATGTGGGTCGCTTGGCGGGCGCTCCCGCAGATCGACCTGGGGCTTTCTGAAAATCGACTGGCCCAGCAGTTGTCAAATGCTAAGGACATTCTGACGGTTTGGGACATTCTCGCGTTTCCCGTGTTGATGCTCGTCGTTCTCGGCACTCACGAAATCGGACATGTTTTCGGCGGACTGTCGCAGGGGATGCGATTCCTGCTGTTCATCGTCGGACCGTTCAGCTGGCACGCCTCGTCTTCCGGCCCGAGATTCGTGTGGAACACGGATCTGGCGCTCATGCCAGGTCTCGCCGCCATGCTGCCAACAAGAGGTGGAGCCAGTCATCGACAGTTCCTGGTGTTCATCGCTGGAGGTCCGCTCGCCAGTCTCTTGCTTGCGATTCTCGCGATCGCATCGGCATCGATATCCGACCCACGCTTCGCGGCGTACTTCACCATCATCGCGGGCACATCGCTTGGAATCGTCCTTGCCACTCTCATTCCTGTGAGATTGGGTGGCTTCAAGAGTGATGGCCTGCAGATCATCGATGTGCTAAGGGGAGACAGATCGGCCATCGAACGAAACACAGTCCTGCACGTGTTCGCGCAGAGCTTGGACGGCGTTCGTCCTCGCGATTGGGACCCAGCGACAATCGATGAGCTCTCGAGGCTGGACAGCCAAGATCCAATGCAGCGTGCCAGCGGCTTGCTGTATCTGCTCGCCCGCGCAATGGATTGCCAAGACCATGCCCATATCGCGCGCTACCGATCGTTGCTCGAGGAAAGCGTCGGGGGATACCCATCGGGATTCAGGCAATCCATCTCCATTGAACTCGCCATCTGTGCGTGGCTGGCTGGGGATGCCGACGCGGTTCGCCGGCACATCAACGCGAGTAAGTGTGGGTTCGTCGAGAGATCCCGCAGGCTTCTGGCTCAGGCTGCCCTCGCGAGACTCGAGGGGCGGGATGGGGATTGCGAACGGGATCGCCTGCTTGCAATCGATGCACTGGTACACGCATCCGACGCCGGGCAGAGAAAGCTGACGGAAGATCAGCTTGCGATGTTGCAAGCGAAGTCTTGAGCATCGATTGACTGAGGATCGGCACGCGACACCGATACGCTCACCCCGCTCTCGAGTGCCAAGGCTGGACCAGGCCGACGCCCACCTCGCGAATCACGCCGTCCCGCCGGTGCCGGTAGGGCAGTGGGTGATCTCGGTACCGAAGCGATTGCGGGGCATGCTTGCCGACCGGTTGAACTCCCTGATCGAAACCGCTTCAAACTCCAGATGGCATTTTCGGCGCGCCAGGGGGGTGTAGGCCGATTCCGTCGAGAGCTGCGCACGGGGTGCTGATCGGAACGCTGGCGAGACGACGCGCCACTTGCGTCCTACCGAGGAATCGCATCGCGCTCGCGCAGCGCCTTGATCGCAACCTCGATCGCGCGCGCACCGCCGTCGTCGTCGGGAACGAGGATGTCGGGTTCGACGGGCCCGCCACGATCGGGGTCGCCCGAAGCGCCGAGGAAGTAGGCAGTGCAGAAACTGACGATGAGGCCGCTGTTGGGCAACTGTGCGAAGCCCACGTCGCCGAGTTCGTTCGCGCGCGCCCCGGTCGGCCGCCCGACGACGAGCATCATCTGGAAGGTCTTCGCGACATCGGCCGTCATGCGAGCGGATGAGTATGTGCCCGGTCCGATCAGGAGCGCGGAAGGGCCGTCAAAGCGTCGCCGGATATCCGGATTCACCGCGATCGGCTCGTCCTTGTTGATCCAGATCTGCTCGCCGAATGCGAGTCTCCCGTAGTCCCCCAAGAAGAGCGGCCGCGAGAGAGAGGCCCACCAGGCGAGGGATCTCTCCATGTACTCCTCGTAGGCTTGGGAGCGCTTCCAGAGCTTGCCTCCGAAGAGACGGTAGGGACGGTCGCTCACCGATGCGAGCAGCAGTTCGCCGTTCTGGCTGTTGCCGCCACCGTTCGCGCGGATGTCGACGATGAGGCCGCGGGCCTTACGCGACTCGAGCTCCGTGAACACGCGGTCGAGTTCCTTCGCCCACGCGGCTTCGGTCCCCGAACTCATCGAGTCCCAGGTCAGCAGGCCGATGTCCTCGCCCGACGCATCGCCCACCCAGCGGAAGGACCACGGGAGCTTCGAAGGCTGTCCGGAGGATCCCGCACCGCCCTCGGCGGAAGTTGCGACATCGAACGGGTTGCTGTGTGTCGAAGCCACGACGCCTGGATCGTCGATCTCGATCATCGCACCCGACGCGTCGCGCAGCAGGATGCGATACGGCGCCTCGAGTCCCATGCTCCAGAGATCTACCGCAGCGGACCTGGCAATGCTGTCCCGCAGCGATGCCTCGGTCTCGGAAGAGACCATGGAGCGCAGCCGCCCGCGAAGTTCCGCCGCATCAACTCCCGCAAACGAGACGAGCGTCGCGTCCTCCGGAAGTGATTCGACGCCGTCCTTTGCACGAAGCGACAGCGCGCTTCCATCGTCGATGAACCGATACGACGGCAGCCGTCCGCCGCCCGCCACCCACGCGTTCCACTCGGCGGTCGGCACGAAGGTGTAGATGTGTCCGACGCCATACGAGGCGGCGAGCTCGTTGACGAGCGCCGAGAATCGGCGTCGATCGAGTGGGCGGTCGATCGACGCCTTGAGCCGATCACGCGTCCTCGCGACATGATCGAGCCTCGCATGCTTCTCGAGATCGGGTGCGGTCTCGAGCTGGAGTTGACAGAATCAGTCGAGATCCGCGCGCAGCGCGTCAGGCTCGTGGAGCGTCCCGGCGACAACCTTGTCCGACTCAGGAAAAGGGTTCCGGATTGCGGCCACGCGGAGGTCATTGATCGAGCATCCGCTGATGAGCATGAATGCCACGATCGCAACGGAGGCGACGGCCGCACCTGCTGCAAGCCGTCGCCATCGCCGAAGAGTCTCGCGTTGATTGAAGTGTGACATGCTGTGCCTGCGGACAAGGGATGATCGGCCGACTTCGGAAGCCGTCAGGGCTGTGCCGGCTGCGCATCGCGCTCGCGCAGCGCCTTGATCGCAACCTCGACCGCACGCGCGCCGCCGTCGTCGTCGGGGACAAGGATGTCGGGCTCGACGGGCCCGCCACGATCGGGGTCGCCCGACGCGCCGAGGAAGTACGCGGTGCAGAAGCTGACGATGAGGCCGCTGTTGGGCAACTGGGCGAAGCCGCACTCACCGATTGAGTTGACCGGTGCGCCTGTCGGCCGCCCGACCAACAGCGCCATCTTGTAGCTCTTCGCCATGTCCGCCGTCATGTTCGCGGAAGAGAATGTCCCCGGCCCGACCAGCAAGGCGACCGGGCCGTTGAAGCGGCGCTTGAGGTCAGGGTCGTTCGAAGGCGGAACATCCTTGGCGAACCACCGCTGCTCGCCAAGATCGAGATCGCCGATCCCCATGAAGCTCCTCCACGGCAGGATGCGGGCCCACCACACCAAGCACGCCTCCACGAAGGCGTCGTATGGCTTGGACCGCTTCCAGAGCTTGCCACTTGCCCCGCGGTAGGGGTTGTCGCTCACCGACTCGAGGAGCAGCCTGCCGTTCTCGCTGTTTCCGCCGCCGTTGGCGCGGATGTCGACGATGAGACCGCGGGCCTTGCGCGACTCGAGTTCCGTGAACACGCGGTCGAGTTCCTTCGCCCACGCGACTTCGGTTCCCAAACTCATCGAGTCCCAGGTCAGCAGGCCGATGTCCTCGCCCGACGCATCGCCCACCCAGCGGAACGACCATGGATCTGCCGCGGGCTCGGCGGCTGCGCTGCCCTGGTCTCCGGCCTCGTCGTCCGCCGAGACACGCTCGAATGTCCTCCGCTTGCGCTGCGCAGGAATGCCCGCGTCCTTGATCTCCACGATCGCGCCCGTCGCGTCGCGAAGCACGATGTCATAGGGCGCCTCGAGTTCCATGCCCCACAGAACGACCGGTGCGGTGCTGGGGATGTTTCGCTGCAGGGAGGCCTCGGTCTCGGCGGAGACCGAGGCCCGCATGCGAGCACGGAGCTCGTCAGCGCCGATTCCCGCGAAGGACACGAGCGTCGCGCCTTCGGGAAGGGGAGCGACGCCGTCCCGCGCTTGGATCGACAGGGTGTTGCCGTCGTCGATGAACCGATACGACGGCACCCGGCCTCCGCCTGCAGCCCACGCGTTCCAGTCGGCTGCCGGCGTCAGCGTGTAGATGTGTCCGGCGCCATAGGACGCCGCGAGCTGGTCGACGATCGCCGAGAAGCTGCGGCGATCGAGCGGCCGGTCGATCGAGGCCTTCAGCCGTTCGAGCGTCGCGGTGGCGTGGTCGAGCCGCGTGTGCTTCTCGATGTCCGGCGTCGCCTCGAGCTGGAGCGCGTGGAAGTGGTCGAGATCTGCGCGCAGCGCCTCGGGGTCATGCAACTTCGCGATGGCCGCATCGTCCGTGGCAGGAAATGGCTCCCGCACGGCGACCGCACGGAGGTCATTGACCGAGCAACCGCTGCACGAGATGAGGGTCGTCGCGCCGAGCAGCGCGAGAGCAGCGCCTGCGAGAAGCGCGCGTCTGTGTCGACGCCGCCGGGACGGCGTCGGGGAAGGAGACGGGAAGCGTTCCGGCGATTGGTTGTCGGCGTTCATGGGGCGAACTCGTGTCTCGCGAATCGGTGGGCACTCGCGCCAGGGGAGCGACGCCGCGACGATTGGGAAATCGTATTGAAGCGTTTTGTACAACACCCCAATTCGGTTCGCGCGCGTTTCGCGCGCCTGTCCACGCGGTCCGCCACTCCCCGATCGGGGGCGAAGGGCGATTCCTTCGTTACCTCAGCGCGGGGTGCTGATCGGAACTGTGGCGAATTGGCGAGGAAGTCTCGACCCGCTGAGGTTGGTCCGAACCACCGCGCGAGACCGGCCCCATCGCGGTCGCCGCCAATGCCAGCATGGGAGACGCGCCGCACCCAAACGGTTGATCACCGTTCCTTCGCCGCCGGACCGAGCAGTCGCGCGAAGAACTCCTCGTCCTTGAAGTCGAGGTTCAACTTCGCGTAGTCGCCCGCCATCACCAACCTAGGCATGTCCGCGTTGGCGAATCGCACGATGACGAGCTTCTCGACCGGGTCGATCCACAGGCGTTGCTGGCCCGCGCCCGCGGCCATGACGAGGTCGGGCAGGCGTCCCGGCACGATGCCCTTGTCGCTCACCTGGTCGGATGACCGGGCTCGCTCGGATCCCGCCCTGTCGGCGACGCCCGAGCCCGGCTTGTCCGAGGGCTTGTTCAGCCAGAAGGTGAACCCGTATGCGGGATTCGACGACGAACTCTCGAAGCATCCAGCGAGCCTTTCCTTCGGCAGCAACTGCTTGCCTTCCCACAGCCCGCCGAGCCGAACGAGTTCCCCGTACTTCGCCCACTGCCGCGCCGTGAGCACCGCGCCGTCGCCCATCGCCCGGTCCCCCGAGCCGTCCCGTGCCCACTTCAGGTCCGTCAGGCCGATCGGCGTGAGGATCTTGCGGTTCAGGTAGTCCCAAGGTCGTTCGGGAGCAGTGCCCGCGGCCTGCGCCTTCGCTGCAAGCTTTCGCCTGAAGAACTCGCCGAAGGCGTAGAGATGAACCTCGCTGTACGAGAACGTCGTGCCGGGCTCGGCGACCGCGGGCAGCCCGAGCACCAGTGCGTAGAGGTCCTTCTTCTTCTCCGCCCAGAGCCGCCGCGGGGCTTCCAGCCCGCTCGAGAACGACAGGAGGTGCCGCACCGTGATCTTCGATTTCCGCGGGTCCGCCTTCCACTCCGTGATCGTCTCGGCGACAGGCTCGTCGAGGGTGAAGAGGCCGTCTTCAATGGCAGCGACCGCCGCCGGTCCCCAGAAGCTCTTGGTGCCGGAGGCGATCTGATAGGCCTTGTCGGGGTTGGATCCCTCGACATGCTGCTCGAAGACGATCTCGCCGTCCTTCATGACGAGCAGGCACAGCCCCGCATGCTGCGCCGAGTACTCGGATGCCGCCGCGTAGCGTGCCATCTCCTCGGCGGAGCCCTTCGCGACGGCGGGCGCGCTGAGCTTCGCCTTCGGCGCGTCGGCCTCGGGCTTCGCGTTCTTGCCGCCCATGCCGGCGACGGCGCGGAACTCGGCGCGGGTGACCTTTCCGTCGCCGTCGCGGTCGAGGCGGTCGAACAGGTCGGGAAGGCGCTGGGTTCCGGGGAACTTCCTGAGCTCGTCGGCCGAGAGCGAGCCATCGCCGTTCGCGTCGAGCTTCGGGAAGACGGAATCCGGATCGCGCCTCGGTGGATCGTTGGACTGTGCGTGCGCCCGCGATGCGACGAGCGCTGCGAGAAGGGCGATGGAAAGTCTCTGAATGATCGGTTGCATGCGGATGAACTCCTGAAGTTTCGCTACGGGCGGCAAGCTCCCCACGCGGCGAGGAGCACCCCAAGGTCCGCACCATCGACCGAGCCGTTGCCATCGAGGTCTGACGCAGAGTCCGCAGAGCCCCAGGCGGCGAGGAGCATCCCGAGATCCGCGCCATCGACGCTGCCGTCGCCGCTGATGTCCGCCGGGCAGGGCGTGCACACAGTCTCTTCAGACACGATCTGCGAGAAGAAGCGGGTCCAGATGAGATCCGCAGCACCCGGCTGGTACACGTGGCTTGACCCCTGCACCTCGGTGAACCAGACAGGTGCACTTCCCATGTACTTGCTCGTGACATAGGTGCGAGTGGTGCCGTAGGTCAGTTGCTCGGTGACGGCGCTCTCGAATGTCGCCTTGTTGTTGGCAACCCAGAACGCCAGCTGCTCTTGGTCCTGCTGGCTGCGTGGCCGCGCGTTTGCTCCCGTTCCCGTCGTGAAGTTCTCGTTGCTACCCCGCCAGATCCAGACGGGCATGGGAGGGGCGGGGGAAATCTCCGATTCGCTTCCGCCATATGCGGTGATCCAGCCGCCCGATACGGGCGCGATCGCGGCAACCAGGTCTGGCCTGTAGGCGGCGAACGAGTTTGTCATCATGGCGCCGTTCGAGAAGCCCGTCATGTAAGTGCGGCAGGCAGCCGTGCCGTAGTCCAACTGCACCCGGGTGATCAGCGCGGCAAGGAAGCTCAGGTCGTTCGGCGGGGCGCCGGTAAAGTCGAAACTGTTCCACGCGAACTTGCCGTTCGTGCCGACGGGAACGCCGCCCGTGGGATAGACGACCACAATTCCCGACTGGTCGCTCTCGGCGTCCCAGCCTGAAGTGGCCTGGAAGTCGGGGCCTGTCGAGAACGATGGATGCAACGCGACGACGAGGGGATGTTGGGCATCGGCCGAGAAGCCTGGAGGCAAGTGCACGATGTAGGAGCGGGTCAGCCCTTCATGCTGCATCGTCGCATTGATGTTCGATTGCGCGAGCGCCTGTGACCCGCACAGCATCACGAACAGGATGGCGGCGACTGGATGTGTATGCACTTTCATCGAATTGTCCTCAGAGGACCGAACGCGGGCAGGAAGACGGCATTGCCTTGCGCAAACTGCAAGCGCGCATTTCGATGCGTCCTGGCGGCCCGACATCCGTGCAGATCGGTGAAGGATCGGTAACTGGCCCGTTGGCTCCACGGGCGCCACCTGAAGTCTGTCGTGCGGGACACGGGTTCTCGACATTCAAAGACGCGCAATCACCCCCGATCGGGCCGTGCTGCCTCACGCCCGAGTTCATGGAGCCGTTTCAATCTCCCCCTGATCTCGGAGAGCCGTGAACCCGCTCAGAGAGCGCGTGAGAGCGGGGCGGCAAAACCGCCGTTTGCCCACCGTTCGGATCAGACCCTTCGGCTCTCTCCACAGACCCGAGAGCGCCGAACCCCCGCAGCGACGCGCCCGCAGGCGGTTTCTCTCGGGTCAGCCTGTACACAAGACGGTCGGCCTCGCGAGAGGCCGACCGTTTGAACTCCCCCAGCGAAACGTCTTCAAGGCTTAGATGGCGTTCTGAGCGCGCCAGAGGGGGTG
>Ga0315899_10005735_pt1 | contig 13391 bp, 8 predicted proteins | sample LakEriMetagenome_2_FD_203518 | JGI IMG/M metagenome (GOLD analysis project Ga0315899, IMG submission 203518) | Freshwater fungal communities from buoy surface, Lake Erie, Ohio, United States - Buoy 4 MA112 | ecosystem: Environmental > Aquatic > Freshwater > Lake | place: USA: Lake Erie, Ohio...
TGAGTCATTTCGTAATTGTTTACTGAAGTGCTTGAAGCACCGTTTTCAACAGCTACTACTTCCAAAGCCTTAGTGCGTGCAGCCATAATTCCGCGCATGTTTGGAATGCGTTGTTCAGCCATTCCTTTTGCAGCGCTAATGACTGCAGGAAGGTTTACTTCTAACACTTCCATTCCACCGGTAACCTCACGCTCGCAAGTAGCAACACCGTTTGCAACGTCAAGCTTTGCAGCAAGCGCAACTAATGGCATATCTAACAATTCAGCAACCATTCCAGGTACAACAGATCCGTTGTAGTTAATGGTTTCCTTTCCACATAAAATTAAATCGAATCCTTTGTCTTTGGCGTAGTTCGCAATGTGCGTTGAAACACTCAATGCGTCAGACTCAGGGGCGTCAATGCGAACTGCATCGTCAGCACCAATTGCTAGGGCCTTGCGAATAATTTGTTCGTAATCTGCACCGCCAACGCTCAATACAGTAACGTTTCCGCCTTGTGCTTCTTTCAATTCCAACGCACGAACAAGTGCGTACCATTCATCATACGGATTAACAATGAAGTTTACCCCAGCCTCATCAAATGAAGTGTTGTTGTTGGTGAAGGCAATCTTCGACGTAGTGTCGGGTGCCTTGCTCACGCAGACTAAAATTTTCATGTTGCAGTTTTAAGGCTGCGAAGTTACGAAAGCATAGGTGAAACTTTCGAATTTCTAGTCACGAATTATTGAATCATTTCCAACTGACGAGCGACCTTCTGAAGAATTTCGAAGACGGTCTCTGCCATGACGTTTTCGCTGTCTAGAGTTGGATTAATTTCAGTGAATTCCAAGCAGCAAATACGCTCGTTTTGTAGCAACTCAAGAATCAAGTCAGCCGCCTCACGTTCGTTAATTCCGCCTTTTACCGGAGTTCCCGTTCCTCTTGAAACCGCAGGATCCATAGAGTCTACGTCGAAACTGATGTAGATTTTGTCGCAAGCACTTAAGTAGCGAAGAATCTCACGACTCAACTTGGTGATACCCGTTTTACGAAGCTCGTTGGTTGAAACAACCTTTACCTTGTTCTGCTTGATTAACGCAGCTTCTTGTTCTTCAAAGTCGCGAAGGGTGATGTATACAAGGTCGCGATATTCAATCTTTGGACAGATATCGCCTACGTTCTTCAACATTTCCCACAAGTCAATGGTCTCGTAGTCGAGGTCATTTACCTTTTCTTCAATGTTGTCTTCATTCAAGGCAGTGGCTAAGGGCATACCGTGAAGGTTTCCACTGGGGCTTGTATACGGACTGTGTAAATCGGCATGGGCATCGATCCAGATAACACCAACGCGAGATTCTGGGTAAGCCATACGAATTCCCGCAAGGGTTCCTCCAGCATTGCTGTGGTCTCCGCTCAATAGAAGTGGGAATCTATTGTCACGAATGGTGTCGCGAACAGCAGCACCAATGCGCTCATACATTTTCAGAACACTGCGAATGTGCTTGGCGTAGCGACTTCCAGGATTGTTATGTAAGGCCGCATTGTCGTTAGGAATGACAATGCTTCTGTATTTTTTGAAAAAGCCAGAACGGAAGTCCAATGCGGCAATTTTAAGCGCATCAACTCCAAGACTAGATCCGCGTGTTCCTGCCCCAACTTCACTCGGAACTTCGATAATTCGAATGTTTTTCGCTTTTTTGTTAATCATAATGCAAAGATAAGTTATTGAAGTGCTGTTCTAATCCAATGTTCGGCTTTCGATTCTAAGATGTGATACAACTTTTCGAAGCCGTCTTCCTTGCCGTAATATGGATCTTCCACATCTTCTTCAATGAGGTATAATTTTATTTTCTCAAGGTCCTCTGAGTTTCGAGCCAAATTGGATACATCGGTATAATTCATTTGATCCATGACCAAAATGATATCGAATTCATCGAAATGTTCGACTTTAAATTTCTGTGCTTTATGGTTAGAAATGTCAACGTTGTATCGTTTTCCAACATTCTCAGAACGTTTGTCAGCTCGACCACCGATATGGTATCCTGCTGTTCCTGCACTAGCAATGTCAACAGAAACGTTAAGCGCTTGCGCCTTAGCCTTTAAAATTCCTTCTGCCAAGGGAGAGCGACAAATATTACCTAGACAAACGCAGAGAACTCGTTTCATTTCTTTTCAATACCAATAGCAAAAATGACATTTCGTTTGTTGAAGTCCCAGTTCATGTCGCGCCATTGCGCAATGGTTTTGGTAATCACATAGCCATTCTGACTGTGCACGTCGCAACCAATACAAAGTAGAGTGGTGGGTTGAAGGTGTTCGCGCAAATCGTCGTAAACATGATGACTGCGATAAGGAGCATCCATAAACAATTGCGTTACCTTGAACTCTGAAGATTGTCTTTCCAACATTTTAATTTTCTTCATTCGCTCCCCACGTTCGCGTGGAAGGTATCCATGAAAAGTAAATGTTTGTCCGTTCAGTCCAGAGGCAGCAAGTGTCAACATAATAGATGAAGGACCCGTCAAAGGAACCACGGGAATGCCCATGCGATGTGCCTCGGCAACAATGACTGCTCCGGGGTCTGCAATGCAAGGCATACCGGCTTCGCTCATGAGACCTCCGTCTTTTCCTTCCAGAATTGGCTTTAACCAATCCTCGTAACTAAGTTCCTTACTGTGCTCGTTTATAACGTTTAAGGTAATTTCTTCGAAATCTTTGGTGTAGCCATTTTTTCTTAAATAGCGTCGAGCCGTTTTCAATTCTTCCACAAAGAAGATGTCCAGTTCCAACATCAATTCGTTGTTGAATGGAAGGCTTTCCATTTGATGAAGATCTCCAATGGGTGTGGGGAAGAGGTAAAGCGTTCCCGGATTTTTTTTAGACATAAGCGGTATATCGAAGTGATATTTTTTGCGAGCGTGAAGGTAATATAACAATGGTTAGCAGCTCAAACAAAAAAAGCTCAAATTGTACCTAATAGAAAAAATAGAAAATTCGGGAATTTACTGCTTATTAACGATAAGATATATACCTCTTGCCACAAAGAAAACACCCAATAAAATTAACCACCAAGCCATGTTTTCATCCACAATTCGAGATGCAATGGCTAAAATTCCAAACAATATGTTTACAAATGGATAATCAATCCAAGACTTTTGCATTTAAAAAGAAGCTAAATATTTGTAATAAATAAATTTTTATGATAGTTCCTTACAAATCGTCGAAAGAAATATCGCTAGACGAAGAAGATGTTTCTTCCGATGGCTTGCTGGCTTCAGGCTCAGAATATTCTGAAGACACTGCCGATTGCTCAGATTCCGATGAGGCAAACGCAGAAGAACGGAAGTCTCCCGTATCTTGAAGTTGGCGAATGTGCTGAATGGTATCTTCTAATCCTTCAATGAATTTATCGAAGTCTTCTTTGTACAAGAAAATTTTATGCTTTTCATAGCTAGCTTGACCGCTGTCTGAAAATCCCGAGCGCTTGCTCTCGGTAATGGTCATGAATAAATCATTGCCTCTCGTCGTTTTCACATCGAAGAAATACTTGCGTTTTCCCGCGCGCACCTCTCTTGAAAATACATCGTCACGGTAGTTACTTCCTTCTGCCATAGCTGTTAAAGTTTTCGTTCAATTTGGTTAAGTGTACCAAAAATAAAAAAAATACTCACATATCAAAATATTCTTGCCTTTTTTTACAAGGAATCATTCAAGGCAGGAGAGAGGCGATAGCGGTCTTCACCGTAGCGACTGGCCAACTTTTTCATTTCCCAAGCTACCTGATCAAGGCCTAGTTCTTTTCCCCAGGCTATAAGTCCTTTCGGGTAATTCACTCCCTTTGTCATGGCTAAATCCAAATCTTCGGCGCTGGCCAAGCCCGTTCTATGCGCTTCATAGGCTTCGTTTATGAGCATGCAAAGGATGCGTTTTCCAATTTCTTCTTGACTTAATATATTCAAAGCTTCTTGCGCATTTGTAGCATCATCTTCATAAGAATAGAATCCGCGCTTGCTCTTTCGACCGTACCATCCGGCTTCAACATGTCGCTTCTGCGTGGTGCTTGGCGTATATCTTGGATTGAAATAATTTGCGGCAAAGACACTTTCAGTTACGGCATAGTTCACATCATTTCCAATCAAGTCCATCAATTCGAAAGGCCCCATCTTGAATCCAAGACCTTTCATGGCTTCGTCAATTTCGAAATAAGTAGCCATTCCTTCATCGTAAATACGAAGCGCTTCTGAATAGAACGGACGAGCCAAACGATTTACAATGAATCCAGGTAAGTCTTTCGTTACAACCGTTGTTTTTCCCCAGTCGCTTATTTTAGTTTGAATTTCTGAAAGTCGATTCTTATCGCTTTGAAGAGCAGGAATAATTTCCACCAGAGGCATTAGAAACGCTGGGTTGAAAAAGTGAACCCCCCAAACTCGTTCTGGGTGCTTGCATGCCGATGCAATTGCTGTAACCGATAGACTAGAGGTATTGGTTGCCAAAATGCTGGTCTTCGGCAACAGCGCATCGAGTTCTGCAAATACAGCTTTCTTTACCGCAAGGTCTTCCACAATAGCTTCAATAACCCAATCGCAGTTGGCCAAGTCATTCATGTAACGAACAAAATTCACGTGCGAAACAAGCTCAGTCTTCCTTTCTTCCGAAATCTTTCCTTTCTCTACTAACTTCGAGAACTGAGTCTCCAAATTATTCTTAGCTCGATTCAATGTGTCTTCATTTGTGTCGAACAACGCAACATGCTCGCCGCCCATTAAAGCCACTTGAGCTATTCCAGTGCCCATGGCACCCGATCCAATAATTCCTATTTTCATATTGCAAATTTCGTTAGTTTTGGTGAAGTGACTGCACGTAATTTCAAAATACATTTTCTTTTCGCTATTGCTTTCATCTATTCGGTGCATGCAGCGGCACAATCTCCTGTTAAACTCAAGGAATTGGCCAAGCAAGAGATTGAAAACAAAAATTGGCCAAACGCCTACGACTGGGCGAAGCAAGCCTATTTATTGGATTCAACAAATTTTGAATCACAAGTTTTGCTTGCGTTGTGTGCCAACGAGATTAAAGAATATGAAGAGAGCAAGCGCATTTTTGAAAGTATTGCTGAAAAGGATATTGGCAAACTTCAACCCGATGCGAATTATTATTTAGCACGCGCCCTGAAGGAATTGGGTTTTTATGAAGAGGCTGAAATCCTTTTCCGCAAATACGTTAAGAAGAGTAAAACCAAAAACATCGCACTTAAAAAGAAAGCCGATCAAGAGATTAAGAATTGTGTGTGGGCTCAAAAGAATATACTTACCAATGATTCTCTACACGTTTATCGATTGCCCGCAGTCCTTCAACATGAAAGTGCCGACGTTTTCCCGCGCATGGACGATTCCTTGTTGAATTATTATTTTTATGAGGAAGAAAAAAAGATGTGGCATCAAGTAACTCGTCCGCTGGGAAATGGAAAAATTACCGTGCGCACGCCAATGACTTTCGGCTATTTGACTTTTCTGGGAGATACTGCTGTTGGCGTTGAAACAAAAGATGGAATAAGCACGATGCTTATGCTCATTCGTCAAGATTCAACGTGGGTTGTGGCAAACAAACTGGAAAAATTGAACGAGGGCAATTCATCTATGCCACATCTTGTGCGCATCAACGGTGTCTTGCATTTGTTCTTCGTTTCCGACAGAGAAGGTGGCGAAGGTGGAAAAGACATTTGGATCGCAAGGGAAACAAAAGGAGCTTGGGCAAAACCCTTCAATGCGGGCAGTAAGGTAAACAGCGCAGATGACGAACTTTCACCTTTCTATTTCAACAATAAACTATATTTCACATCGACTTGGTACGAAGGCTTTGGAGGTTGGGACATCTATTATTCCAATGGAAAGCCAGGAAGTTTCCAACGTCCGGAAAACGCGGGCAGAGGACTAAATTCAAACTTCAACGACTGGGGATTGAGTTTCAATCAGAAACAGGGTATCGCGTTTTTCAGCTCTGATCGCCCGCTTGATGATGGATCTAAATTCCCTCCTTGCTGCACCGATTTGTATGCTGCAACATGGCAAAAGAAAGAAGATGAACTTTCGAAGACCAGCACCGATTCGCTCTATACTTCATTGTACGAATTGAATAAAGTCCTACCAGTTAGATTGTATTTCCATAACGACGAACCGAATCCAGATTCCAACGATACAACAACCGTTTTTACATACACGGAAACTTTTCAGAATTACATAAAGATGCAAGAGCTCTATGCTCGAAAATTAGGAAGCGAGAAGGGGTCTACTGAATATGCAGAAGAAGAGGTAGATGCGTTTTTTGAGAATCAAGTTCAGCAAGGCATGATGGACTTAACCTTGTTCGAAGATTTATTGAAGAAAGAATTGATGGCTGGCAATACCGTTAAGGTGACGGTGCGTGGATTCGCTAGTCCGCGCGCAGCAAGTGATTACAACAGAAGACTTTCTTTGCGACGCATTGCTTCGCTGAAAAATAATTGGATGAAAGAGGATGTATTTCGAAGTGCATTCGAATCGAAATCGCTTGAGATTATTCCATTGCCTTTCGGCGAAATTCAATCGAAGTCGGGTGTAAGCGATGATATAAAAAATGAAAAGAAAAGTATCTACAGTAAAGGTGCGCGCCTTGAAAGAAGAATAGAAATAGAAAGTGTTTCCATAAATAAAAAGGAAGAGGCCACTACGAAGCTGGATGTAGGAAGCGGAATAGTTTACCTCGGTAGAGTGAAGCAAGGAAGTTTTACTTCGAAAGAAATTACAATTACGAATTCAGGGAATACGACACTTCAAATAGATGATGTTGAAGCTTCATGCGGCTGCACGGTTCCTGTGTTAACCAAAAACACGTTGGCTCCAGGCGAGAAGACAACCTTGAAGATAACGTTCTCAGCACCGAATAGAATAGGGAAGGAAGTGAAGTTCGTTACATTATACTCCAACGGTAACGCCATGAAGGTCATTACCGTTGAAGCAATTGTAGAATAATTATTCTGAAGCCGGAGGAGTTCCTTTCTCCACATGCATTTTCACCTCTTGAGCCTCGGTGTCGTAATCGACATGAAGGGTGTCTCCAGGTTTAATTTGGCTGTTAATGATCTCTTCAGCCAAAGGGTCTTCCAAGTATTTTTGAATAGCTCTGCGCAACGGACGAGCTCCGTATTTCTCATCGAATCCTTTGTCAGCGATGTAGTCTTTCGCTGTTTCAGTAAGCGCAATGGTGTATCCAAGATCGGTGATGCGAGAGAATAATTTCTTCAACTCGATGTCGATGATCTGATGGATGTCTTCTTTCTTCAATGCATTGAAGACGATGATATCGTCAACACGATTCAAGAATTCAGGAGAGAATGCTTTTTTCAAAGCCGCTTCAATCACACCTTTCTTACTTTCGTCTTCTTGGGTTGTGCGTGACGATGTGCCGAAACCTACACCCGTTCCGAAGTCTTGAAGCTGACGAGCACCAATGTTCGAAGTCATGATGATAACGGTATTCTTGAAATCGATTTTACGACCCATGCTATCTGTCATTTGTCCATCGTCTAAAGCCTGAAGCAATAGATTGAAAACATCTGGATGAGCCTTTTCAATTTCATCCAATAACACAATGCTGTATGGTTTGCGACGAACCTTTTCGGTAAGCTGTCCACCTTCTTCGTAACCAACATATCCCGGAGGCGCTCCAATTAAACGAGATACAGCAAATTTCTCCATGTACTCACTCATGTCAATGCGTATAAGGGCATCATCAGAGTCAAACATATAACGTGCTAATTCTTTCGCAAGTTGTGTTTTACCAACCCCCGTTGGACCAAGGAAAATGAATGAGCCAATCGGACGGTTTGGATCTTTCAATCCGGCGCGATTACGTTTGATAGCTTTTACAACTTTAACAATCGCATCTTCTTGTCCAATAACTTTTCCTTCTAACTCTTTATCCATTTTCGCAAGACGACCGCTTTCAGTCTCAGCTACTTTTTGAACAGGAATACCCGTCATCATTGCAACAACTTCTTCAACATTTGCTGCTGATACTGTTGTGCGCTGCGTGCGTGTTTGCTCTTCCCATTTCTTCTTCGCTTCATCAAGACTTGTTTCTAAAGCCTTCTGTCTGTCGCGCAATTGAGCGGCTTCTTCGTATTTCGCACTGCGAACTACGCGGAGTTTTTCCTCTTGAATTCCTTCAATTTCTTTTTCTATATCGATAATCTCTTGCGGCACAGAAATGTTCTGTAAGTGAACACGAGATCCCACTTCATCTAACGCATCAATAGCCTTGTCTGGAAGATGACGATCTGTGATATAACGAGCAGTCAATTTAACACAAGCCTCAAGCGCTTCATCGGTGTATGTTACACTGTGGTGAGACTCGTACTTGTCTTTGATGTTATTTAAAATTTGAATGGTCTCTTCAACGGTAGTTGGATCAACAACAACCTTTTGGAAGCGACGCTCTAATGCACCGTCTTTCTCAATGTACTGACGGTATTCGTCAAGTGTTGTGGCTCCAATGCATTGTATTTCGCCACGTGCTAACGCTGGCTTGAACATGTTACTAGCATCGAGACTTCCGCTTGCGCCACCTGCACCAACAATGGTGTGAATTTCATCGATGAAAAGAATTACATCTGGAGATTTTTCGAGCTCATTCATCACCGCTTTCATGCGCTCTTCAAACTGACCACGGTATTTTGTTCCCGCAACCAATGAAGCTATGTCTAAGGTAACAACGCGCTTGTCGAAAAGCACGCGAGACACTTTTTTCTGAATGATCCGAAGGGCAAGGCCTTCAGCGATTGCTGATTTACCAACCCCAGGTTCACCAATAAGAATCGGATTGTTTTTCTTTCTTCTGGAAAGGATTTGCGAAACGCGTTCAATTTCTTTCTCACGTCCAACAATTGGATCTAATTTTCCTTCCGTTGCATACTTGGTTAAGTCGCGACCGAAGTTATCTAGAACAGGAGTTTTACTTTTTGAATCGCCAGGCTTCTTGGTTGTTCCGCCGCTTCCGCCTGTGAACGGACGATCTTCTTCATCGTCGTCGTCTGCATTTGGAAATTCTGCACGCGGCAAGTCAGACTTGCGAACGTTTTCATCTTCTCCGTCACCCAATTCGCGGTTCACCGCGTTGTAATCTACGCCCATAGGTTCAAGTGTTCTAGTAACGACATTGTCAGAGTCTTTCAAAATAGTTAGAAGCAGGTGCTCTGTGTTCACCATGGTCTTCTTGTGCGATTTCGCTTCTATGTATGAAAGCTTCAATACGCGTTCAGCTTGTTTCACCAATGAAATGCCTGAACTTGTTACGGTTGAAGATCCGTAAGAACCAGCGTTGCGCACAGAGGCCTCAACGCTTTTGCGTAAAAACGAAAGGTCAACGCCTAAGCTCTTTAAAACCTTCGTTGCGGTGCAATCTTCTTCGCGAAGAATGCCCAATAAAAAATGTTCTATTCCGATGTAGTTGTGACCTAATCGCAATGCCTCTTCTCTGCTGTAGCGCAGGACTTCTTGTACTTGTTCTGAAAACTTAGCGTCCATATCTTTCCTTACCTTAGTTAGTCAACCTCAAATGTATTCCTTACTTCCCTTGCTATAAACATAATACCATTGAATTTTCCACAGCCTTTTTGTCATTTGTGAATAACTATAAGCGCCACAATTGGTCAATTTTCGCTTCAATCGGGAGTATTTTCGCGTACCCGTGACAGTTCAATTTTTTAAGCGGGAACAACCACTATGGAATCAGGAGAAAGAATTCTTAAGATAAACATTGAAGATGAAATGAAATCAGCCTACATCGATTACTCGATGTCGGTGATTGTGAGTAGAGCTTTACCGGATGTTCGCGATGGACTGAAGCCAGTTCACCGTCGTGTGTTGTACGGTATGCTTGATTTGGGAATGTTGTCGAACAGACCATACAAGAAATCAGCGCGTATTGTCGGAGAGGTGTTGGGTAAGTATCACCCGCACGGTGACTCGGCAGTATACGAGACGATGGTGCGTATGGCACAGCCTTGGTCTTTGCGCTACCCGTTGGTAGACGGACAAGGTAACTTCGGTTCGATGGATGGAGATAACGCGGCTGCGATGCGTTACACGGAAGCGCGTTTGAGAAAATTAGCAGAAGAACTTCTTGAAGATTTAGATAAAGACACTGTTGACTGGCAAGCGAACTTCGACGATTCGTTGGAAGAGCCTCGCGTTATGCCAGCGAAAGTTCCGAACTTGTTGTTGAACGGTGTGAGTGGAATTGCCGTAGGTATGGCCACAAACATGGCTCCACACAACTTGACTGAGGTTTGTGATGGTATTGCTGCATACATCGACAATCGTGACATCACGACTGAGGAGTTGATGCAACACATCAAAGCACCCGATTTTCCAACGGGAGGAGTTATTCACGGATTGGAAGGAGTTAAGTCTGCTTACGAGACCGGAAGAGGTCGTGTAGTTATTCGTGCGAAAGCACGCATTGAAGAAGTGGCCAATCACGAGTGTATCATTGTTGAACAGGTTCCTTACCAGATCAACAAGGCCGACATGGTGAAGCGCACGTGGGAATTGGTTACAGAAGGTAAGATTGAAGGAATCGCTGAGATACGTGATGAGTCTGATAGAAATGGAGTTCGTGTAGTCTATGAATTGAAGCGCGATGCGATTTCAAACGTTGTATTAAACAATCTTTACAAATACACAGGACTTCAAACTTCATTCTCTGTAAACAACATTGCGTTGGTTAACGGACGTCCTGAAGTATTAAACTTGAAGGATATCATTCGTCATTACGTTGAACACCGCCACGAAGTTGTTACGCGTAGAACGAAATTCGAATTGCGCAAAGCGGAAGAGCGCGCGCACATCTTAGAAGGATATTTAATTGCTTTAGATAATATCGATGCAGTTATTGCATTGATCAGAAAATCTCAAACGCCAGATGAGGCGAAAGACGGATTGATTCAACAATTCGGATTGTCAGAGATTCAAGCAAAAGCTATTCTTGAAATGCGTTTGCAACGTCTTACAGGATTGGAGCGTGATAAGATTCGTGCAGAGCATGCTGAATTGATGGCGTTGATTACACGTCTTCGTGCAATCTTGGACAGCGAGGAGTTGCGTATGCAAATCATTAAAGATGAGTTAACGCATTTAAAGGAGAAATTCGGCGACGAGCGTCGTTCGATCATTGAATTCTCTTCAGCTGACTTGAGTATTGAAGATATGATTCCTGATGAAGCAATGGTTGTAACCATTACGCATGCAGGATACATCAAGCGTACAAACTTAAACGAGTACCGCACGCAAAGTCGCGGCGGAGTAGGAGCGAAGGGAACATCTGCACGTCAGGAAGACTTCGTAGAACACATCTTCACCGCAACGAACCACGATTACTTGCTCATCTTCACCATGAAAGGAAGATGTTTCTGGATGCGTGTGTTTGAAATTCCGGAAGGAGGAAAAACAGCGAAGGGACGTGCAATTCAAAACATGATTCAAATTGAGCAAGACGACAAAGTCTTGGCGTACATCCCCGTGAAGGATTTGAACAACGCGGAGAATTTGAAATCGAATTTCGTTATTCTTTGTACGAAGCAAGGGTTAATTAAAAAGACATCATTAGAAGCATATAGCAGACCACGTTCTTCAGGTATCAATGCGGTTACCATTGTAGACGGAGATGAATTGTTGCAAGCACGTTTGACAACAGGTGCGAGCGAGATTATCATGGGAACAAAAGAAGGTAAAGCCATTCGTTTCCCAGAGGTGAAAGTTCGTGCAGTTGGAAGAACAGCGCAAGGGGTGAAGGCAGTATCGCTTGGAAGTGCTACCGACGAAGTTATTGGAATGGTTTGCGTAGACGATCCGAACAGCGATATCTTAGTTGTTTCAGACAAAGGATTCGGTAAGCGTTCTTCATTGGAAGACTACCGTGTAACGAATCGCGGAGGAAAAGGAGTGAAGACCATTAACATTACAGATAAGACTGGGCCGTTGTGTGCGATCTTAGCTGTAGACAATGAATACGATTTCATGATTATCAATAAATCTGGAATCGCGATTCGCTTGAGCGTTGATGAGCTTCGTGTAATGGGAAGAAATACCCAAGGGGTGAAGTTGATTAACCTTCGTGGAAACGATGAAATTGCGGCCGTATGTGCTGTAATTCGCGACGAAAATGAAGGCGAAGCGACCGAAGGCGAGGAAAACGCGGCCGAAGGTGAAACTGCAGCTCCAACTGAAGGAGGTGAGGAATAAATTGCAATTAATCTCTTTTGGCATTAACGTTGTCAAAGAGGAAAATGAAAAATCTATAACATGAAAAAAACATTCATTCTATTCGCGACAGTTCTAACATCGTTTGCAACCTTCGCACAAGCTGAGCTTACCAATGCCTTCAGAGCAAACGAAGACAAGAACTACGAGGAAGCTTTGAATTACATCAATCAGGCCTCTACAAACCCGAAGGCTACTGGTAAAGAAAAATACTGGAGATACCGCGGGGATATTTACATGAACATTGCAACTGACAGCGTTTTGAGCATGAAATACGCGAACAGCTTCAATGAGGCCGTTGCTTCTTACACAAAGGCTTTGGAATTAAGCAAAGACTATGTGATGGAGATCGGCGCTGTTGTAGACCGCGCAAGAGCAATTGAAGAGCAAAAGGCAATTAATGCCTACAAAGCTGGAAATACATGTGCTGCTGCAGGTCATTATGAGAATTTGATCACAACAAGTTTGATGTTTGGTGTAACTGATACCATCTATGTTTATTACGGTGGTATTTGTCATGAATCATGCGGTAACGTAGATAAAGCGTTAGCAAACTTCACGACTTGCGCAAACGCGAACTATCAGGCGGCTGATTGTTATTCTCGTATCGGAAACATGTTAGTGAAAGCCGGAAGAAAAGAAGAGGCTATTAAAATCTTAGGAGAAGCTCGTCAGAAGTATCCAAAGAACTCCTCTATCTTAACAGCAGAAGTAAACATTTACATTGAAGACAAAGACTATCAGAAGGCTCACGATGTATTGATTGCTTTAGCCGAGGCCGATCCTAAGAACGAAAGCGTTTTGTTCGTTTTGGGTGTAACTTACGAAAAGAACAACAACCCCGTTGAAGCGGAGAAAGTTTACAACAGAGCTTTGGAATTGAATCCTACTTATTTCGATGCACACTACAACTTGGGAGTTATGTTTTACAATCAGGGTATCGAGAAATTTAAAGTTTGTGATGCGATTCCTCCTAGAGAAACTGCGAAATTCGATGCATGTAAAGCTGAGTCAAAGTTGCTTTTCGCAAAAGCAGCAGGTCATTTCGAAGTTTGTTACGCTCAAGAACCAGCGGCTGTGAAGAAAGTCTTAACAGAATGTTACAGGAAATCA
>Ga0315899_10005736_pt1 | contig 13389 bp, 10 predicted proteins | sample LakEriMetagenome_2_FD_203518 | JGI IMG/M metagenome (GOLD analysis project Ga0315899, IMG submission 203518) | Freshwater fungal communities from buoy surface, Lake Erie, Ohio, United States - Buoy 4 MA112 | ecosystem: Environmental > Aquatic > Freshwater > Lake | place: USA: Lake Erie, Ohio...
CTCCGCCGCACGCAGCGCAAGGCCATCTTCAACAAACCAGCATCATATTATCCGAAAAGGGGGTCCCTCTTCGACGCCGATCGGGGGTCCCTTTTGAACGCCGTTTGACAGGTGCGGGACGCGCAATGCGCCAGCAACGCCATCCGCTGCTCATCGTCCAGTGCGACGATGAAGCCCCACAGGTCGGCCACGTCACGCGGCATCCGCTCGGCCCATGCGTCATGCGCCTCGCTCGCTCGCGTCGCCAGCGGTGTATCCTCGATCCCCGCCGCATGACCGCCAAGCGGGGTCACGGTCGGACGGATTTCAAGGCAACCGGCCTCGGCGTAGCTGTAGAACAGTTGCGCCGTAAGCGTGTGGGTCAGGGCGATCAACGCAATGCCGGGCTGCTCGCCAAGCGCCACGCGAAGGGCCAGCGTCCGGTGGGCGGACAGGTCGCGAATGAGGCTGTCGGAAATGGGCTTGCCCGGTTCCTCGTCCTCATCCTCGAAATCCTGCACGTCCTCGTCGCCGTCCTCGGCCTGCTCGTCCTCCACGGCCTCCGGGTCGATGGCTTCTGCCTCGTCCTCGGGCTGCGGGTCGGCCAGCGCCTCATCCTCGGGACGGACGAAACCGCGCTCGATCCTGACCGTGCCGTCATGGTGAAGCACCACGAACGCCCCGCCATGCGCGATCACGTTGGCATCGTAGGCGTAACGCTTGGCCGAAATGGCGTCGATCTCATCGGACACCGCTTCCAGTTTCGCCGCCACGTCCTCGGGCATTTCGTCATAGGACGAATAGCCTTCGGCAAGCTCGTCATGCTCGGTGGACAGGGCCTCAAGCCGGGCCTCGTCCTCGTCGGACAGGTCTACGGCCTGCGGATAGAAGCGCCGCATACCGTGGGCGTGGGGATAGTCGATATGGGCCTCAACCCACTTCCACCCCTCGGCCTGCACTCCGTCCGCCACCTCGCGCAGCTTCTCGACGGCAAGCATGTCGAGCAAGCCCGCATCCTCGAAGAAACCGCCTCGATCCTCGCTGAACAGGTCGCGGATGATGTTGCCGCCCGCCTCAAGATAGGCGTCGGCCCCGACGAACACCGCACGGCGATCATCGGCGGGCACGTTGTTGGCGGTCATGTCGCGCCGAATGATCCACGGCTCCCGGTTGTGATGCAGGTTCTCGAACACCTGCTCCTGCCGGGCGTGGTCCTCGGTGATGGCGAAGGCCATAAGCTGATCCAAGGTCAGCCCGTCCTCGCGATAGACCTGCAACAGCTTCGGACTGACAGCGCCAAGGCGAAGCCGCTGCTTCACCACACCGCCCGACACGCCGAACCGCGCGCCGATTTCCTCCGCGCCCCATCCCTTGCCGTCCGCAAGCTCACGGAACCGCTCGAACTGATCGGCGGGGTGCATCGGGGTCCGGGTCACGTTCTCGTCCAGACTGATCTCGGACGGGTCGTTCTCGGTGTCGAGACGGCAGCGAACCGGGTGGTTCTTCCTGATCTGCTTGCGCTTGGCGCGCAACAGATAGGCCAGCCTGCGACCTTCGCCAGCGGTGACGAAATAGGCGCCGGTCGGCTTCTCGCCCTTCATTTCCGGCTCGATCACAAGGTTCTGGATCAGACCCTTATGCTCGATGGAACCGGCCAGCGCCTCGATGGCGGCCTCGCCATGCGGCACCTTGCGGGCGTTCTTCGGGGACTTCTTGAGCTTGTTGAGGGGCACGAAAATCTCGATGCCCGACACAGGCTCGGCAGCGGTGGTTTCGATTTGAACGGTCTTGGTCATCTTCCTACTCCTTGGGTTTCCGCGCAGCGGGAAGCGCCGCGCTGAAACCCTGCCCGTCGGCGAGACCGGGGGTGCAAACGGAGGGGCGGCTTCGCGGGGAACCGGCTGCACGGAGCGAAGCGGAGGAAGCTGGGCGGAAGACGCTCCGAAGTGCGCCAGGGGCAGAGCCCCAAGCACCGCGCCGCTCGCGGCGCCACAAATGACGCACCCTTGCGGCGGACGGCCGGCGCGGCGGCGTGCGCGCGGGCCTGTGGGCCAGCCGCCGCCGTGCCCTCCGGCCAGAGCGAGAGTGCTGCGCTGGGGAAAATGACGCGCGACCCCTGCGCGGCGTCAGCCGCCAGAGTGCGCTCCCTAGATCCCCGCGCTCACTATCGGGGCGTTGCGGGGTGTCCCCGCTCGAAGGGGTAGCGGGAGACCTATGGGCTCCCGGTCAGGGGAAGGCTTTCCCCTCAAACTGTATAGGATGAGGACAACAACAGCATAACCCGCACGCTGGAAGCGCGTTAAGAAGACTATCGGCTGTGGCTGGAAATAAAGTGCCCCGGCGGTATGCGAGGCAGGGACCACCGGGGGATACCGGCTCCATATGGATGATCGGGGAGGAAAAGCCAAGGATCACCGCTGCGCGCCTACGTTCATCTGCCGGGCGGTTCTACAGCGCCCGTCTCCACCGGCGCTTTGCGAGCCCATGCTACCAGTTCGCTCAATATCGCGGCCTGAGCTGAACAAATTTCTCCCCGATATTCGGTGACTTGATTACACTATGAGAGCGCCGCGCCGTTTGCGCGGTTGTCATGACGACTCGGTGCCTATACCCGTCAGTTTGCAGGAAAGGAGGAGCGCTGATGTCAACCAAGCAGATCGTCGCGCTGCTCAATTCGCACGTTGCTGGGGACGAAGAGCAATTTCTGTCGATAGCGCTCCAGGTCGCGGCACAGCAAGCGCGCCAAGGCAATGCCGAGGAGGCGAACCAGTTGAAGCGCCTCGTCCAAAAGGCGCGCGAACGGCTTGGCAACGCGCCTACCGGCCAAGCGCCAATCCCTCTGGCACGGCCGCGCGGCGAGTTGCAAGGGCTGGTCGAGAGCAGCTATCCGAAGACCAAGCTCGACAACATGGTGCTTGGCGAGGCCATTCGCTCGCGGTTGCAGCGCGTTGTCCGGCAGCAAAGCGAGCGGGCGACCTTGCGCGATCATGGGCAGGTTCCGGCGACGCACCTGCTGCTTGTCGGGCCTCCGGGCACGGGCAAGACCATGACGGCTTCGGCACTCGCGGGAGAGCTGCGCTTGCCGCTGTTCACGGCACGGCTGGACTCGTTGTTCAGCCGCTTCTTTGGGGAGACGGCCGGCAAGCTGCGCTTGCTGTTTGATCAGATTGCGCAGACCCGCGGCGTCTATTTGCTCGACGAGTTCGACGCGATCGGTTCGCGTCGTGGCGATCCCAATGACGTCGGCGAGATTCGACGGGTTCTTAACTCGGTGCTCTCCTTCATGGAGGAGCCTAACTCAACCGACAGTATCGTCATCGCGGCGACCAACCATGTCGAGATACTCGACAAGGCGCTGGCACGCAGGTTTGATGAAGTCATCGAATATCGGCTGCCCGATCCCGAATCCGCGCGCGCGATCCTCTCACGCCGGCTGGGACGCTACCGCCTGACCGCCAAGGCTTGGGCGTCGATCGCTCCCATCACGGAAGGCTTGAGCCAGGGGGAGCTGGTGCGCGCGGCCGATGCCGTCGTGAAGGACGCTATCCTCGAAGGGGCTAAGTCGATCTCGGCCGACCATTTGCGCATCGCGCTCCAAGACCGCCAAATCTTTCGACAGAGCTTTGGACATTGAAGCGCCGGCGTCGTCCGTCGGCGAGAAGAGGCCGCGTGGGGAAGCGGTGGGAATGACTTGAGGGGGGTATGCCCGAAAATGAAGCCGGTGCGGCGCCACGCCAGCCGCATATCTCGATCACGCGATGGCGCGAGGCAGCGCAGTATGTCTATCCCCGACTTCGGCGCGAACGACGCGAGCGGCGTGAAGACTACCATGCCCATGCCGAAGCCCTGCTCGGACAGTTGGGGGAAGCTCTAGGCAACCTCCCGCCGCCCCAAGAGGACGTCCGCATCCCGGTCGACGGGCTGAAACGCGGCGTTCTCGTCGAGGTCGAGACGATGGTGCCGAGCGAGCGCGCCAAGGCCACGAAGATACCGGCGCTGGATTTCCCGGCGCAGGAGATCGTCGTCCTCCGTTCCGAGCGTAGCGAGGATCGCACAGAGCGGGCGGTAGTGTTCGTTCCCGATGACGCTCGCGCATTCCTGACCGGCCGGATCGCGGCCTATGGCTCCGAAGATCTCGGCAATCACGAGCGTCCCGACATCGACAAATTCGAGGTGATCGAGGCGATCCGCGCCGCTGCGGCGCGCACGCTCGTCGTCGGCACGCCGGACTTGGCATCGCCAGCGCCGCAGTGGTGGGAGCTTTGGCTGCGTCGCCCCGATGCGATCGTGGAGGCGGTGGTGGCGGCCGCGCAGCAGGCGGGACTCGACGTGTATCCCGACCGGCTGCAATTTCCTGAAACCTCGGTCATATTCGTGCTCGGAACAGCCGAGGCGACCCTTGGGCTCGTCGGCCGCCTCAACGGCGCGATCAGCGAAGTGCGGCGCGCCAGCCAGAGCATCGAGCCGTTCCTTGACCAAGGCGACAAGAGCTTGGGGCAGCACGCGCTTGTGGCCGAATATTGCGGGCGGGTGACGCCTCCGCCAGCGGATGCGCCGGTGGTTTGCGTGATCGACACGGGCGTTGCGGCAGCGCACCCGCTGATCGCTCCCGCGCTGGCCGGTGCGTGGACTGTGAACGATGCCTGGGGCACCGACGATCACGCCGGCGCCGGCGGGCATGGAACGGGCATGGCGAGCCTTGTCCTGCATGGCGACCTGCTTGGGCCTATGAGCGGCCAACGCCAGGTCGTGCTCGGCCATGCCGTCGAATCCGTGAAGTTCCTTCCGCCCGGCGGCTTTCCGGCGACCGAGCCGGCGCGCTATGGCATTATCACGCAAGCAGCCGTGGCCGTGGCCGAAATCGAACGGGCCAATATCCCGCGCAGCTTCTGCATCGCCACCTCCTCGCCCGATCTTTCTTCGGAGGCACCATCAAGCTGGAGCGGCGCGGTCGATCAGATTTGCGCCGGCTCAATGCCGGGTGAGCAGCAGGCGGGGCTCGCCGCCAAGGATCACCCCAAGCGTCTCGTGCTGATCGCCACCGGCAATATGGACGGCGGGCTCAAGGCCGTGGTCGAGCAGCATCATGCACTCGAAGACCCCGCGCAGAGCTGGAATGCGCTCACTATCGGCGGATACACGGCGAAGGCTGACCAGGCGCAAGACGAACCCGAGTTGATTCCGCTGGTCGCGCCGAACGAGCGCAGCCCATTCAGCCGGGGATCGCAGACCCTTCCGGCTGACCTGACGCCGATCAAGCCCGACGTGCTGTTCGAGGCCGGCAACATGATGATGGACAATGCCCAGTTTTGCGGCTGGCACCCGGCGGTCTCGCTGCTCTCGGCAGGCAGGGATGTGGCTACGGAGCCGCTGGTGCCCTTCTGGGCGACCAGCGCCGCGACGGGCGTGGCCGGCAATTTCATTGGGCGACTCAAGGCCGATCTACCCGGCCGGTGGCCGGAAACCTACCGCGCTCTCACCGTTCATTCCGCCGAATGGCCTGGGCCAATTCGTAAGCTGCTGATCGGCACCGGCCGTAGCTGGAAGACGGGCAGCAAGGGCACGAAGCAGCAAATCCTACGCAGCATGGGCTTTGGCGTGCCCAACCTGGTTCGCGCGGCCGCGTCGGCGCGCAATGATGTGACCTTGCTCGCCGAGGCCGAGATTCAACCTTATGCCGCTTCGGCCGACGGGCGCTCGGCCGTATTCAACGAGGTGCATTTCTACGCCCTGCCTTGGCCGAAGGCAGCGCTAGAAGCGCTGGAAAACGCTTCGGTGATGATGAAGGTGACGCTCTCCTATTTCATCGAACCCAACCTTTCAGGCCGGGCCAGCACCCGACCCGACACCTATCGCTCCTACGGCCTGCGCTTCGCCTTGAAGAAACGGCGCGAGACGGCCAATGATTTTCGGACACGATTGAGCAAGACCGAGGAGAAGGCGGAAAAGGCCGGTCAGGAGACCGACTATTGGTTGCTCGGGCCGCAGGCCGTTCAGGCTGGGTCGCTTCATTGCGACCTGTGGCGAGGTCCGGCAATCGACCTTGCCGCGCACGACCAGATCGCGATCTATCCGGTCGGCGGCTGGTGGAAATCGCACATCGGACAGAACCGCATGAACGACAAGGGCCGCTATGCGCTCGCGATCTCCATCTCGGCGCCGGATCAGGACGTCGACCTTTATGCCGAGATCGCGGCGGCGATCGAGGCGCGGATTGCCGCCGAAGTGGCGGTGGCAGCCGGGCCGGATCAAGGGTGATGAGCCTCGCTCGGAGCCAGGTCGATTGGCTGCACCTCGTGCTGAGCCCGTCGGGCCTCCAGCCAGTCCAGGCCAGCGCTCGTCAACTCCCAGCGCTTCGCTGCGTGATCGCCCGACCCAATGCAGCGAACCCATCCGCGCTTCTGTAAATCGGAAGCCGCGAGACCAACGGATCGGTAGAATTTGAACGGATTGCTGAGCTGATCCTGAATCTCGCGACTGGTAAGCGGGCCGGATTCGAGGAGCGCGAGGATTTCCGGCGTGCGCCCCTGGCCCGGCGATGAATAGTGCCTGGACGCAGCCTGCTGGGCGCGATCCGCAGCATCGCGTTCGACTGCACGGCGCGCTTTGTTGGGACTCATCGCCTTGCCGGCGAGCTTCGCGGCCGCGATTGCGGTCGTGCCCTGTTTGGTGAGCCGATAGATCGGCGCGCGTCCCGGCATCGGCCTTTCCTGAACGATGTAACCCGACATCCGCAATCGCTGGAGATACTGACCCGCGCTTGGAGCCCGCTTTGACCGGACACCCGCTGCGGCGCTGATGTCGAGTGCGCGGGCTGGTCCGAGCGCATCGAGAGCGAGTAGGAGACGCACCTGTTCGGGTTTCAGCGCTGCGGAGACGTCGTTGCCTGGTAGGTGCTCACCTTCGAGATCATAGGCGCTGTGCGTTAATCCCTTCTGAGTGAGCCGGATAAGCTGGCGTTTGGGAGTCCCAGCCTTCTCGACAAGCCCCTTGGCGACAAGACGCTTGAGTGCGCTGTGGGTCGACTGGCCGAGCCGCTCGACGAGTGCTGCTCGGCGCGCGCCGCCGACTGGCGGAATGAGCCTCAACGTCGCCTTTTCGAGCGAGCCCATCTTAGGTTCGCGATCCACCAGGACGTCGAGCGTCCTTTTCCCGCTTTGTGCATAGACCCATTCGGAGGACTCACCGGGTGTAGGCAGACGGCGGATAAGGCCGGATTTCATCAGCTTCTTGAGAATCTGGTCCACCGCTTGACGGCTGACACCCTCTCGCTGGCGAAGTTCTGCGGCCGTGGCCGGCTTTGCTAGAGCGTCATAAATGGTTTGTTGCCGCGTCCCGAGCTGTCCCCGAAAATAGGGTTCGCGTTGCTTCACCGCGATCTCCGCATCGAGCGGTCGGCTCCCATCTCGAAACAGGCCGTGACTGACGCGCACAAGGTGCCCGTCCATCAGCAGCAGTTCGAGCGCGGCGCGCGAATTGCGCACATGCTTGATGTCACGCCAGCGCACCACGCCGCGCTCCCGGACGATTTTAAGCATGGTGTGCGCACCAGTCCCTGGATTGGGTTCCCATCGGGGCGGCGCGGAAGGTAATTTGTCGGACGTTACCGCACGCACGGCAACCCGCACTTCAGTAGCTCCAAAATGATGCCGTAGAACCTGCTCCAGCCGAGTTGCATCCACTACAGGACAGTCAAACTCCACATCGACTCGATATCCTTTCGACTTCCGCACAACTTCCCCCGGGAGTGGCATCACCGCAATAGCCGCAATGGAGGCAAGCGTCACGTTATGCCAGCATCACAACGCTGACCGGCTGGCTGTTGCCGAGCGCAGCGGCGTGGATCATCAGCTATTCGACAGCCGCGAGGCTTCCTGGGTCCGAGCGCATGGTCGCGGATAAGCGCGTTGTCTCCAGCTTCGGCCCGATTGTCTCCAGTCGGCGGGGCCATTGTCTCCAGCCACCGGGTCGCGTGGAAGGGGCGAAATGGCCGCGCGGGGGCGCAAAAGATCGGGCGCAACCTGCGCCAGCCAACGCCAGGGGCGGCCCATTCTTGGCGATTTTCTGGAGACATTATGGAGACAACGGGCTTTACAGAGGGCGTTGTCTCCAACGAAAAAGCGGCCCGAAGGCCGCTAATCCACTGATTTCCATAGAGAAAACTGGAGCGGGCGAAGGGATTCGAACCCTCGACCCCAACCTTGGCAAGGTTGTGCTCTACCCCTGAGCTACGCCCGCTCTGGCGGCCGGAGGAGAAGTCCCTCTCGGCGGGTGGCGGGGAACTAGCAGCGCTTGTCCGCATCGGCAAGGGAAGAATTGCACAAAAATGAAATTGGCTGATTGGACATGGAAACCTGAGGATTTTCGCCTTTTTTTTGCGTTCGGACATGGCCGTCATGATAAGCCATACGGGTTAGGTCTGGCGAATCGGGGACATAAACAACTCGGCGCGCCCGGTTTGGGGCCGGAACGTATATCTGCTATCTTGTGCGGGAGGACGCACAGGGCGGGATCGAACCGGCTTCATCTTCGTAGTGCCTCACAGAGGAACAGGGAGGATCATCCATGTCTTGCGACCCGATGACGCGCCGCGGATTGCTGCAGGGAAGCGCGGCGCTTGCCGCGGCGGCGCCAGCCATGGCCCATGGGCAAGGCCAGAATGACCGATCCGCCAAGGATGTTGGAGGAACGCGCATGACCCCGGTGGAACTGAACGTCAACGGGCGCGAGGTGCATCTTCAGCTCGACCCACGCACCAGCCTGCTGGATGCGCTGCGCGAGCATTTGCACCTGACCGGCACGAAGAAGGGCTGCGACCACGGCCAGTGCGGTGCCTGCACCGTCATCGTCGAGGGCCGGCGCATCAACAGCTGCCTGACGCTGGCGGTCATGCACGATGGCGAGCGGGTTACGACGATCGAGGGCCTGGGCACCCCCGAAAGACTGCATCCGATGCAGCAGGCCTTCATCGAGCATGACGGCTATCAATGCGGCTATTGTACGCCGGGGCAAATCTGTTCCGCGGTCGCGGTGCTGGAAGAGATGGAGGCGGGTGTACCAAGCCACGCCACGCGTGATCTGGACAAGGTGCAGATGAGCGACGCCGAACTGCGCGAGAGGATGAGCGGCAATATCTGCCGCTGCGCCGCCTACCCCAACATCATCGCCGCGATGCGCAACGTCGCGGGGGAGGCCAAGGCATGAGGCCCTTTACCTACGAGCGCGCGACGAGCGTGGAAGCAGCGGCGAAGGCGGCCGCGTCCGTGCAGGGCGCGCGCTTCATCGCCGGCGGGACCAACCTGCTCGACCTCATGAAATTGCAGATCGAGACGCCGACCCACCTGATCGACGTCAATCATCTGGGTCTGGACCGGATTGAGAAGACCGGCGACGGAGGCTTGAAAATCGGTGCACTGGTTCGCAACACCGATCTGGCGGCTGATGCGACGGTGCGACGCGACTATGCCGTGCTGAGCCGCGCGCTGGTGGCTGGCGCCTCGGGGCAGCTGCGCAACAAGGCGACGACCGGCGGCAACCTGCTCCAGCGCACGCGCTGTCCCTATTTCTACGACACGCGTATGCCATGCAACAAGCGCAAGCCCGGCAGCGGTTGCGGCGCGATGCAGGGCCTGAGCCGGGGCCTGGCCATATTGGGCGTGAGCGACGCGTGCATCGCCCAGCATCCCAGCGACATGGCGGTCGCGATGCGGCTGTTGGACGCCAAGATCGACACGATCGACGCCGCCGGCGCGGCACGCTCCATCCCCATTGCCGACTTCCATTTGATGCCCGGCGACACGCCCCAGCGCGAAACCGTGCTGAAAGCCGGAGAGATCATCACCTCCGTCACGCTGCCCAAGCCGATCGGCGGCACCCATATCTATCGCAAGGTGCGCGACAGGGCCTCTTATGCCTTCGCCTTGGTCTCGGTTGCGGCAGTGTTCAACCGGGACGGAACAGGAAGGTTCGCCTTCGGCGGGATCGGGACAAAGCCCTGGCGCGTCGAAGAAGCCGACGCCGCCGCGCGCAAGGGCGCCAAGGCAGTGGCGGACGCGGCCTTGGCAGGCGCGCGCACGACCCCTCATAACGCTTTCAAGACGCTGCTGGTCGAAAGGACGCTGGCGTCGGTCTATCGGCAGCAGGAGGCACGGGCATGAAGTTCGCAACCCCCGCAGGCGTCAACCCAATCGACAAGGGCCGGGTGATCGGCATTCCGCACAGCCGGATCGACGGCCCCGCCAAGGTGACCGGTACCGCGCCCTATGCCTATGAAAGACATGATGCGGCACCCAAGCCAGTCTATGGCTGGATTGTCGGATCCGGCATAGCCAAGGGCAAAATCGCGGCGATCGACCTGCGCGCAGCGGAAGCCGCGCCGGGCGTGCTGGGCGTTGTGACCCACGCCAATGCCGGCAAGTTGAACAAGGGCTCGATGAACACCGCCCCGCTGCTGGGCGGTCCGCAGATCGACCATTATGAACAGGCCGTCGCGCTGGTCATCGCCGACACGCTGGAAAACGCGCGGGACGCCGCCAAGCTGGTGCGGATCGACTATACGACCGACGGCGGCAAGTTCGATTTGGCCGCTGAAAGCGTCAAGGGTGTGATGCCGCCGGATATTTTCGGATCGCCCGCCGACACCAAGACGGGCGATTTCGAAGGCAGCTTTGCAAAAGCCGCGATCAGGATCGACCAGCGCTATACCACGCCAGATCAGAGCCATGCGATGATGGAGCCGCACGCCACCACCGCGGCCTGGAACGGCGACAAGCTGACGCTGTGGACGTCAAATCAGATGATCGCCTGGGGCGTGAGCGAGGTTGCCAAGACGCTGGGCATTCCCAAGGAGAATGTCAGGCTGGTTTCCCCTTATATTGGCGGCGGTTTCGGGTCGAAGCTGTTCCTGCGCGCCGATGCGCTGCTTGCGGCGCTGGGCGCGCGGCAGGTGGGGCGGCCGGTGAAGGTCGCCATCGCGCGCCACCAAATCCCCAACAACACCACCCATCGCCCCGCCACGATCCAGCGCATACGGATCGGCGCGGACAAGGACGGGGTGATTGATGCCATCGCCCATGAGGTCTGGTCCGGGGACCTCCCCGGCGGCGGTCCTGAAGCCGCGGCCCAGCAGACGCGGTTGCTCTATGGTGGGGCCAACCGCCTGACTGCGCATCGGCTGGTGACGCTGAACCTGCCCGAGGCCAATGCGATGCGCGCGCCCGGCGAAGCGGTCGGATTGCTGGCGCTGGAAGTCGCCATGGACGAGTTGGCGGAGGCATGCGGCGTCGATCCGGTGGAACTGCGCATTCGCAACGATGTGCAATTTGACCCGGAGGCCGGACCGCAGCGGCCCTTTTCAAGCCGTAAGTTCGTGGAATGCTTGCGCGCCGGGGCGGAGCGGTTCGACTGGAACAAGCGCAATCCCAAAACGGGCAAGGTACGCGACGGCCGCTGGCTGGTCGGCATGGGCATGGCTTCGGCCTTTCGAAACAATCTGGTGATGAAGTCAGGCGCGCGGATCGGCGTCGACGCGCAGGGGCAGGTCATCGTCGAAACCGACATGACCGATATCGGCACGGGCACCTACACAGTCATCGGCCAGACGGCCGCAGAAATGCTGGGGGTGCCGCTGAAGAGTGTGACTGTGCGTCTTGGCGACAGCCGGTTCCCGGCATCGGCCGGATCGGGGGGCCAGTGGGGCGCCAACAGTTCAACCGCCGGCGTCTATGCTGCTGCCGCAGCGCTGCGTGCCAAGCTCGCGGAAAAGGCCGGCTATCCCGCCGACCAGGCGCAATTCGACGACGGGTTCGTCAAGTTTGGCAACCAGTCCCAGCCCCTTTCCGCATTGGCTGGACGGGACGGCCTGTGGGCCGAAGACAGCATGGAATATGGCGATCTCGACAAACGCTACGCGCAGGCGACCTTCGGCGCGCATTTTTGCGAGGTGGGGGTGGACATAGACACAGCCGAGGTGCGTGTGCGCCGCATGGGCGGTGCGTTCGCGGCGGGGCGCATCCTGAACCCCAAATCTGCCAGAAGCCAGGTGATCGGCGCGATGACGATGGGCGTGGGCGCGGCCTTGATGGAAGCGCTGGAAGTCGACACCCGCTTCGGCTTCTTCGTCAATCATGACATGGCCGAATATGTGGTGCCTGTGCATGCCGACATTCCCGAACAAGATGTGCTGTTCATCGACGAACTTGACGACAAAAGCTCGCCTATGAAGGCGAAGGGCGTCGGTGAACTCGGGATCTGCGGCGCTGGCGCTGCGGTTGCCAATGCCATCTACAATGCGACCGGCATCCGCCTGCGCGATTATCCGCTAACGCTCGACAAATTGCTGAAGGCGCAACGCGCCTGAGCTCTCCTTTCGAACCAGACTGCCTTAAGGCTTGTGGGGATTCATCGTGAATTGATGATGGCGGCGGCAAGGTAGATCATGGCCTCGAAGCTCTGATCGGTTTTGCAGGCGCGCATGGCGATGCGTTTGAATTCCTTGAGTTTGCAGAAGAAGTTTTCGATCAGGTGCCGCCATTTATACATCTCGGCGTCGAGCGGGATGGGTTTGGAGCGGCGTGGGTGTTGCGAAATGACGACTTTTGCGCCGCGCTCGTTGAGGTCTGCGACGATGTCATTGCTGTCGAATGCCTTGTCGGCGAGCAGGGCGCCGAACGCGATGCCGTCGATCAATGGGGCGACGCCGACGGTATCGAAGCGGTGGCCGGGCATCAAACGAAAGCGCACGAGGTTGCCCAAGGCATCGGTCAAAGCCAGGATTTTGGTCGTCATGCCGCCTTTGGAGCGTCCAATGGCCTGGCCCGACGTCCCCCTTTTGCGCCTTGACCGTGGCGGTGGACCTTGACGATGGTGGCGTCGATCATGGCATATTCCATGTCCGGCTCCTCCGACATGGTGTCGAAAATCCGTTTGAAAACATCCGCTTCGCGCCAATCACGGAACCGCCGGAATGCCGTACTCCAGTTGCCGAACATTGTCGGCAGGTCGCGCCATGGACTGCCTGTTCGCACAATCCATAGCACTGCTTCCATGAATAGCCGGTTGTTCCGCCCGGTACGCCCGGGGTCCGTCAGCTTGCCCAGACAATGGGGTTCTATTTTCGCCCATTGGGCGTCGGTCAGTACAAAGCGGTCCATCCGCAGTGTGAATCATATCTCCACCCAAATGGGAATCCTAAATCCCCACAGGCCTTAGGCAGCGGCCTGGTTAGCGTTCATGGCAGGGACGCAGTGTCACGGGGGCGGATCGCCGTTCAGCGGCGAACCGCCGTCAGGGACGCGGCGGAACAATTACAGGCCCGCCCGCATTACGTCTTCATAGGAGAGACGATATGGCGAACGATCATATTGGCCAGGCGCTCAGAGGCCTCGTCATCGGAGTGCCTCTGGCAATCGG
>Ga0315899_10005737_pt1 | contig 13388 bp, 16 predicted proteins | sample LakEriMetagenome_2_FD_203518 | JGI IMG/M metagenome (GOLD analysis project Ga0315899, IMG submission 203518) | Freshwater fungal communities from buoy surface, Lake Erie, Ohio, United States - Buoy 4 MA112 | ecosystem: Environmental > Aquatic > Freshwater > Lake | place: USA: Lake Erie, Ohio...
CCCCCCCAAACACGTCAGCGTTGGCGGCGGCTTTGTTTCTCAAGATTCGACCAGTGCGCGCACCGGCGTTTTCAGTGCAACATTCAGAGTTGTTGCTTGTTTCTCAAGATTCGATACATTCGCATGTGCATGCAACGCACGGCAACACGCACCACGTTTGCGCGTGGATACATGCGCTTGTAAACGCATATCGTGAAAGATGAGGTGAAACATGAGAAACAAACTACCCGACTTTAGGGAACGAGGATTGTTGAGACAGAGAGGACAGAGGGCGCTAGTCATTGTTTTTCCCGTCTGCCCTCCTTCCCCTGCCCCTCTCTCTCTCTCCCGCCTCCCTGCGCGTGAAGAAAACAACCTGTGCTCTGGAGTGCAGGCGCCGCTGCAGACGTGTGATGAGAGGTCGGCACCAAGCGACGTCTGCAGGATGAAGATTGCACCTGTGCAGTCGACGTGCCCTCCGTCGTGCTGCAGGCTGCTCATCTCAAAGGCATCCTCGAGATCATACAGCCGCTCGGCCGGGGCCTCATCAGCGCGGTTCAGAACGATGACGGCATGTGGGTGCTTTGCGAGATGCGCAGCAACCAGCTTGCGCAAGTCCTGCCATTCGCCCACCTCTTTGCCGAGGTGCAGCGCCGACTGCCCCTTGGAAGCGCCCAGCACAAAGCGCTCGATGGCGCTCGTCATCTTGTCAAAGTTGCCCAGAGTTTGCTCTCGCTTCTGCTCGCTGCCCAAGTCGCCGGCAAAGTGAAACACGACCGCGCGCTTGATGGTGCCTTTCAGCAGCTGCCGCTCCCGCCGCAGCAGCACCTTTTGCACGCTTTCCTGCGTGGCATTCGTGGCGCCCGCTGCGCCCCCAAACGAATACGCCAGCGCTGCCTGAAGCTCTTGCTCCCGGCTCCTCAGCCAGGCGGCGTCATCACCGGCTGCGCCGGCACCTGCTCGCACGCGCCCGGCGCCGCCCCCGCCCCACAGCACCGCGACAGCAAACAAGGCGACAAGCGCGCATGCTGCGGCCACAACGGCCCGGCCCAACGTGGCCCGTGCTGCTCCTCGGCCTCGCGAACGTGGCCCCTGCTGGGCGCGGCCGGGCTTGGCACCTCCGCCGCCGCCGCCCTCGTCGTCTACCTCCGGCCGGGCGTGCGCGCTATACTCTGAAAGGCGGTCGCCATCTGTGCGCGGCCCGTCGGCCGCCGTCGCGCGCTTCCGTGCGCCGGTGTCGGCCGCCGTCGCGCGCTTCCGTGCGCCGGTCCCTGCGCTCTTCTGCATGACTTCGACGGAAGGTTCGTGCATGAGGTTACACGAAGAGCCGGGCAGCCGAGGCGAGAGATGAGGCCGGAGCTTGCCGTGGCTCCGGCTGTTGCTGGCGCCGCGCCATCCGCGGCGCCGGCGCCGGCCGCGAGCGGCGAGCCCGGCTGGAAGGCGTATATTCCTGGCTGGTTGTCCGTCGTCGCGGTCCTCGGCGTCTGTCTGGTCATGATGGCCGTGTTCGCCTTCTACGCGTTTTTCGCGCGCGAGGTGACGCACTGGATGGAGGGCGAGCACCACTGGTTCCATGACTACGAGCCGTGGTCGCTGATCGGTTTCATCGGGGCCTTCATCGTGGCCACGGCGCTCTTCCTGCCCGCCCAGCCGTTCGTGGTCGCGGTGGGGTACCTGTTTGGTTTCCACTTCCTGACGATCTTCTTCACCTTTGCGATGTACACGCTGTCGGCATTTCTCATGTTCAACGGCGCGCGTTTCTGGTTCCGCCCCATGGTCGAGATCTGGCTGCGCGAGCACCGCCTCGTGGAGGGCATGGCGCAGTACGTAAAGAATCCGCGCGAGGGCGCAAAGGTGAACCTGCTCTTCTCCTTCACGCCCTTGGCCTTTTGCCTGCACTGCTACGCCATGGGTATCACGGAGATCAAGGAGGAGGTCTTCATGGTCACGTTCCTTCTGGGCCAGTCGCCGCACATTTTCTTCGGCGTCTTCACCGGCTCTGCCCTGCTCGCGGCGGAGACCTCGGACATCACGATGGACTGGGCGAAGATGGCAATGCTGGGCGCCGGTATCGGTGGCACCTTCCTTGCTGTGGTCTATCTCGGGCACGTGGCGCACGAGATTCTGGGGCAGCTCGACGACGGGTGCAGCAACGAGCGGCTGCTGGGGGGCGAGAAGAGCCGCCACCACGTCGTGCGGTGCGGCGTGGGGCTCACCTTTGAGGAGGCCGATGATCGCTGCATCGTCGTGTCGGCCATAGCCGCGGCGTCGCCTGCTGCCAACGGCGGGGTGATCCGCGTGGGGGATGTTCTGCACGAGGTCGACGGGCGCAGCGTGCACAGGGCGGACCTTGGGCTGGTGGCGAGGCTAGTGCCTGGTGACCAGGGCACCAACGTCGAGCTAGGGCTCAAGCGGAGGGGTTCCGACAGCGGGCCCATGTATCGGGTGCTGCTGCAGCGCAGCGCCAGCATCAAGACGTACGGCGCCATTGCCTCCGCACCCCAATCCCCAGCAGAAGGAGGCTCGACGTGGGAGGATCGCGCTCCCAGTCTTTTCGTGGCTGGGAATGCCTCCTATATCGCCGACCAGATGGGGGCTCACGAGGTGACTGTCTCGGTGTCGTCCGCCATTGGGGCGTCAGTGCGAGAGTGACGGTACAGTGACCCCTCGCTTCACAGTCTTGTTGAACAAATAAAGCGGAAACATTGTGTACACTGAATGCCCCCAACCACGGTGGGCGAATATAAATACAAAATGGAATCCTGATTGTAAACCAATACCAATACTAATGGTTAACCATGAACACCCTGGAATACACGCATTCCGAAACGACCGATCTCGGGCGCGCTCAGTACTCTCTCTCTCTCTCTCTCTCTCTCTCTTTTGTTTGGAGAGTGTCTTGGTTATCGGTACTCAATTCCGTAACCTCTGCACTTGTCACTTGGCCCTGTAAAGTTGAATAAACTCGTTTTCGGATTCAGGGGTTCACTCACACTGGGCTACTTACATTGCATGTTCTTCTCATGTTTTCAGAATTCTTATGGATGTAAAAAACGAAGACCACAAAGAAATGATTGTTTTGCATTCAGTTTGTCCTTTCTTGTGGTTGCCACAAAGAAATGTTTGTTTCACATTCAGCTTTTCTTCTGAGATTTGAAGATTTACGGATTGACTGAAAATAAACTCTGTTTACTGCTAACAACTAACTCAAGCCTGCCCAGGGCCTGGAGAGGCAGGGATAGGGGGGGGGGTAAGGGTTATGACGTGCATATTGGTATGACCTATAATATTGTAGCACGACAGGAATGTGACATCAGTGTCAGTCATTTGTATAAATGGGCCTCATACTCACTCTTGTTGGCATGCTGCGCACTAGTGCGCAGCATGCCTCGCAGAAACATGTGATGATGCTGCCACCATGACCCTGGTGGTGCAGTGGTGGTTCTTCTTCCCTTTTGGTTAGCGCGGCAGAGTAGAAACATCCTACCGGTTAACCTCCCTCAGTGTGTATCTACGCAGTATGCGTATACACGTATGGAATGTATTGTGAAATTCCATGCTGCGCTGTTGGTCAATTGCATGCTGCTCTCGGCGCCAGACAAAGGTGGCGGTGAAGCCAAGGATGAGGAAAAGGGCCTATCAGCCGTACGTGAGATCGTCGTCGGCCGGGGCGGCGGTTGCCGACACACGCGCTGTGGCGGTGTTGGCAGAGCCTCCCGCCGGGCGTTGCGTACTCCCTCGCGTCGGTGGTAGAGAGAGAGTGTTGTTTATTGGTGCTCAATTCAGTAGCCTCTACACCTTAGTGAATACGCCAACCAGAGGCCGCGTAGTAGTGTGTTTGGTGTTTGTGATTGTGTGTAAGTATGCACTCGGACATTCATATGTCTCTCAGTAGCCTCTACACCTTAGTGAATACGCCAACCAGAGGCCGCGTAGTAGTGTGTTTGGTGTTTGTGATTGCGTGTAAGTATGCACTCGGACATTCATATGTCTCTCAGCCTCTGAACCTCCGGTTAATAATGCCTCCTCGGCACTTTGGCTTTCTCACTTCGCCTTATGCCCTCCCGACCTGAAGCAGACGCCCCCTTAACTCGCAGAGGCTCCTCCGCCGCTCTGACCTCGGCCCTCCTCCCATCCCATTTGTGACACCCATGGGCCCATTTCCTCCACTTTCCTAACTCGCCCAGACTTCCACTATGCACATCTACAACGTGATTGACAACGGTAGCTTAATTAACGACAGCTTAACAACAAAACCTAACAAAAAGGAACATCCCCAAAGAGAGCCTGGGACTCTACCTAGTTTTCTCACCCACCCCTTAACTTGTGACACAATTTGGTCATTCAGCTTGGGTCCGCATACGCTATTTGCTCCTCTTCACACGTACATGTCCCACTTGACATGTTCCCGACCTTTGCCGTGAGTCCCTTCTCCCCTTTGACATCGCGCCCCACCCTTCTGTGCGAAGTAGGACCGTAACACCCTGTCCTGCTCCTCAAGTAGGCGCATCACTAGCTTCTGACGAATAGGGTCCCACTTACTCTCAAGGACCCTCAACGCCTTCATGTTCTTGTTGAATGACTCAACATGAACAGATCCACACGTCCCGCCTACAAGCACAATTTGTTGGGCCTTCCACCCTTTGACTTGACCGACCGCTTGGAGACCCGTTAGCAAGCTTGTGTACTGCTCCTGAACAACTGCTGTCGCCTTTTCCACATAGTTGCTTCTCGCATCTCGCGTTCGTTTGAATTCGATGGCCAGAATTTTTTTATTTACTGTGTCCAATTCAATTCCATCCAGTCTTCGCCGCCACAATCTTTCTTGATACTGCTCTTCTGATACCGACGACCCCTCATTCACTTCCTTCCACGGGATTTTCATTTCCTCCTCTTTTGCTGCTTCCCACAATTCGTCCTTCGAGCAAAACTGTGTACACTGTTCTTGATCCCAGAGTGTGCCCAGCCTGTTTTCTGTCTCAACCGTGAGGAGTTTCATGTGCCTGTCCGCTTTCCCATGCACATCAACTTTCTGTAGCAGCTCACGGATGCACGCATTGTGTGCTGCAGTGACTACCTCCTTTTGTCCAAGGCATCCCGCACTTTGAATATGGCCAAGTGTCTCCTTTGGCAGCTCTCCTTTCGCTCTCCTCATGTGCCTTCTTACACAGCGTGCACTCCGCTTTCTCCTTGTAGCCATGCTTCACCAGCTGCTGTCTGCAAGGGAATGTGCCAGTCACTACCTGGAGCAACCTTCTCCGCCGTTGCCATGGTATGGACTTGTTTTTTTGCCATTTTCCGATCTCTTCTCTGCTTGATCCTTCTCGGAGGAGGAAGTCCGTACTCCAAGTACTCGTCGCAGGTCTCCCCATTCTCCGCTGATCTGGATCTTCAAAGCATTTCTTGCCCCACTCCCTTTCATCTTTGAAACTCCCACTCTTTGATGCCTCCGTTCCTTCCCTCGACGCCAGTAGCCAGCGTTGGTTGTAGCGATACCACACGCGTTCTGTCCAGTGCTTTGCTGATGCTGCTCTTGCCTCCTGCAATTTAGCCCATCCCGCTTGTTTTCGGAAGGCGATGCGTACGCTGTTCGTCCATACTGAGCGTACCGTCGTGTCCTCTCCGCACCTCAAACGTCATCCAAACAGTCCGGTCATCCCACCTTTTGTGTGTTCTATTACTGCAGGACCTACTACAACGCTGTTCGCGTGGGGGAAGGGAGAATAGTGGAGGATTTGTCGTGATCTGAAATTTCCCGTCCCTCCTCTGCTAGGGTGTCAGCTCGCTCGTTCATCGGTTCTCCACGATGCGACTTCACCTTTATCAGAAAAGTAGCTCTCCCTGCTCGCATGTGTTGCGTTAGCAGGCAAACTATCTCTCGTAGGATGTCAGCGTCTGGCGCTGTGGCTAACGTCGCCTTTCCTCCTTGTCCCACTTATTTCTTGACAACACGCAAAACTGCCTCGTTATCGCACAATAGGAGGGCGTCCTCACTAAGAGCTGCTGACTGCAACGCTAGTACAACCTCTCCCAACTCTGGCCTGTTTCAGCTCGTGCCTTCCTCCTCTCTGCCAACTCGCGCACATTTGCCCTCAGCTTCCTCCCTGAATTTTCAGCCATCTCTCCATCTTTGCACGACCCATCCACGCCCAATGTCACTCCCTGAAATCCATAGCCTCCCAATTCGCCGATCTCAGTGCCCATCCAGTAGGCCCGCTCCAAGTCATCCAAGCACACGATACATTCTACGAGAAACGAGAAGGCGAGTCCCTCTCCGCGTCCTTTGCGCGCCACTGCGGTGTGACGCCCAACGATGATATCAAGACGATGGTGTTCAAGGCCGGCGCGGCGGCGCCGCCCTGCATCGTGCTCATGAACGGCGACCGCACGGTGTGCGCCAAGAAGCTTGCCGCGCTCGTGGGCGTTGGCGTCATACAGGTGAAGCCGGCCGACCGCCATACGGCAGAAAGGCACACGGGGTACCATTTTGGCGGCACCTACTTTCAAAACTCAGCTCTCTAGTGGTTTTATGTATCAGAATATACCAGGGATTGACTTTTGAGAAATTCTGCAAGGCACTCCGCCCTTTGGCTTGCAGGAGGAGGCGCTACCGATATACATGCAGCACAGCATCCAGGATCGGGAGTGGGTGATCATATACGCGGCAGACGCAACCTCGTGGCCCGGCTCCAGACACGCGACCTCATGGGCCTTCTGCAGCCGCGCGTCGTGGACGTGGCCAAGGATTGAGCGGCGGCGCTGCGGCTCTTCCGCATGCGCGCACGCTTGCGCGCGTGTGGCATCGACTGTGCACAGTCGATATAAATGGTAATTTGCAAATGACCATCTTCGATATAGATGGTCATTTGCAAATGATCATCTTTTGCTGTGGTAGGAAGAACATCTATACTCGACAAAATCGGGAGTACATGTTCCCCACCACATATAAGAGCGTGTGTACAAAGAGCCACGTCAAGAAGACTGCTCAACGTATTTCTCCAATTTTACATATTCTCATCAAAAGGCAGAAATTCATACAAACAAACCAATAATAGAACAGACCAATGCACGCCTAGAAGAGGACAATGTGTGCGGGAAATGCCTCCCATATCTCTCACATCCTCCTTCCCCTCAGCGATTCCCCGTGACTAGGAAAAATCATTCATCCAGGCCCCCCTCGCAGGTTCCTCTCTCCCCCCCGCTGCGAGACGTCGAGTATGCACGGGACAGGGGCCTGCGTAAGGTGCTCTCACACACTGGCGTCGGCGTAGGGGCCAGCGCCTCTGTTGACACTGCCGTAGTTGGCACCGCTGCCCGCCCCCCCCATGTTGCCGCCTAGGAGTTAGATATATATTTGACTTTTATACTCCAACATGTACGCCATGTCCATACGAATACTACGTAGACACACCTTATACGAACCCACCATACATCCCATACGTGTATACGCATACTGCGTAGATACACTCATACTCACTCCTATTGGCATGCTGCGCACTTCAAGAACAAATCCCAAAGAGAAAGAGAGAGAGAGAGAGAGAGAGAGAGAAAGAGAGGTTACTGAACCAAGTACCAATAAACAACACAAAAAACTACACACACACTCGAAAGAGAGTTCGATCCATTCGAAACTGGATTGAAAAAGTGGTTGATCCCAAATTTTGGGGAGGGGGTCAGGGGTTTTCTGCGGAAATAGAAAACCTTCATTTCAAGTTTGTAGCGATCCCTTCCCGTTCAAAACTTGTGGACCCACCGGCGAGTGACAACAGTTTTAGTACCTATTATTCGCCAATTCCAATTCTGACATGACGAAAACATTTTCGTGACTTGACCCTGGTGCCTTAAAATAAACACTCAACACACTTGTGGCATTGGTCTTCTATACCGAGGCTCTATTGCCCGGGTCTGGCTACGCCGAATTGTTTCCAGGCATTGGGGTCCTCCCCGGGCCTGCTACAGGGTCCCATATTGTGAATAGGGGGACCCAGTAGCCCCACTGGGACAGCCGCAGCTGAATGTCCCGGAGAGGAAGAGCACACCGCGTGGGAGGCCCCTGCAGCCCAGATTTCCCGTGGTCACGAGACTGCACGAGGAAGAGGAGGAGCTTTTTTAATGACGACACTAGTTCAACAGGGTCCCGGGGCCCGTGGCGAAGCTGGGGATTTGCCTTATCCTTTATCCTTCACTCTTACGTGTGACGCGGCGAGGCAGTGACATCACACTAGTGTGACGTCACGAGGCGCGCGAGCCTCGTCACGTCACACTGGCGGTATCAATGACGGATTGAATGTGGTTTGGTAAGTACAACACCGCTGCAACGGGATGTCCCCGGTGTGTTGCATACCAGTGTGTTGCACTTGACAAACCACATTCAAGCAACACATTGCTAATTGCAGCGGTGTTGCAGCGCTGCAACTGGCTGTCCCCTACTGCGCCGACGGGCCCAGCATTAGCATCGAAGACGGAGGAGGAGGAGGAGGAGGAGGAGGAGGAGGAGGAGATGGAGGACGAGGAGGACTATCTACTTGTATTCAATGCGGCGGCGAGGGGCCTAAGAAGTTCGTTACACACGAACACCCGGTTTGCAAAGTCCCTCATGCACGCACTCTGTATGGACGAGGTGAGGGGGAGAGAGCAGGGATGGGAGAGGGAGGGGCAGAGATTGAGTACACAGACGCACAGACACATACACAGATACAGATACAGGCACGGTGAGTTCCTAATGCGTTCCTAATGTGCTCTCTGATATTGAGTACACAGACGCACTCTCTCTCGTTCTCATGCACATTCGACCGCAAGAAATATGCGCACGCGCAAACATCTCTCTCTCTCTCTCTCTCTCTCTCTCTCTTTCTCTACACGCACACACACAACCACACACACAATCACGCACCTTGATGACGAGAGCACGTGCAGCAGGAAATGCGAACTTCAGCGAGCGAAGAAGGGCGACGGCCTCCAAAAAGCCGTCCGGCCCCGATAGCCCTCCTATGTCCACAAATATTAATAGTATTATATTAATTATACTTTTATTATTATTGTTATTTCTCGCGGCACCGTCACGTCCAACAGCGAGGGAAGAGTGTGTACTACCCCTGTATTAGTAATACAGGGGTACACGGCAAGATTGTGTAGTAATATACTAGCGCCGTCACTTTCAACAGCCAAAACGCCCAACTTGGATTATAACTACTATAATTATTATGGTTATTAGGATTTCAATATTGTAAATATAACATACCTATGTCCACAAATATGCTGTCCCAGCTGCCGGGCACGGCGCCGTCACGTCCTACAGCCAAAGCCCCCAACTTGGCCACGTCCCACCCATCTACACATGCGCGTGTGCGTGATAGAAAGTGACAAAGAGAGACGGGAGAGAGAGAGAGAGAGATTACAGAGAGAGTGTGTGGCAGAGAGAAGGGGGGGGTGGGGGGGGGGAGAGAGAGAGAGAGAGAGACCAGCGACGTCAAATTGAACTTGGGGATGATTACGTCGGGCTTTGCCAATGATCGACGGCCCTATGTCCACGCCCACCACGTGCCCGCGCGGACCGGCAGCTAGGTGGAGGAGCTGGGTACTAGTGCCGCTGTGGCATCCTATCTCTAGTACCCTGTCCCCCTCAAACACGACGAGGGGGATCATGTCACGGTACTCGTTGACGCCGACGCTGCACAGGATGGCTGGACGGTGTAACGGCCTCTGTTGCAATATCCCGCTTCCGTGTTGCAGCGCCCGGTTTGCCGCAAACACCTGCATCGCAAGGTCATGAACGGCGCGCGATTTGATGACGATGAGCTCGAGGGAGTTGCGGTGTGCAGCCACAGCTCGTTGCATCACCGCCAATGTGTCCATTAGTAGGTCGTTGCCGCTCAGCGTCAAGTCAATAGTGACGGCAGTCACTGGAGAGGCTTGCGGCTGGGTATCCTCGAGTGCAGTGTGAAGGTCGTTGTAGTGAGCCACCACGTGTGCCTGTGTGCTGAGCATCCCCCTGAATTCCGCCATGTCTATTGAGCCGCTGCCGTCGGCATCGACGGCGGAAAACAGCTGCTCGATGTCCTCGGGCGAGTCGACCCCAAGGGAGCGCATGCCCTGTTCCAGTTCGCTCGGATCGATGGCGCCAGAGCCGTCGTCATCAAACAAGGCAAAGGCCTCGCGCACGGCCTCCTCGCCCGCGGTTGTCTCGAGCACCGTGGACTTGGCGAGCGAAAACTCCAGCTCTGACGCCGCCACCACCACCTTTATGCGCCCTTTTTTCTCGGCCGCAATCCACTGGGCCATGGCCCTGTCGCTGCGCACCTCTCTGGGCTTCCTCTCTGGATGGTCCTCTCTGGGCTTGAATCCAAGCCACTGGGCCATGCCCGCCTCCTGCGCGCTTGCTGTCGCGCCGCCAAGAGCATCCGCGCCGCCCAAACCTCCACTCACCCCCGTCGTAAGTTTCTTAATGCGTTCTTCTTGTGCCAGTCGGCGTCTGCCAACACGTCCAGTCTGGTCGGCTCTGACAGCTGCCGTCTCTGACTTCTTTGGCCTCCCCCGTCGCCGCTGGCCTTCATCCTCGCCCGCGCCCTCGTCCAACTCGCCTGCCCCTTTCCCTTTCATCACTGCAGCGCCGGGGCCGCGCGACGTCCACACACGCCCCCGGAGCACGAGGGCAGGGCGTCGCTGGCCCAGCAGCGCAGTAGGCGACTGAAACGCTTGTGCGCCGACGAGAACCAGCAACACCGCGAGAGCACACGTCAGCCAGCCCCGACACCGGGTCGCAGATGGCATGGCACACCCCGCTGCCGTCAGGCCTAATGATTCAGTGAAAGCATTACGCCCCGTTCACAAAGTTTACGCCCGGAGCAATGAGCGGCATACCGACCACGCCGGCCAGCGCAACGGACCTCCCTGGCACTTCGCCTGCGGGTGTGTTGACCATTGCCCTCCTCACGTCTGCGCACGCTGGCCCACGCGCACATGCACGGTCGTCCTCGATGACGTATCTAACTTTTCTCGTGTCGTGCGCTTACGCATGCGTAGGGGCGAGTCTGCGGAAAAGACGCAAGGAATATGCGCCTGAGACCTTCAAGATCGATGCTGAGGTGTGTGCTTACGCGCAGAGGCGGGTAGAGGGTGTGGCAGGAGCAAAAATTAAACGAAATTTTCCGCCGATGAACCTTGAGAAGTTCGTCATGTCTGCAAAACGACCTATATGAAAATAGTTTAGTATGCCTTATGTAGTGTACCTTCTGCGTCTGCCCCACCCCACAGTCTCAGCGGCACCTCCCTCTCCCTCCCTCTCCCTCCCTCTCCCGCCCTCTCCCTCCCTCTCCCTCCCTCTCTGGTTCTCCCTTCCCGCCTCTCTTTCTCCAAAACAGGTTCGGACGTATGCGATCACATGAAAAATAAAAAAAGAGTAAAAAACAAAAACAAAAAAACCAGGTAGAAACGTACGCGATACTGCGCACCATGATAATAGCCAAGACCAAAAACACTGTCCGCATGATTTCCTTCAAAATGTTCAAACCCAAAGGTTTCCAAAAACGTAACCCCAACCCCACACCCTAAACCCTGAACCCTAAACCCCACACTCAGTCCGCCTGATTTTCTTGTACATGTGGAGACCCGGTTTCGGGGTTAAGGTTTAGAGTTGGGTTGTAGGGTTTAAGGTTTAGGGATTAGGCCCATTAGGGTTTAGGGTTTAAGGTTTAGGTGCATACCATTATTAATATAAATGAATAAGATTGCTTTTTTTTTCAATGGTGTATGTGTGTGTGTGTGTGTGTGTGTGTGTGTGTGTGTGTGTGTGATGTAGGTATGAGCACACGTGGAAGAGGGCCTAGTGTTGTGCTCGCCGCTTTTTTTTTTTAAATTTAGGTAACTCATAGAGATAGTAATATTCTTTTATACATCAAAAACACAGAAAACTCGCTGAGCTGGACGCCAAGGCCCGAATCCCTATCAACTAAACCCTCAACCCTCAACCCTAAACCCTAAACCCTAAAACCTAAACCCTAAACAATGCAACACAGAAAAATCGCTGAGCTGGACGCGAAGACTAAAGAAAGAGGCTGCTCGTCAAAACCTCTCCGTTAGCCAGTTTCTCGGGCAGGTAAACAAAAAAAAAAAGAGGCGGTCCGTCAAAACCTCTCCATTATCCAGTTTCTCGGGCAGGCAAACAAAATATCAAATGAAGTAAATATAAAATAAAGTAAAGTAAAAAACCTCTCCGTTAGCCAGTTTCTCGGGCAGGTAAACAAATATCATTCAACTCAAATATCTCTTCTTCTTCCTCCTCCTCCTCCTCCTCACCTCTTGCGGCGAAATGCACCTCTCCGTTAGCCAGTTTCTCGGGCAGGTAAACAAATATCAAATGGGTTTAGGGTTTAGGGTTTAGGGTTTAGGCCTCCGTTAGCGCGTTTCTCGGGCAGGTAAACAAATATCAAATGAAGTACAGCCGATCGCCGCAGACATGAGACTCCGAATCTCGATTCGGATGCCGAACAACCGGATGCCGAAGTTCGATTCAGTCAACTTATGTACCAGTACTAGTGGTACATAAGTTGTACCACTTATGTACTAGTGGTACAAAGGTTGACTGAATCGAGATTCGGCATCCGGAAATTCGGATGTATGCGGGGATCGGCTGTAAATATAACATAAAGTAAGTAAAAAACTCTCCGTTGGCGAGTTTCTCGGGCAGGTGAATCAAAAGTAAAAACAAATTGTGTATAAAGTCAAGCAAAAAAAAATTGTATATAAAGTTAAGCAAAACAAATCTCCGTTGGCCCGTTCCTCGGGCAGGTGGTAATAGGCGAGGGCTACGTCGGCATTGCCTAAACCCTAAACCCTAAACTAAACCCTAAACCTAAAAGGTGGTAATAGGCGAGGGCTACGTCGGCATTGCGTCAAGCCTAAACTCTAAACTAAACCCTAAACCTAAAAGGTGGTAATGGGCGAGGGCTACGTTTGGCATTGCTTAAACCCTAAACCCCTAAACTCTAAACCCTAAACCCTAAACCCTAAGCCCTAAACCCTAAACCCTGAACCCTAAACCCTAAACTCTAAACCCTAAACCCTAAACCCTAAGCCCTAAACCCTAAACCCTGAACCCTAAACCCTAAACCCTAAACCCTAAACAGGTGGTAAGAGGAGAAGGCTACGCTGGTGTAGCCAAGCGCTTTCTCCCCGGTTACTTAGGTCTGTGTGTGTGTGTGTGTGTGTGTGTGTGTGTGTGTGTGTGTGTAAGAGCCTCGCTTGCATTGCCCTGCGCTTTCTGTAGAGAACACATTCTATAGAGAGCTTGTAGAGAACACATTCTAGAGAGAGCTTGTAGAGAACACATTCTAGAGAGAGCCTGCATTGCCCTGCGCTTGCTTCCCGGTTACATAGGTCGCCTATAATTGTACGTGTGGTGAGGGGGGGGG
>Ga0315899_10005739_pt1 | contig 13386 bp, 3 predicted proteins | sample LakEriMetagenome_2_FD_203518 | JGI IMG/M metagenome (GOLD analysis project Ga0315899, IMG submission 203518) | Freshwater fungal communities from buoy surface, Lake Erie, Ohio, United States - Buoy 4 MA112 | ecosystem: Environmental > Aquatic > Freshwater > Lake | place: USA: Lake Erie, Ohio...
TATTAATACCTTGATTAATTGTAGTAAATCCAGAGATAACTGACTTCGGAGTAAATGCATCTTTACTAACAATTGCTATTATTTCTCCACTAACTATAAAATTTAAAATAGTATGATCAATATTAAAAGTATCAGTTGCTATTTCAATTTTTGGTCCGGATTGTGCGCCTTCACTAAACTGTGGGCCTACTAAAATCCAGCTAGAACCAGACCATAGATATAATTGTTGATTTGCAGTATCGACCCATAGATCGCCAATAACTGCCGTAGTTGGCTGTAGTGTTTTCTTTGTAACATTGCCGGCAGCTACCCAACTAGTGGCGCCACCGCCATCGACAGTACAAATTTTTAGCTGAGGCTGTGGTGGATTATTATCAGAATCTGTATCGTACCATAACTGACCAATTACTGGATTTACAGGTGCTGTAGCACTGGCAAAGTGTTCTAATAAATGTAGGAAATTTTCTGCTAGAACTTTAGAATAACCTGTATAGTTCTTACCTACAAATCCTAAACTTGTTTCGACATTGATTGTTTGATCTTCTACAGTAATACTACCGTAGTTCGGTTTGTCTGTGCGGTCTATTTCATATGACATTATGCTACCTCACTTAAACCAGTTAAACTTTGAATACGCACAGTATAGTCAATTTGAATTAGACGATTTAATGATTTTTGAACTGGGTGAAAAATAACGTGAGTTAACAACCGTCCTGAACCAGTTGGATCATAAGATTTTAATCCTAATTCATCAAATACAAATGTTCCATTTGTATTAGTAGAGTTATCAAATGCATCTTGTACGCCGGGCTCGCCGTAGTCAAGTAAACAAGTAATAAAGACATCAGTATAGTTTGTACCAGTAACATGACGTGTTTCAATTTTATTACGAATTGGATCAATGTTTATGCTTGACTGATCATCAACAACCTTAGAGTAAGTTTCGTTATATAAACTTGCATTAGTTCCTGTTGAATTTGGTGTTAAATATGTAATAATACCAGTAGGATCAATTGTTGTCCCGCCGTTACCAAACGCCATTTGATAGATAAATCCTTGTCCAGCATTTGCAATGCTCTCTGCTAGAGAAATACTCATGTTTTCATAATGAATTGCATTACGCTTATTAATATACACTTCGCCTGTTTCAGGGTTATGTATTTTAATATGTCCTTCGATGTGGATTCCTGTTAAGTCTTTACCTTGCATAGTTGTTCTCTTTTGTGTATTTACCTAATAATATTAAGTACGTAGATTATAATACTACTGCCATTACGATTCCTGCTTCTAAATCATCTTTAGATTCTAAACTTTTTGCAAAAACAGCATTAGCAGAAAAATTAGCCAGTGCAACTTGCGCAAAACCAGGAACATTACTAGTAACTAATAAATCTCCTTTAGCAACTGAACCTACTACTTTTACAGGAACCTTACCTCTAAGAGCCACTGCTTGTCCGGTACTTTCACTATTCATTACATATGCCGGGTTAGTAGAAATAACGCCAGCAACTCTAGTATCTGCAAATTTTTCTGTAATAGTAATTTCATCACTTCCGCCAAATACTACAACAGTACCTGGGTCATATGGCATATCACTAATATATTTTTCTGCTAAGTCAGCATATTGTGCCGACGATGCAATTCCTCTAAATACAGTTGCATATATATCTGCACTACTGTCTCTAACAGGAATAGTATTTGGTATTGCTGCAACTGATGCAGTTCTATTAACCCCAGCAACTCTTAAGCTGTCAGATGTTTCTGCTGTGCCTGCAAGACTATCTCCTTCTTGCAATTCTTGTATATTTGATCCGTTTAATACTAGAGGATATCGGAGTGTCATGTTGTTGTCCTTACGAAATTAAAGTTATGTTAGTTATCACTCCGATCCTCGAAGTGACTGGGAGAAATCCTGTAGCAATATTAATGTTAACTACTGTTCCTTGATTCTGTGTGATTGGCAAAAAATTATAAATTGTAGACCAAACTGGGGGTCTTGATACAGACCCTGTACCAGTCTGTGCAAGAAATTTCTTAACATTGGTTAAGTTTCCAGGTAATAGTACAGTTTGGCTTGAGCTTAATTGGTAGGGGATAGAACCTAAACTTCCTCCAGCTATATTCGAAGTTTCTGCTGAAATAACTCCATCGGTTATCGAGATGCCCGCGCCAATTTTTACGCCACCTAGTACAGTAGAACTAGCTGTTGGCAATGCATAATCTACACTTAAAACACTTGTTTCACTAATATTTAGACCCGAGCCGATTCTAACGCCACCTAATGCTTCTGCTGTAGCTGGTGGTAAAACGTAATCACTGTAATTTCTTACAGACAATACACCAGTATCGCTAATATTTAGACCGCTGCCTACTTTAACTGACCCTATAACAGTAGAAGAAGCTTGTTTTACTATAGCAGTCTTTAAATTAGCCAGAGTAATTTTTTTAGTGATAACTCCATCACTGATAGGAAACACAGCATTTTCTGCAGGCTGTTCAATTTTTGCTAGGTCTGATATTCGTGCCATGTTTAATCAAGCTCCAATGGTTCATTATCGTCTGTTAATAGTGTTACACCTTCGTCAGTTGCTAACACATATTGATATTTATCAACCAAATACTGTGAGAATATTGTCTCAGTATTTTTAATAAAGTTGGCAATATCAGTGTTTGCGTAGGTTAAATCTTCATCATTTCTGTTCCAAATGTGTCCAACTTTTTTAACTACTGTTACTTGTGCTTCTTCGTCTGCGGCAGTAGTTAATGTAACATTATTTGACGAATTATTGATTGTAAATTCAGCAGCTAGTTTTATATCGCCTTCTTTTGTTGTACCAACAGGGCTAAGTTCTGATATTGGTACTGCTGGGCTATATGGGTAACCGTTAGATTCTTTAAACAATGTATAATTGTTTTTCTTTAATCTATATCCGCTAGCAAATACTTCCACAGAATTCTTAACAAGAGTAGTAGTTTCGTTAGCTGTCATTTCTCTACCTTGATATTGATATTCTGTTGTAAATGTGCTCGGTGTAAAGTTTAATGATATTGTTGCATCGACCCCATTACTAATCACAGTATCTGATATAATTCTATCTTTATACGGAATAGTTTCAGATGGTCCAATATCAAGTACAATAGTTCTAACTCTATGTAGTGCTGGTGCACCTGTACCTAATGTTGCTCTACGAAGTTGTCCAAGAACATTACCTACCTTTGTAAAGTATTCAATACGCTCGCCGTTGATTTCAATAATACCGGGCAAGTTTAATGCAGGATTAGGCGGACTTAGATTATTACCGTCAACTAGATAGATATTAAGATCTTTTTGTTGCAAGTCTCTAGCAAGTCTTGTAGATTTAGCTTTTGAAATACGTTTGTAATGTACACGATTTAACATGTCTTTAAACTGCATGTATCCATAACTAGCATTAACAATCCTATCACTAAAACAAATAACGTCTAACATATCAGATGTTAGAAGAGCAGTTTTTAACTTAATAGTTACTAGATCAGAATCTAAATAATAATCAATACTATGTGTTAATAATTGATTGTTTTTAATGATCCAAACATAATCATCAATTGCAACAGTTCTATTCAGTTTAAATCTTTTACCAAGCAAGTTCTCATAACGGTAATAATCGTAAGAACCAGGTACAATTGATCCTGAAAAACTTGTAAACTCCGCAGTTCTTTGAATTTCCTCAACATCATGATTGAAGAATGAAATAACTTCTGTTGAACTTAAAGTCGGAGGAGCTGTAACAAATCTAATAAATCCAGAATCAATCGTATAATCAGCATTGGCAAAAGATGAGACTGTTAATAATGCGCCGTCTTTATATACAGATTTTCTTAAATTTACACTCATAACTGCAATGTCAAAAATGTAATCTGAACCATATGCTAACTCAATACCGTCTACATACACCTTATAGTCTGTAGGTGTTGACACATATGGTCGAGATTTGTAAGTTGTTAGTGCATAATTTAAAACATCATCTGCAAGAGTAAAATACTCTGTTACAGATGGTTGTAAAATTTGTCCGTCTTGAATAACTAATACATTATTAGCAGCTGGTTCTTTTATACCTACAGGATTTGTCAAAGCAAACTCTTTATTAAGTCCGTTGCCAGCAATAGTTTCACTTCTAATAATAGAAGCTGCCTGATTTTGATCACTTGTTATCATATAAGTGATTAAAGATCCTTCAGCTATGCTAGATCCAAATCTAATACCTACCTTTCCTGGAGAGTCGTATGAATCGTTAGTGTTAAACAATTCATATGATACAGCCAATCCATCAACTAGAACCACTGAGCCTAATCCTTGTAGTTGCCAGGCGGCTGCTGTTATATACTCTGATGTTGTGCCGTCAGCTACAAAATAATTAGTATCCATTAGATTATCAGCAGCTACACCAAACGATATTATGCTAACAATCTTCATACTAGCAGGTATTACTGTTAAAGTAATTGTTTGAGCTTGCCAGTTTACTGTGTAATCAATACCTTGTTTTAATATAACATTATCAATCTTAACAAATATCGATGCAAAGTTATTTAAAATTTGTCCAATAGTGAATTCATTAGTAACGCCGTTACCGTATTGATTCTTAAAGTAAATTTTTGCAGAACCAGATGTAGGTAACTGATAAACTTTAATTGCCACTGCGTCTGTAATGTATCCTGGAACAATTTCTTCAGGAGCAGCACTTGTCATTGGAGTTACAAAGCCGTCACCGTCTAATATAATGTCATCAGGAGAAATACCTGTTGCGCTTGAATAAGCAAGGTCACCACCACTTAACTGCGTATCATATTCGCCAGGTTGAGGAGCAAAACTTCCATCGCTTGTGCTCTTACGGAAAATAATTTTATCTCCGTTATTAATAGTTAAGTTTAAGCTAGGCAAATTAACTATAGAAGTTGTGCCGTTTCCAACAATAGTATCCATAACTACGTTTGGTTTGTTAGCCATAGGATATGATACAAAATCTGGGTCGTCAATTCTTATAAACGGATCATATGAATAACCAACAACAGCGCCGCCAGTACCTAGTACTGCAATAGCATCTAATGTGATTGAGAATCTGTTGTCAGCAATTACTTGACGAATTCTGTATGTTCCAGTGTAGTTACCAGTTGTTACTCCTGTAATTCTAACAAACATGTTGTCGGTTAAGTTATGAGGTGTAGCTGTAGTAATCCACACAGATGTAGTATCTAACGGAGATACTATTACAGAACTTATATTAACTGATACAAGCGGATTGTATCTAGAAATATAAACGTTAATTTTTTCTCCGTTTGACGGAGTATACGGTAATTTGAAGGACTGATACTGAGGTGTAGCTGTTCCAGTACCGCCTAGATTCTTAACTACTAACACTTGTGTGCCAACAGTATAAGTTACATTGGTTGTACCTGCAACGGCATTCCAGTCAGTTGTACCAAGTGATACAATAGTATAATATCTGCCTTCAAAGAAGTTTCCAGCTTTTACAACAGTTGTACTTACAACAACAATATAGTCGTCAAGTGCCGAATCAAACCCGTCCCACGAATCAGTGAACCAAGGCAAACTATCCCAGCCTCCGCTAATGTTAAATCCTAATCCAGTAACATTTACGCCACCGTAATCAATTCCGGTCATTAGCTGTGCTAAATCTTTACCATACATTCCGCTTTCTGGACTGTAGTAGAAATTAATTCTGTCAGCAGCTGACAAGTGAACTACGTTTTTCTTATAAGTTATCTCAACTACTGCACCAACTTCAGGCGCACTAGTTAATGTTAACAATCCAGAGTAGCTAGTGTACCCTCTTGCTGTTGACGTTTTAGTTGATAGTGCATAGTCGTCTCTTAACAAGTCAATGCCGTTTACTCTAACATAACAATCTTTGTCAATTTTAATTTCAGGACTAAACTTTAACGGCCACTGCAATCTTGATCCAGTGCCTGTAAATGATTCAGTTTCTGTAATTTCAGATATAAAGTAAGTTTTAGTAATTCTATCAAACTTAATGCTAATCTTATTGGCCCTTACAACTTCACTTTCAATTATTACCGATGCTCTAGCTGCTGTTCCACCGACTGCTAATCCGCCTTCAATTGTTATTGTCGGTGCTTTTAAATAACCAGTACCATTTGATACTAGTTGTATTCTATTAACTTTGCCATTGGCAATATATGCGTTAGCAGTTGCACCTTGTCCGAATCCGCCTTCAATTTTAACAACAGGATTTTCAATGTACCCGGCGCCGCCGTCAACAAGTTCAATACTTTTAACAGTAAAGCCAACATGATCGTACCAATGTTTCCAGGGATATGTAAGAAGCTCAGGTGATTCTGATTCAATTTCTCCTAAACTATTAATTTTAACATCAATAGGTGTAACTTTAAATCTAAGATCAATTGTAGGTAATAAATCAAAATCTGTTACTGAAGTTTGAGAATTATCTAATCCAGTATAAGAACTGACATATTCTCTAACTTGTGTTCTGTATGGTTTAACTTCTTTAATGTAATCTTCAAAGTTTTCTAAATTATCACTATTATAATTTACTTTTTGTTTTAAGCTACCAACATTATGAGTAGCTTTTACAAAACTAGTTTTGAACGCCCAGTCAATAAATGTTTGTTCGTGTAGTGCATATCTTACAGATGCAAAGAATAGTTTTAAATAATCTACTCTTAATTCGTCAACAAGAATTTTGTCTCGTAGTGTATAGATAATTATTTTTAATTCAGCTTCTGCTAGATTGTCATAAATTTCAGAATCAAATAGCGCACTATCAAAACCAATAGATCCGTAGTTGTATAAAATATCTGAGAATTGTATTGTTCCGTTATTTCTTCCTATAACTTTATAGTTCTGTGTATAATCAATAGTAACCAGAGTGTTATATTTTTCTAACAATAACCATCCACCAGTACCGATGTTATTAACTTTTACAATGCTGTTAACTGATACATCAAGTGTGGCAAGCTCATATGTGTTTTCAACAACGTAATCAATTTTAGTAAACTGATTGTATCCGGTTGCATACCAATCAATGTATTTCCAATATCTAGTAACATCATAAGACTGTCCTTTAGAACGATCCCATTTTAATGTATTAGCATTCCAGGTATGTGTACTCCACTTATTAAAAGTATTTGAGTCACTAATAACTAGAACAGTGAACGGTCTTACAATTAATCGTGTTTCTAAAATACCTTCTAGATATCCTTCTCCAGAATTTACTACTTCCACACTAGCAACTTGTCCGTTGGCATTTATTTGTGTGCGCAGAATGGCGTTACGTCCTTGAGTATTAGTCTCAATAGATACATAAGGTGCGTTAACATAACCACGGCCAGCCTTAATTATATCGGCGCCGACAATTCTACCATTTTCAATGATAGGTATTAATTGAGCCTGTTCTAATGTAGCTACTCCGACAAATCTTAATTCGGCATCGGTATCAATAGTAATGTCCCATGTACCAGAAGATGCGGTTGGTAAAGCATCAAATTGTTCAAGGTCTGATAAATCATAATCATCAGCAAGCAATTTAGTAGACAGTACAGAATTAACACGCTCTATATATTGTTTCAATGCTTCAACACGATTAACAAACATGCTTTGTCTTGGTCTAAATCCTACACCGTATCGTTGTTTGAAAGGTAGTTTAATGTCAGGCACAACACGATCATTATCGTCTTTTCCAATTAAACTGTGTATCCATTTCTTTTCAATTTCTAAAGGTAATACAGTATTAGGATGCTCACTTACAATTTTCCATTGATTGTGTGCATTTGTAGTAGTATAATTCATATCTACAGTCCAATATTGAACTGTAAGATTAAAGTTAGTACCGTCTATTAAGTTAGCTGCATTAACAAGGCTAAAAGAATTAGATCCAGTTAACGCCAAGCAGGTGTATCCTTCAGATATAGGATCTGAAATAAGTCTCGAAATGTTATGTGCAGAAAGAGAACGTCCTATAATGTCAGGAGCAACTGTAGGGTTCTTAACCCAGTAATAGTAAGTCTTTTGGAATGATTGCGATATCGAATCGTACTTTTTCTTAACGCTGTATGCAGAGTTTCCGTATCGACTTTTACCAGTAATGTTTAATGAGTCGCCCTTATCAGTGCCCGATAATGCATCCCACTCAGAAGGCTTGTATTTTGTCTCTATCCATTCATAGATATCAATGCTAGCAGTTTCATAAAGTTTATTCCATGTACTTGATCTATAAACAATATTACCGCACTGGTTATCAATAAACTTAGCTCTAGTTAAATCCCACCACAACATTCCTACTTGCGATTTAGTCCAGTTCATACCATCATCATAATTTAATAATGAATTATTAGGAACAGTTCTATCAGTATCAAAGCTGTATGTTGCAGGGTCAAAGTAAGTTTTGTAACTTAATTCTTGATCAGCCGGGCCTGGAATTTTGCCTTGTATTGGATCAACAACATCAATGTAAGATGTTAATTGATTGTTAGTTCTATCATAGATAAAAGATTTTTTAATCTTATATGCATTAGGGCGTAGAGTTTCTTGATATAAGACTTGCCAAGATGTTTTTCCAACAGCTCTAGAATATGCATAGATCTTTCCATCTCTTGAGTAATTAACAGATTCGTTAGGAGCACCAACAAGAATTATGTTATTAGCTAAAGCAATTGAATGTCCGTAATCATCTTGCGAACTGTTATTCAAGCTAGTAACTAAACTTTCTCCATATACATATTTTGTATTATAGCAATCGTAAATATCCACTCGGCCAGCATCAACTTGTGTATTTGAAATTCTAGTTGAATTGTTATCAAATGTTGTAGAGAAACCAGTTAACGGCGACAACGGATCGTTAATGTATCTAGTTCCATACGTTGCCAATGCGCCGTCGAGTAAATCAGAGTATACATCTAATGTTGCTGTATATTCAACATCACCATTGGCGGAAAAAATCGCCAACGTATTATTTGCGCAAACTACACTTACACCAAAATGTTCATTTAGTTCTTTTTCATTACTGAATATTACTTGTAATAACTCATAATTAGTAGAATTAAGAACTAAAACTTTTCCAGAGTTAGCAGTTAATGTATTAGAAAACGGTGCGCTAGCTATTATCTTTGAGCCGTCTGGAGTTACTGCTAGCGATTCTCCAAATCTATCTCCGCTTACAATGGATGCATCCGTATTATCAAATACTGTAGAAGTATTAATAGTTGCATCTAAGCTGTATGCAGTGCCGTTTATTTTGTAAATGTAAACCGCACCAGAATTGGTACTTGTGGCCGGTGCAGATACTGCTAACAAGGCGCCACTACTAGACATGCTAATAGAATAACCAAACTCATTACCACTACCTACAGATAACGATGTCCCAAATGATGCCCATCCAGATTCATTATTAGTTGTAATATTTGTAATATTGTTAGAGGTAATTGTTACTGTATTTTTATAAGTATATACCTTGTTGGCTGCAGAAACTGCCATATAATATACAGTTGTAGTTCCAGTAATAGCTGATGTACTCACATCAGTTACTGTATTTCCAATAACAACTTTACTTCCAAATCTTTCATTTGCTTGAGGCGATTGGCTTGTAATGATGCTATCTAGAGAATAAGTGTTATTACCAGTTCTGTTATATATTCCAACATATCCCTGGGCAGTTAATCCGCTGCCGTCAACATCAGATGCACCGGCTGCTGAAATTGCAATCCATGTACCATCTGGAGAAAATGCAATGTTATTTCCAAATTCCAATCCAACGCTATCTGAACGAGTAATATCAGGTAGTATCTGTGCATTAGGAATCCAAGTAGTAGATGACGGATCCTTTGTATATGTATAAACAATATCGTCAGCTACTGTAATTGCTGCAAACTGTCCGTTTGGTGACAGCGCGACGTGCTGACCAAAATGTGAATTAATACTAGAGTTAAAATTATTAAATGTATTTGATTTAAAAACTTTATTGTTTTTATAAACAGTAAATAGCCCTTGACCGTTATCGTCTACCCAAACTTGCTCTCCATCTTTTAATGTAGTAGGCATTGTTGCATTAATATCGTCAATACTATTTGATCTTACTGATACAAAATTGTAAGTTAACACTTGCGACAAGTATTCAAAAGGACTAACCCAACCTACTATGGTTGTATTAATTTTGATTAATCTATCTGAAACTTCTGTAATTTCATAAAAGCCGTTAATGAACGATGCGTTTTCAATCCCAATAACATTGCCAGCTTGTAATAAAGGTATTCTGTCACATTCAATTGTTAAAACGTTAGCTAAGTATGTTACGTTAACTATTTTAAAATTGTTACTAGTAAATCTGTAAATGTCCCAATTCCATACTACCGTAGTTCCGTTAATGTCCACTGGCTTATTTTCAAATGCACACCAAACATAATCACCTTCTGTAAAAGTTGATATGTCTGTCCCGACAACATCAGTTAACGTATCAACATTTAATTTAACATCTTCGTATCTAACATATCCCGGTGTTCGTAAATATGGTGCAGTACCAACCATAGGCCAAGGATTATTATTGTAACCTACAGGTTTAATATATACATCAGATGGTACTTGTCTATACACAAAATCTACTACAGAAGAATCAATCGCTGATGTTAACTCAAACGGTTGTGGATTTAATTTAAATTTACTTTCATCAAGTTTAAATTCTATTTCATCAAATATTGCAGTCGATCCGTAGTTGCCTACACGGATTGCCCATTCTTCATTGAATGTTAGACTTTCTTGATTATCTGCACTCAGTACATCAAACAATTTACTAAAGACATTTTGTGTGCCTTTTTCAATAATCATTCCTTGATAAAATTTATATTGGCTTACATCATCTTGAATAATATTTTCAAGGTATTGACGCTTTTGATATCCAATTAAATGCTGAGCCATTTTTTGCTGACCGGTATCAAAGTTATCGCTGTCAAGACTATAGAAGTCAGTAAACTGCATAGTCTTATATTCCCAGTTAGGCAATAATTGAGCTTCTGGTTTTTCCTCTAGTCTAATCCAATTAATACTTTCAAAATTTTCAGTTCCTACTAAAAATACACTAGCAGAATAATAAAATTCTTTGTATTTGACAATGTCACCTAAATTATAATCTGTCCAAGGTTCCCAATCTTGTAATCTGGCTTGGTCGTAGATAAATCCAGGAATGTTATATCCTCCAGTCCAGTTAGTAGAAATATATCCTAATACTTTAATGCGCTCTTGCCTGTATCCAGGTTCTAAGTCATATATTATATCATTGAACAGTGTACTGTTATCTAATAGAACTACATGTTCTTTCTGTACAAGATAGAGAGATGCACCATAAATTCCATAGTTAGTATTAGATGGTGTTAATACAAATTTTCCACCTTCTCTAAAAGTGTTAGTAAAATCAGAATCTAATTTTTGACCATCTACTCTAAATATTTTATATTCAAAGAATTTGTCTTTAATATCATTAACTACTGCATCTGTTGTGTTTAACACTAAACTATTTGCAGCAGGACTTAATGAAATGACTGCACCCACTGACCAGTTTTGTGTTGTCCAGAATAAAAATTCTTTAATTGCACTTTCCCAGTTGTTGATGTTTCTTAGATTATCATTGTATTCATCAAATACAAATCCTTGTTTTTCTAAATAAACACCGTAACCTTGTATAAAATCAACAATACTTTGTATTGTTGTAAATTTTGTACCGTAACCAATGTTTAATTCAGTTCCAGTATCCCATGCACGTCTTAATTCTGCGTCTCGTCCGCCTGTTATTGGCAATTCTGCAATTCGAGTAAAATTAGAAGTATTGAAGGTATCTTCACTTGTATGAGAAACTTTAACTCTATAATATAATCCAGATGATCTAACTATCTTCCCAACAACATAATACTTGTTAGATTCCCATACAGAATAACTTTCAGACATTCCACCAACATTAATTGTTTTGCCAGGTAATGTATAAGGATAGTATGTAAAGTAAGGTTGATCAATATTATATCCTCTCACTTCATATCCATCAGGATATTTGGTAATTGCTATTCCACTGTAGACAATTTTCTTAATAGGAGATGAAACGTTTGAAACAATTTGATAATTTTCTTCAGGTACAAATACACCACCTGAGCTTGCAATACTCTTACTATCTAATAACAATTTAAATTTAGGTTTCGATGTAAATCCACCTAGTTTAGAGCCTATATTGTTTGTTAATAGAGACAAGTTACTTGCATATTCTGTTACTAATAAAGTAGTGTCGCTAGAAATATAATCAATTATATAATTGATTAATCCAGAAGTAATTGTTCTAGTTGAGCTTAGAGCAGTTGATGGTAGTTTGATATCGGCTAGTCGAATTCTTAAACCAGTATCGGCATACACTAATTGATTATTAAGATTTCGAACAATCCTACTACGATCTAAACAAGTAGCTAAAACATGATTAGGTTTTAATAAAAGAGCAGTCTGTATTAAAGCAAACGCATAATACGAACTTCTACGCCATGCAGATTCAACTGGGCCCACATCGCCAAAAGTATAAAATCCTTCAGCAGTTGGATTAATATAACCTTCAACATGACTTGCATCATAAGGTGCAACTAGTTCACCGCTTTCATTAACAGGGTATCCTGATGCTAAAATTGATTTAGCAAATCGAGGTAATGTTCTAATAGGGAAGCCGGGCTCTCTAATAATACCGTTTTTAATATCATCCCATAAAATAAAGTTGTCTTTTGTATACGGCACTGGTCCGTATACTGAAGTCCACCAACTAGGTTGAATGCTAAATCCTAAACATTCCCAAGGATGTGTGTGAGGGCGATCTGTATCTAATGTCCAGCGATATATGCCTCTCCAAAAAGCAGGAGTTGATCTACTGTCTGGAAAAGAATTATTTCTATAATTCCACGTAAATGGATTTAATCTATCCCATAATGTATTATCTTGTTTTGTATAATCTTGACTAATGTTAGTAGTCCAGTCAAAGAAATATTGACTTAATACTAGATCAAATTCTTCTTTTGAATAATCTGTTTCTCTACTATATCCTGGAATGAACTCATAGATATCAAATATACTAGCGTCATACTTAATTTTAATATTATTAAAAATTCGTTTTTCTAATTCTAAAATTAATTCATCACGATAATCGTTGTATGCAACTGTTATACTGCCATCATGCCCTTGGATGACTTGAGTAGGTTCAAGATATGAGTTGTCAACATAGATGCTAGGCTCAAACGCAGGATATAAACCTAACTTTGTAGGTGTTGCTGGACAGAATGAACCGTCAGTTGTTTCAAACTCAAATGCTTCAATTATATCACCTTCAGCAAGTGTTGATTTAA
>Ga0315899_10005744_pt1 | contig 13382 bp, 11 predicted proteins | sample LakEriMetagenome_2_FD_203518 | JGI IMG/M metagenome (GOLD analysis project Ga0315899, IMG submission 203518) | Freshwater fungal communities from buoy surface, Lake Erie, Ohio, United States - Buoy 4 MA112 | ecosystem: Environmental > Aquatic > Freshwater > Lake | place: USA: Lake Erie, Ohio...
GGATCCGGGCTGATCGGAGGTCGCCTGTAACAGCTTGCGGCACCGTTTGGGTCAGGGGCTTGGCTTCTGAATGGATCGGGTCGTGACTAGCGCATGGATTGCCAATGACTCCATCCATCCAACCATCCGCACAGGCCGCGTGCCGTTGCAGACGGCTACAGACGACTGCCGTTCTGTGGTCCAAGCCAATGCTGCATTGGCCAGGGCCGCGTGATGTCGACGGGGTTCCACAGCTGCTGTGCCTGCCGAGCTTGGTGGCATTGCCCTCGACTGCGGACCTCTTGCGCCCATGGGTATCCATGCATCGACAGGCATCGACGTGGGGGCCTGCCTCCGCCTTTGCCGGGCCAGGGAGGCATCCGGGGAGAGCAGCGAGCCTGCTTCTGTCACGAGCGACTGCTCCATTGAGGGTCTGTGATCGGGCTGTGAGCCCATCTCCTTATGGCATGGCTGAGGCGGGTGCAACGTGTTTCCGGGACTGTTCCCAGACAATCGCCGCAAGGCCCAACCCTCCCTCATCAGCCGGCGGCCTCGGAGGTCTGCCGCCGTTGATCACCCCGCTGCTGCCGCAGCCGCTCCACAGCGGCAGATTTCAACATGGCCTGCCGCTCGATCAGGCGGATCCGCCAAAGCTCGTCATTCATAGCCCTGCAGCTGGGCGATCTGCGTCGGATCCTCCGAGGCTGCCAGTGCCGCAAACGCCTGCCGGCAGGCTGCAACTCGGCCTGAAAGGGCTGGCGGGAGGTTTCTTCGCCCGGATCACCGCCCCACTTGCGCTGGTAGGCCTCGCCGCTGTTCGCCAGGGCGGGGATGTCCATTCAACTGGGAGTGGCACTGGGTGGCGGCCGGGGCGGCAGAACAGAGGAAGCCAGCCGTCGCCGCCAACACCGACAACCGCTGAACCAGCTCAACGCTTCGGGGCTGGAACGGTTTCCAAGCTGGCCCCTGGCAGTATGGTTTTCAGAACTGACATGGCCTTCGGAGGGCTTGGGGAAAGCAGCCAGCGATCAACCCTTGAATATGCTCACCTCGGAAGAGAGGGTGGGGACGCCGATGGCGATCGGGCCGGCCATGGCGGCGCCAGGGCAAGGGGAGGTTCATTCAACCGAGGAGGGGCATTGGATGGGGGCGTTGTTGGCCTGATCGCTCTGTTTTCCTCCTATGACCACCTCTCCCTCCCCCACCGCCAGCTCCCTCTCCAGCAGAAATGGGGCGTCTGGCTCATCGCTCTCTCCCTTCCGCTCGTTTTTGCGGATGCTCAATTGGCAGCGCGATCCTGTTGTCGAGATGCAGATCGAGCTCTCAAAGCAGAGAATGAAACAGCTCGAGAGCGAAATCGAGCAGCTGAAGAGAGACAACGCGTTGCTCGACTGGATGCACTCCGAAATCGACTTGATCGAGGCCGACTTACCTTCCAGCTCGATCCCTCCGCCAACAACCGCCGTAAACTCCAACGACTGCTGAGCCTGCTCAATAGCCCTGAGCTGGCTGAGCTTTACCGCATTTGAGGTCATGCCATGGCTTCCAGCAGCTGGCGCAGGCCTTGGCGCCAGGGAGACCGAGGGCCCGACGGCTGCCGGAGCAAACCAGCAGGGAGTAGCTAATACAGTTGCTGGATAGCCCAGCGATGACCAAGCTCCCTGCAGATGAGTCGAACGAATTGAGCAGAACGTTTCGGCCTACGTCCCTGCTGATCTGTCGGGTTGTGAGGCTACAGGCCCTTCCCGTGAGATGGTGCTGATCGAGATCCGTGACGCCATTGCTTTCATCTGGAAGGGCTTGCGGCTGACGACCTCCCCAGCTGGTGCAACTCCAGGCCATCGCCAGCTCAGGATCGTTCAGCCCGATCGACTACGAGAAGCAATACATCACAGGCCGTACACTCACTACGGCTAGGCCCTGATCACAGTCCACAAAATCTGGGCAACCCCACACCCACCTCAATGTCGCATTGGTTTTCGCCATTTCCCCTGCCGGAGATAGTGGTGGTCCAACTCGTGCATGCTGGCCTGGAGCCTGTGACCGAGCTGCCGGTGGAGCAGGAAGAGCCTGTGCTCCTCCTTTACAACACCCCAGATCGGCTCCTCGCCACAACTGATCTGGAAGGCTCTGCTCTGCTGGATGGTTTCAGGACTCTGCTTGCGGCACCTGCCACCTCACCCCGCCTAACGCTATGGCGCCTTGCCGCCCTGGATGCCGGGCAGCTGGGCAAGCTCCTTTCGGGAGATCCCCCACCGGAATTTTCCGCGGACCTTCCTCCGCCGGAGCCGGAGCCTCTCGCCGCCTTGGTCACCGCAGCCGTTTGCCGGTCAGTGCCTGGCCTGCTCGATGCTTACCTCGACCTAGAACTTCAGGCTCTGCTGGGCGGCGGGGAGCCCGATTCCGCCTATTTACGTCGTCTGCAGAGCAGAATTTCATCGGAAGGGCTGCTCCGGGCATGGCGCTCTCCCGGGGCTCTGGCTCATCAGGTAGCGCATCTCCGGAAGCAGCTGGTCCAATCGAACGGGCTGTTGGAGGACAACCAGAAAGCTTTGGCCGAAGCCAACCAGAAGCTTGAGCAACAGGACACCTCCCTTAAGCAGGCATGGGAGGAGGCGGAACTAACCCTGCTCCATCTCCACCAGGTCCAGGAGGAGCTGGAGAGTTACTTCTTACGCTTTAGCACCAACGAGCAGTTGGCGGCGTCCCAGGCCGAAGCCCTCCAGCAGGCTGAGGCCACCGGCCAGGAGCAGGCCGCGAGGCTTGAGGCCCTTAAGGCAGAGGTGTTGCAGATCAGCAGAGAGCGTGATGAGGCGGTCCATGGCCGCAACCAGCTCATCGAAGCCCGAGAAAATCAGCTCAGCGAGGCCCGCGAAGAAGCGGAGCTCACCTTGTTGCAGCTGCATCAGGTGCAGGAGGAGCTGGAGAGTTATTTCTTACGCCTTAGCACCAACGAGCAGTTGGCGGCGTCCCAGGCCGAAGCCCTCCAGCAGGCTGAAGCCACCGGCCGGGAGCAGGCCGCGAGGCTTGAGGCCCTTGAGGCAGAGGTGTTGCAGATCAGCAGAGAGCGTGATGAGGCGGTCCATGGCCGCAACCAGCTCATCGAAGCCCGAGAAAATCAGCTCAGCGAGGCCCGCGAAGAAGCGGAGCTAACCTTGTTGCAGCTGCATCAGGTGCAGGAGGAGCTGGAGCACTTCTTCATGCGCTCCCTCGCCAGTGATCAACTCGTCCAGACTCAGTTCGAGCAGCTGCAACGGGCCCAACGTCTCATGCTTCGACTTCACCCGGCAGTCGTCCCCACCGCTCCCTTCCCCCCGGCGCTCGCCGTGCAGGTGTTGCCAGAGGTGGCTGCCGCAGTGCCAAATCAGACCTTGCAAACTGAGGCCTTGCTCAACGCCTATGCAGCCAGCTTGCAGAGGGCCAGCGCCCTTCTGGAGTGGGCCAAGCGCTCCTAGCGGCCACCATTTAGTAGGCGTGGCCACCACTTGGGCAAGTTGAATAATTTTTTCACCGGCGCCGGGGCCGGTTCCAATTTTTGGCTGTTGTCACGCGCTTCGAGCTCCTGCTCAATCATGTCGAGGTAGAGCCGGAACTGTTCTAGTGCTTGCCAATGGTGTCCCAGATCCTCCGGCACTCGTGTCAGCCACTCCTGCGTGGGTGGTGGGTTGTTCCCCATCGTGAGCGAGGCATTGGCCTGGACCGCGTGCACCACTCCGCTCCCCACGGCCCGCCTAGCTGGCAACACCACTCGCTCCTGCTGTGGCAAGCGGAATTGCCCAGCTTGATCAAAACTGCACCACACTTCAAGCCCGCCCCAGCCTGGCGGCAGGGCTATCGGATCGAGATGGAAGCCGCTTCGTTCCGGCAGGCCCATCGCTTGCAGGCCATCCCTCCATTGGTCACAGATCAGGCCCCAGGGCTCCTGTCCGTCAGCCTGAAGCCAGATCTGGGCAGGCCGCTGCTGCCCACGGCGGCAGGCCCAACCTCGGATCGCCCCCATCACCAGGCCATCGCAGTGGCCCACCAGCCCCAGCAGATCGCTCTGCAGCAGGGCTTTGAGCCTTTCGGCGGTCTGCTGGGGTCGGCCCAGCAGACCCAGCTCCACCTGCTGGCTCCCGTCGGCGCTGAGGGCCAGCAGGCGCGGGGTCGGTTGCCAGTCAATTGGCGGCAGCTCCGCGGGCAGCACAAGCGAAAATCCTGGTGTGCCCTGCCAGCCGAGCTTCTCGCAAACATCGGGGCGCGCCTGGTTGATCTCCGCTCGGGCAATTAGGTGGGGGCCCACGAGCAGGCGCACCTCCTGGAGGGCCACGCCTTTCGCCACCACCCAGCCGGAAATCTGGCCGGGCAGAAGATGTTCAATCCCGCCGCTCCAGGCGATGCCGGCTTCTCGCTGCAGGCCCAAAAAACGCTTGAGACGGCGACCCTTCTTTTTCATGCCACCTTTCGCTGCATCTGTCTAAGTCTCCACGATTGCCCATGTTTCTGTCAATTAGGCTCTGCTTCGCATCAGGTTCACATCTCTCCAATCCGCCTCGCTGTAGCGCGCTGCGCCCTTGGCCAGATCGAAGGGATTACGCAGGCAAGTACCACCCTCATCTGCGCCAAAATTGCGCATCGGTGTGGTGTAGAGACAGTCGGCGAAAAAATAATGATTCACCTGGCTCCAGCGTCTGCTGGTTTTCTCTTGCACGGGCTCACCCCCATGCAGCAGATTGGCATGCCAGATCAACAGCTCCCCCCGCTTCGGCAGAAACTGCTGCTTCTCAAAGCCATGCTCGCTCACGGCCTGTTGCCAGGAGGGTTCAAACAACCGCTGCGGGTGCGCTTCACCCATCACCGCCTCGCGATCCAGTCCTAGTGATCGTGCACTGAGATAGGGCAAACGATGGCTGCCCGGAAAATAGATCAGCGGGCCGCTCTCCGGTTGCACGTCCTGGAGCGCGATCCAAACGCCGCACATGAAGCCATGGGGGTAGCTGTGGAAATGAACGGCATCACTATGAAAATGCTGCTCGCTGCCCACGGCAAAGTTGAGGGTTTGAAAGGCGAAGGGTTCTCGGCCATAGAGGTGGCGCAACAGATCCAACACCACCGGTTCCAAAGCGAGAGCCCGAATCGAGCCATGGTCGATCCAGCCATCCTGCAAGCGAGGCGGGCCGCTTTCGCCGCTTTCCCACAGCTTGAGCTCAGCTTCCAGACGCGGCTGTAGAGCGTTCACAACGCCATCGATTTTTTCCAGCCAGTCGCTGCTGCCCAGATCCACAAGGCAGTATCCCTTGGCGTGTAGGGAGATCGCTTGCTCAACCCATCGGCCAAAGAAGCCTGCCTCAAGCAGCTGCTGAAAATCGCTGCGGTCGGTCAGCGGTTGGCTGGTGAGATCGAGGGGCATGGATTAGCCAGGGGGGAGGGCCGAGGTTCGCGCTGTTGGGGTGGAGGCTTTCAGCGTGAGCGATAGATTTTCCTCCAGCAGACTGAGATGGGGGCTGTAATGGGGATCCGCTTCCAAGGCAGCTCCCCAGCGATCGACCATGGCCTGCCGTTCTCGTTGCCATTGGGCATGGGTGTCCGCTTCAGTCGGCGCACCTCGGCTTTTGGATTCATGGTGGATGAGCACCGCATCCGGACAAAACAAATTGCGATAGCCCGCCTTGATCAGGCGCAAGCAAAAATCAACATCATTATAGTTAACTGCGAAGTTGATCGCATCAAAGCCGCCAACCGCTTCGAACAGGGTCTTGCGCACCACCAGCGTTGCCGCGGTCACGGCACTCAGATTATGGGCCAAATGCAGCCTCAATTGATAGCCTTCTTCTTCGGCGGCCAGATATTTGTGGGCGTGGCCGGCAATGCCGCCAATGCCCAGCAACACGCCGGCATGTTGGATCGTGCCATCGGGGAACAACAGCTTCGCTCCCACCGCCCCAATCTCCGGCCGCAGAGCCTGCCCTGCCATGGCGGCCAGCCAGCCGGGGTGGGTGGCTTCCACATCGTTGTTCAGTAGCGCAACCAGCTCACCTCGGGCAAGCGCCACGGCCTCATTGTTGAGGGTGGCATAGTTGAACTTCCCCGGTCGCCGCAGAACACGCACATTCTCCTGTTTCTCAAGATGGGCGAGATAGCGCAGTGTTTCAGGTTCGCTACTGTCGTTATCGATCACAATCAGCTCCGTCGGTGGATTGCCCTGGGCATGTTCCGCTAACGACGTCAGACAGCAGCGCAGTAGATCACCGCGGTCCCGCGTGGCAATGATCACACTCACCAGGGGCGGCGGATCCGGCAGGGGCCAATGAATCAGATGCCCGCCCGTCCGATGGTGGGAAACGTGCGCGTTATATCCGTGACGGGCAAGAAACCGTTGCAGGCTGTGGGCCGTCTGGCTCGATGATCGAGGCTCTCCAGGTTGATCGAGGCGGTGATAGAGAACTTCGGGCAGGTGGAAGATTTGATCATCTTCGCAAAGGGCCGTTGCTTCTAGCGCGATGCCATACAGCTCAGGCGATTCTCCATCGGCATTCATTGCCTCACAGGCCTTGATACAGAGATCGGCGCGGATCAGCCAACAGTGCGAATAGTGTGGGTCGCTATAGAGAAGATCAGGATTCCATGCCGGTTTGAACTGGGGCGAATGCCGGCGTCCCGTCGGGCTGATTTTATCCTCATCCGCATACAGGATGCCAGCATCGCCTTGGGCTTGAATCTCTTCGCTGCAGCGAGCCAGTGCTTGGGGAGCCAGTTGATCGCCAGCTTGCAGGAAAACAATCCAGGTGTGTTGATCTGCTGCCAGCAGTTGTTGCTCTTGCGGCAGGATCTGAAACGGTCCTGGAGTTTGGTTGCTGACACTATCGATCGAACGTTGACACTGTTGCTCGTTATTCCGTTGCCCCCAGAGCCAGATCGCAAAGTTCACCGATGCCGGATTGGTCGCAGCATCTGTTGGTGTGAATTGGTTCCGTAGAGCCTGTTCTTCCAGTGCTGGTACTTCAACCCGTTCTATCCATTCGTCATATCCCACCAGCGCAAAGTTCTGGCGCGATAGGAGCCGGTTGTAATCCCGCCATTGCTGTGAAAATGAGCGCTGCTTCAGGGATTCTTTCCGGTATGCGGGGTGAAGTCTCAGCAACTTGGCCGCCATCAACCTTCGCACCCGCCACCAGGGCTGGGGCACCAGTCTTAACTCCGCAATCTGCGGATCATCATTGAGCCCCAGGATTTCAATGCGTGTCGCCTGCGATCGTCGGCTGATGTGCACCAGGCGGCGGCGGCGTTTGCCGCTCACAAGGATCCTGCCCTGATGGCGATTGATCAGGCCGTAACTGCGCAACGTTTCGCTCTGGAGGCGCATCGTCAACAGATACCAGCCGGGCCGAGCTGGATCGCGAAGCGTCAGGGTTGGCCGTTGGCAACCCACGCCCCAGTCCCAGTCTTCCCGAAACCGCAAGCCAGTCCAGCGTTTGAGCAGATTCACTGGCGATGACTGGCCTGCATGCCGAAGATGAATTTGGTCAAACTAAAGCCAACGGCGCAGCTTGCCAACACGGTGAAAAACCCCTTACTTCTCCAGTCATTTTGTGGGTCTTCTGGGAGTTGCGGTGCTGAAAGCAGGGCCATGAACTTCTGTTGACGTTTGCTCTCAATGCGAGCCTTCTCAACGGAGGTCAAGGCAAGTTTATAGGAATCGGTGGCAAAGTTCACATCCGATTCTAATTTGAGCACATCTGCAGCTTTGCGGTTGAGATTGCGGCCCTTGCTGGACACCAAGGAGCGCCGTTCCTTTTGAATCTGCTGTTCCAGCTCCCGCACTTGGTCGGCAACGACCGCCACTTCCGGCTCGGCAGGATCCTTGAATTGTCGCTTCAAGGTGGCTAATTCCACCCGCAACTCCACCAGCTTTTCCTGGAGCTTGCTGATTGTTTGGCCGGCGAGTTCGGCTTCGCCCTTGGGGTCGATTACCGTGTTGGAATCTTGATAGATAAGCAACCGATTCTTGGCTTGATTGAGATTGCCACGTGCCCGGCTTAGCTCTGATTCGGCAAAGCTTAATTGTTTTTGGCTGATGTCTTGATTGAGGCGATTCACAAATTGTTCGCTCTTGGCCAGCATGAAGCGATTCAAATTGAGTGAGGCTTTCGGATCAAGGCCAATCGTGCGCAGCACAATCGCACCCGAAATCTCATCAAGGTTCACCGAAACCTGCTTTTTGAAAAAGTTCAGTCTCTTCTCCTTTGATAATCCTGGCTTCATGCCGGCAAAGCGATCCAGTCCTTTTTGGGCGTAGGCTTCATCGAGATCGTAGGTGCGGTCAAGATCCGCCAACACCTGCGGCGATTGCAAGTAGGTTTTCAGGAAGCGTGCATCTTCCAGCGAGAGCTGATTGCCCCTGCCCAGCAGGGAGGCCAAACCAGCACCAGCCACGTTGGTGTCGCTCTCTTCAGCCTTACGGATCACAAAATCAGATCGGGTTACATAGCGATCACGGGCAATCGTATAGAAATAAACGCCTGATAAGGCAACCGGTATCAAGAGCAACTGGGTGACCGACAGATGGCGCAGCGGCGAAGAGCGAAGCCGTGGCGGTTTGATCGGGATAACCTTCGAATCCGTTAAAAGGCCTTCCGCACCCTCAACAATCTGTTCTTGCTGATCTTTCTTCAGCAAAAAGCGATTCAGCGGATTAAAATTATCAACATCAATCATTGGTTGTCCCTCGAGAATTACTCCTCGATCCCCCGCTGCGGGGGGGTGGCCAGCAGCCGCTCGGTGTGTAGGGCAACGGCTTCATCGAGGTCGCTGAATTCCTCTATTTTACCACCCTCTAGGATAAAGGCCCGGTCGCAATGCAGCTTCAGGCCCCAGAGGTTGTGATCCACCATCAAAAAGTCGGCAACTTTTTTGCGTTCCATCAGCAGGCGTTTGCTTTTTTCGCGAAAGCGTTGGTCGCCGGCCGCGGTCACCTCGTCAATCAGATAGACATCAAAGTCGAAGGCCATCGATAGGCCAAAGGTGACCCTGGAGCGCATGCCACTGGAATAGGTTTTAAACGGGCGATCAAAATATACGCCGAGTTCGGCGAATTCTTCGACATAACGCACTTTCTCTGGAACCTTTCTTTTTTCACTATAGATTCGGCTCACAAAGGTCACGTTTTCGCGGCCGGTCAGGCTCCCTTGGAACCCACCCACCAACCCCACGGGCCAAGAAATGGTGCTATCGGTGTTGATCGTGCCACTGTCGGGTAGATCGATTCCCCCGAGGATGCGCAGCAGCGTGCTTTTGCCAGCGCCATTGGCGCCGAGGATGGCAATCGATTCACCTGTGTGGATTTTAAAGCTTAAATCCTTGAAAATAGTTGTCTTCTTGCCTTGATAGAAAAAGCTTTTGGTTAGGTTGCTGACTTCAATCATTGTGAATCTCTCCTGGTGGTCATAGGGTTAGTAACTTGCGTTCATTATTATAGTAGATCCAGAGCGATGCGGTGAGCAAGGCGACTGCGCAGATCACGGCGTACTCGAGGTTCGCATCCGGCGTGAAGTAATCATCGCTCATCGATTTACGGTTCAACTCGATGACGTGCATCAGTGGATTCCAAACGAAGAAAATTCTCGTTGCAGGCGGGAAGACCCAGTATTGGAATGGCACTCCCGAGAGAAACCACAGGATGCGTGGGATCCAAAGGGCTGTTTGCTTGAACCCAGGCACGAGGTGGGAAATGGTCATAAAGATCAGGCCTGTGGAGAAGCCGATGCAGGCGGCGAGGAGGATGGTGAAGAAAAACAGCCCTAAGTTACTCATGTAAACCTGGTCGAGCACGATCCAGGTGCCTACGCAGATCACAAGTAGGCAGCAGGTATAGAGCCCAGTCTCGCTGATCGTCCGGGCGATCACCGTGTCAATCGGCTTGACGGGTTTGTAGAACAGCAGCGCTTCATTGGCCTCCATGGCGGTGGTGCTTCTGTTGGCGATCTGACTAAAAATCGTAAAGAGAACAGTCCCGGACCCAAGGAAAAGCACAATGTTCAGGTTGCCGCCCCGATCGGCGTTGATCGCCCCCAGAAAGATCACCCAGATGGCGATTAATCCGAGCGGTTGAACCAGAACCCCCAGAAACCCACCCTTCACATCGCTCACGCGGGTGCGCAATTCTCGATAGACCAGCGCATCCACCACCCGCCATTGCACCTGCCAGCCGTTCAGGCGCCGCAAACCATCGGCGTCGCGGCCTTGGCGTCCGCTGGCACCCCTGGTTGCATCAGCGGAGTTGGCCGTGGGATCCAATCGCCAACCTTGGACAGCGCCTCAAAATTTACCCCCCTGCTCTGGAGGTGTCTTCTCCCTCCTCCAGCCAAACCCCAAGGTCGTTGCGCAGGCCCCGGCCGACCCGCCGCTCGATCCGATCCAGCACCGCCTCCAGGGCCAGGATCCCCACCCGCCGGCCGATGGGGCTGTTCACCAGCCGGGAGTGGAGCCCCACTTCCGCCCAACCGCCCAGGTCCCTCTCCTCCGCTCCCAGCACGGCCTCCAGCGTGAAACCAACCGTGTCCATCCCGAAACCGATCCCCACCAACCGGCAACTGGTGCTGCGCACCTCCAACTGCTCGCCCTCCCACTCGGCCCGCAGGGTGAGGGTGGGCACCACCTGCCACTGCAACACCTGGTGGGGATTGGAGCGATAGGTGAACTCACCGGGAGCCACTGCCACGAGCCGCTCCCTGGCCAGCAGGGCCGTCAACGGCCGCTCCACCAGGGCCAGATAGGCCAGCAGCCGCTCTTGGGAGGCCCCCGAAGCGGTGATCGGCAGGCTCAGGTCGCGGCGGCGCAGCAGTGCGGGCGGCTCGGCCATGGCCCTGCAAAGCGGTGGCTGTGCTCGACTATGGCCGATTTGCCACTGCTCCGGTCGTGAACGCACGCCCGTCCACCGCTGAGGTGTTGGGCATCCCGTCTCGGGCCCTGGCCCGGATCCCCACCCTCGGGCCCCTGCTCGCACCAGCCCGTTTGGTGGTGGGAGGCCCGGCCTGCCGCCGCGCCCCCCTCACCGCCCTGCTGGCCTGGGGCCGCAAGCCCTCCGGCAAGACGGCGGAGGCGATCGCCCGGGAGCGGGGCCTGCCGGTGTGGCGCTGTGAGGATGGCTTCCTTCGCTCCCTCGGCCTGGGCCCCGACGGGCCGCCCTGGTCGCTGCTGATCGACGATCTGGGCATCTATTACGACGCCCACGCTCCCAGCCGGCTGGAAGCGCTGATCAGCCAACCCCTCACCGCCGAGCAGGCCCAGCGGGCCGCTGCCCTGCGCGCTCTCTGGCAGGCCGAACGGGTGAGCAAGTACAACGGCGCCCGCGAGACCCTCCCCCCCAGCGAATCCTTTGTGCTGGTGGTCGACCAGACCCGGGGCGATCTCTCGCTGCGCTACGGCATGGGCGATGGGGAGAGCTTTGAGCGCATGCTTCAGGCAGCCCTGGCCAACCATCCCCACTGCACCGTGCTGCTCAAGATCCATCCCGATGTGGCGGCGGGTCGCAAGCGCGGCTACCTGGCCGAGGCCCCGATCACCCATCCGCGCCTGCGGATCTGCGCCGATGGGGGCCATCCCACTGCCCTGCTGGAGCGGGCGGAGGCGGTGTATGTGGTGTGCTCCCAGTTGGGCTTTGAGGCCCTGCTCTGGGGGCGCCCCGTGCACTGCTTCGGCATGCCCTTCTACGCGGGCTGGGGGCTCAGCCGCGATGCACTGCCACCACCGCCGCGGCGCCAACCCCACCGTCCCACGATCGATCAGCTTGTTCATGCGGCCCTGGTGGCCTATCCCCGCTACATCGATCCCCACCGCGGCCAGCCCTGCGGACCCGAAGCCCTGATCCGGGCGATCGGACTGCAGCGGAGACGGCAACAGGAGCTGCCCGCCGCGGTGGAAGCCTTCGGCTTTAAGCCCTGGAAGCAGCCGATCCTGCGCCGCTTCCTGCGGGGCTCCCAGCTGCGCTTTCGCCGCCGCCATGCCGCCTCGCCGCCGGCGGCCTCAGCCCTGGCGATCTGGGGCCGCGACCCCGGGCGCGGCGTGGCCCGCCGCCTTCTGCAGCAGCCCGAGGCGAATCTGCTGCGCATCGAGGATGGCTTCCTGCGCTCGGTGGGGCTCGGCGCCAATCTGATCGCCCCGATCTCCTGGGTGGTCGACCGCAGCGGCATCTACTACGACGCCAGCGCTCCATCCGATCTCGAAACGCTGCTGCGAACCCATCCCTTTGCTGACGCAGAGCGAAGCCGGGGTGGGGCTCTGAGGCAGCAGCTGGTTGCGGCAGCGCTCACGAAGTACAACCTGCAGGCCCCCCCTTGGAGCCGTCCCGCTGGCCGTCGCCGCGTGGTGCTGGTGCCCGGCCAGGTGGAGAGCGATGCCTCCATCCTCTACGGGGCCCCCGACCTGGATACCAACCTGGCGCTGCTCAAAGCGGTTCGTGCTGCCGAGCCCGAGGCCTGGATCGTCTACAAGCCCCATCCCGATGTGGTGGCCGGCCTGCGGGGGGAAGGGTCGCCGCAGGCCGAACTGCAGCATTGGTGCGATGCCCTGCTCACCGAGGGCTGCATGGATCAGCTGCTCAAGGAGGTGGACGCGGTGCATGTGCTCACTTCCCTGGCCGGCTTCGAGGCCCTGCTGCGGGGGGTGGAGGTGCACACCTGGGGGCTTCCCTTCTTTTCCGGCTGGGGCCTCAGCCACGATCGCCTGTCCTGCCCGCGGCGGGGGCGGCAACTTCAGCTCGACGAGCTCGTGTACGCGGCTCTTGTGGCATACCCCCGCTACGTGAGTCGCCGCAGCGGGCTCTTCATCGAGCCAGAGCAGGCGATTGAGGAGCTGCTCGGATGGTCTCAGGAGCCTCTCCGAGCGCCGAGCGGGTGGCGACGTATCTTCCGCCACTGGGGACGCTGGCGAGAGCGTATCGCTCCGCACCCTTCTCGCTCGCCACGGCTGTAAGGTTTCATCCCCCATTGGTGGGAGATGCGCGTGAGAGAAGTGGTGATCGAGGGCCCGGTGCTGATGCTGATGGGGCCGCTGGGTACGTTCTTCGCGCGGCTCGCCAACCATCTGGAGACCAGGGGCGCCAGCATCACCAAGCTGGTTTTTCCGCTGCACGAATTTGGCTTCCCGGCCCATCAGCGGGTTGCCTATGGCGGCTCCATGGCGGAGTTCAAGCCCTTTCTGCGCGCCCTGATTCTGGAGCGGGGCATTCGCCACCTGTTCATGTATGGCGATTTCATCGATCCCCATCGCCTGGCGATTGAGCTGGTGCGTGAGCTTAATGCCGAGCTTGCCTTGCCCCACACCATTGAATCCTGGGTGTTTGAGCTGGGCTATGTGCGCCCAAATTACGTGAGTCTGGAGCTGGAGCGGGTCAACGCCCGCTCCAATCTCAATCGGCCGGTTGAGTT
>Ga0315899_10005745_pt1 | contig 13381 bp, 13 predicted proteins | sample LakEriMetagenome_2_FD_203518 | JGI IMG/M metagenome (GOLD analysis project Ga0315899, IMG submission 203518) | Freshwater fungal communities from buoy surface, Lake Erie, Ohio, United States - Buoy 4 MA112 | ecosystem: Environmental > Aquatic > Freshwater > Lake | place: USA: Lake Erie, Ohio...
AAAGCACGGAAGGTGTTGGCACCACGGTGCGTGTTTGGTTGCCAATAGGGTAGCGCTGGGCTGAAGTCTCCGGCATGGTTGCAGTCAGAACTGAACAATCAATAAGGGCTTCCTGGCTCGTTCGTCAGAAAAGTATTGAGGGGAAAATGTCATGAAAATGCAACGTCGCAGTCTTTTAGCCTCAGCCGGCGCCCTGCTGGCTGCGCCCGCCTTGGCGCAACCGCGCTGGCCGGATCGGCCGATTGAAATCATTGTCGGCTTTACGGCCGGGGGGGCGACCGATCTTGATGCGCGGGGTTATGCGGCAGCGCTGGAAAAACGCATCGGCGGATCAGTGGTGGTGGTGAACCGCCCTGGCGCTGGTGGTGAAGTAGCACTGGCGGCAGTGGCGCGTTCGCGCCCCGATGGGCATATGATTGGCACCACCAATATGCCAGGCTTGCTGACCATCCCGATCGAGCGAACGGCGCAATTCAAGCTGGATGATTTCGTGGGCATCGGCAATCTGGTGACCGATCCTTCCGCCATCACGGTGCATGAAGACAGCCCCTATCGGACGCTGGCTGACCTGCTGGCGGCTGCGCGTGCGCGGCCGGAAACCATCACCTATGCCTCCCCAGGTGTGGGCACGGATGATCATTTGCAGCTGGTTTTGTTGCAATCGGTAACAGGCACGCGCTTTACGCACGTGGTCTATCAGGGCGATCCGCAGCTCCGCACCGCTGTCCTTGGCAAGCAGGTGGATAGCATGGGGCTGAACCTTGGTCCCGTTACGGCGAATACGGAAAAGCTGCGGGTCTTGTCACAAGGTGGCGCCACGCGCAGCCGCTTCCGCCAGGATGTGCCCACCCTGATCGAATTGGGCTTTCCGGTGCAGATGGCATCCGAACGAGGTTTGGTCATGGCAGCCGGCACGCCGCCCGCCATTGTGCAGCGCCTTCGTGAAGCCACCGCCGATATCGCGCGCGATCCGGAATTCGTGAAAATCCTGGAAGGGCGCTTCACGGAGCCGGCCTATGAACCTGGCGATGCCTGGTTTGAACGCCTGCGCGGGCAGGAAGCGGAGTATCGCCGGCTTTGGCAGGTTACGCCCTGGTCGCAGAGATAAGCGGCGAGTCAACGCCTGAGGCGGTTGAGAAAGGTTGACCGCCCCTCTTCAGGATGCCAATCCGTTCTGGCATGTTTCATTCGCAAGCCGCCTATGGCGAAAGGCGCTTTCTTTTTCTCCAAGGTCCGATAGCGCCTTTTTTTTCTGAAGTCGCGGCTGGCCTGCGCGGCAGAGGGCACAAGGTCCATCGGGTCAATTTGAACCTTGGGGATCGGCTGTTTTGGCGTGGTCCTGGCGCGGTTGACTTCACGGGCCGGCCCGAGGAATGGGCCCCCTGGATCGATGGCTTCTTGGCTGAACATGCCATTACCGATCTGGTGCTGCTTGGCGAGCAACGTTTTTATCACAGCGTCGCTATTGCCGCAGCCAAGGCGCGTGGTATTGCCATTACCGTTACGGATTATGGGTATTTGCGCCCGGATTGGATCACGCTGGAACGCGATGGCATGGGTGGAGCCAGTCTTTTCCCGCGTGACCCGGCAAAAATCCTGAGCGCGGCAGAGGGTCTTCCGCCGATTGACCCCGGACAACGCTTTAAGGATCACTTTCCAACCCAGGCACTTTGGGATGTCTTGTATCATGTGGCGATGCTGTCGCCGTTCCCTTTTCGCCATTTCCAGAATCATGAGTTGATACATCCGGTCTGGATGTATTCTGGGCTAGGCCGTCGCTTGCTGCTGCGCGTGCTTGAGAACCACCGCTCGCACAGCATCCTGGCGGGGCTTCAGCGCCGCCAAACGCCCTTCTGGATATTCGCAATGCAAATGGAAAACGATTTTTCCGTGCGGGCTTATTCGCATTATCCAGATTTGGATACGCCGCTCGAGGAGGTGATCACGTCCTTCGCCCAGCACGCACCGGGTGATGCGGAATTGCTGGTGAAGCTCCATCCCTTGGACCCTTGCGTAAAGAATTGGTCGAAACGCATTTCAGCCATGGCCGGCAAAGCCGGCATCGCTGGGCGGGTGCAGGTGGCCCCGCGTGGTGATCTTGATGCCATGCTGAAGGCCGCACAGGGCATGATCACGGTCAACAGCACCACGGCCAGCCGCGCCCTTTCCCTTGGTAAGCCTGTGAAGTTTCTGGGGCGGACCATTTTTGATGTGCCCGGGCTCAGTTTTCAGGGCGCTTTGGATGATTTTTGGGCCAAGGCTGCTGCCCCTGAACAGACCTTGCGCGATGCGTTTTTCGCTCTGCTGTGCAGCGCCTATATGGTTCGCGGCGTCTATTATCGGCGTCCCGGGCTTGATGCGGCGGTCGCGGCCACGGTGGAAAGGCTGGATCGCGGGCTGATCAACCTTCCCCTTCCGGCGGTGCAACCCGAAAGCGCAAAAGCCTGACCGCGCGATCGGAAAGCCCCGCCGGCAGCAGCACCAGCAGACGAAGCGCAAAGGCCAGCGGCCAGGGGAAGAAGACGCGCCTTTTTCGGGCACGAATGCCTGCTGCGATACGTGCTGCGGCTTCTTCCAGGCTCAGCAGAAAGGGGCGCGGCCCCTTCCGCGCAGGCGCGGCAGTAGAGGCCCGATCAAGGCCATTGCACCGATCAGATTGACCTCGATCTGGGTGATAGCCGCGCCATACGCCTCAGGCACACCTTCCAGGCTGCTCCCGGAGGAGGTTCCAGCATTGGCGATAATCAGATCAGCTGGCGCGGTGTCATCAAAGGCCAGTAGGGCAGGGGCAAGGCTTGCAGGGTCCCGAATGTCGTAGGCGAGGATTTCAACCTTTACCCCGGCATCCCGGCAGAACTGGGCGACTTTGGCGAGTGCCTCGGCGCTACGGGACGTCAGGAATAGCCGTGTGCCCGGTGCGGCGAAGCCCTGTGCCAGGGCGGCGCCAAGCCCGTGGGACGCGCCGCTGATCTCGATATGCCGCATTGCTCTTGGCACTCCTTCCGACCGTGCGGCCACGTGCAGATGTCCTGCGGCGACAAAGTCCACTGGAACTGGATTTGCTCGGCGGCGCTGCGGAGAACCGATCAGTTGATTTGGAATTTTATGTTTCCATTAAAGCGCTATATGCTATCATTCAATCTGACGATGAAACTCGTGCAGTGTTTCGCCAATCAAGGGTGGGAGAAAGTTGGATGTTTAGCGGGCCCGATTATGGGCGCCTCAACAGAGGCATGTGTATGATGCTTCTCGTGCTTGTTCCCTTGGTCGGCTGTAGTGGTGTGGCTGGGGTTGGTGGTCAGGGCGATACCGCAGCAGCGCCGCCCGGGCGTATCCTTGACCCGATTGCCGCCTTTGCTGCTGACCCACCGCCAAGTGGTCAAGGTCAGGTTTTTTTGCCTGAACGGAATGAGCCTGTTACGCTGCGTTTTGTGCGCCAATATTCGGCTGCGAGTGGGCGCGAATGCCGGGAAGTGAGGGTTGCGCAGCGTACAGGTGAAACGGCGCGGCTCTTCTGTCGCGCCGGCCCTGGCTGGATAGAAGCGCGGCCACTCCTTGCCGAGACGGTTGGTCGCTGATGAGTCTGCGGGAGGAAGTTGCCCTTGTCCTCCGCGGAGCGCGCATGCAGCGCCGCGTGATTGGGGCGCTCATCATCCGGGAAATGCATACGCGTTTTGGGCGCCATTACCTTGGCTATGTTTGGTTGTTTTTTGAACCACTGTTGCTTGGCACCTGCATTGGGCTGATCCATCTTTGGCGGGATAGCCCTACGGCCTTTGGGCCTTTCGAATTTTACGCTGTTGGCTACATTATGTTTTTTATCTTTCGGGGCATTGTCAATCGGGCTTCCAACGCCATACAGGCCAATAGGGCTCTGCTTTATCACCGAACAATCACTCTGCCCGATATATTCTTTGCAAGACATGTTATCGAATCAGTTTCCTGCGCCGGCGTTATGCTTTTGCTGCTGTTTGCGCTTTTCGCGATCAATGGTGATCTTCCGGAAAATCCAACGAAAGTCGCCTTGGCGATGATCGGCATGGCATTGTTGAGCCAAGGGCTGGCTATGATGGCAGCCTCGGCGACCGAGGCTGTTGAGGGAATTGAGCGCGGTATTCACGCGATCACCTATCTCATTCTTCCCATATGCGGCATGTTTTTTTTGGTCGAATGGTTGCCGGAATGGCTGCAAGAGCTCGCCTTGTATGTTCCAACGGTGCATCTTTTTGAATTGCTACGCGACGGACAATTCGGTTCACGCTTTCGTGCTGTTTATGATCTCACTTATGTTGCCGCCTGGATCATGGTGACCCATCTGCTTGGCCTTGCGGCGCTGCGGATCACGCGGCAGCGTGTTGGTTTGGAATAGGCCGCTACATGAGCCTTGACCTTATAGATGTGCATAAATCCTACCCGATACGCGGGGGCCGAAAGGTCATTCTACGCGGTGCCAATGGGCGGATAGCGCGCGGCGAGAGGGTGGGCATTCTGGGGCGCAATGGCTCCGGAAAATCCACCCTGGTGCGAATTTTGGGGGGGGTGGAGGCGCCGAGCAGCGGCCGTATTCGGAGTTCGATGACAATCTCCTGGCCGATCGGCATGGCGGCAGGCTTTCAGCCGCAGCTCTCTGGCGCCGACAATGCGCGTTTCATTGCGCGCATCTATGGCCGTGACGCGGCGTATATAGTAGATTTTGTTGACGATTTTTCTGAGCTCGGGGAGTATCTTCGCATGCCCATGATGACGTATTCGTCAGGCATGAGATCCAGGCTTGCGCTTGCGGTTTCGCTTGCGGTTGATTTCGATTGCTATCTGGTAGACGAGGCTTTGGCCGTTGGTGACACACGCTTCGGTCGCGCTTATGCCGAAAAGATTGAAAGATCAGGTCTAATCCTTGTCTCCCATTCACCGGCCCTGGTGCGTCGGCTTTGTACGCGTGCTGCCGTGCTTGATCAGGGAATCCTAACCTTCTATGACGATCTCGATGAAGCTCTCGCCACCTATAACGCTCTCTGAGTCGGCGTTAAGCCGGGTCAGCCCGCCGCCAGAACAGGCGCCGCAGCCGCGGTCGTGGCTGCTCAGGTTTTGGCGGAAGCCCTTTTTTCTGCTTGTCATTTTGCCTAGTCTGATTGCCGCTTTCTATTTTTATGCCATTGCCGCTCCGCAATATGTTTCAGAGGCGCGTTTTGTCGTTAATTCGCGCGGCAATGATGGTGGGCTTCAGGCGGCGGCCATGCGCGCGGCGGCAGGTTCAGCATTCGGTGGCCTTGGCGGCGGCATGCCCTCAAGTGAAACCAATAGTATCCGTGACTTCCTCTCCTCGCTCGATGCGGTGATGCAGGCGGATGAAAAACTTGATCTGGTCGCGCTCTGGCGGCGCCCTGAAGCCGATTTCCTGGCGCGCCTTTGGTTTACCGAACCAGAAAGACTTGCGCGGTTCTACAACCAGATGGTGAGTGTCGCGCTGGACCCCAGCACAAATGTGACCACGCTGCGGGTGCGCAGTTTCCGCCCTGAGGATTCAAAGAAATTGGCGGAGACCCTTCTTGGTGCGGCTGAAGCTTTGGTCAATAGGCTTTCAGAGCGTATGCGCAATGACACCTTGCAAGCGGCGCGGCATGAAGTTGAGATCTCCGAAAGGCGCGTACAGGGAAGCAGCACGGCCCTGATGCGCTTTCGCGAACAGGAGAAGGAACTCGACAGTGCCGGTGCGGTGCAGGCCGCTGTGCTCCTTAGGGGGCAGTTTGAAGGCTCACTCGCCCAGGCGCGCGCTGAATTGACCGAAAGACTTCAATTCATGCGACCGGACAATCCGGCGCTACAGGCAACCCGCAACCGTATCGATGCGCTGGAACGCCAGATCGCGGCGGAACGCTCTCGGCATACGGATACAACCTCGACCCTTGGTGGCGCCATTCTGGCTAGCCAATTGGCGGAGTATGAACGGCTGATGCTTGAACGCGAGTTTTCCAACAAGCAATTGGCCTCAGCCACCGCAGGTCTGGAAGTGGCACGCATGGAAGCCCAGCGGCAGCAGCTTTACCTGTCGCGCATTGTACAGCCGAACCTTGCCGTTTATGCGCTTTATCCACGAAAATCCATCAATGTGGCCAGTATTTTTCTTGGCTTGGCCATCGCCTATGGCATTGGTTGGCTTCTGATTGTGGGGATGCGTGAACATGCGTCTTAAAGGCATGCGCTATGCGGTTGCCGCTTGGGTCTTGTTACTTGCGTTCCAAATCGCTGGCCCCGTTTCATCGGCCTTTGCGCAAAATCAGGCCCAGTCGGCAAACCCTGGCACCGTCCCGGGCATGCCAACCTTTCCACGGCAGATGGTCCCGACCCTTCCTGGCCTCCCCCCAGGTGGTGATCAATCGCAGCCACCGCCTGTTTTCGATCAGCGCAGCCTTGCCGATCTGCCTGGGCAGTCCCGCGGAACGGAGCGTGTGGGCAGCCCGACCCAGGCTGAAGGTGGCCCAACATTGGTCACACCACTTGGTGATTTGCAGCGCGCTACCGGCCCTGCAACGGCGGTTTTCGGGGGCGCGCTATTCACCGGACAGCCGCAATCCTCCTCAGATGCGCCCAACCCGAATTATGTGCTGGCCCCTGGTGACCGCGTCAGCGTGCGCGCCTGGGGGGCGGTGGATGCGGAACAGGTCGCCCAGATTGATCCAGCCGGCAATCTGTTCCTGCCCAATGTCGGACCCATTCGTGTGGCCGGTACGCGTGTTGGTGATTTGCAGCGCGTGGTGGAAGGCGAAATACGCCGCGTCTACACGCAGCAGGTCCAGGTCTATGCCACGGTCCTGTCCACTCAACGTATCGGTGTGTTTGTCGCGGGTTTTGTGAAATCGCCGGGCCGTTATGCCGGGTCTGCCTCAGACAGCATTCTGGATTTTCTGCTGCGCGCCGGTGGCGTTGACCCAGCGCGCGGTTCCTTCCGGGAAATCAGCGTACAGCGCGGCGGCGGAACCGTGACCAGCCTTGATCTCTACCGCTTTCTGATGGACGGGCAGATACCGCAAATCCGCTTGCAGGAAGGTGACACCATTCTGGTCGGTCGTCAGCGCCCGCTGGTGGGCGCCGATGGTGCGGTGCGTAACAATTATCTGTTTGAAAGCGCTGGGCGCGGCCCAATGCGGGGCCAGGACCTGATCAATTACGCCCGCCCGCTACCGGCAGCGACCAATGCCGTGATCCGTGGTGTGCGTAATGCGCAGCCCTTTTCACGCTATGTCACCATCGCCGAACTTGCGCGTCAGACCTTGAATGATCAGGACACGGTAACGTTTGTGGCTGATGTCGCGCTGCGGACGGTGCGTATCACTATCGAAGGCAGTCGGCTTTATCCTTCTGTGCTTGTTGCAGAGCGAGATTTCTCGCTGTGCCAAATCCTGGATCACGTGGCGGTGGACCCGATGCTGGCCAATACCTCGGCCGTGTTCCTTTTGCGCCCTAGGCTTGCCATGCAGCAGAAGCGCGCCATTGATGATTCACTTGATCGGCTTGAAAGACAGTTATTCCTCTCCCCATCCATGACCCCAGGGGTGGCTGCGGCGCGTACGGCCGAGGCCAATCTCATCCTGTCCTATATTAGCCGCGCACGCCGGAGCCTGCCGGAAGGCCGGCTTGTCGTGGTGAATGAGGATGGCACCTGCGCCCCGGTGCGTCTTGAAGATGGCGATGTCATCGTCATTCCCGAAAGATCACAAACCGTCATGGTGCAGGGTGAAGTCAGGATGCCCCGTGCTGTGCTTTGGCGGGAGGGCATGAGCATTGATCAATATCTTGATCAGGCAGGCGGGCTGACGGCGCGTGGGGCGCGTTCCACGCTCATGCTGCGCCGGCCAAGCGGGCAGGTCATTCTTGAGCCGCGCCAATCGCCGCAGCCAGGCGATGAGTTGATCGCGCTGCCTTATCTTGACCCGAAACTTTTCATCATGGGCCAGGAATTCATCACGGCGATATTCCAAGTGGCGCTGGCGGCGCGGGTCTTCCAGAACAACTGAACCTGCCTCCAAGCCCGTTTTGTGCCGCGTGGGGGATTGATCCCCGACGCGTGACGGGTTCCTCTGCTGCCATGGATGATTCTCCAGCCCCTTCGCCAAGCCGCGCCGATCTGTTCCTCACCTATGGCAAGATCGGGCTGATCGGTTTTGGTGGCATCAATGCCTGGGCGCGGCGCGTGCTTGTCGAAGAAAAGCGCTGGCTGACGGAACAGGAATATGCGGAAACGCTGGGCCTTGGGCAGGTGCTGCCCGGGCCCAATGCACTGAATGCGGCCATCATGATTGGGGATCGCTTCCATGGTGCGGTGGGGGCCTTACTTGCTTCCTGTTCCATGTTCGGCGGGCCGCTGATCATCCTGATGGGGCTTGCGGTCCTGTATGATTCCTATGGCGAGGTGCCCTTGGTGAAGGCGGTGCTGGCCGGTGTTGCGGCGGCGGCGGCCGGCATGGTGCTCGGCACCGCGGTCAAGATGGGGCAGAAGCTGAAGCCGACCTTGGCACTTTTGGGGGTAGGGCTTTGTGCGCTTGCGGCGGCCGGCTTCTTTCGCGTGCCGCTGCCCATGGTGGTGCTGGGCTTGGCACCCTTTGGCATTCTGGCGTCCTGGTATGGGGCGCGCGGCAAATGACCGCGACTATCTTCTGGCAATTGCTGTTGGGCTTTGGGGCTATTTCGCTGGTCTCAGTGGGCGGTGGCATTGCCGTGCTGCCTGAGATGCACCGCATGGTCGTGGATGTGCATGGCTGGATGAGTGATGCGGATTTCGCGCGCCGCTTCGCCCTCGCGCAGGCCGCGCCTGGACCCAATGTGCTGGTGGTCGGGCTGTTTGGTTGGCATGTCGGGGGCATTCTTGGGATGCTGACGGCCTCAGCCGCCATGACCGTGCCGACCAGCCTGATCGCCTTTGGCTTTTCGCGCCTGCGCGCGCGGTTGCTGGGCCGGCCTTGGCTTCGCATCATCGAACGCGGCCTGGTGCCGATTGCGGTCGGGCTGATTGCCTCATCGGGCATGATCCTGGCGCAGGGTTCCGCCGAAAGCTGGGTCACTGTGGTGCTGACCATCTGTTCGGCTGTTTTCGTCTGGCGGACGGATTTCAGCCCGCTATGGGTGTTGGGGGCTGGCGCCATTATCGGGGCACTTACACTATGATGGGGGAAGGCATCGCGGCACCTGCCTTCCGCGAAGCCGCGCCGCGCGGGCTATGCACGGATTGCGGAGTTTCGCGCCTGGAAAACCCCAAGGCATGCGGTACCGCCTGCCAGTTCATCAAGCCGGATTATCCGCGCCTGGAAGCGGCGGTGCATGGCCGCGCGCGGGACCCGGCGCGCCCGGATGAGCTTCATTTCGGTCCCTTCCGGCAAATGCTGCGCGCATCGCTGAAGCCGCCTCAGCCCGGCGCGCAATGGACCGGCATCACCACGCGCCTTGCGGAAAAGCTGCTGGAAGCGGGGGCGGTGACCGCCGTGCTGACCATGGCGCCGGACCCTGATGACAAATGGAAGCCCGTGCCGGTGCTGGTGACGAAGCCAGAAGGCATGGCCGCCTGCCGCGGCATGCGCATGGGCTATGCGCCGCTGCTTGCGCTGTTGGAACCGGCTGCGGCGGCTGGCCATAAGCGCATCGCGGTGATCGGCATTCCCTGCCAGGTCTATGCGCTGCGTGCGTTGGAAGCGCAGCTTGGGCTCGATGCGCTCTACGTCATCGGCACGCCCTGTTCGGACAATACCACCACGGAAAAATTCCATCGCTTCCTTGAACTTTTGTCAGATGCGCCGGAGACGATCACCTATCTGGAATTCCGCGCCGATTACCATGTGGAATTACGCTTCGCCGATGGCCGCAAGCGCGAAATTCCCTTTCTGCAATTGCCGATCAGCCAATTGCCTTCGGATTTCTTCCCTCTCACCTGCCGAAGCTGCGTGGATTACACCAATGTGCTGGCCGATATCACGGTGGGTTATATGGGCGGGCAGGGCGAGCAATGGTTATTGATACGCAATGAACGTGGCGAAGAATTGCTGAGGCTGCTGGGCGATGAAATCTCCACCGCCGCGCCTGGTACCGCCGGCAAGCGCGCCGGCGCGGTGAAGGGATTTCTGGAAAACACCCGCCGCGCTGCCGGTAGCTTACCTCTGCGCCGGATGCCCGATTGGCTGAGGCCGATTATTGGCTGGCTGATGCCGCGCATCGGCCCACGCGGCTTAGAATTCGCCCGCGCGCGGGTTGAAATGAAGGCAGTGGAAAGCGTGCTGCATCTTGAACGCGCCGAACCCGCCAAGATGCGCAATATGATCCCCGATCATGTCTGGGCGCTGGTCGCGCCTTATGGGCTCAAGAAACGGGATTAGCCCTCGGCGCGGTAATTCGGCGCTTCACGCGTGACTGCCACATCATGCACATGGCTTTCGCGCAGACCCGCGCCAGTAATGCGCCGGAAGCGCGCCTTGGTCTGCAATTCCGCAATCGTGGCGCAGCCCGTATAGCCCATGGCAGCGCGCAGGCCGCCGACCATTTGATGGATCACGGCGCCAACCGGGCCTTTGTAGCCCACGCGGCCTTCCACGCCCTCCGGCACCAGCTTCAACGAATCCTGAACTTCGGCCTGGAAATACCGATCCGCCGAACCCCGCGCCATGGCGCCGAGTGAGCCCATGCCGCGATAGGATTTGTAGGACCGGCCCTGATACAAAAATACTTCACCAGGTGCCTCATCCGTGCCGGCGAAGATGCTGCCCATCATGGCGCAATCGGCGCCGGCCGCCAGCGCCTTGGCAAGATCTCCGGAAGACCGAATGCCGCCATCCGCAATCACCGGCACGCCTTTTTCGCGCGCCGCCGCGGCACTTTCCAGAATGGCAGTGAGCTGCGGCACGCCGACACCCGCCACAATGCGCGTGGTGCAGATGGAACCAGGGCCAATGCCGATCTTCACGGCATCCGCGCCTGCCTCAATCAAGGCCAAAGCGCCTTCGGGGGTTGCGACATTGCCCGCAATCACCTGCACGGAATTTGACAGGCGCTTTATGCGCTCCACCGCCTGCAGCACGCCGCCGGAATGGCCATGCGCGGTATCCACGACAACAACATCCACACCCGCCGCCACCAGCAATTCCGCGCGGTGCAAGCCATCATCACCAACGCCCGTTGCTGCCGCTGCACGCAGCCTTCCCATGCCATCCTTCGATGCATTGGGATTGGCCTGCGCCTTGTCCATATCCTTGACGGTGACAAGGCCAACGCAGCGCTGCGCTTCATCCACCACCAGCAGCTTTTCGATGCGGTGTTTATGGAGCAGCGTACGCGCCTCATCCGGCGTCACATCGGGGGATGCGGTGACAAGCCCCTCACGCGTCATCAACTCATAAACCCGCAGATTAGGATCGGTTGCGAAACGTACATCGCGATTGGTGATGATGCCTACCAGCCGCCCCGAACCACGTTCCACCACCGGAATGCCGCTGATGCGATGCCGTTCCTGCAGCGCGCGCACTTCAGCGAGTGTTTGATCCGGATGCACCGTCAGCGGGTTCACCACCATGCCGGATTCGAATTTCTTCACTTGCCGCACCTGCGCGGCCTGATCTTCCGGGGAGAAATTCTTGTGGATCACACCAATGCCGCCAGCCTGCGCCATGGCAATCGCCATGGGCGCTTCCGTCACCGTATCCATCGCCGCCGAAATCAGCGGAATATTCAGCCGAATTTCCTTGGTGAGCCGCGTATGCGCCAGGGTCTGCGCCGGCAGAACGGTGGAATAGGCGGGCACCAGCAGCACATCGTCAAAGGCATAAGCCTCAGCGATAGGCATAATGCCACCAAAAGAGCCAGCGGAAGGGGGAGGGGATTCTAGTGCCATGGAGGGGCTTTCGCGTTGCGCTACCTTGGCGACCCTCCATAGTCCTTGATGCCGATGGGCGCAATCACCGAGGATACAATTCACCCGCGAAAACCGCTCGCCACCACATATAATTCAGCCGATTCCTTCCGGCTTGCCGGAGGCTTTACATGCCGCACGCTGGTAAAATGACGCTTGAGCATCACCAGCATTTCTTTCTCAGACCCGCCCTGAAACACCTTTGCAACAAATCCGCCACCGGGCGCCAGCACCTTCAGCGCAAAATCCAGCGCCAATTCGGCAAGCGCCATGATGCGCAAATGATCCGTCGCGCCATGGCCTGTGGTATTGGGCGCCATATCGGACAGCACCAGATCAGCCATGCCGCCAAGGGCTGCGATGATGCGTGCCTCGGCCTCCTGCTCCTGGAAATCGCCTTGCAGCGTGGTCGCCCCCGGCACCGGGTCCATGGGCAGGATATCCAGCGCCACCACCTGCCCGCGGGCGCCCACTTCCTGCACGGCCACCTGAGTCCAGCCGCCAGGCGCCGCGCCCAAATCCACCACCCGCGCGCCGGGGCGAAGCAGTTTTACCTTTTCATTCATCTCAAGCAGCTTGAAGGCAGCACGAGAACGCAGGCCGCGTTCCTTGGCGGCGCGCACATAAGGATCATTCAATTGCCGATTGAGCCATTTTTGGCTGGCTGTGCTGCGGCCTTCGGCGCTGCGCAGGCGCTGGGTAAGGCCCCGGCTGCTGCCGGGCGGGCTTGGTTTGGCCATGGTTACGCTTACCGGTACCGTGGCGGGCTGCGCCGCGCAGCTTCGCGGTCCGCACGCATCATCCGCAGCAACATGCCCTCACGCAGGCCGCGATCCGCGACGCGGAGGCTTCGCGTTGGCCAAATGCGCCGGATCGCCGCGTAAATCGCGCAGCCTGGCAGCACGTAATCCACGCGTTCCGGCCCAACGCAGGGATGCGCGGCCAATTCCGCGCGGCCCATGGCGAAAAGATCACCCAAGGCGGCATCGGCGGCTTCGCAATCAAGGGTCGAGCCATCCACCAGCGGGCGGCGATAGCGCGGCAGCGCCATGACCACGCCGGCGAGTGTGGTGACCGTGCCGGAAGTGCCCATAAGCCGCACACTGCCGGAATGGATTTCCTGGCCAATGCAATGCAGGCGATCAAAGCCTTCCAATTGGGCCGCCACCTCATCCACCACGGCGAAGAAGCCGGCTTCGGTGAAACAGGCGGCACCGCAGCGCTCGGCCAGCGTCACAACGCCCACAGGAAGTGAGATATAGCCGATGAGTTCCGGCACATCGCCAAGTCTGGCGGCGGCGCGGATCCAGGCGATTTCGGTGCTGCCGCCGCCGATATCGAATAATAGCGCGCGCCGATCGGATGCTTCTAGAAGGGCAGCGCAGGATTCCATGGCGAGTTCCGCTTCTTCCCGCCCCGTGATGATACGAAGCCTGATGCCGGTTTCCGCCTCAACCCGCGCGATGAAGGCCGGGCCATTGCTGGCCTGGCGGCAGG
>Ga0315899_10005747_pt1 | contig 13380 bp, 14 predicted proteins | sample LakEriMetagenome_2_FD_203518 | JGI IMG/M metagenome (GOLD analysis project Ga0315899, IMG submission 203518) | Freshwater fungal communities from buoy surface, Lake Erie, Ohio, United States - Buoy 4 MA112 | ecosystem: Environmental > Aquatic > Freshwater > Lake | place: USA: Lake Erie, Ohio...
ACCGTCCTGCTACCGATTGCCACGGAACCCCGATGTCCTCATCCCCTTCAACGCTGCGCCAAACCCTGCTGACCGCGCTCACCGCGCTGGCGTTCGGCTTTCTGGGAGCCGCGATCTGGTCCTACGCCGGGCTCGCCGACAACCGCACGCGCAGCTTCCTGCTCGATAACCCCAACATGCTGCCGCAGATGGTCGAGGCCTACGAGGCGCAGGAAGCCGAAAAGCGGCTGGCCGAGATGGGCAACGGCGTGTTCGAGCCCTTCCCCGGCGTGGTGCTCGGCAATCCGCAGGGCGGCAAAGTGCTGGTCGAATTCACCGATTATAACTGCCCCTATTGCGAGGCGAGCCTCAAGGACGTGAACCGGCTGGTGGCCGAAGACCCGAACCTTAAGGTCGTGGTCCGCGAATGGCCGATCTTCGAGGGCAGCGACGAAGCCTCGCGCATGGCGCTCGCCGCCGGATTGCAGGGCAAATACCGCGCGTTCCACGATGCGATGTTCCGGCTCGGCGATGTGAAGGCGGCAGCCACCGCCGCCGGGCTCGACATGGCCCGCGCCGAGGCCGATGCCGCCTCGGACGCGGTCACCGCCGAAATCGCCAACAATCTCGAACTCGCCCGCGCGCTGGGCTTCACCGGCACGCCGGCATGGATCGCGGGCCGCAAGCCGATTGGCGGCGCGGTCGGTTACGAGCGCCTCAAGGCCGCGCTGGCTGAAAGCGCGCCGGGATGATGTGCCGCCCGTGGGCGGGCGCGGCGGCGGTGCTTTGGGCGACGCCACTGATGGCTCAGCCTGCTACCGCAACCATCGACTACGCCGCCGAGCGCACCGCGATCGGCCGCTTTCAGGATGCCGACCAGCTCTTGCAGGATGTGGGCTTCCAACTGGCGCGCGGCAATGTCGGCTTCTGCCCCAAGGTGGTGCCGTCGATCGGACTGCAATTGCAGGACATGGCAAGTTACGGCGCGCCGGCCATCGCTCGCGCCGCGCTCGGCCTCACCCGCGACTTCGCAGTGCAGACTGCCGCGCGCGGATCGCCCGCCGCGCTGGCAGGCGGTTTTGTGCGCAATCGCGAGATTATCAGCCTCGAACACATGGATCCCAACACTTGGCCTGCGCGCGCCAAGATGGACTGGAACCGGCTGGTGTGGGCGCATGATCACATCGAGGCGATGCTAACCGAGCATGGCGGGATCGCGGTCGGTTTTGCCGATGGCGCGGCGGCGCGGCTCCAGCCGGTCGAGGTCTGCGCCACACGGTTCGAACTGATGGGCGAAGGCGACACGGCGGTGGCCGACGGCGCGCGGGTGGTGATCGGGATCGATTTCCCCGCCTTCGCCTATGACGAACCCGAGTTCGCCGCGCTGGTCGCGCATGAACTGGCGCATAATGTGCTTGGCCATGATGCGTGGCTCGACACACATGGCCGCAGCCGCCGTCATGTGCGCCGGACCGAGCGCGAGGCTGACCGGTTGATGCCGTGGCTGCTCGCCAATGCCGGCTATGATCCGGCGGCGGCGGCCCGCTTCTGGCGGCAGTGGGGCAAGCAGCACGACGCCGGGCTGCTAATGGTGCGCAAGCATGATGGCTGGGACGAGCGCGAGGAATTCGTGGCCGCCGAAGTGCCGCTGATCGCCGATCTGATGGCGCGCGAAGGCCGCGCCGATTGGGCGGCGCATTTTCGCCGCGAGATCGACCCTTCAGGCGGGCTGATGGCGCAACCCAAGCGGTGATCCGTGGCGCGCAAGCGGTGAGGGCTTCAAATTGCCGTGCCGTTTCGGGCGAAATGCGTTAAACCCGCCCGATTATGGCAGTGCTCCAGATCCAGCCAACGCCGTTCTTTGCGAGCAAGAACCGCGCGTTCTGGAACCTCCAGCTGGCCGGCTGGGGCGCCGCCTTTCTGCTGCGCGCGGTCTCCGCGCTAGCGAACCAGCAGCCGTTCGACATCCTCGCGCTGATCCTGGTGACCACGATCACCGGCTTTTCGATCAGCCTGATCCTGTCAGTGATCTATCGCCGGCTGATCCACCAGACCCCGCTGGTGACCTGGGGCCTGACCGCGCTGGCGCTGCTGGTGGCGGTGATCCTCCACGCCTCGATCGATGCCTGGGTGCAGGGCGTCTATTACGCCGCCACCCGCGAAACGAGCTTCGTGCAGCGGTTGATCGGCCTGCTCTATCTGCCGCTCACGCTGCTGGGCGGGTGGAGTGCGCTCTATTACGCGATCAACTTCTTCCTCACGGTGGAACGGCAGGCTGACCGGCTGGAGCGGCTGGAGGCGCAGGCGACCGCCGCGCAGCTCGCGATGCTGCGCTACCAGCTCAATCCGCACTTCCTGTTCAACACGCTAAACTCGATCAGCACGCTGGTGCTGCTGAAGCAGACCGAGCCCGCCAACGCGATGCTGACGCGGCTTTCGGGCTTTCTGCGCCACACGCTGATCGCCGAGCCGGGCAGTCAGGTCACCCTCGCGCAAGAGATCGAGACGCTGCAGCTCTATCTCGATATCGAGCGGATGCGGTTCGAAGAACGCCTGCGCACCCATTTCGAGATCGAGGACGCCGCGCTCGATGCGCAATTGCCCGCAATGCTGCTGCAACCGCTGGTCGAAAACGCGATCAAATATGCCGTCAGCCCGCAGGAAGAAGGCGCGCGCATCTCGCTTTCGGCGCGGGTGATCGGCGAGCGGCTGCGGCTGACGGTCGAGGATACCGGGCCCGGGGTGGACGAGCCGCTGCTGTTCGAACGGGTCGATGCGGTCGGCCTGCGCGCCGAAATGCGCGCGGGGCATGCGCCGGGCCAGCCGGTCTCGACCGGGGTGGGCCTTGCCAATATCCGCAACCGGCTGATGCAGGCCTATGGCGACACCCACCTGTTCGAGACCCGATCCGAACCCGGCGGCGGCTTTACCGTGCTGATCGAGATTCCCTTTGCCCGGGCAGACGAACCCGAATTGCAGGCGTCTTCTGTCCTGGCCTCGACGCCTGCCCCGTCGGGTGATGCCTCCGCCGCCTCCCCGAGCGCGAAAGTCATCCCCCTCAACCCTCCGCAACGAATCTCCGGAACCCCCGCATGACCATCAGAACCATCCTCGTCGACGACGAGAAACTTGCCATCCAGGGCCTGCAGTTGCGGCTCGAGCCCTTCGAGGATGTCGAGATCATCGACACCTGCGCCAACGGCCGCGAAGCGATCCGCAAGATCAAGACCGAGAAGCCCGATCTGGTCTTCCTCGACATCCAGATGCCCGGCTTCGACGGCTTCTCGGTGGTCAAGGGCGTGATGGACATCGAGCCGCCGCTGTTCGTCTTCGTGACCGCCTACGAGGAACACGCGATCCGCGCCTTCGAGGCCAATGCGGTGAACTATCTGATGAAGCCGGTCGACGAGCAGAAGCTGGCCGACACCATCGAACGCGTGCGCCAGCGCCTCGCCGAGAAGAAATCGGCTGAGGATGCCGAGCAATTGCTCGACGTGCTCAATGAAGTCGCGCCCGAGCGCGCGGCCGACTTCGTCGAGACCACCACGCCCGCCACCGAAAGCGCCGACCGCTTCGAAAAGCTCATCAACGTCAAGGATCGCGGCCAGATCTTCCGCGTCGAAGTGGATTCGATCGAGCATATCGAGGCCGCGGGCGATTACATGATCATCTCGACCGGCGATAATTCGCTGGTGCTGCGCGAGACGATGAAAGACCTCGAACGCCGCTTGGATCCGAGGAAGTTCCAGCGCGTCCACCGCTCGACCATCGTCAATCTCGACCTCGTCCGGCAGGTGAAGCCGCACACCAATGGCGAATGCTTCCTGGTGCTGGAGAGCGGCTCGGAGGTGAAGGTGAGCCGGTCGTACCGGGATGTGGTGGCCAGATTTGTCCACTAAGCTCTAACCCGCTCGTGCTGAGCTTGTCGAAGCACTGCTTTTCCCTTTACCAAGGTGAAGGACAGCCCTTCGACAGGCTCAGGGCGAGCGGAGTAGTTTTGTGACCTTCACCCTCCCCGGCTTCGACCTCGCCACCTTCATCCGCACCACGCTTGCGGAAGACCTCGGCGAAGGGCTCCCCGGCGGCGGGCGCGATGTGACATCCGAAAGCGTCATCCCGGCGGACGCGCACTTTTCCGGCGTTATGGATAGCCGCGATGCGATCGTCGTCGCAGGCCTGCCGCTGGCCGAGGCGTTTTTCCGGCACTGCGACCCGGACTGCACCATCGAAACACTGGTGCGCGACGGCGACAAGGTGCCTGCGGGCACCGATCTGATGCGTCTTGAAGGCAAGGCCCGCGCGCTGCTGACGGCAGAGCGCAGCGCGCTCAACATCGTCCAGCACCTTTCGGGCATCGCCACCATGACACACGCCTATGTCACCGCGATGCGGGGGCCGGGAGGCAATCCGGCCTGCACCCTCCTCGATACCCGCAAGACCATCCCGGGTCTCCGCTTCCTAGAGAAATACGCGACCCGCCAGGGCGGCGCGCAGAACCACCGGATGGGGCTGTGGGACGCAGCGATGATCAAGGACAATCACGTCGCGGTCGCGGGCTCGGTCGGCGAGGCGGTCGCCCGCGCGCGCGATTCGGGCGTGGCGCGGATCATCTGCGAGGTTGACCACTTGGGCCAGATCGAACTCGCGCTGGCGGCGGGCGCGCATCATCTGCTGCTCGACAATATGGACCCCGCGACGTTGCGCGAAGCCGTGGAAATGGTCGCAGGCCGGGTGCCGACCGAGGCGAGCGGCGGGGTCAACCTCGATACCATCGCCGCGAAAGCCGCGAGCGGCGTCGATTACATCTCGGTCGGCCGCCTGACCCAAAGCGCGCCTGCGGCTGACATCGGGCTCGATTTCAAGCCGGTATGATCCCGCTTTCGCGTACCCGACCGACGAGTATCACGATCTTCGCCGGCGCGTTTCTTGTCGCTGCCGTGTTGTCGTGCATCGACGGAATGGTGCGGATTCCCGAGTTGCTCCGGGGCGCGCAGAAGGTCTTTCCCTGGGTATCGCGCGATGCCCTGATCGTGTGGCACAGCGCGTGGCTCACGATTGCGCTGATCCCGGTCGCCATGGTGTGGCTGTCGGCAATCCGCTTTGCGCGCTGGATGGTGACCATCGTGGCGCTCTTGAAGCTCGTGGCACTGCTGCCGGGCTGGAGGTTTCTGCCGATGCTCGCGATCACGCAGCCGCTGTGGGCGGCGGCCTGGGTGCTCGGCTTTCTGGCGACCGCGATGCTGTTCACCCCGGCCAGCAACCGCTGGTTCGCGGACAAGGGAGGGGTCGATCCTGCGGTATTCGAATAGCCTTCTCGTCGCCCTCGCGGCGGCTCTCCCCGCCGCTGCCCATGCGCAGGCCTATCAATGCCGCGCGCCGCAAGTCACCAGCGTGCCGACCATCACGCCTGACGGCCCGCGCCGCAACCTGCCTGTGACAGGCTACACCCTCGCCCTCAGCTGGAGCCCGGAGTTCTGCAAACCGCGCGCGAAAGACCGTGCCCATGTGGCGCAATGCTCGGGCACAAGCGGCAGCTTCGGCCTCGTGGTTCACGGGCTGTGGCCGGAAAGCGGGCAAAGCTGGCCGCAATGGTGCGCGGCGGCCTCCGGACCTGCAGGCACGCTCACCCGCACCGAGGTGCGCGGCGCGATGTGCATGATGCCGTCCGAACGCTTGGTGGCGCGGGCCTGGGCCAAGCATGGCAGCTGCATGGTCAAACGCCCCGCGAGCTACCTCAAGGTCACCCGCATCCTTTGGGACAGCTTGCGCATCCCCGATTACGACCGGATCAGCCGCGCGGAGCCACTCACCGCCGGCCGCATCCGAGCCGCCTTTGCCGATGCCAATCCGGCGATCCCGGCGAATGCAATCGGTGTGAAGCTCAATGCGCGCGGCTGGCTCGAGGAAATCCGCCTGTGCTACGCCAAGTCCTTCCGCCCGGGGCGCTGTACGCCGGCCCGCTTCGGCGCAAAAGACAGCGCGGCGGCAAAGATCTGGCGCGGGTTATAGGGGGTTCGCCACCAGCCACACCCGGATCGCGCTGGCGAGGCCGGGGGGTGTGGGGGACTTGATCCGCTCGGCATCGATCCGCGCCACCAGCGCGGCGACTGCCATGCCTTCGGCGGCGGCGGCGGCCTGGAGCATCTCCCAGAACAGCGGTTCCAAGCTGATCGAGGTCTTGTGTCCGGCAATCGACAGGCTGCGCTTGACCGGCGGGTGAAAGGGCGAGGGCGGCGGCGTCTCCATCGCGCCACTCTAGCAGCAGCAGCGCGCCCCTGAGACCCCCCTATCTCGTAACGGCGGAGGAATTTCAAGACCTCAGGGAGCGAGAGCGCACGGAAGTGGCGGTCTCGGAGGCCCGCTTTGGAGGCCAGTGCGAATCTGGCGGCGATCAGACTGCGATCAGCCCAAGCTGCAACCCCTGTGCGACAAAATTTTCCCCCGTCAGCGTCTATGGCCCAGATTTAAGGTTGTCCATAGAAGCATTGACGTGATTGCTATTGCTGGTCAGCGTGCCGGATGAAGGAGCGACCATATGATGCAGAGGGCGCACAGTCGCCTGCGGAACGCTCCGGTGGGCCGCAAAGGCAAGGGCACCGTCGACCGGATCATCGACGCTGCAGCGGATCTCCTCGATTCGCGAGGATACGAGGCCCTCACTACAAATCACATCGCGGAAGCCGCTGGCGTCAATATCGCGACGCTCTACAAGTATTTCGCGAACAAAGAGGCAATTCTGACTGCGCTTCACCTGCGGCTGTCACAACGCTGGAAAGAGGCGTTGACCCACCGCCTCGATCAAATTCGCGACGGGGCGCACTGGCGCGAAATCGTCTGCCAGATCATCGATGTGGCAGCAGAGCGGCGCCAGGGAGCAAACGGCGCAGCAGGCCTGCGGATCGCCATGAAAGTGTCTCTGGAGCTTCAACCTTACGACCGCGCCGAATCCATCGAGTCCGCGCGGTTTGTGGCGGATATGCTGATCGCCCGGGCAGGTGTCGATGCCGTCACCGCGGCACGGGTCGGGCGGGTGGCGATCGAGGTGGGAGCGGCCGTTCTCGATCTTTTGCTTCAGGAGGAAGCGGCGGACCACGCAGCGTGGGTTGGCGAAGCCAAGGCCACGGTCTGCAACTACCTCGCACCATATTTCGAGGATCGTGCTTGCGGCTAACCTTGCGGAAATCACGAAACAAGTAATTGCTTGCCTTTGCGACAATCCGCGTTATCTGTTGCGGAATCCTTGGATCAAGGGGCTGGGGCATGTCGTTTTATCGTTTTGCGATTCTCACACCGGCGGCACTGCTGACCGCTTGCGCGGCAAGCAATGCGCCGCTTAGTCGCGCTCTGCCAGTTGCGTCCGCGCAATCCGCCGACACAGTCTACGTCAACGGCGACATTCTAACGATGGCCGGTAACGACCCTGCCTATGTTGGCGCGCTCGCGGTTGCAGATGGTCGCATCATTTATGCCGGACCGCGCGCGTCCGCCCCAGCCGCCACCAAGACCGTGGATCTTGGCGGCAAGACCCTGTTGCCAGGGTTCATCGATACCCACGGCCATATGGTCTATTTCGGCAAGAATCTGGTTGATGCCGATCTCGTGGGGACGCCGGACATTCCCGATCTCCTCGGTCGCATGAAGGCCCAGGCCGCCCGCACGCCGCCCGGGGCCTGGATTGTCGGCTTTGGCTATTCGGCATCCAAGATGAAGGAAGGCCGGGCACCAACCGTTGATGAACTGGACGGCATCTCGGCGACCGTGCCGGTAATGATTGTCGACAATTCGGGCCATTTGGGCGCCGCCAACAGCGCGGCCTTTGCGGCGGCCGGGGTTACGGCAGAGAGCGCCGATCCTGCCGGCGGCACCTTCGCGCGCAAGGCTGATGGCAAGGCGCTCGCCGGCCCGATGGAGGAGACGGCGCTCAATCTGGTGCGCGCCAAGCGGCCGGCATTTACCGGCAAGATGGCCGATGACGTGATCATCGGTGGCGCCCGGATGTGGGCAAGCATGGGCCAGACCACCGCGCAGGATTGCGGGATCGGTCTAGGGGATGACGACATCGCCATCGTCCGTAACGCGATCAACAAGAACCTTCTGCCAATCGATCTTTATGTCTGCGCCAAGGATTCGATCATCGATCCGATGCTGGGGCAGGCCAATGAAGTGCGCGCTGACGCGACCGCAGGCCGGGTCAAGCTGGCGGCCCGCACCGATGGTGACCGTCGCTACATAAACCGGGTGCGGATGGGCGGCATCAAGTTCTGGCTCGATGGCAGCCTTGATACCGCCTGGTTCACCCAACCATATACCAACAATCCGCCGGGCAAGACCGGCGTCTACTCGGGCTACCGCCAGATCGAGGATGCGACGCTCGACGCGGCGTTCGACCGGTTCTGGACCTCCGATATCCAGATCAACATGCACATGAACGGCGATGCCGCCGCCGATCAGGCGCTCAACGCGATAGAAAAGGCAGTGCGCAAACACGGCATGCGCGATCACCGCCCGGTCTTCATCCACGCCACGGTGTTGCGTCCGGACCAGATCGAAAAGATGCGCCGCTATATCGCCGTCCCAACCTTCCTGACCGCCTCGATCGCCAAGGCGGGCGATATTGCCGTACGTTTCTGGGGTCCCGAACGGGCTGCCGCCGCCGCTGGCGCCAACACCTTCGTCAAGGCGGGATTGCCCTTCACCTTTAGCCACGATGCACCGGTGACGCCGTCGCCTTCCATCCTCGAACTGGTTGACGCCGGCGTCAATCGCGTCGCTGCGAGCGGTCAGGTCATCGGCCCGGGTGAACGCGTTTCGGCCTATGACGGGTTGCGCGCGGTAACGGTCTATGGTGCCTTCCAGATCAAGGAGGAAAAGACCAAGGGTACGCTTGAAGTCGGCAAGCTCGCCGATCTGGTCATTCTCGATCGCAATCCGTTGAAGGTGGAGCCGACGACGATCAAATCGATCAAGGTGGTTGAAACCATCAAGGAAGGTGTGACGGTTTATCGCGACGACGCGGCGCAGCCGTGACCCACCGCCTGGTAGCAGCCGCAGCGCTGCTGAGCCTGCCGAACGCTGCTGCTGCGGCGACAGATGATCAGGGGGCGTTGGTTACCGAACTGCAGCGGCAGATCGCTGCCCAGCAGGCGCAGATCGATGCGCAGGCTAAGGCGATCGCCGAGTTGCGGGGACTTGTTGTCGGAACGTCTGGTCCTGCGCCGACTGCCGCTGTTGCCGAACCGGTGGTGGCTGCTGCTGAACCGGAACCTGCAGCGCCCGTTACCGTACCGGTCGTGGCTGTTGCCGAACCGCAACCTGCGGTAGCCGTTTCGGCGCCAACAAAAACACCCGATCATGTCGTTCGGGTCGGCAATGCCGATGTGATGCTCGGCGGTGCCTTGACGCACAACACCTTGGTCTCGTCGCGGCGGACCATCGGACCGGCGGGCTCGGTATTCTTCCTAGCGCCGCCGGACGTGACCGGACGCGACAACGTTCTAGACATGACCGCCCAATACAGCCGCATTTCGCTCGGGATTGATATTCCCGCTGGCGACGACTGGACGGTCTCGGCGCGGACGTTGTTCACCTTCTTTAATGGCAGCCTGTTGAACGCGAGCTACGGGTTTCAACCGCTGTTCGGCTATGGTTCGGCCAGCAACGGTAGGTTCACCTTTTCGGCCGGCCTGATGTTCGAACTGTTCAGCCCGCGCCAGCCCGACGTCGTCGACAGTGTTTCGGCGCTGTATTTTTCGGGTAACCCCGCCAATTCACCGCGTGCCCAGTTACGCGCCGAATGGCGGGCACCCGTCGCCAGCGGCACGCAATTTGAAGCGGCGCTAGCGCTGTCCGATCCCATTTCAACTTTTGTTTCGAAGGATCTGACCGATCGCACTGAAGATAACGGCATCCCCAATATCGAAACCCGGTTTGCGGTGACGCATGCGCCCGACGGCTGGTCGAGCCTGCTCGATCGGGCGATGTGGGATATCGGCGTTTCAGCCGTCTATGGCGAGTTTCGAAAATTCTACAACGTTTCAGCACCCTTTGACGTGCGAACTAACCGGGCGCGGGGTGTTTCCGTCGATGCGGGGTTCAGCCTCTCCCCGCGCGTTGCGCTCCAGGGCGAGGTGTGGACCGGCCAGGCGCTGGGCAATTATGGCGCTGCCATTGGCGCCAGTGTCAACCCGGTGACCCGCCGTGAAGTCCACGCCAGCGGCGGATGGGGGGAAGTAGCGCTGGCCTGGACGAACACGGCGCATTCGACCTTCGGTTATGGCCTCGACAGCCCTGACCGGGACGAGCTGGTTCCCGGCGAAAAGGCGCGCAACGAAACCGTGTGGGGCAACATCTTCTGGCGGGCCGCACCCTGGCTGCAACTTGGGCTTGAGGGCACTTGGCGGCGCACGCAATATCTGCTGCCAGCCGATGGTCTGCTTTCCAACGACGGCTTCGGAATGCTGATGACAACGAGCTTCCGCTACTAAAATTTAATCAGGAAAATGCCCTCTTCAACAAAAAGGAAACTCCCTTTTTGAACCGCTTCTGCGCGCTGCTGCCACTGCTCACGGCCACACCGGCGTTAGCGCCTGCCCCCGTCAATACATATGTTGCCCGCCGTTGATGCTCATGGTCGAGCCGGTCACGAACCCGCCGTTGTTGCTGGTCAGAAACGCCACCCCGCGGGCGATTTCCTCGGCCATGCCCAAACGCCCGACCGGGATCTTGGCGACGATCTTCTCCAGCACCGGCGCGGGCACGGCGGCGACCATGTCGGTGTCGATATAGCCCGGCGCGATCGCGTTGACCGTCACCCCGAACTTCGCGCCTTCCTGCGCCAGCGCCTTGGTGAAGCCGTGGATGCCCGACTTGGCCGCGGCGTAATTGACCTGGCCATATTGGCCCGCCTGCCCGTTGATCGAGCCGATATTGACGATCCGCCCCCAGCCGCGCTCGCGCATCCCGGGAAAGGTCGCCTTGGCCATGTTGAAACACCCGCCGAGATTGATGCGCATGACATCGTTCCAGTCGTCGAAGCTCATCTTGTGCAAGGTGCCGTCGCGGGTGATGCCGGCGTTGTTGACGACGATGTCGATCGGGCCGTGATCGGCCTCGACCTGCGCACAGCCGGCGATGGTCGCCTCATGGTCGCCCACGTCCCAGCGGTAGGACGGGATACCAGTCGCTTCGGTGAAGGCTCGCGCCTTTTCATCATTGCCGGCGTAATTGGCGATGACCGTGTGGCCCTGCCGCTTAAGCCGCTTGCAGATCGCCTGCCCGATCCCGCGAGTTCCTCCGGTGACGATGGCTACCCGGCCCATGGCATTCTCCCCTTTTCACACTGCTTTGCACGGCCAACCTAGCGGTACCGTAGCGTCAGGGAAAGCGGGGAATAGCTATGCGGGGCGCGGCCAGGCAAAAGCCCGCGTCAGGCTCAGAACTTGATCTGGGTGCCGACGTAGACGGCCTGACTGTCCTTGACCGCATTGGTCAGCGGATCGAGCCGTTCGCGCTCCTGCGAATAGCGCACGCCTGCCATCACGTTGAGATTGGTCGAAAGGCGGAAGCTGCCGCCGACACCGACCGTCTGCTGCGCGATCGCATCGAGCGTGTTGGGCGAGCGGCCTGCAATCTCGCGATCCTCAAGCTCGATGCGCGGCTGCAACCGGCTCGGCTTGTCTTCGGCCTTCGGTGCCGACGGCTTGAACTGCGCCAGATCGGGCAGCGCCATGCGGCGCACCTCGGCGGGAAGCTCGAACGGGCGGGCGAAGCTCTTGTAGCCGCGCGCGGTGCCGAGCTGGAACCGGCTCGCCTCCAGCCCGGCCGCGCCGGCCCCGCGGCCCGGGACCGCATCGATCGCCTTGCGCACCGAAATCGCGCGGGCGTCCTGATTGTCGACCCGCACCGCGACCGTCACTGTGCGCTCTCCGCCCACCTTGCTCGAACCGGCAGGCGTGAAGCGGATACCGTGGGCGCGGGCCTTGTCGGCCATGCGGGCAGCCAGTTCGGGATCAATCGAAGCAGGCGTGAACACATCGAGGCCCAGCGCCGTGAACGAGGCTGCCGCCACCGGCGCCGATTTGCCCGCCAGCGCCATCCCGGCGGTCGGCAAGCCCAACGCCAGCGCGCCGCACAACGCCAGCGACGTCAGCTTACGCTGCGCCTTTGCTGAGCCGTCGGCCTTGCGTGCCATGGTGATGCCTCTTCCCTTGTCTGGTGGGTGTTCCGGCTTTTGCCAAACCATACGCGACCTTAACCCCACCTGAGTCGCTGTGTGATCAGTATCATGTGATAGGGACGCGTGTCCCGCACACAATGGTTAGGAGCACCACAAACCCGATTCATCAGCCACCTGTTGCTCCATACACACAGACTTTTGTGCTATTCCGAACAATTGCCGGTTCAGCCGGGATAAAGCCCGCTTGCCCGAGGCTTGCTCCCCCACCTTTCGTCCACGCTTCGCATGCCCCGCGCCGAATCAATGCATGCATCGGTGCTTGCCGCGCGGGGCTTGCGGGTTATAGAGCGGGGGCAAGACAGATGATGAGGAATTCCCGGCAGTGACACGCGCCAACTCCGCTCCCTTCCGCCCGACCCTGCAGCGGGTCGCAGCTGCCGCCTTCACCGGCGCCGCGCTGGTGGTGCTTTCCGCCTGCGGCGGTTCCGAGCGTCCGCGCACCGAATTGCAGGCCGCCCAGGTCAACACCATCGGCGTCAACGCCTATCTGTGGCGCGCCGCGCTCGATACCGTGAGCTTTGCCCCGCTGCTGCAGGCCGACAGCAATGGCGGCGTGATCGTGACCGACTGGTACGCCAACCCCGCAAACCCGAGTGAGCGCGTCAAGCTGACGGTGACGATCCTCGATCAGGATCTGCGCGCCGATGCGCTGCGCGTCGCCGCGAGCCGCCAGGTCGCCGAAGGCGGCAACTGGGTCGAGGCGTCGGTGCAGGCCGCCACCGTGCAGAAGCTTGAGGACATCATCCTCACCAAGGCGCGCGATCTGCGTCGTCAGGCGCTGGCTTCCTGACACCCGCTTAGTTTCCTGTGTTTCGCCTCTCACGGATAGGCACCCATGACCGATACCCGTTTCGATCCGTCTGTCGCCGACGGACGCTGGCAGCGTGCCTGGGCCGAGGCCGGCACCTTCACCGCCGATTCCGACAGCCCTAAGCCCAAGAGCTACATCCTCGAGATGTTCCCTTATCCCTCGGGGCGCATCCACATGGGCCACGTGCGCAACTACACGATGGGCGATGTGCTGGCGCGCTACCAGAAGATGCGCGGGTTCGAGGTGCTGCATCCGATGGGGTGGGACGCCTTCGGGATGCCGGCCGAAAATGCCGCGATGGAAAAGGGCGTGCACCCAGGCGGCTGGACGCGCCAGAACATCGCGCAGATGAAGG
>Ga0315899_10005748_pt1 | contig 13379 bp, 10 predicted proteins | sample LakEriMetagenome_2_FD_203518 | JGI IMG/M metagenome (GOLD analysis project Ga0315899, IMG submission 203518) | Freshwater fungal communities from buoy surface, Lake Erie, Ohio, United States - Buoy 4 MA112 | ecosystem: Environmental > Aquatic > Freshwater > Lake | place: USA: Lake Erie, Ohio...
GATTATTGCTCTGTTTTGCTCTCTTTGAAGCGGGTTCTGCAGCGGAGGTGGACGCAATGCTAATGACAGGCTTTTCGGGCGCGTAACTGATGCTGCCGCCCTGGATGTGGTCGACGCTTCCTGGGCCCGCGAGGGATACAGCCAGATTGCTCGCGGCTGTCAACGTGTGGGGATGTTCGGCTCCCAGCACCCGCTTCCTCACTGCAAGCACCTCGCGCTCCATCTTCTCCGCCTCATCGTACTTTGCTTGGCGCGAGAGGGATGCAGCCAGATTGCCCGCGGTAGTCAACGTGTCGGGGTGCTCGGCTCCCAGCACCCGCTTCCGCACTGCAAGCAGCTCGCGCTGCATCTTCTCCGCCTCATCGTACTTTGCTTGGCGCACGAGGGAGACAGCCAGATTGCCCGCGGCTGTCAACGTGTCGGGGTGCTCGGCTCCCAGCACCCGCTTCCGCACTGCAAGCACCTCGCGCTCCATCTTCTCCGCCTCATCGTACTTTGCTTGGCGCGAGAGGGATACAGCCAGATTGCCCGCGGTAGTCAACGTGTCGGGGTGCTCGGTTCCCAGCACCCGCTTCCTCACTTCAAGCACCTCGCGCTCCATCTTCTCCGCCTCCGCGTACTTTTCGCGGCGCAAGAGGGATACAGCCAGATTGCACGCGGCTCTCAAAGTCTCGGGATGATCGGCTCCCAGCAACCGCTGTTTCACTGCAAGCACCTCGCGCTCCATCTTCTCCGCCTCAGCGTACTTTCCTTGGCGCGAGAGGGATAGGGCCAGATTGCCCGCGGTAGTCAACGTGTCGGGATGATCGGCTCCCAGCACCCGCTTCCTCACTGCAAGCACCTCGCGCTGCATCTTCTCCGCCTCATCGTACTGTCCTTGTTGAAAGAGGGAGACAGCCAGATTGCCCGCGGCTGTCAACGTGTTGGGATGATCGGCTCCCAGTACCCGCTTCCGCACTGCAAGCAGCTCGCGCTGCATCTTCTCCGCCTCATCGTACTTTCCTTGGCGCACGAGGGAGGCAGCCAGATTGTTCGCGGCAGAAAGCCTCTCCCCGTCGTCCTCTGCACGATCGCACACCTGTGACCACCACGCATTCGCCAGCCCATCACTCATCTCGCGCCAAGGGCAACGCCCTCGTTCATTTCGGCGCACCAGCAGGGTACACAAACTCCAGCTGCTGCAAAGAAGTTCGAAAGGCCGCGCGCCTCCGCGCGTCTCACGCGCGGCTCTCCTGGGCCGCGCGCCTCCGAGCTGGAGGAGCGCGAGCTTGATTTTTGGGCAAATTTCGCACGTGACAGTTGCGGGTTACTCGTAGTACGGTCGGTGATCACGACGCCCACGCAGCGTCTAGCGTTGCGGTGTGGGTCCCAGCTGACTGGCCCTCTTGCAGCAAGCCGGCGAGCACGCGGGCCGTTGGCCGTTGTCGCCCCTGTGAGGGCGTTGGTCTTCCCTTTTAGGTCGTTTCCACTGCCGCTTCACTACATCCCGCTCCGTGCGACGCACTCATCGATGGCCGACGAGGGCGAGGCGGCAAACGGTGGCGCTGACAAGGAAGCCACATGGGCGACGCTAAAAGAGGGGCAAGCGGAGGTGCTGCACAAGCCGGGGGAGGCTTTTTACAACAAGGCGCAGGTGCAGAACCGCGACCTGTCCATTGCTGTCATCCGCGAGTTCATTACGCTGCGCGAAAGCGACGCAAAGGCCAAGGCCGAGTCCGGAAAGGGCGGTGCGGCGGCGGCTGCTGCTGCTGCTGCTGCACCCCAGGGCATCCGGGTTCTAGAGGGCCTTTCAGCGACGGGCCTGCGAGCAGTGCGATACGCAAAGGAGATTCCAGGGATTCGCGAGGTGGTGGCAAACGACTTTTCAAAGGGTGCGGTCGAGTCCATTGAGCGCAACATCGCGCACAACCAGGTGGGAGACAAGGTAACGGCCTCGCACGGCGATGCTGCGCTGGTCATGTACCAGAACCGCGAGCCTGCGTCGTCCCGTTTCGACGTCATCGATCTCGACCCGTACGGCACCGCGGCTCCCTTCCTCGATGCTGCGGTGCAGGCCGTGCAAGACGGGGGCCTGCTGGCAGTCACGTGCACAGATTTGGCCGTGCTGTGCGGCAATCACTCGGAAGCATGCCATGCCAAGTACGGCAGCACGTCGCTGCGCGGGAAGCACTGCCACGAGTTTGCGCTCCGCATCGTCCTCTCTTCTCAAAAGTTGGCATGCAGGCACTTTGCAACATGCGAGTAAATATACTAGAGCACTGAATTTGGAGCATTTTGCAGGTGCTCTCGTGCATCGAGACACACGCCAACCGATACAAGCGCCACATTGTCCCCCTCCTCTGCGTGCACATGGACTTTTACGTGCGGCTCTTTGTGCGCGTCTACACGTCGGCCAACGAAGTGAAAAAGAGTGCGAGCAAGCAGTCAATTGTCTACCAGTGCACAGGTGTGACACACATAGTAGGTCTCCTTTGCCCCTATAGTAGGTCTCTTTTGACACTGGGTTGCGGTGCAACCATGAACGCGCACAAGGTGTGACATACATAGTAGGTCTGTTTTGCCCCTATAGTAGGTCTCTTTTGACACTTGGTTACGGTGCAATGGCATGAACGTGTACAGGCTGCGGCGACTTCCACCTGCAGCCGCTCGGCAAGATCGTAGAAAAGGGCAACTCGGTCAAATACCTCCCAGGTAACCCCCCTCCCGTGGTGCCGCACTCCGTGTCGAGCGCTTGCTCAAAGAGAGAGAATGAGTGTCATTCTATTGTACACACACACACACACACACACACACACACACAAACACACACACACACACACACACACACACACACACACACACACACCTACATACATACATACATGTAGGCAACGGCCCACCGGTAGGCGAGAGCTGCGAGCACTGCGGTTTCAAGCATCAGCTTGGCGGCGCCATATGGAACCAGGCGATCAAGGACGACACCTTCGTGGCAGCTGTTAAGAGACAGCTCCACACAAATCAAGCCGATTTTGCCGGCACACATTCTCAAAAGCATTCTCAAAAGCATTCTCAAAAGCATTCTACTCTCTACTCTCTACTCTCTACTCTCTACTCTCTACTCTCTACTCTCTACTCTCTACTCTCTACTCTCTACTCTCTACTCTCTACTCTCTACTCTCTACTCTCCACTCTCTACTCTCTACTCTCTCAAAAGCATTCTCAAAAGCTCTCTCAAACGCTCTCTACTCTCTCTACTCTCGTGTATGCAGTGGGTTTGCCGTTGACACCGCTGATGCACCTGCACATGCACTAGGGCACAGACGCAGAAGTGTGTGTGAGTGTACGTGTACACACACACACACTACATATACAGATATATTAGACGCAGTACGTAGTACCTTAGGGCAAAGACGCAGTGCACGCACTAGAGCACAGACACCGTTAGCGTCGTTTCAATCATGACATACTAATATACTGGTGTGAGTGTGTGTGTGTGTGTACACACACACACACACACACACACACACACACACACTAATATGCATACATTAAACACTAACAAAGGTCGACCACGAGACACAAGACCGCTGACGCGTTGCCGGTCTCGCAGGCTTCAAGCGCGTCTTCGGCCTCGTCACAGCGTTGTCGGAGGAGCTGCCTGACTCCCCTCTCTTTCATGACCTCTCCGTCTTGTCCAGTCATCTTAATGCTCCCTGTCCCCCTAACGCTGTGTTCTGCTCAGGTTTTGTGTGTGTGTGTGTGTGTGTGTGTACACACAAACACACACACACACATACACACACACACACACACAACAGAAGATCACACTCACACTCACACACACACACACACACACACACACACACACACACACACACACACACACAGGGCTGGTGAACGCGGGCTACAAGTACTCACACTCGCACACATCACCTCTGGCGATCAAGACAGACGCGCCGATGGGGGTGCTGTGGGATCTCATGCGCGGCTGGGTCAAGCTACACCCTGTGCGTGCGCCCAAGGAGGGCAGTCCTGCTCACACATTGCTCAAGGTCCCGCAACCCCCCCATTACCTACCAACCCCCCCACCACCCAGCACCCAACCACCCAGGGGAAGCACCTGAATCCTGAAGGCTGGGCGGCTGAACCCTAAAGGGAACAAGCAAGCCCTAAACCCTAAACCCTAAACCCTAAACCCTAAACCCTAAAGCAGGGAACAAGCAAGCACGTACCCGAGCCTGACTTCACAGTGCGCCCCGAGCACAGGGAACACAAGAAGAATCCCGGTCCATCCCTGAACCCTAAACCCTCAACCCTACCTTAAACCCTAAACCCTAAAACCTAATCCCTAAACCCGAAACCCTAAAACCTAAACCCTAAACCCTAAACCCTAAACCATAAACCGCAGGAGCCCCAAAATACGTGCCCAACCCGGAAAAGGACTGGGGTCCCATGCAGCGGGCCCCCGGTTTTGCCACCAATGAGCACGGGGTACACGACACACGCGTGGCCAAGCGGCAACGCAATCAAGGAAAACACTCGGACAAAGCCCCAGACTCGAAGAAGTCTCGCGGTGCGGACTCGGCGCCGGATGCAGTGCAGGCTCTTCCAACTGCCGTTCCCTTGAACCAAGGTGAAAAATTTCTGGATTTTTTTTGTTTTTTTCTTCGCGCTGGATGCAGTGCACCGTGCACACAGGTGAGAATTTTTTCTATGTGTTTCTCTGTTTTTACGACCGTTTTGACTACCTGAAAAGAGACCTATTAAGGAGCAAAAGAGACCTATTTAAGAGCAAAAGAGACCTACTAGTACTGTCCGTTTTGACGTCCGTATTCTCTCTCAGCTCTCTCTCTCATTTTGGCGAACGCATGCGAACGCATGCGAACGCATGCGAAGGCATACCCCTGTCACAGAAGCTGTTCTGTCATGAATGTGTTGATATGATATGGTGTCGTTATTGCTTTTAATGAGTGTGTAATGGTATATGATTGTTAATGGGATTTGCAGCTTAATGTGTGTGTGTGTGTGTGTGTGTGTGTGTGTGTGTGTGTGTGTGTGTGTACATTCAAACACACACACACACACACAATTGAATTACCATCATTCCCTCTCCCAGTGCATGCAATAGACACGGAGAAGCCCGCTGAGTGAAGGGGAAGGAGGAGGAGGAGGATGATTGGAGGGGAAGGAGGAGGAGGGGATCAAGGTTTATTCAAAGCAAAGCGATCAAGGAGGTGGACCCTGGGCGCGAAGAGGAGGACGGGGAGGAGGACGGGGTTTAGCTGGGCGCAAGAGGATGGAGCTTGGTCAAGTGCAAGGGAGTGGGGCTACAGTAATGAAGGAGAGGATGAAACATGGTGGTCGCATGGTGTTCGCATGGTGTTCGAATGGTGTTCGTACTTTTATTGAAGTGCGGGCAAGGCGTTCTCGGCACATGAGAGGGAGCGGGAGGAGAGAGAGACAGAGAGGGAGAGAAGGAGAGGGGGGTAAAGGGAGGGAGGAAGGAGAGAGGGAGTTGATTAGGAACGATACTCCTCATGGGAGAGAGAGCGCACGAGGAGGAAGTGACAGACAGATGGACACGGAGAGAGGGGGAGAGAGAGACACACACAGAGAGAGGGAGAGACAGGGAGGGAGGGAGGGAGGGAGGGAGAGAGAGACAGGGAGGGAGGGAGAGAGAGGAAGCAAATCAAAACACCTCGCCTATTGAAACGCATGGTATGATGCATTTGCTGGTTTTGGACACGAATACGGTACTAAACGCGGGATGCTCCACCTGGTGCAACTCCCAACAACCGAGGTGGTGAGTAAAGGAAAGGGCTGTCCACTCGGCAACAGGCAGCCAGAAAGAGAACGCGCGCATTTACTCAATGACCAGTAGCGGTCCAGTATCCCAGCGCCTGAAAATCAACAAGAAACGAACTCGAAACAAATACACCACCCCCATGCCGCTTCCCTTGTGTAACCTCGCCTAAAGTACATAAACTTACACACACACACACACACAAATTGTGCCACTTCGCCTAAAAATACAGATGTACGAGCCCAGCGCTGGGCCTGTCCTGTCTCATTTCCCCTCTCTTCACTCCCCTCCCTCTTATTCTGCAGCTATATACATGCAGCACCACCTCAGTGCCAGTAGTAAACTGGCGCATTCGGCGCCTCCTCCTCCTCCGCATCCTCCTCCCAGCTCCGCTCCGTCGCCCCCATCTTGTCATACATCTCATGTTCCGGCCAGAGTCGAGCCTCCGAAGGAAGAACATGTTCTCTACTCACCACACCCCCACCAACCAGGCCCACGCCCACGCCCTTTTGGGCGTGCTCATGGAAAGCCTTTAGGACGCCTCTCTCATTGAGCGCGTTGGCGCTCGTCCGCATGCGTGTTTCCATGTACAGGGCGCTCGTGCGCAGGTGTCTTTCCATGAGCATCCGCATGTGCCTTTCCATCTGCATTTCCTCTCTTTCTTGCTTGTCTGCGCGCGTCTGTGTCTTTGATTGTACAGGACGCGCCTCCGCAAGTGTCATGGTCCTCTCCTTTGAATAATCAGTACTTAATCCAATGATTACATCCGCATGTGCCTTTCTAGGTAGATCAGCATGAGTCCTTCCCTGTAAATCAGCTAGAGTCTTTCCATGTCGGCGCGCGTCCTGCAACAAGCGCGCAGACAGCGGCATCGGCACCGGCAAGTCCACGTGCACCCGCAAATTCAACGCGCCCTGCTCCTGCTGCTCCTCCTCCTCCCCCACCACCCCATGCCTCTCCTGCGCCCACGCGTGTGCGCGGATGGCAGAAGTGGCGGCTTGCGATGCGCGGACCTCCTCTGCGAGGTGCGCGTCATGAATGCGCAGGATGCGACGGAACTCAAGGTCGCTGGGCGCCAACATGCGCGAAAGCCCCAGCTTCAGCCCGCGCTTCTGCAGGAGGAGGAAGCGTGGCTTGATGCGCTTTTCGAGTGAGTAGCCCAGGAGCTGCGGGCACTTTTGGATGGGCCTGCCTAGCTTCGTCATGGGGACCTTGAGGATGTGTTCTGCAAGGTACTTGAGCTTCGGCCGCATGTTTTCCTCCACGCTGTAGCCCAGGATGTTCGGGTAGGATCCAATCACTTGACCCAGCGCGTCCTCGGAGATCCCCACCTCCTCGACGAGGAACTGGATCTTGGGGCGCAGATTGTTTTCGAGCGACAGACCCATGAGCTGCGGGGAGGAGGTCACAATACGTGCCACGCGATTCTGCTCGATGCCAAGCTCGTGGCAGAGGAAGATGAGGAAGCGCGCAATGTTGCTGGGGCTGTACCCGAGCACATGCGGCGCTCGGGCGATGACCTGGGGCAGCTGGTCCCTGTTGATGCCGGCCATCTCTACAAGCAGCTCGAGCTTGGGCTTGAGGTTCTTGTCAACGCTGCACCCGAGGATCTGCGGGCGCGTGACGATGGTCTTATTGAGGCGATTCATCGGAATGCCAACATCGTCGCGCAGGTACCGCACTGTGGGGCGGAGGTTGTCGTCGACCGACAGCCCGAGAATCTGCGGGAACGAGATGATGACCTTGCGCACCATCTCGGGCGCGATGCCAATCTCCTTGGTGAGGAACCTACACAAATTCGCAACAGTCAGTGTCACAGAATATCTACATAAAGTACCTTAGCGAATGACTTGCGAGAATTTCTAGGACCGAATGGTTGGGCGCAGGTTTTGGATGACGCTCAGGTGCTGCAGCTGCGGGTACGCTTCAAGCACCTTGTCCAGATTCTGCTTGCCCACCCCAACCTCGGACAGGTACTCAGAGACGCGGATGTCGAAAGGATCCTGGAAAGCGTCCGTGGGGGCATTAGCGTCCCAATTTCTGCAGGGGCCAATCGAAAATTGGCGCTCCCTCCGCTTAAGCTCATCCACGTCGTCCTGCACTTCATCTGGCAGCGCCACCGCAGACGAGATACTCTCAAGCCCCTTTTGCAGGCCCTTGGTGGTGCCGCCCTTCGCCTTCTTCGTGCCGCCCTTCCTGCCTTTCCCTGAAGCGTCCGCCTTGTTAGCCACCGCCGGTGGCGCCTCAAGGGGCGCTACAGTTTTGGCATGCACTTGGACCGCGTCCGAGTCCGTCCCCACCACTGCTGGTTCAGTAGTTGCCCTGCGCCTCGGGGAACGTCTGGCAGTGCTGGCAGATGGCACCGCCTGCGGAGACGCCTTCTTGGCGGCTTCTGCAAGTGCGAGGATTTGCGAAGCCCTCGTCTGGGCCTCTGCCCGGATGCGCTGCGCGTCGGCCTCGGCCTCTAAGCGCAGGCGCGAAAACTGGAGGGAATCTGTCGGGGCGTCGCCCAGCGGCTTTACAGATGCGGCTCGCGATCGCCCCGTTCGCGCAATATATACCGATGTCCCTGTGTAACGAACCACACATACTGGGCCGACCTTGCGCGCAGCCGTGCGGCCGCGGGACTGGCGTGTGACGGTGCGCTTGCCGCCTGTGTTTGCACTCCGCTCCTCCAGGGTTGTAACAAAACGGGGTACAGCAGCTCGTCTGCAGCTCCGCTGCGACTCGGCGGTAGGCACACTCCTCTCGCTGGCAACAGTGCACCCAGAAGCAGCTCTGAGGCGATTCATCAAAGCGCCGTGCAGAACGCGCAGGCGCGTGGACGCGTTGTGGACGACGTTGGTGTTGACGCCGAGCTCGCGTGCGATTGATTTCCACAGCTTCTGCTCAGTGACGGCCGCGGCACCGCCATGGCTTTCGACAATGAGTAGGAGATCCACAACCGCAAATGCCACGCCACCCATTTTCACGACCTTGCCTGCGGCTGCGGGCTTGGCTTTTACGTCTTTCTCCATGACCATGCTGGTGCTCTTGTCAGGCAGTGCACGCATGGCAGAAGGTCCTCCGCGCCTGAAAGCATTTGAATCTTCCACATTTCCCATGTGGGGAAACGCCATCCGAAGCCGCTCCACCATGGACTGCGTGTGTGGGGCTCCAGTATGAGTACCTTGGGACGGGAACGCAACGCGGGGTCTCCGCACGCGGGGCAAGGGGGCAAGAGCCGGCGGGTGATGGTGGAGGCCTCGCGCTGCGAGGCCATGCACGTGCGCGCTTCTCGCACCTGGACAGAGCAGCCGGGGAGGCGAGGCCCGAGCCCTGCGCCTACCTGTCCACTAGCGCTGCCCAGCGGACAGGCGCCGCAAAGTCCGCGGTCGGGCCCAAGCAGGGCAAACGAGCCGGTCTGCGGTCTGAGGAGCGAGGGTTTCCATGCAAACGCATGCCCCGGGCGGACAAGGACGGCGCACGCGAGCCAAAGCGCTACGATCGTCATCAGAGCGCTGCGAGCGGGGAGGTTAGTGTCAGGAGACGTCCTCCCGTTCCCGTCCCTCCCGCCCCGCCTGCCTTCCCGCAGCAAAGTTGCCGTGAAAACTGTTCGGCGTGGCGGAGAGGTTTTGGCTTTCGAGGCTTGCTTTCTTGTAAGGAAGGAAGTGTGTGTGTTTTTACTGCAGGACCTATTACAAAGCTGTTCGCACAGTCCTTGAGTATTCTTTAGCCCATTCTGGGATTATTAGATATGAACACCCCAGTATTTTGTTTTTTTTGCACGAATTTCCAGGAGACCCTTCGTTCTCCTTTCCTTCGGAGGGATGGGCGCAGGGCGGATCTGTTGCTGACTGTAACGGCGTCGGCCACGATGGGCGACCAGGGCCCCAACTCGCTGCGCTTCTCGTCGCCCGCAGAGGGCGGCGAGGTGCGAGAGGAGAGCAACCTTGTAGGCGTCGGCATTGTGTTCCAGCCGGTCGAGGATGGCACGCTCTACGTCAAGCGCATGCGCGAAGACTCCCCGGCGGCGCGCAGCAGCCTGATCCAGATAGGCGACTGCCTGTGCGAGGTCAACGGGAGGTGAGCCCGCCCGCCCGTTCTCCCGCCCACAATGGTTTGGCTCTTCTTGCGCTGGCCTGCGGGCCCGCCGCCCGCTGACCTCGCTCGCCGCGCCACACTCTCCCCGTTTGATGTCGCGTGTGGACGTGCGGGGTGCAGGGACGTGTTCCGGCAGCCGACAGATGTGGTCAAGGCGCTGCTGCTGGGCCCCCCGGGAACGACGGTGCGACTGGGGTTTCATCGCGGCACGGACCCTCGTGCGCCGCTCATCCAGGTAGCGCTGCAACGGCTGACGTGGACCCTAAACCCTAAAACCTGAACCCTGAACCCGGAACCGCTCATCCAGGTAGCGCTGCACCGGCAGACACCAGGCGAGACGCTCGTGGGCGTGGGCATCATTTTCCGGAGCGATTCGAGCGGGGCGTTGTATGTCCGCCAGCTTCAGCACGGTGGCCCCGCCCAGCAGTCTGGACAGGTGCACGTTGGCGACTGCATCGTCGAGGTCAACGGCATCGACGTGTTCCGAAAGCCCATCTCCTCGTTCACCAAATTGATGCTGGGCCCGCCTGGGACGACTCTCCAGCTTGGCTTTAAGCGCGCGTCATCGCAGATGATCGAAAAGGTGTCCTAAAAACCGAAACCCTAAAACCTAAACCCCAAAACTAAAGCGCGCGTCATCGCAGATGATTGAAAATGTCGTTGTGCCCAAGCATCTCTGCCAAACCCCTAAACCGTGAACCCTAAATCGCAAACCCTAAACCCTGAACGAAAGATATCGTTGCGGCCAAGTATCTCTGCCTAAAACCTAAACAATAAACCCTAAACCCCAAACTCTAAACCGTAAACAAAACCCTCAATCCTAAATGGCAGGTGTCGTTGCGGCGAAGCATCCCAGCGGAACGTCCCGAAGGTTCGGACACAACCCTCGTCGTGGGCGAGAGCGTCGTTGTCCTGCGCCGCGAGGTCTCCACTTTCTCAAAAAAAAAATACATACGACAACATAAAAAATACAGCTGCCGCGAGATCTCCACATCCTCAAAAAAAAAATACAATTAAAAAAACGTACAGCTGCCGCGCGAGGTCTCGACATTCTTGCATCTAAGTGTTTCATATTTCAAGGCGCAATGTTTTTTAATGAAAAATACTGAAAAATACTGAAAATTACAATTTCTGAAAATTGCTCTCTGCGGTGACTTTATATAGTGACTAAGAATGTACATAGTAACTACCTTTACTACACAGGAGATACCTTTACTACACAGGAGATACCTGGAGCGAGTTAGAAATTCTCAACAAAAAAAAAAAAGTCAGAGCCGTAGTATGTTTACACTGACTTTTCTTTGTCAGTTGAGAATATCTAGGCGCTGATGTTTTTTTTGTTGAGAATGTCCAGGTCGACTTGGCCAAGGATGAGCATTTGCGTCTCAAGGTAATTTATAGTAGTAGTAATATTAAATTAATAGTGTTGTAATAGTGTTGTAACAGTATATTATTATTGTAATAGCAAATTGTTAGGTGACTTACAGTAGTAATAATAAAGTGATAGTGTTGAAATAGTAGATAGGAGATTATTCTGACGAGCCCTTTTTTTTAAAAAGTCTATCCTGGAGCAAAAGCGCGACAGCCTTAAAGAAGTCGAGCGCATGTACGAGCGTGGTGCCTCTTCCATGGGAGGGCAGATGAATGACGAAATGCAGCGCTTCAAGACCTTCCACCAGTGGTGTGTGTTAACCTAAACCCTAAACCCTAAACCCTAAACCCTTACCCTGAATGACGAAACGCAGCGCTTCAAGACCTTTCACCAGTGGTGTGTGTCTGTGTGTATGTGTGTGTGTGTGTGTGTGTGTGTGTGTGTGTGTTCAATATGTAAATATACACACACGCACACGCGCGCACATACACGCACGCACGCAGTGTATACATGTTCATATGTTATATCCTATTATGTGTATGTATTATATCATATTGTGCTGTGTGTGTGTATGTATACGTATGTATATGCACACAGGCCGCACTCGGAGAGCTCGCACCCATGTGTCTCACACGCGATCCGCTGCCGAGCGCTTCCACTTGTGTGTGTGAGTGTGTGTGTGTGTGTACAAAGCATACGTACACATACATACAATGTATGTGTACTGCACACACACACACACACACACACACACACACACACACACACACACGTAGGCCGCACTCGGAGAGCTCGCATCCAGGAGTGACCCCAACGATCCTAGCAGCCGAGGGCTTTCACTTCTGCCCCACGGCCCAGGATCCTGACACTGTCATCTGCTTTTTTTGCGATCTTCAGGTGTCTCCTGTGCTATCTCCCTCCTGTGTGTACGTGTGTGTACGTGTGTGTACGTGTGTGTACGTGTGTGTCTCCCGGTGTCTCTGGTGATAAATACGTGTGTACGTATGTGTTGATGAGTGCCTTTTATGCCGGCACTTTACTACATCTCTTTTGCTTCGAAATAGGTCTTTTTCGACAGCTTTGTTGTGGAGTAGTGTGTGGATGAGTGCCTTGTCTTGCTGCAGCGTGCCTCCCTCGCCCTGGCAGCTGGGAGTGGATTAGGCCTAAACCCTAGACCTAAACCTTGTATTACTGCAGCGTTGCCTCCCTCACCCTGGCTTGAGGGAGATTGGGAGCGTCAGACGACGCCAAGGCAGTCTAAACCCTAAACCCTAAACCCTAAACCCCTGGCAGTTGGGAGATTGGGAGCGTCCAGACGACGCCAAGGCCGTACATCGAAAGTTGTCTCCTAATTGCCCCTTGGTGCTCGGTATGGAGTGCGGTAACATGCCCCGATCTCAAAAGGTAACATGCCCCGATCTCAAAAGGTTTATCTTCATCGTTGTTAGTATTTTTGAACAATAATAATCATAACTGCTCCTTGGTGCTCGGTATGGAGTGTGGTAAAATTTGGCGGTCTGAAGAGGTTTCGGGTTTTTAGGCGCAGGACTGAGATTGAGGCTCCACTGCCGCATTTGGGCCCCATGTCTCTCTCTGTCTCTCTCTCTCCCTCCCTCCCTCTCTCTCCCTCTCTCTCTTTCTCGCTCCCTCTCGCGCGCGCTCTCTCTCGCGCTCTCTCTCCCTCCCTCCCTCCCTCCCTCGCGCGCGCTCTCGCTCGCTCTCGCTCTCGCTCTCGCTCTGTCTCTCTCTCTCTCTCTCGCTCCGAGGCACGTGACGTCAACACATGATCCTTGGTCATCTCAACACATGATCCTTGGGCATCTCAAGGCCATGTACAGAGAGAGTGCGAGAGTGTGAGAGAATAGCGAAAAAACGGGGGGAAACATGCTCAACTTACACAACACACACACACACACACACACACACACACTGGTGGCGCAAGGAGCACAACACACACATACACACACACACACACACACACACACACACAAACACACAGTTGGCGCAAGGAGCGGGATCGCAGGCGACGTTGCAGCAGCAGCTCGAGAATGTGCTTGGCCGCAAGGTCTTACTAGAATGTGTTCTCTTCATATTATATATATTATATATATATATATATTATATATATTATATATATATATA
>Ga0315899_10005754_pt1 | contig 13373 bp, 8 predicted proteins | sample LakEriMetagenome_2_FD_203518 | JGI IMG/M metagenome (GOLD analysis project Ga0315899, IMG submission 203518) | Freshwater fungal communities from buoy surface, Lake Erie, Ohio, United States - Buoy 4 MA112 | ecosystem: Environmental > Aquatic > Freshwater > Lake | place: USA: Lake Erie, Ohio...
AGGCGGATTTATTCTCTTCATCAAAGAGAAATCGTGCGTTCCTTAACATCGCCTCTTGGTCTCGTTTGGAAGCACTATTTAGGAGTGGCAATAATCTGATCAATTGGGGAGATGCCACGAGCTGCTCTGCTTGTGAAACATTTCGCAAATTTCTTACACTGCGTTTCAGTTCGAGATAAGAACTGTCACCAATATCACGAAGTCCTGATTCTACAAACTCTGCCACGATTTCTCGTTCGAGTAGTAGCTCATCGATCCTCTTCATGTATTCCTGCCGGTCAGAATTCATTTAAAAGGCTCCCGGAACTACAGTGGCGTAGAGCAACTCGATCAGTGGCCCGAATACCAAAACCCCTATACACAAAACGACGACGCCGCTACCAACAAAGTAGATCGTGTATGGAAGCGTGGACACACGATAGGATAATCTGCGTTCCACAGCCTTTTCGGCACTCCATAAAATGTAACTTTGAGGAGACGGCCAGGGCTTATCCATTGCTGCCATTTCAGGTGCAACGGCATGTTCCTTCGATTTTTCTTCTTCTGTACTGGTCGCTGATTGATTTAGATTTGTAGACTGCACTAATGATGCGAAAAACCGCTCTGCCTCCTCCAGGCTTCCGGTGTGTTTAGCTACAACTGTCATGAATTGCGACTTAATCCAGTTATAGTTGGCTCGTGCCTCTTTTGATGTTATCGCTTGGCTCAACTTAATAGACCGAGCTTTAGCGAGATAAAGGAAACAGCCCCAAAGATAAAGAGCGACCACCCCCCCGACCATGGCATAGGTTGGTTGGCTTTGCAACCATGCCAATAATCGACTTATCGGCCCAACCTCAAGTTTAGAATCGCTATAGATGAGACTCATTCGCCCGAAATTAAGCCACACCCCAAATACACCCAGGGCCAGCAGGAATACCAAGCCCAACTGAAAGTTTAGAAACCAAAGCTTACGTGCATGAGGCAACCGTAACGTATTGGGCTTTAGCAAATCGTATGCATCGGGAGATCGACCGGAGAGGACCCAACTGACAAAAGCCGCTTTGTAAGCTAACGAGACTTCAGGAATCGAGCTCCATGAATCCACAAAGGTATGACCCTGTCCAATCAAAATAGCGACTCGACCGCCGATTCGTTCGGACTCGGACCTGAGTACGGCCGCGGAGTCATCCCCCTGCCAGGAGAGCGGTATGCCTGCGGCAATCATACCCTCAATCTGCCGATGGAATTCAAGTAAGTCGACCAAGCCGATTTGGTCGTGGCGAACCGGTTGCATGTCATACAGCTCCGAGAAATGGTGTTATTCAGAAGGCTAGATGAACGATCCTCGGAAATTTATCTAAAAGAATCGTGAAATCATCAGAACGGAGAGGGAGCCATAGAGCCCGGCGTTACCATCGACTCGAACGGCTGGCTGATTGACGGACTGGAATTGGTCTGCACTGACCGCTGGGACCGGGAACGCCACTCTTCATATGCATCCACCGTCGCCTGATGAATGTTGATAGACTCTTGGTCGTGCAGCTCCAGAGCCCTACGACTAATGGAGTTCGCAGATTCTTTTGTTGCTTTGTCTCGGACATTCGTCAGAAATAGCCAGACTCCAGCCCAACAAACGGAGATGATCGCAACAGAAATAATCGCATGCCCAATTCTTCGCTCTTGCAGTTTGCTAATGCTAACCCCCGAGGCTGCCTCCAAAACCTTTGGCCGCAAATCGTCCGTAGGCACAACATAATCTCGCGCTGATGCAATCCAAGATTCCATGCTGCGTAGATCTTCAATCGGAATATCCCCATCCTGGAGTCCAGATGGAATTTCACCCGCCATGATGGACGGTCTCCTCGTGGCACGCTCTCAGTTTAGGCATTAGCTTTTGAATTGCGTAACGATACCGGCTGGCGACCGTTTGTATCGAGCAATCAAGCATATCGGCGATCTCTTGGAAAGTTAACTCCTCCCAAATCTTTAATACGACCACCTGGCTCTGCTCAACAGGAAGCGATCTCAGAGCAATCAAAACTGTACGCTGCATGTCCTCTTGCTCGACAGAATTGACATCGCGATGAGCTAACAAATCGTTCAAGCCAGCATTGAGAATCGAGCTAAGCATCCAACGTCTCTTCTTGCGAAGAATCATCAATGACTCGTTTCGAACCATTCTCAGCAAATAATGCCACGGTTCGCACGCAGTCGCCACGGCTGTCGGGCGAGCAACCGTCGCAACCAACACAGCTTGAACCGCATCCTCTGCATCGTGCTGGTTACGAGTGATCGTAATCGCAAAACGCAACAACCTCGGCGCAGTCAAATCGTAAAGCCCCGCTAAAGCGGCAGGGCCACTCTCGGAGATTCGAACGACGTACTCGCGAATTTGTTGGGAAAGGTTCGGTTCTGACATGTCACCTACCAAGATGACTCGCGATGCGAGTTTTATCTAACAAGTTCGAGAAAAAAATGATTTAATGAGGCAGATTGTACAAAAACCCGTCTGTTTATTGGCAAAACCAGGGCTAGCTAAGCTCTTTTTTCTTCCGAAAGTCCTACACGAGATCCTCCACCTTTCTAAGGCTACAATTTGGAGAAGACGTCTACCACAACCTGACACGTAAGCAAGAAAATTTCCAGGGCAGATGCCCCACGCTCACGCTACGGACTGGGATTTCTAAGCCTCCTCGATTAAGGTTATTCTGGTGTTGCGGCCCTGGAACAGTTGCTACAAAAACGACAAACAATGAAACCAAAAACATCCTCTCTTATTGCTTTCCTGATTCTACTCTTGATCAATCCTGGGCAACGATCGTTTGCCCGAAATGACAAGGAATCTGATCCCAAACCGATTCCCTTCGTGGGATCAGTCGTCGACGCTGATACCCAGGAGCCCATCGCAGCTCGGATCTACCTGCAAAATGTAGACGGCGATTGGCTGTTTGTTCGGTCGGCTAGCGACCACGGAACCGCTTGGCCTTATGCAGAAGAATGGGTGCCTATGCCCGAATCGGTCGAACGACACACGACTATCTCTGCACATCCCTTCACTGTCATGCTCGCGCCAGGTGAATATCGTATCACGATCGAACGCGGCAAAGAATACTTTCCGCTGAACGAAACGCTAGTCATTCCCTCAAAGGACGAACTATCTAATACTCCGAAACTTGACTCCAAGAAAATGGAAAGACGTTTCTCATTGCATCGATGGACGAACATGGCATCGCTCGGATGGTACTCTGGAGAAACACATGTTCATCGTCGAATTGCGGAACTTCCCATTGTCATGGCAGCCGAAGATTTGAATGTGACGTTCCCTGTAACATTTTGGACAACCTCCTCCGACAAAGCTCCCGACTTGGAACCGTCGAGTTTACGTTCACAAGGCCCGTCTCCCTTTGGCCCACGCGAAGACCGGGGGCCTGATCCTATATGGCTTAACACTCGCCAGGTTATCTTGCCTCGCAACACGGAGTACGAGATCTTTTCCATTGGCGAGCGACGGCACACCCTCGGCGCATTGTTTGTTTTGAATCATCGCACACCGTTTACGCAGACCGTACCTCCCATTGGTCCGATGATTGAACAGGCCAAGCGCGAGGGCGCGTTACTCGATTTGGATAAGCACAATTGGCCTTGGTCTCTCATGCTCATACCAAACGCCCAAGTTGATTTGTTTGAACTATCGAACAACAGCGTTTGGCGCACGAACTTTGGATTCAAACAACCTGGGCATGCTTTGCCCCCGTGGAAGGAATTCGAGCAGGAGTCACCAGGCGTACTCACGGAATGGGGCTGGTTAGAATTTGGCTTTGAGATGTATTATGCCTTGCTCAATTGTGGGTTTCGATTGAGTCCAACGGCCGGTACCGCTTCAGGAGTTCATCCGGTCCCGCTCGGGTATAGTCGAGTCTACGTTCATACAGGGGATGATTTTCATTTAGACCGATGGCTCGATGGGCTTCGGCGCGGTCGCTCCTTTGTGACGACAGGACCAATGTTGACGGCGAAAATTAATGGTGAGCTATCAGGTCACATTTTCCAAAGGAGTGGTGACCAATCCGGCGATTTCACCTGGGAAGCGAACGTGGTCAGCCCTGATCCGATCACGCGAGTTGAGTTGATCGTCAATGGGAAAGTAACGCACTCAGTAACTCCGGAGCAGTCTCGTAACGAACAGGGTGCATGGCAGTGGTCCTCGAAAGGAACAATTGACTATCCATTGACGAAAAAACTGATGCAAGATGCCGGGTCTGCTTGGGTTGTATTGCGGACTTGGTCAGATCAACCCGATGGTCGAAAGCGATTTGCTCACACCGGAGCGTGGTACATTGAGGTAGACGGTCAAAGGATGCAACCACCCGTTGAACAGATTGATTATCTTATGCAGCTACTTGACGCTTCGCTGGAAAAGCAAAGAGGTGTTCTGACAGCCGAAGCCATTTCAGAGTTTGAGCGGGCCAGAGAAACCTATCGCCAGATTCAATCAACTGCCTATGTAGCGCCCGCAACTCAGCGGAGACCTGCGCCAACCGAAGCTGACGAGCAATTCTGGCTTGAGAACATGGCGGTTTGGCACCAATACTCACTCATCGAAATGAGCCAGGTTCTTGGCAGAAGTCCCGAAGAAACTCGTAAGCTACTCTCAATGTATCGGACACTCGAAAAAGAGCCTCTCGCGGTTCGACCTACGGATCGCCTCGCAATCATGCCTTATCCTGGAGGTCGTCATCCTCGCCGGGGCTTTTTGGACGGAGCCATTGCACCACAACGAGAGACCAAGTTCAGTGTGTTTACTCCATGGTCCGATCGGAGCTATGTAGTTGCCGATGTGCCTGAAGCAATCTTCTCGAACTTAGGACTGACATACCTAGCGCATACCCATATTCCAACGATTTGGGATGAACAAGGAAAATCGATTCCAGCACAAGAATGGGAACGACATGAAAATGGAGTCTTAAAAAGTCGCAGGACACTTCCAAATGGAATAAGCTTTGAGGTCACTGTTGTGCCAACGAAAGATCATGTTCGAATGGAGCTTGCTCTCGTTAATGGGACCGATGCACTTCTCACCGGGTTGAGGGTGCAGCACTGTATGATGCTGGCTCATGCAGATGAGTTTCAGCAAGACTCCAATGACAATAAGATCTTTTATGGCGACTACGGTTTGGTACACAATCCAGAGAAGAATCGATGGATGATCACATCCTGGAAGCCTTTGGGTCGTGCATGGGGAAATCCTCCGGTCCCCTGCCTCCATGCTGATCCAATAATGCCCGATTGTCCTCCAGGAAAAACAACTCGCACGCAAGGTTGGCTTTCGTTCTACGAAGGTGAGGATTGGCAAGCAGAGGTAAAGCGTATTGAAGATCTGCGATGGTGGGAGTAGTTGATTCAGCTCGCATTCTTTCGGAGGAAGTCATGGAACCGACAGTACACCCTAGAGTCAAGATATGTTGCATTGGCAATGTCGCAGAAGCTCGATTAGCACTGCGTCATGGAGCTGATGCACTGGGACTCGTCTCGCGGATGCCTAGTGGGCCTGGCGTCATTGAGGAATCGGTCATCGCGGATATCGCGGCCATAACGCCTCCATCGATCGGTTCCTTTCTCCTAACGAGTGAACTCGATGTGAATTCGATTGTAACTCAGCAAAAACGATGTGGTGTTAATACAATTCAAATCGTTGATCGTTTGGAACGAGGCTGCTTTGAAGACCTTCGTGCCTCACTTCCTGGTGTGTCAATCGTACAAGTCATTCACGTCACAGGTGAAGAATCGATCGATGAGGCCTGTCGCGTCGCCGAGCTAGGGATCGATGCCTTATTACTCGATTCTGGCGATCAACGTTTGCCGATAAAGGTGTTAGGGGGTACAGGGCGAACCCATGACTGGACACTCAGCCGGAAAATTCGTGAGCGGGTGAGCGTGCCACTGTTCTTGGCAGGCGGTTTAAACGTCGAAAATGTCGCTAGGGCCATTGAAGAGGTCCGACCATTTGGCGTTGATGTTTGTTCCGGTCTCCGCACAAACGGGAAGCTGGACCAACGGAAACTCGGCGAGTTCATGCATGAGGTTCGAAGAGCAAGCCAGTCGATTTAGCGTGCTCTGTGTCGCCTAAAGCAGCAAACTCTTTTGCCTTGGTGTACAATAGGGTTCCTTGGTTCGACATTCCTCTCTATCGCATTATCCGTTTCGGTCTGCCATGCTAAGACGTACTTTACTTGAACGATCTGCCTGCGGCTTCGGTGCTTTGGCTGCGGCATCGCTCGCCTCGGGTTTGGGAACCAATCGCTCTTTTGGCACTGCAAGTAACTCCCCCGGGCATTTTCTGGCTCGAGCTAAACGAGTCATTTTTCTGTTTATGCAGGGCGGGGTGAGCCAAGTTGATTCGTTTGATCGCAAGCCTCTCCTGTATGAGCGAGATGGCGAACTGATCACCTTTGATGATCCCAGAGAAGTTGCGAACACTGGCACGATGGGAACGCAACAAAAGATTATGAAGCCCCTTTGGGATTTTCAGCAATATGGCCAATCAGGGCGTTGGGTTTCAGGGCTCTTTCCTGAAATGGCTAAACATGTTGATAAGATGTCCTTTATTCACAGCATGAATACCGAGGGGGTGGCACATGGCCCCGCGACTTTGTTCCTCCATTGCGGTGCTCAGAATCAAATCCGACCCTCGATCGGTTCATGGATTGATTACGGTTTAGGCTCTGAAAACGAGAACTTGCCAGCCTTCATCTCGATTGCACCCTCGATCGGAAACGGCGGCCCACGTAACTACGGCAGCGCATTTCTCCCTGCCAAGCATCAAGGTACAACGATCGGCTCAGCAGACAGTTCGGACCTGAAGATTGAGCACTTGGAGTCCCTCGCAAAGGATCGGCAGCAGCTTGATCGAATCCAACAATTCAACTTGTTACAAAGTCAACGCCGCGGAGGGGTCAACGAAGAATTCGAGGCGATCATCAAATCATATGAATTAGCGTGGAGAATGCAAAGTGTTGCACCGGAGCTATTAAATCTAGATACCGAAAGCGAGGCAACTAAACAACTGTACGGACTGGACGATCCGAAAACCAGCAGCTATGGCAAACGCTGTTTATTGGCTCGGCGATTAGCGGAAGCTGGCGTTCGGTTTATACAGGTTAACTATGGCGATAATTCTGCAAACCCCGCTTGGGATCAGCACTCCAACATGCCCAAGCATGCTGATCATGCGATGGCGGTGGATAAGCCCATTGCAGCCCTACTACAAGATCTCGAACAGCGAGGCCTACTTGAGGACACGTTGGTCTGGTGGGGAAGTGAATTTGGCAGAGCACCTTATGCTCAGAAACTAGGTTCTGGTAGAGACCATAACCCAGGTGGCTTTACCGTTTGGTTAGCAGGCGGCGGTGTGAAACGCGGCTACGCACATGGCGCGACCGACGAGTTTGGACAAATGGCGATCCAGGACAAGGTTCACATGCATGATTTGCACGCTACGATATTGCACCTATTAGGTTTGGACCATGAACGCCTCACGTTTCAGCATGCCGGCCGAGCCTTTCGGCTGACCGATGTATATGGACGCGTTGTGAAAGAGATTATTAGCTAGTGAATACCAATTCATTCTGGAAATTTTCTACGGCGGGGAGCGTGTATTTCGGGCGTGGGTCGCTGAGCAAGTTGTCGGAGGAGATCCATAGTCGACAGCTTGATCGTGTCATTGTTGTCACGGATGCGATTGTTTCCAAAATTGAACTGGTACAACAGTCGATCGTTGAGTTGCGTTCGCAGGGAATCGATGTTGCCGTTTTCGATGGTGGTGAGGCGGAGCCATCGATAGAAATCGCTGAGCGGGCCACGCAAAAAGCGCGAGAAACCGATGCAAAAGGTGTGATCGGCATAGGCGGTGGGAGCAACATGGATGTGGCAAAGATCGTTGCGGTTCTGCTAAAGCATGGTGGAAAACCGGCTGACTATTTTGGTTTCGATCGAGTCCCTGGTTCTATTACACCATTGATTGCCATTCCTACAACGTCGGGAACTGGCAGCGAAGTCTCTCATTCGGCAGTGCTGACTGATACGGTGGCACAGATCAAAGTCAGCACACTGAGTCCGCATTTGCGTCCGAGCGTTGCCATCGTTGATTCGAGACTAACAGATTCCTGCCCCGCTCGCGTTACTGCCCACAGTGGAATCGATGCTTTGGTGCACGCTGTCGAAGCACTGACCAATAGGCCCTATCAACAGGTAAGTACTCCAGGCCCGAAAGCCTATGAGGGGAGTTATCCGTTCACCGAATTATTGGCATGTGAAGCTATCCGACTAGTGGGCGATTATCTTGAGAAAGCCGTGAATTCTCCTGAGAATACCCAAGCACGCGATGCGATGGCTTACGCCGCCATGTTGGCAGGCATGGCATTTTCCAATAGCGGAGTTGGCCTAGTCCATGCTCTTGAGTATCCGATCGGCGCGATAACCCATTGCAGCCACGGCGAGGGTAACGGATTGTTGCTCCCCTTCGTTATGGAATTCAACATGCCGGAATGCCAGGGGACATTGGCAAAGGTCGCGTCCTTGCTAACCGGTAAGCCCGAGAGTTCATGTCGCCCCGAAGATGCAATAGACGCGACTCGATCATTGCAATCCCGAATCGGTATAAGAAATCGATTAAGCGAACTGGGACTGCGTGCAGAACACATCCCCTCAGTGGCCAACAAAGCGATTCAAATTGAACGCCTCATGTCTATTACAGCTCGTCGACCGAGCGAGTCAGATTTACTCACTTTGCTCACGAAAGCCCTGTAGACGATGCTCGCACCAGGCTGAAATACATTGATAATCCCTACAATCACTTCTTTCGGAACTCAACGAATCTCGGTCGATCAGAATTCTTAATCGACAATTTGCATTGAGACTCATCCAATCTATGGTTTCTATGTCTTGTGGTTTCCCGAACAAGCCACGATTTCCTTGACAATCGGGTCTAGGAAATCGAATCCTTTCGATTTGGTGCCCCCTATTTTTTTACTACCATGCATGCACTAAAAAATACCAAGCGAGCGTTCGTGCTTCGAACTGGAAACGGCCACATTCGAAAGACATTCACAGGTCCAAAACGAGAGATTCGATTCTGGAATGAAGTTCGAATCTTGCGTTATTTGAACGATAAAGGCTGCCCCTTTGTCCCCAAACTCATTTGCATCGATACACCATCGTTCACCATTATCGTGTCGTATGCAGGGGAGCCGATTCAGAGTATATCGGAAGAGAAGTTAAATCTGATTTTCTCGAACCTCGAGGAGTTCGGTGTTCGTCATCAGGACCAGGCAGCACGAAACATTTTGTACAACCACAGAGCAGGTGAGTTCTCGGTAATCGACTTCGAATTCGCGGAGTTAATCACGTCGTGCGATTCGTATTGTGAGATCACGCATCGCCTCGAAGAATTGGATGAACTACTTTCTTGTGCTGTACCCCCCGCCGCCGGGTGTTAAGATCCGAATTGAATCGCCGGATTGTACTTCTAATTGCACCGAACTTGGCAACCTCACCGATTCGCCATCTGAACGAATAAGCCAATTTTCTCCCGTCAGTCCCGGCTCTCCAGCTCCTAGGCCAGGAGGCGGGTAATCTGAACGACGACTTGTGACTAAACTGACCGTTAACGGCCTAAGTGCTTGAACTTGACGGACTATACCGCAGCCCCCTCGATATTGACCAGCCCCACCCGATCCAGTCCGAATTCCAAACTCTACCAAACGGACGGGATATCTAGACTCGAGAATCTCTACATCGGTTAATCGCGTGTTGGTCATATGCGTGTGAACGGCATCTTCCCCATCGGAACATGGCGTTGCACCGACTCCACCACAGATGGTCTCGTAATATCCAAACGTGCGATCTCCGAACAGAAAATTGTTCATTGTTCCTTGACTCGCTGCGGCCAATCCTAAGGCTCGTAACAAACAGTCAACGACTCTCTGGCTTGTCTCTACATTCCCCCCGGCAACCGCCGGCCAATGATGCCCTTCGTACTCTGGTTGATCGATCTCTAAATCGATCAACGATCTATCGCTACGAGCTGGATTCAGGATGCCATGGGGAATGGTCAGGTCAATGCGCCTCATCACTCCGGAATTGAGCGGAAGATCGTCTGCAATCGCACAGCGAACGACATATAAGACCGCTGCTCCCACAATAGCAGGGTTCGCATTGAGATTACCTACTGACGCTGGTCCCGTACCGGTAAAGTCTACGACCAACCGTAGCCCCCTCTCTTCATCGTGAATCTTTTTGACGCAGACCGATATCTTAGTCCCGTCATCCATATAGTCTTCAATGATGGCATTGTCCAAATTGAGTTGCTCGATCCAACGCAGCGTTTTCTCTTCGGAGGCTTCTTGGATTCGATCCATGTAGTTCTGTAAACAAGTAGCTCCATAGACATTCGCTAAATCTTTCATGGCTTGAACTCCAAACTGATTGGCTGCCTGCTGAGCAGCAATATCTGCGAGATTTTCAGCCAGTGCTCGTGTTGGATAAGTGGCCGATGTCAGAATCGATTCTAGATTCCGGGTTCGATCTTCACCGAAACTAGTCAACAACATGGGCTCAATGAGAACCCCCTCTTCAGCTAGACAACGAGATGTCGGTGCCATGGAACCGGGCGCAACACCTCCTATCTCAGCATGATGTGCACGACAGGCGACAAAAAAATCAGGCTCGCAGAAATACGACGCAGCATTTTCAGCGGTCGCGGAACAAAAGACGGGATTGATGACAGTCACGTCGGGCAAATGGGAGCCACCTCGGTATGGATCGTTGGTCACAAAACAATCTCCGGGGTGCAATTTTGGAAACGATCTCATAACCTCTTTGACCGTTGCGCTCATAGCGCCGAGATGAACCGGAACGTGTGGCGCATTGGCAATCAAATCACCGTTCTTTTGAAAGATCGCACAGCTAAAGTCTCTACGCTCTTTAATATTCACGCTGATCGCCGTTTGCTCAAGCACCGTTCCCATTTGTTCGGCGATAGCTGCGAATCGTTGCGCCAGCACTTCACGCAAGACGACGTCGTAAGACTGGCCTTCTTGCTCATGTTCTACACGGGTTTGTACGAGACCCTTTGTAGTATTTCTTTCGTGAGCCATTTTCTGCAGAAGCAGCGTTTTGTCCTCTAGTACGGTTGCCTGCCAACCTCTCTCTAGATATGTCGTACTACCTGCCGAACAAACCAACTTGGGTCCAGCCAGAACATCTCCTGGAGTCATTGTGGAACGATTCTGAATTATTGAGTCGGTCGCAATGAATCTTGTCTCGACTGGTTTCTTAAGGGGTGTTAACCTGTTTCGCTCCCTGGATCGAACAATTCCGTGCACCGCAGCAATTTCGAGGAGACGATCTTTGCGATCGTATCCGAACCGTTTTACGTGTAATGTATGGAACTGACGAGCAAATTCGCTGGCATCCCAAAATGGTGATTGCCAATCGAATGTCAGCGTCCCCTCGGCGCCGGAGTAGCGAGCTTCTATGCGGCAGCTTAGCTCCAGCCAGTCTTCCTGCTGTGATGGATTCTGCTTGGCAATTGCCAAGGCCAATGCGTTTTTTGTCTCGATTAGCCAATCCGGAACGAGATCATTAATCTTCTTGTAAATTGGATGAGATGCGGTGTATTGTAATTGTGCCATACCCATACCTAGTGCACTGAGCAGCCCTGCCTCGGGTGGGTCGATGACGGTTTCAATCTCTAACAAGTCTGCGATTTCGCAAATATGTTGACCTGCCGCTCCACCAAAAGAGACCAACGCATGCTGTCGCGGGTCGGCTCCCTGTGAAATAGAGACAGATCGTACCGCGTTAGCCATCGTCTCGTTGGCTATCCTGCGAAAGCCGACGGCTAGTTGCTGTGCCGTTGTGTTCTGATTAACTTCGCTAGCTGCTTGAAATTCAGATAGAACTTTATGTAGGGCATCGCTTGCTGCTTGGCGATCCAATGGGAATGGAAACGCTTTAGGCTCGATTCGATCGAGAAGCAGATTCAAATCGGTAATGGTCAGCGGTCCACCTCGTCCGTAACACGCTGGACCTGGATCCGACCCAGCACTCTGCGGACCGACTCGAAGCTGAACTCCATCAAACCAACAGATACTTCCTCCACCAGCGGCGACGGTGTGAATCTTGAGCGATGGGATCATCATCCTCACGCCCGCCTTGATAGTTTCAAATTCCAGTTCCGGTTCACCATCAATGCGAGAAACGTCGGTGCTAGTTCCTCCCATATCCAGGCCGATGAGAGGGCTAATTCCTGTCGCTTTGGCAATGGCTCGCAGGGAAACCACACCTCCTGCAGGCCCGGACAGCACACTGCTTTTGCCGCGATACTGCGACCGTGGTACTAATCCGCCCGAACTGGTCATTACGAGAAGATTATCATCGTCCAGTGCATCGAATTGCTTAGCGACTCGTTCGAGATAAGTGTTGACGACTGGAGTTAGGTACGCATCCAAAACGCATGTTTCGCCACGCGATACCGCTCGAATCATCGGTGCGGTTTCCGAGCTGAGGCAAATCGTTTCAAACCCCATGCTGGCCGCAATTCTGCCAACTTGTTGCTCGTGATCGGGATTCAAATAGCTATGCAACAGACATACCGCTAACGACTTAATTCCGCGTGATTGAAGATTACCAAGCTCCCGTCGAACGTCATTTGGGTCTAACGGAGTGTAGACCGATCCGTCAGCGTTAAGCCGCTCGGTTACTTCGGCGACATGCTCGTATAGAGGCGGTCGTTTTTTTACATTAAGTGCGAAAAGATCAGGACGCTCTTGATATCCGATCTTGAGCAAGTCTGCGAAGCCTCGCGTAATCACGAATCCGACTGGCACACCCCGGCGGGTCAAAAGCGCATTGGTACCGCGAGTTGTTCCCAATCGAATGGAAAGAGGTGGCAGCGGATCCGCAATTGGTATACCCAGCAGTAATCTAGTCGCCAGCACGGGGGCTTCGATGCCAGGTCTTAGCTCAACGATATGAGTGCCAACGGGGAGTGAATTATCCAAGTGAAAAACGTCGTTACGAAAACGCTCGCATTTTCGATTTCCCAAAAGGCCACCATCTCGCGAAAGTGCCACGAGCGAACAGTTATCCCAAAAGCGATCGGGATCACTTTCCCGACTTGAGATTGAAATAGCAACTGGTGATCCGGTAGAAGCAGGGATTCCCTGAACGACACCATGACTCAATACCTTGGTCGATCGTTTCGTTCCATCGGGAAGGGCAATGATGCAATCGGTGAAGGTTCCACCCACATCACACCAAACTTGAATCACATCCGCCATCGCTTTGAAAGTCCCTTCCCGTCTAGCCCTGAACACATTTATCCCGAAATG
>Ga0315899_10005755_pt1 | contig 13373 bp, 13 predicted proteins | sample LakEriMetagenome_2_FD_203518 | JGI IMG/M metagenome (GOLD analysis project Ga0315899, IMG submission 203518) | Freshwater fungal communities from buoy surface, Lake Erie, Ohio, United States - Buoy 4 MA112 | ecosystem: Environmental > Aquatic > Freshwater > Lake | place: USA: Lake Erie, Ohio...
TCTGGATCTTTCTGGTTACCGAAGTCCTGTTCTTCAGCGGTCTGTTCGTCGCCTACACGCTTTGGCGGTATCACCACCCTGAAATCTTCCAGCAGGCTCACGTGTTCCTCGATAAGGTGCTCGGCGGCATCAACACCGTCGTGCTCCTGTTCAGCAGTCTGACGATGGCCCTGGCGGTTCGCTGCTCCCAGATGTCGAACAATCGCGGAACGGCGTTCTACACGCTCATCACCATGGTCTGCGCGGCGATCTTCCTTGGAGTCAAAGCGATTGAGTACAGCCACAAGTGGGACCAGGGAATCCTCGTCCGCAGCTTGTGGGCTTACACCACGGACCACCAAGAGGCCCAGTGGACCCTCTCGAAACAACTCGGCATTTCCGATTGGCTGGTTGCCCTGAGCATCATCCCGGCCATTCTGCTGGTGGCGTTTATCGCCCTTTCGATCATCGCCCGCCTCGTTGCGAACCCGATTTTGTCCAAGTTTTTCGCCGGCCTCGCGATTACGGTCGGAGGGTATTTTCTGGGCGCCGTGGGCGGACATATCTACATGCTGAACTACGAAGCACAATCCGCAGCCAACTCGGGGCATGCTCAAGTTGTTCCGCTGGTACTTCACGCCGACGACAAGGTTGCGACAGACCATCCGACCGCAGCTGCCCACGGTGTGGACCATCACCACGCTGGTGAACATCATGATTCGCACCATCCAGACCCCAAATCACTGGACCGGGACGTCGGGATCTTCTTCAGCATTTACTACTGCATGACCGGTTTGCACGCCGTGCACATTCTCGGTGGAATCGGCTTCCTCTCCTGGATTTTCTATCGCTCGCTCAAAGGGCACTGGCGCAGCGATTACTTCGGGCCGGTCGAGTATGTCGGGTTGTACTGGCACTTGGTCGACTTGATTTGGATTTACCTCTTCCCAATGTTGTACTTGATTGACTGACGCCTTTTGATTGGTCGGCCCCGGGGCTCCTAACCGGGGCAACGCCCCCCAGCAAGCAGTGCTGCCAGGACGGTTTCCAACCCTAAATCCATTTGACACTTGAGTGAAAACATGGCTGGTCATTCCCATCACGACGAACATCACTTTGCCCATCCGGCTCCGATCAAGCTGCTGCTGGCAGTATTTTTCGCCCTGATCTTCTTGACCATCCTCACGGTGGCCACGTCTGGCAAAATGGGTCCCTTCGGAACGATCGTGGCGATGGCCATCGCCACAGCCAAGGCGGCGCTGGTCTGCCTCTTTTTCATGCACATGTTTTGGGACAAATCGTTCAACGTCCTCGTCTTCTTCAGCTCCTTCCTGTTCGTCTCGCTGTTCATTGGTTTCACCATGCTCGACACGGATCACTACCAGAATACGATCGACGCCTTCCCGCGGGCTCCGGAACAGACCACGGTAGCGCCCACGGAAATGAAGTAGAACCAAGCGGTTCGAGAGGCTGGCGATTTGAGCTAGGAGCCAGATGCCCGGTGGGCCAGTCTTTGGCCGGTTTCAGGAAACTCTCGAAGCGAGAGCGTTAGTAGTGGGGAGGGGAGAGCGGTTAGGTCAACGTAACAGCAACGGGCAGGATCGCCTCGATGGAAGCTACCCCGCCACCTACACCGCGACGAACCTCTGCAGGCCCCCCGATGATCCGCCAGTCATTCAGTCTGATCACGGCCCGCCGTGACCTCTATCAGGCGCAACTGCTGTTCTATCTGTTCATTGCCTCCCTGACGATGTTCTTTTTGGCGACCCTCGCCACCTACGTCATCATCCGGACACAGGCCTTCCAGCCGATAACCCGGGACTACACGGCCTTGAGGATCCCGGCCTCGTTCTGGCTCAGCACCGGGCTGCTGTTGGTTGTAGGCTACCTGCTGGAGCGGGCCGCCTGGCATGTTCGGCGGGAGATGCAGCCCGGCTTTCGCTCGGCATTAAGGCTCGCTTTCTGGGCGGGTCTGCTGTTTACGGTGGTCCAGGCCGTCGGGTTGTGCGGCCTTCTGGTCCAGCACTTCGCCGAAATTGATGGCTCGACCAAAGCGTACGGGATGTCATTCACGATCTCTTTCGTGCATGCCCTGCATGTGCTGGGTGGGGTCGTGTTTCTTGGCTGGGTCTGGTATCAAGCCGAGCGGGGCCGGTACGACCACGAACGCCACTGGGCGGTCAATCATTGTGCCGGCTACTGGCATTTTCTCGATATCGTCTGGGTGGCGATGCTGGTCACCTTCCTGCTCACCCGGTAAGACTCCCCGGCAAGCAAAGCTTGGTGTTTGGCAGAGCAGCCCAATTGGCAGCCGAGTCCACCCCGCATGCCGCGACAGTTTCCCGGCAAGGCGCAGCCGTTCGATTTTGCGCAGTCGACTTTCGTTCGAAATCTCCCAATCGCAATGGATTGGTGCTTGCTTGAGAGCTCGCCGACTTCCCTTGGGGTATTCTCGCGGGCAAATGGCAGGAATTCATTTTCCGAGCTGCTGGGTTGCGTGATCAGGATGACACCAGCCGGTCCCGTCATCCCACCACTCTCTCAGCAGTTCCAGCGCGCCGGGCTTATCCGCTCCAACAAAGCGTTCCCTTCTCAGGCGATACGCTTCCAGGATCTGGGCCGTGCGAGTCCGGATTTGGGCATCCTGATTCGACTCCGGAGCGAGTTTGGGTACAGCATAAACGAATCCCCCAGTTTCCCGAGAGAAAGTCGGGTAATTGCGAAAGTCGCGCTGCACAAACGCCCCGGTTTCAGCCTGGTGATTTCCCGCGCGTACGAAAAAGTCAACGGCCTCGCAGGGATAGCCGAAGACCAGCCCAAATCCTCTCCAACGTTCCCCTGGGTTTTCGGAACGTTCGATTGTAAGCAGCACTACTTCGGTTCGTTCGAGAGGTGACAAGCCAAGCACGCCAAAAAACTCGTGCTGCTGCTCGATCGCCAAATCCAAGCAGGTGCGTCTTGCCACCCAGGCCGAGAAGTAGCGTTCCCCTTGCTGAAGTTTCGCGAAGACCAATGCTCCGGCCTCAATCTCGGTACCGCACCTCCAGGTTGCCAGGACTCTTTTGATCCACTGCAGCTCGTCGAGATTCGGAGGATTGATCGGAAACCTCGATTGGTGAAAGCCCTCTGAGACGGGTTTGAGATCGCCGACCAGCGTGTACAGGGCTTCGCTGTCGAGAGCAGCCAACAGGAGCTGTTCCGAGCGGGCCGCATCCTCGGGCGAGAGTCCTGCGGTGGAAAAGCACTCCTCGCGGCGAACGGCGGCGGGATGCCTTCGGATTGCCGGCAGGTCTTGCGCATCGACTTCAGGCTGAACGCCTGCAGCAGATGGGCACGGTTCGATCGATTGAGCCGGCAAAAAAGACGCCGCCCCAGCCAAAAGGGCGGCGAGGGCGGCCAAGAGCAAATGCGAGCAACGGCAGCTTCGGGGAGACATGGCGCTGGTTTTCGCTGGGTTTACGGGAAGCCGGCAGGGGGTTCTACTCACCGCCAGTCGAATCCTCGGACTCAAACCAAGGTGCAAAACGGTCGGGGATAAAGGCCCAGCTGCCCGGTCCAAGCTCCATTTCGTCGTCAGTCAGAAGGCAGGACTCGAGCAATTGGGTGACGCCGGCTTGATCAAGGTGCTGGCCGATCACCACCAGCTCAATTCTTCGATCTCCATAAGGTTCCTGCCACACGGACTCAATCTCGCTGATGACCTCGGCAGCAGTCTCGTCATTGGGATCGGTCCATTCTTCACGGGGAAGCGCGGCAGCCCAGGTCCCGGCCGGCTGCAGCGAAAAGACATTTCCGGCTTGGGACCACTCGGCCGCGATATCGTGGCGGCTGGCCAGCCAAACCAATCCTTTGGAGCGAACGATTGAATCGAACTGGTCTCCTTCAACCAAATCGAGCAGGCGACTGGAATGAAAGGGACGGCGGGCTCGAAAGACGAAACTCGAAAACCCGTACTCCTCGCTCTCGCTGGATTCCTCACCCCGAGCGGTGAGTAACCAGCCTGGATGCAATTCGGCCCATTCCTCGCTGTAAAGCTCTGTGTTGAGCAGCAGCGCAGGATCAACTTGACCACGAATCGCGCGGAGAATCGTGGCCCCCGGGTTGAGTTGTCGGAGCAGTCCGGTGAGCTGATCGAGTTGCTGTGGCGTAACCAGGTCGCACTTGGTAATCAGCAAGACATTGGCGAATTCCACCTGATCAACGAGGAGCTGGACGAGATCGCGACCATCGTCCTCGTCGAGACCGATGCCCCGCTCGCCGAGTTCGTCCTGAGATTGGTAATCCTCGAGAAAGTTAACAGCATCCACGAGCGTGACCAGGGTATCAAGACGAGCGAAGTCAGAGAGTCTTTTCCCGTCTTCGTCGGTGAAGGCGAAGGTCTCCGCCACGGGTAGCGGCTCCGAGATCCCGGTTGACTCGATCAGGAGATAATCAAACTTCCGCAATTCGGCGAGACGGCGAACCTCGCGGAGCAGGTCTTCCCTGAGAGTGCAGCAGATACAGCCGTTGGTGAATTCAATCAGCTGTTCATCGACCCGGCTGAGTTGGGCGTCACCCTCGCGCACCAAGCGGGCGTCGACGTTGATTTCGCTCATGTCATTGACGATTACTGCGACTTTAAGCCCCTCGCGGTTGGCTAGAACCTGATTGAGCAGGGTGGTCTTGCCGGCTCCGAGGAATCCGGAGAGGACCGTTACGGGGAGGGGGTGCGAGGGTGTCTTCTGTGCCTGTCGAGCGGACATGTCATGACTCCGTTTGCCTTTTTAAACAAACAAGAATCTTATTTGCAATTCGATTGCATTTCAACCGAGGTGTCGACCGAGCCGGTTTAGCGGCACTCTCGGCAATGTCCTTTGAGCAGGACCTCCGTAACGTCACCGATCCGCTTGTCCGTACTGGCCGAGCGGGCCAGCCACCGCACATCGCCGGCCCCCAGGCAGACGATTCCCCCACAATCCAGACAAAGGAAATGAGGGTGTCCGAGCCCGTTTGCCTCAGACTCCGCATTGGGATTTCTGGCCTCGTATCTCCACGCATGATCCCCCAGTTCCAGTCGGCGAATCAGGCCTGCGTCGGCAAGGTCATTCAGCGCCCGAAAAATGGTTGAGCCATCCGGCGCTGGCTTCTGCAGGCCGGCGACAACCTCGGCATGAGTCAGGGGTGCGTCTTGTCGAAGCAGAAATTGAAAAACTGCGATTCGCCCCAGGGTCACTTTCAAGCCCGCCGCCCTCAGGATTGCGTGGATGTCTCCCGATTCAACCGCAGATCCTTGTCCCTGCGGCTTTGGTTTCTTCTTCTTTCCCATCTCTCCCTCTGGGCCTGATTCCGGCTCTCTGACTTCCGAAATTTCGGCGAATTGTATTTCCTTCACCCCGTTCGTCATTGTATTTGAATTTGTCCCGGTTAGCAGAACTTTGTCTGCTTTGAGTCCGGAGACTGTGTCTCAGTTGTCTGGCAAAAAAGGGGGTGGCTGGGTACCGGATTGAAGGCGGCGCTTGACAGCGATCGATTTCAAGATGAGGATTTCCTCGGTCAGACCAGCCGGAATCATCTTCGACAAGGCCATCCGGAATGGTTCTCTCGCGTCGTCCAAATCGTCCAGATACAAATGGTCTAAATACAAGCGCGCTGGCAAGCCGCCTTACCAGGCTCGCAACGATAGCCCCTGCCACCTCCAGGATAGCCCCTGCCACCTCCAGGATAGCCCCTGCCACCTCCAGCCCGATATCTCCTTCCCGTCTGGCAATCGTTACTGCTCAGCTCGCTGGAGCGTGGTCGCTTGCCTGCGTTTGGGCTCGCTCCTCTGGCACGGCAATCAAGCCTCCGCGATTGGGGAGGGCCAGTAAGTGATAGGCTATCCCGATCCGGAACTGGTTCCCCAAGGCGAATCCGGGGGCCGATTTGGAACCCAGGCCGCTGGCCAAGCCCCTTGCTCCCTTTTGACTTCCAGTTGGCCTGGACAATTGCTGGCGGTGCTCTGTTTTGGAACGGCGTTGTTGCTGGCCCTGGCTGCACTCGCCACTGTTGGCCAAGCCAAGTTCACACTGGTCGGGTTCTGGATCTGCTTCCGACTGTGGCCGCGATCACGGACTGGGCTGACAGAATATCTCGCCCCACTGCTGGCAGGTGCCTGTTTTCTGCTCGACCTGTGGCCGCTGGCCAGCTCTGGTGACAGCTTCTCTAGAATCCTTTCAGGGCTGCTCGTGGTTGTACTTTTGGATGAACTGACTGCTTTCGCATGGTTCCGGCCATCGCCTTTTTCGCTATTCCCTTTCCCCGCGAGCTCTTTCGTTCATTCCGACGAGCTTCGGTTGAACGACCAGCCACCTCAAGATTCGCCAGCAGCCACTCCCGTCGCATCGGAGAGCAAATCATGAATACCGATCGGCCGTCGATCGCAATCATCTCAGCCACGTTGTTCATGGTTCTGATTACCGCTGGAATGGTGGCGCTGGCGGCACCAGGCTGGGCACTCATCCAATCGCTACAGGCAGAAACACGACCAGTTGAATTATACGAGTTGAGTCCCTTCGAGAGCTTTCTTCAGGCTGTCGTGGCCTTGGTGGTTGCGGGAATCTTTTTCTCGGTGGGAGCCTGCATTGGCAGCTTTTTGAATGTGCTCGTTTACCGGCTCCCTCTAAAAAAACCTGTGATTTGGGAACGCTCGCACTGCCCGCGCTGTCAACAGGCAATTCGCTTTCGGGACAATCTGCCAATCGTGGGCTGGTTGAAATTGGGTGGCGCCTGCCGCTCCTGCCACCTGCCGATCTCGCTTCGCTATCCGCTGGTTGAAATCGCCACGGGACTGTTCTTTCTGGTGTTCTACTTTCGGGAATTGCTTAGCGGAGGAGCAAATCTGCCCCTGCGACCAATCAATCCGTTTACCGGAATTGTCTGGGTCCTGCTTTATACCAAGTGGGACTTGCTGGGACTTTATCTGTTTCATTGCCTCGTCTTCTGCCTGTTGATCGTGCTCACACTTCCCCGACTGGATGGCAAGCGTTTGCCGCTGGGCAGTCTCGCCATTCTCAGTCTCCTGGCTGGAGCACCGTGTCTGCTCAATGGCCAACTCTATCCGGCCAGTTGGGGACCGTCCCCAAGCTGGTGGTCTTGGCCGGCAATCAACCTCACCGGAAAAGTCCTCGTCAGCGGGGCGATCGGGCTTTCCAGCGGATGGCTTGCCGGAGTCTTGCTTAACCGCGGCGGTACCCGTTGGTCACAGTTACAGGAGACGCCAACTCCAAGGCTCGCCTCCATCCCAACCTCAATACCAACTTGGTGTGTGGGCGGATTGATTCTGGGCTTGGCAGTTGGCTGGCCAACGCTTCCCTTGGTTGCGGTCGGGGTGGTGTTATTGCGATTGGTTCAGCGATTAAGCTGTTCGTTTTGGCCTCAATCAGGCTCTTTACCGCTCGAGCCATTTCTCTTGCCGGCTTGGTTTCTGGTTCATTGCTGGTGGCGTGAACTTGCTTGGCTGTGCCTTGGCGCGCCAGCCTGACCAGCCTGAATTGCGACCGCTGCCTATCCTGTAAAAGACCAAGGTTCTTCGTTCGCCAGCGAACTGTCTGGAGACCGGGTGCCCTCGCTGGGTACCCAAGATAAAAAAAGCCGGGCGTGTGGCCCGGCCTGAGAGTTACAAAATGACTTGCGGTTCCAAACCGCGCATGGGCACCTGAAGCTGCTTACTTGCCCAATGCCATTTCAATGGCTTCAATCACCTTCGCGTCGTCCGGTTTGGTCCGCGGCGAGAAGCGGGCGATCGGCTGGCCATCGCGATTGAGCAGGAACTTTTCAAAGTTCCAGGAAATCGCCCCCTTGCCAACCGGCGGCAATTCGAGGCTGGTCAACTGCTTGTACAGGGCGCAGGCCCCATCACCATTGACTTCGACCTTGGCAAACATCGGGAACTTGACCCCGTACTTGGTCTCGCAGAAGGTCTTGATCTGCTCCTCGCTTCCCGGCTCCTGTCCGAGGAACTGATTGCAGGGGAAACCAAGGATCACCAAGCCCTTGTCAGCGTACTTGTCGTGAAGTTCCTGCAGTTGCTTGTACTGCCCGGTGAGTCCGCACTTGCTGGCCACATTCACGACCAGGACAACTTTGCCTTTGTAGCTGTTGAGGTCAACTTCGGCCCCGTCGATGGACTTCATTTTGTAGTTAAGTGCCGGGTCGAGATCCGAATTGGCCTCGATTGGCGTGTTGGCGGAATTGGAGGAGCCGGAGAAGAAAAAGGCTCCGACCAGCAGGAGCAACGAGGTGACGAGCAGCAGTTTGACCATGTTTTAAACTCCAAAATCGGGAGGAAATTCGGTTTTTACAGACGTTGAGGCTGTTGATTAACCGCAGTTAGCTGGCGAAATTAGCGCCCCCGGGAACGATTTTTGCCAGCTCCAGCCCCGGCCGAGCTTGCCATTTCAACTCGGCCGGGGCTGGAAGTTGGGGGTTGGGAGCAAGAGGGCAGGGGGCAAAGCCCCGGTCCAGCCGCCCCCAAGCCAATCGGGCGAGAGCAACCGCGAAAGATCTTGGTTAGAAACCGGGCGGCAGAGGCAGTCCGCCGGGCAGGCTTACTTGCGGCGGGTGTAACGGACCTCCAGCTGCTTCAACCAGTCGTCCTTTCCGCCCGGTCCCTGCAGGTACATCGTCATCGTGTGGTGGTCGTCGTCCTGATAGACCACAACTTGTTTGCTGCGCGTGTCAGCTCCGCTGGGGTCCTTACTGCCGCCAACCATGCTGAGGGTCTTGCTGGCTACGTCCCAAGTCCCTTCCATGCAGGTCGCATGGGGACTCATTGAATCGACCCAGGAACCAACGTACTTCTTCGTTTCGCCATTCCAGCCAAACTGGCCGCTGCCCGCAAACGGCGCGCCCATGATCTCGCCAGTGAATTTGCTGACCATCCAAAAGCCGCCAAGCATCTCGTTTTCCTCGGTCGCCTTGCTGACCATTGGTTCCGCCGCCGGATCGGCGTAGAAGCGGACCTCGCAGTCCCATTTGCCGACATCCTGCCGGAAAATCTCCATCTCCTTGGGCGGTTCCGGAAACTGGGCGGCGGCCGGAAGACACAAGCAACCCAGCAGGATGAAAGCAATCAATCGTCGGAGCATCATCGGTTTTTCCTTTCAAAGAAGCGGAGAACGGAGCACCAGAGACGAAACCCGACCGGGGCTTGGTGGTTGCATGAGCCTGTGATGCGATTCGCGCCAGCCAGTTCGCGGGCTTGATTATATGCGGGCCCTACCCGCCCGGCAGCGCGACAGGGCAGAGGTCCCCCACGGTTCCGGCCCTCAGCATCCCTGCCGGTAAACGGCGGGAAATCCTCGGAAGCGGCCCGTTCCCGGTTCGCGGGTACAGTCCAAACTCCGCGGTTCCGCCTCCCCAGCGCGGCGCGATTAGCCGTGTTGGAAACTCACGCGGGCGGGTTGGGCTATAATCGAAACGCCGGTGGAGGCTCGGGACCGCCGCCAGTGCTTAAAAACTCTTTGCAATCCTTCTTCCACAAATCCTCATGACTGCCATCCGCTCGCTGGAACCGCTCGACCTGTGGTCTTCCTTTGCCGACTTGAATGCCGTTCCCCGCCCGTCCAAGAATGAGCGCCGCGTCACCCAGTTCATGCGGGAGTTTGGTCAACGGCTTGGGCTGCCGACCGAAGTCGATGGGGTTGGCAATGTGCTGATTCGCAAGCCGGCCACAGCGGGCCGGGAAAACCGTCCAACCGTGGTCCTGCAGTCCCACCTCGACATGGTCTGGCAAAAGAATGCCGATTCGAACTTCGATTTCGACACGCAGGGAATCGACATGTTCATCGAAGGGGACTGGGTCAAAGCCCGCGGGACCACGCTGGGAGCCGACAACGGTATCGGCGTGGCCAGCATCATGGCGATCCTGGCCAGCAGTGAGCTGGAGCATCCGGCGATCGAGGCCTTGTTTACGATCGATGAAGAGACCGGAATGACCGGAGCCAAATCGCTCCCTGCCGGTTGGCTGCAGGGCCGCATCCTGCTGAACCTTGATACCGAGGAAGATCATGTCCTCACGATTGGCTGTGCCGGCGGAGTGAACGTCTCTGCCAAACTGCCGATCACCTGGCAGTCCGCCGCTAAAGACGCCTTGGGGATCAAGCTCTCGGTCAAGGGACTGAAAGGTGGCCACTCCGGCATGGATATCCATCTGGGACGAGGCAACGCCAACAAGCTGATGAATCGCGTCCTGCAACAAGCGACTGAGCGATTCAGTTTGCAGCTGGCGAGCGTGCAGGGGGGTGGACTGCGAAATGCGATTCCACGCGAGTCGTTCTCGACCGCGGCGATTCCGGCCAAGCAACGCGATGACTTCGCCGCTTGGCTGGGCAACCTGGCAACAACCATTCGCAGCGAATACCAACTGACCGATCCTGAGGCCCGGATCGAAGTCGAGTTTTTGGCCGCAGCGCCGGAGAAGGTGCTGACACCGGCCGATCAGCAAAAACTGTTCGCTGCTGTCGATGCCTGTCCCAACGGGATCTTTCGAATGAGCCCCAGCATCCCGGGGCTGGTCCAGACCAGCAACAATCTGGCGAGTGTTGCCCTGAAGGGTGATCAGATCGATTTTCTCTGCCTCACCCGCAGTTCGGTAGACAGTGAACGCGATGAGCTGGCACGCGTGATCGGCTCTTTGCTTCGGACACTGGGGGCGAATGTTGAGCTGGACAGCGACTATCCCGGCTGGCAGCCGCTGCCCGAGTCGGGAATCGTCAAACTGATGTCAGGGCTGTATCGGGAACTGTACGCGAGTGAGGCGCATGTCGAGGCCTGTCATGCCGGCCTGGAGTGCGGGATCATCGGCAGCCATTTTCCGGGCATGGAGATGATCAGCTTCGGCCCGAACATTACCGGCGCTCACTCGCCCGACGAAAAAGTTCAAATCAGCAGCGTCAAGAAATTCTGGGGCTATCTGACGGAGACGCTGCGGCGGATTTGAACGGCGCCAACATCGCCATGCCCTGGCAGCCGGTGCCGGCCGGCCGCAAGTTTAAACAGGCTCGCTTGAACAGGCGCGTTTAGACAGGCAAGCCGCGCGGGCTCGAATTGCGTCCTGCTGGGAGCGGAGCCACTCCCGCGCCCGTGGTGCTTTGCTGCGCTGTCGAGCCCTTTGTTCTCCCTTTTCCCGTTTGGTTCCTTTGCGGTTTCCATGTCGTCCGTCCATTCACTTCCAGTCGCTCGTCCTTTTCTCAAATGGGTCGGCGGCAAATCGCAGTTACTCGGGCAGTTCGCCGAGCTGTTTCCGCCCGCGCTGCGGGCTGATTGGCGGGGACGATATTTCGAGCCCTTCCTCGGAGGAGGAGCGCTGCTCTTCGAGTTTCTCGAACGCTTTCGTCCCGCGACAGCCTTTGCCTCTGATCTGAATCGCGACCTGGTTCTTTGCTACCAAATGATTCGCGACGACCTCGACTCAATTTTGGCCGAGCTCCGGCCATTGGCTGAGGCCTATCTCGAGGGCGATCGGACTACTCGTGACGGGCTCTTCTACGCGGTTCGCGAAGACTTCAATCGGGCTGAAGCTGGCGGAAATGACTCGGCCCACCGTGCCCGCCGAGCGTCCCAGTTGCTGTTCCTCAACAAAACTTGCTTCAACGGCCTGTACCGGGTCAATCGCCGGGGAGCCTTCAACACTCCCTCCGGCGCCTGGAAGCAGAACCGGCCATTGATCTGTGATGAACAAAACTTGCGGGCGGTGTCCGCAGCGCTGCGGAACGTGCGACTGGAGTGCGCAGCCTATGATTGGATTGAAGCTCAGGTCGGGGCAGGTGATTTCGTCTATTTTGATCCGCCTTACCGACCGCTTTCCCCAACTTCCAGTTTCAAAAGCTATACCGCGGGTGGGTTCGACGATGAGCAGCAGCGTCAATTGGCGGCCTGCTTTGCCCGCTTGGCCGAGCGCGGGGCGATGGTGATGCTCAGTAACTCCGACCCGCTATCGGTCGATCCAGCCGATTCGTTTTTTGACGAGCTCTACTCTGGCTTTCGCATTCACCGGGTCCAGGCCAGTCGCATGGTCAACGCCAAGGCTTCGGGGCGCGGGCGAATTAGCGAAATCGTCGTCACCAACTGGTAATATGCCCTGTCGATGTTGCTCCGCGACTCACTTGACGCATGGCCATCCACTCTTCAACTCTTCCATTTTCCGGCCCCTCGTCTTTTTGCCCTTCCCCTACCGCCCACTGTTCACAGTCTTCCTGCAAGCCGCCGGAAAGCGGGGGCGGCAAAAACATGACTGGGCGAAATGAGGGGAGGAGAGTTAAGCAGTGGCTCCTACTTGCCGCAGCACGATCGGGGGGGCTACGATCCGGGTTCCTGCAAGCCCCTTCCTCACTCCTTCGGGCGAGTCGAACGTGAACAGTTCCGGCCTTCACGCAGCCAGGCAATTGGTGCTGATCGCATCGACCATGCGCAGTGGCTCGACGCTGCTCAAGGCCTTACTCGCTTACGCGCCAGACGTCTCCGACCTGAACGAGGTCAACTTTCAAAAGTACGCAGGGACAAATCCCCGACTCGATCAGATGTGGGGGTTGGCTCCTCAGCGAATTCTCGTCCTAAAGCGTCCGGCCTGGTATCACGAAACTCGCCGCTATCCGCGCTTGCCCGGACTGGCGAATCGGCGGGTGATTCTCCTCGTGCGGGATGTTTACCCGACGGTGGAATCGCTGCGGCGGATGTCGCTCGGTTGGCTGGCCGGCAAGGAGCGCCCCCGGTTCGATCGCTGGCTGGCGAAAGCCTACTGGAAACCGGTCACCGAACGGTTGCTCGCGCTCAGCCGGCAGGCACCTGATCAAATGCGACTGGTCCGATACGAAGATCTGGTTGCCCGGCCCCAGGAGAAGACGCTGGAGCTGTTTCGCTTTATCGGCAGTGTGCAATCGGTCGGCACGGACACTTACTCCGAGCCCGCTCGCGGTGGCTGGCGCTGGGGAATCGACGACAACAGCCCGAAGATTCGTTCATTGCGCGTCCAAGCTCCCAAGCCCGCGGCGATCACCAATCCCCAGTTGGGCGATTGGATTGAACAGGACCAAGCCCTGCAGCTGCTCCGCCGAGAACTCGGTTATTGCTAACCGTTTTCTCCGGCCCTGATCCCGGAGCAGTAGCGTTCAACTAACGCGGGGCCAGCAACGCTTTGTGAGCGCAATCCTACGTCAATGAAGCCGAACATAAATCGTCCGTAGTCGAATCGCTATCGGCAGCCCCAAGCCGCAAGCGAAGGGGCCTACCCAGTGCGGCGCTTCGCCCCGATTGGGCGCCGTAGCTTAGCGTCAGCGAGTCCCCTACCTCTCTGAACGCGGTTACTCGACGAGCGTCCCCAGTCCGCTTTTGGCCTTTCTCAGCCGGGCCTCGCGCCAGCCCCCGGTTTAGCAGCGCAC
>Ga0315899_10005758_pt1 | contig 13371 bp, 10 predicted proteins | sample LakEriMetagenome_2_FD_203518 | JGI IMG/M metagenome (GOLD analysis project Ga0315899, IMG submission 203518) | Freshwater fungal communities from buoy surface, Lake Erie, Ohio, United States - Buoy 4 MA112 | ecosystem: Environmental > Aquatic > Freshwater > Lake | place: USA: Lake Erie, Ohio...
GCCTAAACGGTGCAAAAGCGTTTCCCTTTCAGCTAAACGTTCGGTATCCTCCCTAGTTGGGCTCGCGCACGGAGTAGTAACGGAGAAACTGCGTTTTCCGTAAAATCAGTAGGTTCCGAATTTTCAAAATTTTCGGCAAAGAAAAAAAATACGTCTATTTTGGCTCGCGCTTCCTCTGCTCCAAAAGTGTTGTTGCGCGCATGGCACCATCCAGGTGCCTGTGAAGGCGTACAAGGCGCAGAGTCCCGGCCCCTTGCGGCCCGCTTCGAGGGCGTTGTGCCGTGGTATTCACCTCCAGGCAGCATGGGGACTGCAGCAGCTGAAGCGGCGGCAGAGCGAATCATTGAAGACTTGCGCAGGAAGCATCACCCCAAGGTTACCCGCCACTCCAGTTTCAACAGCACTGGTGAGCTTGCGCTGCGCTACCCCACTGTGTGCAAAAATGTGCACGCGTCTTGGTAATGGAGAGCGCCTCAGTGGAGAATTTGTGTGTTGCGGTGGTCTGGGATGCCGTGTGCAGTGGGTCTTGTTGTCGAGGGGAGACATGTCAGCGCAGTTGTGCCCGGAGGCCCCTGCGACAAAAAGTTCAGCTCTGGGACGATCGAGGAAGGGGATGAAATCGCCGAAGTCGACGGGCATGCGCTCAGCGGCGACGAACTCCCCAAGGTGAGTTTCAGGACACGTGAGTTGTAGAGCATGCCCTGGCGTGCCTAAAAGTGGCAACGACTGGGGTACTAACATTTCGTATGCAGGCGCTGCGCGGAAGTGATGTTGTTGGATCGAGCGTGTCTATCAAGATCCGCAAGCCGTCGGGCAAGCTCTTCGAGTGCACGGTCCAGCGTGGTGCAATCGCAAGAATCGAAGCCATTGGGGAGCTCTTTCTGATGCTAACCGAAGTTATTGGCACCATTCAAAATCACGAAAAGTTGACCGTTGGCGATATTCTCGGGTACGTGCTTTTCTCTCCCACTGCTGCTAAGTCCAGTACGTGAAATGTGGATCCATGCGTCGGTTTTGGTCGTGGCGCCCTGTCAAAGAAAGATCTCGTAATTTGCAAGCATACAGTACTCAGGAGAAAATCTCTGCTGGCTCACATAAATGATTTTGAAAATTCAGGGTGGAGCAGCAAGCCAAGGTTGTCAACGATGTGTCAACCGCCTTCTTGGAATGCTTCAAGGCGCATGTGCATGACCTTGAAGATGCGCTGGTCGATCTTGCCAAAAAACCGACAAAAGAAGGGGAGCTCGAGTCGGCCTTGCATCAAGCCCGGACGCAATTGAAGGAGGCAGAGGATGCACTGGCAACCTCCCAGGCTTCGTGCTCCGCAATGAAACGGGATATCGACAAGCACAAGGCCGAGGCCGACGAGGAAAATAGGAATGCCAGGAAGATCGATGCAGATTTGTGCAAAGCCCGAACGCAATTGAAGGAGGCAGAGGATGCACTGGCAACCTCCCAGGCTTCGTGCTCCGCGATGAAACGGGATATCGACAAGCACAAGGCAGAGGCCGACGAGGCAAACAGGAATGCCAGGAAGCTCGATGCAGATTTGTGCAAAGCTCGAACGCAATTGAAGGAGGCAGAGGATGCACTGGCAACCTCCCAGGCTTCGTGCTCTGCGATGAAACGGGATATCGACAAGCACAAGGCAGAGGCCGACGAGGCAAACAGGAATGCCAGGAAGCTCGATGAAGATTTGTGCAAAGCCCGGACGCAATTGAAGGAGGCAGAGGATGCACTGGCAACCTCCCAGGCTTCGTGCTCCGCGATGAAACGGGATATCGACAAGCACAAGGCCGAGGCCGACGAGGCAATCATGAATGCCAGGAAGCTCGATGCAGATTTGTGCAAAGCCCGGACGCAATTGAAGGAGGCAGAGGATGCACTGGCAACCTCCCAGGCTTCGTGCTCCGCGATGAAACGGGATATCGACAAGCACAAGGCCGAGGCCGACGAGGCGCACGGCAATGCCAAAAATCTCAATACGCAGGCGTTGGAATATAAAAATAAGATGCTGGAGTACAAGACGAAGGCAGAAGAGACCAAAGAGACGCTAGATGCAACGAAAAGAGAGTTGGTCAGGACCGAGGGGGTATGTGAGGACTTGAAAGCGCGATCAAAGGAGTCGGCTGCAGAATTGTCCGAGCTACGAGATTTCAAGGACAAGTGTGCAATGTTGAAAAGCCAGCTGGAGTCGATGAAGCAGGGACAAGCAATGCTCGATGATTCCCGGAATGGGTTGTCAGCAGCGCTCAAATCTGCACAGGCAGATATAGCAACGTTTCAGGCCCAGATGGAGGCGGATGAAGAAGCAAAGGATTCGCTCAAGAAACAGTTGAGAACTGCTGAGGCAAGGCTGAGTGAAATCATGCAAGAGTCGGCGGTGTTGCGCGAAGGGCTCAAGTCGGCCACTGACGGCCGGGATCGCCACGACAAGAAGGCGCAAACGCTGCAAGATGAGCTGCATGCATTATCACGTGAGACCGAGCTGTTGCGGGAGGGCCTAAAAGGTGCCAAGCAAGAGCTCGAAGCAGAGAAAAAGGCACGTGCAGACATGGAGAAAAGTATGTCGAAACTTCTTGAGAGCAGTCAGAGGGCTGACTCAAAGCTTCAACATGCCATGCAAGAGAATAATGTGCTGCGAGAGGGCCTTAAGTCAGCAACCGAGGACAGGGGGCGCATGGAGCAAAATTTGAAGCAATCTGAGCTGCTCATGCAGCAGGCAGTAAATAAATCAGCTGACCTTAAGCATCAGCTCGAATCGGCTGACTCAAAGCTTCAACATGCCATGCAAGAGAATAATGTGCTGCGAGAGGGCCTTAAGTCAGCAACCGAGGACAGGGGGCGCATGGAGCAAAATTTGAAGCAATCTGAGCTGCTCATGCAGCAGGCAGTAGATAAATCAGCTGACCTTAAGCATCAGCTCGAATCGGACAAGCGACAAAGCGCTAACGATACTCTCACCTTGGTATCAAAAATTGAAGAGTTGGAGCAGAAAGTCAAGACCTTGCAGAAGAGCGTCGAAGTAGCTGTAAGCGACAAGGATGCAGCTGCCCAGCAGTTTTCTGCCGATCGAGACCAGCTGCGAAAGCAATTCGAGAATAGAAATGGTGAGCTCTTGGAAAGGACCAAGGAGCTTGCTTCAGCAAAGAAGGACGTTGCACGGCTCCAGGACGCGGAGGCGGAATTGCAAAAGGTCCGACTTTTACTCGGGGAGTCAACCGAGCTGCTAGAGAGGAAGAACGACGAGTGCACAACGTTGTCAGCCTTCAAGGCAAAGACAGACATGGAGCTACCGCAACTGCAAATGAAGTTGGCTGCTGCCGAAGCAAACCTCCAGAAAGTGCAAGGAATGCTAGAAGCGAAGACTGCCGAATTGGACTCGAAGAGTAAACAGGTTGAGAGCCAGTCTCAGCATGTCAAAGACCTCGAGATCACATTGAAGCGTGCCGATGAAAACCTCAAGAAAGTGCAAGGAGTGCTAGAAGCGAAGACTGCCGAGGTGGCTAAGCTTGGGCAATTGAACGCAACCCTCGACGGTGAGGCGCAGGCATCGAAGAACTTGTTGCAAATGCAGACGGACGCTGGTTCCGAGCTTACTGCCTCGCTCAACAACACCAAGCATGATATGAAAGTGCTGCAGGCCGCAAAGGACGCACTGCAAGATCAATACTACGCCCTGCAGTCAGAAAAGCAAGACATGAGTCTGCAGAAGCAAGCTCTCATTTCAGAAAAACACAACATGTCTGTGGAGTTGGATAAGCAAGGCAAACAGGTCCAGAGTCTGTCAGCCAAGTTGGATGCCTTGAAGCAGGAACTCGACCGTCTGAAAGTAGAGCACCAGGATCTGGGAGTTCGAAGCAAAGAATTGCAGCATGCGAAGCAGTCACTGACAAGCGAAAACGAGAAGAAAGAGAAAACGGCTGCGCAGATCGAGGCCACTCTGGAGAAGGCGAAGGGCGATATTGCTGACCTGAAATTAGAAAGACAGGATCTATTATTGCAAGTCAAGGAGCTGCAAACCGCCAAGCACAAACTAGAGTTAGGGAACGATGATAAAGGCAAGCAGATTGCTGACCTGACTGGCAAGTTGGCCAAGGCCACAGAGCAAATCGAAGGTGCCAAGTCCGACATGAGCAACCTTACGCGGCAAAACAAGGACCTGCAGTCCAACACGCAGACCTTGCAAGCGGATTTAGAGAAACAAATCAAGCAGGTTGCGGATCTGTCGGCGAAACTGGAGCAGCTTAAGCAACAACTCGATGGTGCCAGGGACAAAGGTCTCGAACTCCTGGGCCAAAGCAAAGAGTTGAATATCGCGAAAGCAAATGTGCAGCTGGAAAACGACAATCTGTCCAAGAAGATTCTCGCGCTCAATAGTAAGGTGGACGTGCTGACGAAGCAGAAGGAAGCCTTGGATGCAGAGAAACTTGATCAAGCGGGTCAGCTTAAGGCGTTGCAATCTGCCAAGACGATGGGTGACAACAACCAGAAGACGCTGGAAAAGCATCTGGTTGATAAGGAGGGTGAGATTGCACAACTCAACAAAGCGCTGGCGGACCTGCAGGGAAAGGTCAAAGAGTATCAAGAAAAGCTTGCAGACACCGAGAATGCGGTGTCCAGATCTCGGTAATTTTTTATTTGCCCGAAATGGTGCATCATGATAAATGTATCCTTTGCCTAGGGATAGGGTGCCACTAGGCGAGATTTTCACTCAAAACGTAGTTTGAGCAGAAGGATAGGCATCGTATGAGCAGAAGCATGGGCAAATTTAGAAGGGCGGGCAGATTGCGTCTGCACGATCAGATAGCCCTGACACATGAATTCAACGACTGCTCATTGTTTGAGCAACACGCAGGCCTGACCTGTATGTTTCTGTAACTCTTAGGTCTGAAATCAAGGCTTTGACGGAGACCCTCAAAGAGCGGACTGAAACGGTGGCGGCCCGAGATCTCACGATTAAGGCGCAAAAGGTAGCACAGGCAGATCTCGAAAAGAAACTTGCCGAGGCTAAAGCAAGCATAGCACAGCACGAGACCCATGCGATTCATTTTGCTGAGGCCTGCAGTGCCAAAGATTCTTTGGTCGAGAAGCTGGAGTCGAAACTCAAGGAGCAGGATGCGCAATGGGAGAAGGACATCCAGTCGCTGTCAGCGCAGATGGCCATAGAAAAAAGCACGCGCGAAGGTGTCGAAGCGAAACTGCAAGAGGCGCTAAACCATGGCAAGCAGATGTTGGTGGATCTGGAAGGTTTGCGCAAGCAGCATTGTCATCAGAGCGAGGAGAAGGAGGCGCTCAACCACAGGCTGCACGATGTAAGTGCGACATGCGAGGCGCTGGAGAAAAAGTTGCAAGAAAATCGGGACCTTCGTAATGAATTTGAAACTGCCATGCGCAAGCAGGACGAGGAGATAACAGATTTGAAGCAGCAGGTCCAGTTCTACACGCATGGGGCTGCGGTTGCCTCCGAAGAAGCCAAAAAGTTGGGAACGGACTTACAAACTCTAGAGTCAAATCTTGCCGCAGAAAAGGAAAAGTGTGCATCGCTTTATTCTCAGTGTGAGATACAAAAAGGCTCCAATGCACAGCTGTTGTCACAAGTGGCCACGCTGACATCCGAGCTTGACAAAATTGCAAAGAGCTTGGCAATGCAGCATGATCAATCAGAGTCGGCGACCCAGAAGCTCGAGGAGCAAATCACAGCTCTCAAGCAACAATACGAGCAGGAGCTTGCTGCCAAGCAACAAATCGATTCTGAATTGAAAAACACAAAGAGACATTTAAGTTTGCTTGAGAAGGACCTGGCGAATGAGACTGCTGACAAGGCAAAGCTGCAAGAAAAGGAGACCAAGACATCAGCAGCACTGCAGAAGAGCGAGAGCGAGAAGTCTAAGGAAAAAGAGCATGCAGAATTCTACAAACATGAGCTGAAAAGAGCGGCAGATGAGCAAATGTTGCTCAAGGTCAAGTATGATGATGAGATTGTATCGCGTAAGAAAATGGAAAAAGGCCGTGACGAGTACCTGAGCAAAGTCAACATACTGTCGGAAAAGCTCAAGAAAGAAACATCTACAGCCGAGCAGATGACAGGACAGGTCAAAGTCCTATCAAAGGCCAATTTTGTGCTCGAAACCGATGTAACACGATTAAGTGCGCAAGTAGAGAAATTGGAAGGCGAGCTTAAAAGCCAGAAACAACTCCGTTTGAATGCCGAGTCGGCTGTGAGCAGCATAACTGAAGCTCAGAAGAAGCTACAGCAGGAAGTACAGAAGCTCAAGGATGCTAAGTCAAAGCTCGAGGCTGCTGCCGAGTCCACTCTCCGGGGCTTAGATTCTGCCACATCTGAGCGCAATGCAGTAGACCAGAGATACCAGAAAACCGTCAGGGAATTGAAAGAGTTGGAAGCGCTCGTGTCCAAGGAGCAAGGACTCAAGTCTCAACTCCGTGCCAAATCTGAGGAGACAGCATCAAAGCTGGAAGAACTCGAAGCTGCTCACAGCACTCTACACGGAGAGAAGAAAAACCTGACCGCAGAACTTAATATGACCAGGAAGCTGATCACCGATCTTGAGCAAAAAATCAAGGAGCAGGATGGGCAGTGGAGCGACGACGTAGCGTTGCTGAAAGGCAAGCTGAGCAAGGCCAAAACCGAGTGCACAAAGCTGCACGATGAAGCGGCTCAAATGAGGCAAAAAACGACAGACCTGGAAGCTCAAATCGAGAAGATAAGAGCAGAAAATTCAACGTTGACGAAAGATAATTTGCAGTTTCAGACAGCTGTGGAGTCTTGCAAACAAGTAGCCGAAAGTGCGCGCAAGGCTGCCGAGGCGGCCATTGCAGCCAAAAAGACATCAACGGAGGCCGCAGAAGCCTCCCGAGCAGAGAAGGAGGCGGCAGATGCAAAGGCACAGGCAATCGAGCGTCAAAAGGCTGAGATGCAAAAGGAGAAGGAGCTTGCGGAGCATCGGCTTGAGGCTGCCAGGCAAGAACTTGATTCGAACAAGAAGGCACTGAAGAAGGAGCAGGAGAATGTCAACAGCACTCAGATTGCCAGGGACGCCGCACTCAGCCAAGGTGCAAAGCTTGAGAGCCAACTCAAAGCAATGATGGAGCAGAAGAGCAATGCCGATGCTGCCTGTGCAAAGCTCAAGACGAGGTTGTCTGAGTTGGAAAGGGCCCTAGAAAAGTCCAAGGCCGAATGCAAGAATCTGACTGAGTCTTTGGGTCGAGAGGAGGCAGACGTTGTTGCATTGAATGTACAGCTGGCAGAGAGGAAATCGGCTGTAGAATTGCTTGAGACCAAAGTGACGGCCCAAGATCGACAGTGGGAAGACGATGTGTCGAAATTGCGCAAAACATTGCAAGAGCAGCAGAAAGGATACTCTGAATTAAAGGCGCTCCATGCCAGTTCCGAGGCTGCACATGAAAAGTTGCAAATCAAAGTCCATCAGCAGCAGCAAGCGCTAACAAGTGCACACAACGACTTGTCTGAACACCAGAGGGCCCAGGAGGTTCTGAACACGAAGCTGAAATCTCTCAACACAGACATCGACATATTGCAGTCGAAACTGAAGTCAGAGGTCGAAAAGAGTGACTTGCTTCGTGGCCATCTGTCCCAGGAACGTGATGCCAAGAAGGCATCAGATGATGCTTACGCTAAGCAAGGTTCAGAGATGAAGGCAAGAATCGTCACATTACTGGACAGCAACACGGCCTTGGAAAGTAAGCTCAGGGCGCAGGAGAAGTCGCAGAAAGACCTTGAACGTCAGTTACAGGACGAAGTCGTCGCTAAGACCAAAGCTGCTCAGGAGCTAGAGAGAGAGGGCAAGGAAATCGAACGATTGAATGGTGAGTTAGAGCTGGAGCAGCAACAGGTGATGAAGCTGCAGGATCTCATCGTTGGTCTCAAGGAGCAAGCAGAAAGAAACCAGCTTGAGGCTGAGGACGAGGCCAAGAAGCTGCATGATATCACACAGAAGCTTGAGCACACTACCTCTGAGCTTCAGCGAAAGGGCCAAACGATTTCCAGTCTCGATGAGAAGGTGAAAAGGCTCGAGATTGAATTGCGCGACACAGCCGCTGAGGCCGCGAAGCAAGCTGCCGTGTTAGGAAGGACCAAGCAGGAGAATGAGCGGATGGATTTCGAAGTCGAAACACTCACAACCAAAGGCAAGAAGCTGCAGGCTGAGTATGACACCGTAGAGAGAAGGGTGGTGGAGATAGACCGCAAGCTCCTCCTCTCTCAGGAAGAGGTCGCAGCTGAGCAGAAAAATTCGATGGACAAGTCGAAAACCATTGCATTTTTTGAGGGCGAGTTGAAAGCTGCGAAGCTCGAAATTGAGAAGTTGAGCTTGCAAAATGCAGAGCTTCAGAAATGGAAAAAGCTCTACTTGGAAGTACAGCAATTGTCGTCAGCCTCGATCTCGAATATGAAGACTCTTCTTGTCCGCGAATCGTCGCGCTTTCAGGGCATCTGCTTAGACCTTGCAAGGTCCGTGGAGCAGCTGCAACAGGAAGTAAAAGCGATACATAATAAGCTGGGAAAATCGACCGACCTCAATCAAAGGTACCAGGAGGATCTCCGGACAAGAAACGGTGAGCTTGAGCAAACCAACAGCCGTTTGCACATCGCCATGGATCATATTCGTGAGTACCGAACCCAGCTTGAACAACTCGAGAGCTCGCTAAAAAACACTACCAGGCGCGAAAGTGAGCTTGATGCGCAATTGCGCGACATGGAAACCTTGAATCAGGAGCTGTCACGACAGAATAAGGTTTTGGCAAATGCTCTCGATGCCGAAAAAACCACATTGCTGGGGTACATCAAGATGCTGCAGGCTGCTGGAAAGGCTTTCTTCCCGGATCCGTTCCCTGAGAGGTGCCATCTCAACATTCCCGACAGGGTGTGGCTGATAACCATCGAATTCTGGGATAATTCGAAAGTTTTGGGTGATTTGCTGCATCAGACGTACATCGAACAGGACTTCAGCAAAGGACAGGCACACATGACAGCCCTGCCAGGTGGTCTCACTAAGAGCAAAGTCGACAGCTTCAAGAAAGTCTTAAGGGACAAACTTGAAAACCACGCAAGTAGCAAGACTGGGCTCGATCGCTCGGCCCTCGAAGAGTTGGGAAAACACATTTGGCTCGAGCTGAACCCTAAGGAGGTCGATCGGGTGGATCAGCAAGCTAAAGCCTTGGCGGACGCGATGCTTGCTGGTGTTGCGCCGGAGTTCACCTTTGCTGTCGTCAAGCTCGACGCATGGTTCGACAGCATAACTTACGTCTTGGACTCGTCAAAGGGTGATCTTGTCATGCAAAGCCAGCATGAACGTCGCATATTAACGACTGATGTTGATGATTTCGATCGTGTTGCACTGTGGATCTACTACTGCTCACTCATGGACTACATGATACAATCATGTGGCCGGAGCATCGCAAATCTCTCCACAGAAGAGCTGCGCCTATTGCAGCTCACCCACTTCCTCAAACGACGGAATGAGAAGGACCGCGCGTCTGGAGATGATGACGACCACGTGCCTCGCGACCAAAGGGACTCTGGGAACGAGTATTGGAAACGCGATTCGGACAGTACTTACAGCCAGGGGTCTTTTGTTGATAGATTCAGAATGTCGTGGGAGTATTTTCAGAAAACGTCTGCCGGTGGAATTTCAGCTCCAAACACTCCGCGATTAAATTTTTCTGCTCAGAACACCATCTCTGTGCGAGATGGTGCATACTCGGATGGAAGGATAACTCCGAGAGGCAGGCCGTGGTTTATGGCCGACCCTCTCTTCGAGGCGTGAAGTCAAGGTGAATCAGAATCTATTGACGGAGTACCGGGTTAAGCGGTAAGCTTGAGCGCCGTTAGGGGGGCGATCCGAGTGGGTTACCCGTGAGGGTCAAAGTGGTAGTAAGGTTGACGTGTCAGTAACGAGCTATCAAGGCCGATAAAAGCTCGGAAAACCTTGATGGCTTTTATGGACTAAACTGGAAGTGACTCGTAACAAAAGTTACTTAGATGTCTAAACAATTCTTTAGGTCTTCTGCAGTTCTTTACATGTGTCGAAGAGCTTTACATGTGTCTCGGCTTTACGCCGAATCCTTCTTGTAAAGCGGTGTACAATTAAATCCTTCACGATAGGTAATTTCGTGGAAATCACCATTAGACCGTTTCAACGCTCATAGCCTTATGGCGCTTGGTTTCATCATCTAGACGTGAGGGATTCAATGCTGGAAGGACCAGGCTCTTCATGAAAAGATGGCAAATAATTTTATGAGCGTCCGTGTTTCTTTGCCAATCCTTGCCTTCTTCCCCTTTCTCGCGTTGGCGTCCCCGCCATCCGGGCGTGTAAATGGATCAAATCTACTCGCACGTTTTGTTCAATTTTACTCATTTCGGACAGTTTGATTATGCATTAAACTTTCTGAACATGACAGAACCTCTGCACGCACTGCTCTCTGCCGGCTACTGTTTGCTTATCGTAGCCAGTTGCACACATGCGCTCGCAATTGTTGATGTTATATGGATCAACTGAGCATGCACACACATAATGAGCGTCCACGCCGGAGCCGACTGTAGGATTGTCAGTCATACTCACGCTCGTCGTCTCAAATTTGAAAGTCGTTATGCCGTCATGTACTGATACCGTCACCACGGGGTTGTTTCGCAGAGTATCAACGCGTCCAGTCAACGAGCGCTGCTTGTCATCTGAACCACATCACTCTGAGTCAGCGCAATCATCCACAAGGCCCACGAGCGATCCATGGAGATGACTGCCGCCCACGGCGGAGGTCCTGGCCAAGGTTTCCCTGCTCGCTCTGACCCGGGACTCTGAGTCGGGGGCCTTCCGTGTTTCGGACCGAGGATGTTTGGCGGAGGTGTAACCAGTTCATCGAAACAGCGGAGTTCTTAATCAGGGTTTCCCCTTCTCACTCCTACAATGCAGGCAGGGCAGGATTCGGATGGATGAGTGGGTTGCTTAGAGGAAATGTGTACGCTGCATGCTGTGACTGTGTTGTGGTTTTGGCACTAGGAGACCTAGGAGGCATTTTGTAAGGGCCTCGAGGGGGCCGCTCAGCGTTTTATTATCAAGTTAACCTGTAAATAGAGTCTATGGTGTGTCTAACTAGGGTATCTATTTTCGATGCCGGGCCCAGGCCTGTGCTTTCGCGTGCCTGGCCTGTCCTGTTCTGTTTTTCTTTCTTCTATGGTATCCCTGGGGGGATGCCGATTCCATGATAAGGTTTGCGGATGAATCATAGAATGTTATCGATTCCTCGTGGTGGTGAATACTAGGAGTCCCTGGAACAGACACACTGAAAGACACCTCCACAACTCGGCCCGACACCAAGAGGTGTATACCAGTAGGAAGAGAGACATATGCTGTTACATCACAACCAGGGACTTCGAATAGCGGACAAATGGCATAAGTTATACAAGTAGGAAGAGACACCTCTGCACTTACACCAGTCACAGGGATTCCTAGAACAGTCTCCCAGAGTGTGTATACCAGTAGGAAGAGAGACATATGCTGTTACATCACAACCAGGGACTTCGAATAGCGGACAAATGGCATAAGTTATACAAGTAGGAAGAGACACCTCTGCACTTACACCAGTCACAGGGATTCCTAGAACAGTCTCCCAGAGTGTGGCCCTTGTAGTCGGCTCTGTGTACTCACCGTCTAATCCCCTTCTTCTTTTAGGGTTCCTCTGGTTCTCGAGGAAGGCTTCCGCTTGTTGCCTGGAAGTAGTCCCTGGTTCTGTTCTAGGGGTTATGGTATCTCTGCGTACTCTGTAGTGGGGGTGTCGGGCGGCGGTCCAGAATGAAGGGTCCATTCGTCCGGGTCGAATTTGGTGGTCCTGTTGAAGGAGTGTTCTCTTGTTAGCCATGTAAATAGGAGCCGGGTTTCCTCTTCGTGAGCCTCGCTCATGGAGTCGAACCACGCTATCCACTTCTGGTCGAAGTCAATGCATGCTAGGATCCAATGTTTTAGTTTGATGTTGACTGGGATGAGCATTCTGGAACATGTGAAGATGTCCACGTATTTGGTTTCATTGGCCCCTCGCCTTTCTCCATCCAGTACATGTGTCCAGAAGAATGGTGTGGCGAAAAAGAATTTACGCTGGCCGTCGATTTTGTTTTGGTTTCGTTTGCCTTGACTTGTGATGGAGAAGTTTGAGAGGCCTCCTGTTTTTGCGCACCAGTATCCAAACCACAAGGTGATGATAGCATCGTGTAGCCAGTTGGTGGGTTGCAGGGCGAAGATCGATTCCATTCCTGGGGATTTTTGGTTACCTACTGTGATATTGGTTCCATATGTGTTCGTAACTGTGTGATAGCAGTCCTTTGGTAAGGATGCAAGGGGGTCCGCGGTTCGGTTCAGCTGTAGCCAGGTATTTGCTGCCTCGATCGGACTGAGATCCTGTTGTCGCTGACGTGATATGTCAGTCCATGTGTATTCTTTTGTTTTTGGCGTTGTGTCGACCTTGTGTGGTCGAGGTTCGAGCACGTTGACATGGTGTTTCCTTGTGCTTGGTTGGAAGAAGTATCCATTCGTGTAGATGGTACTTTGGTATGCTATTTTGCGGATTTCCAGCTTGTCCCATTCTGGTTGTGATAGTTCGATGTGGAGGTCTGTCCAGTCATCTTTTATCGCCCATTCTATTATTGTCTTGAAATTGAATCAACTGTTGTAGTTTAATCGAAGTGTGAATATGGGCGGCAGGTGCTTGGACTTTACCTATGCATTTCCATCCAAGTCCCGTGGGTCTTTTTTGATGTGTGTGGTATCAAATTCCTGGGCGATTTCGGAGTGCATTATTATTTTTTTGAACAAGGGCATCCCATGTGTCATGAAAGTCGATGGTGATAGTCTTATCGGTCTTTGGGCGAAGACATAGGTAATATTTGAGGAATATGTTCCATGCTTGCCTTGAGATGCGGATATATTGTTTGAGCGTTGAGTTTGTGTACCTTGGGCATGGGATGGTGTTGGCCCGGCGTCTTTTACGAGTTGGCGATGGTGGGGAAGTCTGCTGACGTTAGATGTGTATTGGATACCATTTGTTCGATGCGGTTTTCGAGTTGTTTCGTTTGATTGGGGTTACCGTGGCCATGCTTTGGTACTCTGGTTACTGGCGTCTGGACTGAGGTGATGCTCCACAGGCATTTGGGTTCGTGCACTGAAATCCTGGCTGAAATCCAAAACAGGAGTACCGGGTCCGAACATGTGCGGAATATTCTGTCTGTGTGTGTGTGTTTTATTGCTGCAGGACCTATTACAAAGCTGTTCGCGTGGGGGGGGGAGGAGAGTGGAGGACATGTGCTACGAGAGACGACGAGCCGAGGCCTGTGTGGATGAGTCT
>Ga0315899_10005760_pt1 | contig 13369 bp, 10 predicted proteins | sample LakEriMetagenome_2_FD_203518 | JGI IMG/M metagenome (GOLD analysis project Ga0315899, IMG submission 203518) | Freshwater fungal communities from buoy surface, Lake Erie, Ohio, United States - Buoy 4 MA112 | ecosystem: Environmental > Aquatic > Freshwater > Lake | place: USA: Lake Erie, Ohio...
ATTGAAATATCTGCAAAACTGTGACTTGATTTATGTCTCTTTTGACGTGGATGCACTGGATTCTGCAGTATCCAAAGGGACAGGAACACCGGTGCCAAATGGAATTACCGAAAAAGAAGCGGGTAATTTACTTTCCCGATTAATGTGCAGTGAAAAAGTTTGTGGTTTTGAAATGGTAGAGGTAAATCCAACACTTGACCGTGAGAACCTAATGGCTGAACATGCGTTTGAGATTTTAGTTCGGGCAACAAACGCTTTAATAAACGATTAAATTTACAGGGATTTACCCATAGCAGATGACAATAGAATACATTATAACTGAGCATATTCAAAGAGCCGTTTCAGAGCTTTATCAAACTGAAATCGGAATAGATAATATCGTCATTCAGGAAACCAGAAAGGAGTTTGAAGGTCAGGTTACAGTGGTAACTTTTCCTTTCACCAGGATTTCAAAAAAAACACCTGAACAAACTGGTGTTGAGTTAGGAGAATATCTCAAGGAGCATATTGCTGAAGTTGTTGAATTTAATGTAATCAAGGGGTTTTTGAATCTTTCCATTGCAGACTCCTATTGGATTGATCAATTACTTAATAATGTTTTAAGTCAAGGTTTTGGTCAGTTTCCATCGAACGGAAAAAGGGTTATGGTTGAGTATTCCTCTCCAAATACCAATAAACCATTGCATCTCGGACATGTTCGTAACAATTTATTAGGTTATTCGGTAGCAGCGATTCTCACAGCAAACGGATATGAGGTTATTAAGGTTAACCTGGTTAATGATCGTGGTATACATATTTGCAAGTCGATGTTGGCCTGGCAATTATTTGGTAATGGAGAAACTCCGGAAAGTAGCGGGTTAAAGGGCGACCATTTAGTTGGTAAGTATTATGTGATTTTTGATCAGGAATATAAAAAGCAAATTGCCGATTTGATTCAGGCAGGTGAGACAGAGGAGAATGCAAAGAAAAATGCAGCTTTGATCAAAATGGCTCAGCAAATGCTTTTAGATTGGGAAGCAGGCAATGTGGAAATAATGGCATTGTGGTCAATGATGAACACTTGGGTTTATGCAGGTTTTGAACAAACCTATAACATGCTCGGTGTTGACTTTGCAAAGTATTATTATGAGTCTGATACCTACTTACTTGGCAAAGATATCATCGATGAAGGCCTGGAGAAAGGTGTATTTTTCAAAAAGGAGGATGGTTCTGTCTGGATAGATTTAACAGAAGATGGATTAGATCAGAAACTTGTTCTTCGTGCGGATGGAACTTCAGTTTATATTACTCAGGATCTTGGGACTGCCCAGTTAAAATTTGATGATTTTAACGTTGATAAGTCTATATATGTTGTTGGTAATGAACAGGATTATCATTTTAAAGTCTTGTTCCTCATTCTGCAAAAATTAGGTAAATCATGGGCTGATGGATTATATCATTTATCTTACGGTATGGTGGATTTGCCTTCCGGTAAAATGAAATCAAGGGAAGGGACCGTAGTGGATGCGGATGAATTAATGGATGATATGATCCGCACTGCACAGGAACGGACAGAAGAATTGGGCAAGGTTGATGGATTCTCTGATGATGAGAAAGCAGATCTTTACAATATGATTGGCCTTGGAGCGCTCAAATTTTTCTTATTAAAGGTAGAACCTAAAAAGAGACTTTTGTTTGATCCTAACGAGTCAATTGATTTCCAGGGACATACAGGGCCATTTATTCAGTATACACATGCCAGAATCTGTTCTGTTTTGGCGAAAGCTAACTATAGCTCAAAGTTAACACTTAGTCATTCTCCTGAGCTTACAATGCTTGAAAAAGAATTAATAGTTAATCTTAGTAAATATCCTGGTTTTATTGCAGCTGCAGCAAAGGAATATAGTCCGGCTCATATTGCGAATTACATTTTTGAATTGGCAAAGCTTTTTAACAAGTTTTATCATGAAGAGAGCATACTTAAGGCTGAAGATTTGAATGTCAAAAATTTCAGAATTGATTTAGCGGCTGCAACAGCATCTATTATAAATAAAGGAATGGCTTTACTAGGAATTCGAGTACCTGAAAGAATGTGAATAGTTGACAGTTGACAGTGAATTACCGTCATTTCGAACACGCGGGTAGTATTATTCAATTTTCAATAATTGAGATGCGTGGAGAAATCTGTTGAGATTAACCTGAGTTCGATATCAGGAAGATTAAAAATGCCATTTGAATTGATCTCATGAAGCTCTGGAGCTGTATGATTTGATTTTTGAAATCAATACCTGCGTTTTATAGTTTATTTCAGTCCTTTCCTACGGAGTATTTCCGGCAAGAAATCCCCCTTTGGTCGGTGTTCTCACCGTACCAAGAACCATCTATCAAATGGTTGGTGAAAACACCAACCACAGGGAAATGCATTGTCATTCTGGCAAAGGCCAGAACCTCCTTCAGCAAGGTTTATTTTATCAAGGACTGTTTTTCATCGGGACGGGCTTCTGTTAATAGAAGCATAAGCCATGATAAACAAACCCGGGAGGCAGCTCTATCTTTTTTGCGATACAGAACCTTATGATTAAAATTAAATTTCCCCAAAAAAATAGGGCAGAACACGGGGCTGATATAAGCGAAGAGAAACAGACCCTGCTTTCTAAAAGGAGAGAAAAACTTCTGTCTAAACTTAGCCAAACAAGATTTTATATCGAACTCACGTTAGATTACATGCGATTTGGGTTTAAGATACTCACTAATTGAATTCTAGGTTTGAGACTGCTTCCTCAGTCTTCAGTTCTCATGCTTCATAACTCAGTCCTCATACCTCAGTCCTCATATTAATCAAACTACCTTTTGAATTTACCCGAAACCTCAGGTTCTTTCGAGCCATTTGAATAATCATAAAATCCATTTCCTGATTTAACTCCTAATTGGCCGGCACTGACCATTTTAACCAAAAGTGGACAGGCAGAATATTTTGGATTTCCAAAACCCTGGTATAATACATTCATAATTGCCAGACAGACATCTAATCCTATGAAATCTGCGAGTTGAAGCGGTCCCATTGGGTGTGCCATTCCAAGTTTCATAACGGTATCTATTTCCTCAACTCCTGCAACTGCTTCATACAAGGTGTAAATAGCCTCATTGATCATTGGCATTAGAATTCGGTTTGCTACAAATCCGGGATAATCATTCACCTCAACAGGTATTTTATCGAGTTTCAGCGAAAGATCCATTATACATTTGGTAACCTCGTCCGAAGTAGCGTATCCTCTTATTACTTCAACCAGTTTCATTACAGGAACTGGGTTCATAAAATGCATTCCAATTACTTTATCGGGTCTTTTGGTTACTGAAGCTATACTGGTGATTGAAATGGAAGAGGTGTTTGATGCAAGAATAGCTTCCTTTTTGCAATAAATATCTAGATCTCTGAAGATTTGAAGTTTAATACTTTGATTTTCTGTTGCAGCTTCGATGACCAGATCTGAATCATGAACTGCAAGAGCAAGGTCGGTGAATATCCTAATATTCCCGATTGCTTTCTTCTTTATTTCCTCGGTAATGAGTTTTTTGAAAATTTGGCGGTCAAGATTCTTATGAATGGTTTCTATTCCCTTTTTTAAACTATCTTCAGAAATATCCACGAGGTTGACTTTATAACCAGATAAAGCAAAAGTATGGGCTATTCCATTTCCCATAATCCCCGATCCGATAACTGAAATTATTTGCATCCTGCTTAATTTTTGAGGTTAAAATTTATTATAACACGTTTAAATTCAAATTTAGGAATGATTTTGTTCATATTTTCAGCTGTATTTGGTTTATGCTTTCAAGTTCATTCTCAAAAACTCTGAATGATCAGTAATACCTGATATTTTCTATTGAAAAGCTACAGTTTGCGACTACCAATTTTTTTCAAACAATCCTACTGTTTTTTAATTTGTCGTACTATTTATCATTGAATGATAAATACTTATGCAACAATTTTGTTACTATAAAGTTACAGTTCGAATACATGAATATTGTTGAAGAAAACTTATTATTGCGCCCTTAAGTCCGAATTTGCGGATTAGAACCAATTATCTAATTTAAACAATAATAAAAATGAAAAGAAAATTACTAGCTTTCTTGTTGTTGTGTTTACTTGCTATTTCCAGCGCAATGGCACAAAACAAGACAATTACTGGTAAAGTTATCGGAGCCGATGATGGTCTCCCTTTACCAGGAGTTTCAGTTCGTGTTAAAGGTGGTACAGCAGGTACTACTTCTGGCGCAGACGGAACTTTTTCTCTTAGTGTTCCATCTGATGCAAAGGTTTTAGTTTTTACCTACATCAGTTATGTTGCACAAGAGATTACGCTTGGAGCTTCAACAAACTTAAATGTTCGTTTGGTTTCTGATTCTCAAATGATCGCTGAGGTTGTGGTAACCGGTTACGGTGTGGCACAAAAGCGTGATCTTGGATCTGCGAGTGCCCGTGTTACAGGTAAACAATTTGAGAACTTGCCACTTCAGAGTTTTGACCGTGCATTGCAAGGTCGTGCTGCCGGTGTACAGGTAACCTCTCAAAGTGGTCAGCCAGGCGGTGCAATCAACGTGAGGGTTCGTGGTGTTGGTTCGATCAACGCTGGTAATGAGCCGCTTTACATTGTTGACGGTATTCAGGTTAAAACTGGAGGAATTTCCGGACAAGCATCTACTAATACATTGGCATCTATCAACCCAAATGATATCGAATCCCTTGAGGTTTTGAAAGATGCAGCTTCTGCTTCTATTTATGGAGCAGCTGCGGCTAATGGTGTTGTATTGATTACTACCAAAAAAGGAAAAAGCGGTGCTACTGTAACTAACTTTTCTGCTCAGCAGGGTGTTATGCAAAATATTGCCCGTTATGATGTGAGCAATGCACAGCAGTACGCTCAATTAATGGTTCCGGCAGCTGTAAATGCAGGTGTATCTCAATCGGCTGCAGTGGCATTTTTTGGAGACCCGGCTAACGCAAGCGCTCCAAGTACTAATTGGTTCGATGCTATCGCACGCGAAGGTAAATCAAGAATTTATGATTTATCGTTCTCTGGTGGTGATGCCAAAACAAGTTTCTTTATTTCGGGTTCTTACACGGATCAAGATGCTCAGGCTATTCAGGCGTTCTTCAAAAGAGGTACTGTTAGAGCTAATCTTGGACACAAGGTTACCGATAAACTAAGTATCAATTCCAATATTTCAATGACTGCGTCTAGAGTATTTGGTTCAATTGCCGACGGTGCCTTTGTAAACAGTCCGTTTTATTATCCATTTACTTTACGTCCGGATGTGCCGATTTATCAGCCTGATGGATCTTATACACAAGGAGCTGCATTAAAGGCTGGTTTCGCATATAACATCGTTCAAGGTGCATATGATGAAGTCAGAGTAGGTAATGCCTTACAAACTGTAAGTAATTTCTCCGCCACGTATAAAGTTACCCCTTCCCTTTCAGTTACCGGATTTGCCGGTATTGATTTCGTTGATACGCGTGATGATAACCAACGTCCTGCTACTATTCCTGCATTTGCTGGTAATGGTGGTACTTCTTCGGTTGTTAACACTCGTAACCTTGATTTTAACTCAAACGTAACAGCCAACTGGAATAAAAGTTTTGGAAGTCACACCTGGGGTGCATTATTTGGTGGTGAATTAAAGGAGCAGAATGTAGAGAGTGCCTCAGCTACAGGTTCTGGTTTCCCTAATCCTTTTTTCAGAAGTTTACAGAATGGTACTCCGCTTACCATAGCAGGTTTTTTCACAGGTTATAAAAAAGCAGGTTTGTTTAGTAAGATTAACTACGACTACAAAGAAAAATACTATATATCAGGTACTTTGAGATATGATGGTAGCTCACGTTTTGGTCTTGAAAAACAATACGGACTATTTGGTGGTGTAAATGGTACCTGGAGAATTTCAGGTGAAGATTTCCTAGCCGATAACAAAACTATCTCTGATTTGAAACTTCGTGCAAGTTATGGATTGGTTGGTAATGATCAAATTGCAGATTTTGCATCTCGTGCATTGTTTGGTGCCGGTGGTGCTTATCTTGGTGCTAACGGTATCCGTCCTTCTCAATTGGGTAATGCAAATTTATCATGGGAACAGGCTGCTACAACCAACGTTGGTATAGATTATGGATTATTTGGTAATCGTATAACCGGTAGCATTGATGTTTACCGTAGAGTAAACTCCAATCTTTTATTGAGTCGTCCTTTGGTATCTGATTCAGGATTTGGATCGATTAGCGAAAACATAGGAAAGGTTCAAAATGAGGGTATTGAGTTTGGTTTAAATACCACAAACCTGGATACTAAATCAGGAATTCGTTGGAATACAGATTTTAATATTTCATTCCAAAGAAATAAAATTCTAGAATTATTACCTGGAACTCAGCGTATAGGCGATTCATTTTTTGTCGGACAGCCAATTGATGTAATTTTCACATATGGATGGGCTGGTGTTAACCCTGCAGACGGAAGACCAATGTGGTATGACGGAAAGGGAAATTACACCTACAATCTGATAGGTGCAACAGATCAAAAAGTTCAGGGAACCAGATATCCTAAATTCTTTGGAGGATTGAACAACACGGTTTCTTATAAAAATTTGAGTCTTGATTTTCTATTCCAGTATCAGTATGGAAATAAATCTTTTGTTTCTATTTTCCAGACTATTTGGAATTCAGGATTTTCTGATGATAACCAAATTGTTTCTCAGTTAACTGAACAATGGACTACTCCTGGTCAGATTACTGCAGTTCCAAGAGTATTACGCCAGTTACCTCATCCTAACAATGCCGGTGGTTTATCTAACCAACTTAATACGGGTTCAACTAGGTATTTATATGATGCGTCTTATATTCGTTTAAAGAATGCTACGCTTTCATATACTCTACCAAGTAAGATTGCTTCTAAAGTTAAGTTGCGTAACATCCGTGTATTTGCTACAGGAATAAATGTATTGACATTTACTAAATATCCTGGTTTAGATCCGGAGGTTCCAATTGGACTTAACGAAATTGGAAATAATCCACAGGCCAGAACTTACACTGGTGGACTTCAAATAGGTTTATAATTTATAATTTGAAAATTATGTATAAGAAAATATTAGCTGTATCTGTTCTGAGTCTGGTTTTAGCCGGAACCTCATGTAAAGATGCACTCGACGTGCAGCCTAAACAATCAATTGACGCTAGCACCGCATTAGTCGATTTTACTAGTGTTAATGCCATATCTATTTCGCTTTATTCAAGAGCTCAGTCCTTCAGTTACCTAGGACAGCGTATGCTAATTGCTCCTGAGGTTTTAGCGGATAACTATACTATCACTGCCAATTCTGGTGGTAGATATGTTGGTGAACGTGTAAATGCACCGGGTTCACACTTGGATTTATGGAATATCCTTTACCCTGCAATTAATGAGGCCAACTTTATTATAAAAAATGTTGACCGTGTAACTGCTGCTCAGGCAGATAAAGATGCACTTAAAGGTCAGGCATTGTTTATGAGAGCCATGTTTAATTACGATATGGTTCGTATTTATGGCTATGAGCCAGGTTTCTCAGTAAACGGGTGGGAAGAAGGTATAGTTTTACGTACAGAGCCTACTGATGACGTTAGCAAGGCAGATTTCAAGCCTCGTGCTTCAGTGTCTGCGGTATACACTGCTATTGAAACTGATCTTAAGCAAGCTACGGCTTTATTGCCTAATGCTGTAGGAAGCTCAGGTGTTTTCAGAGCAAGCAAAGGTGCTGCTTTTGCTTTATTAGCTCGGGTTTACCTTAACCAAAGCAAATGGGCAGATGCAGAACAAGCAGCATCTGATGCGATCACTAACAAACAAAGTGCTACCACTTTAGCAACTGCAGCAAACTACGTTGCTTCTTTTGCTTCGGTTCCTAACCGTGAGTCTATGTTCGAAATTGATTATCGTACAGAGCAATTTTCAACTGTTGACGGTATTAATAATTCAATGAATTCTTTAACCCAGAAAACGGTAGGTGGTATATTTGCAGTAAGAGCTACAACAGAATTATTAAATTCATTCGAAGTTGGAGATGTTAGAAGAACTGCGTTTGAAACTACCATTGATAATGGTGTTCCAGTTTTTTATAGTTTAAAATTCCCTGCTCACAAAGGTAATTTCTTTAATAATATCCCTGTTATCCGCCTTTCTGAGGTTTATTTAATTCGTGCTGAAGCTCGTGCTAATCAGAATAAAACTGCTTTAGCCCAAGCGGATCTAACACTTTTAAGAACCAACAGAGGATTAGCAGCTGTTCCTGCCGCTACGACAGGTACTGCTTTAATTGATTTAATTTTTAATGAGCGTAGAGTTGAGTTGAATCTTGAAGGTCATCGTTTCTTTGACTTTAAAAGAAGAGGTTTAAATATTCCAAAGCCTGCTGGTATACCAACTTTATTGTATTCAGACTTTAAAGTACTAGCTTCACTTCCGCAAGCTCAGGTAAACTTAAATCCACTTATTAAACAAAATCCAGGTTACTAAACTTATAAATCATGAAGTATATAAAATATTTATTTCTTTTTGTAGTGATTACAAGCGTTTCAGCTTGTTTTCCTGACAATGATAAAGCATTTGATGGCCCTACAGTACTAGAATTTAAGCCTATTGCTAAAACTGTAAGATCTACTGCAGCGGCAGGATCTGCAGATGCGCTTATTCAACTGGTTGGTCCTCAGCTGGGTTCTAATTTGACTCTTGCCTTTAATATTAGTTCGGCAAGTACTGCTATTGCAGGTACACACTATACTGTTCCGGCTAGTGGTACCGTTAATTTGGCAGCTAACACCAGTTCTGTAAACCTTCCTATTACTTTAATTCCGGGTAGTGTTACTGCACCTGCTGGAGTTAAATTGATAATCAATTTGGATCAGGCCGCTGGTGGTATTCAACCTAATCCTAATTTCAGAACCTACACACTTACTATTACACCGTAAATAGTACTTGTTGTAAAAAAAAATGGTCAGCAATTTATTGCTGACCATTTTTTTTATGTTTAAAAATTTGCTTAAAAGTCTAAATCACTAGCAAATTTGAGAATGCTGGTACTGTTTAACGGATTGAATTGTGGTACATGAATAAGGTCACAGTTTGAATAGTGAGAAATCACCCGCTCAGAGCTCAGGTCCTGATCTCCACAAAATACAATTTTATTGATTTTAATTTTTCTCATTTTCAGAATCTCAACAGATAAAAGTGTGTGATTAATACTTCCCAAATAATTTTTTGATACTAGTATTACTTCAGCATCCAGTTTTTTTATCAGGTCAATAATTAAAAAATCCTCATTAAGGGGTACCATTAATCCACCAGCACCTTCAATGATTAGTTGATTATTAGTTTCTGGAAGTATAATCTGTTCCGGATCGATTTGTATTCCGTCTATTGCGGCCGATTTATGAGGAGAGAAGGGCTGTGTAAGGCGATAGGCCTCAGGGTGGAATATTGTTGTTTTGTTTGAGACCAGACTTCTGACATGGGCTGTATCGCTGTTTTCAAGGTCGCCTGATTGGATTGGTTTCCAGTAATCGGCTTTCAATTTTTCTACCATAACCGCAGAAACAATTGTTTTACCAATTCCGGTTCCTATGCCGGTGATGAAAATCGGACGTTTGATCATACTATTCGATTTAAAAGTTCACAAAGATTTTTAATTTCATCTATTGAATTATGGTTGTGAAGGCAAATTCGTAGGCGTTCAGATCCTTTGGCAACACTCGGACTCAGTATGGCTCTGCTATCAAATCCACCTTTTTGTATTCGCTGGGCAGCTTCTCGTGCCTTCTCGTTACCCGGTATAACAATAATTTGAATCGCTGATCGGCTTTTTAGAAGTTTAACGTCTGGACTGATATTTTTTGTGAAAGAATCAATCCGTTCACGAATCTCTGATTGATGATTCTTACTTTTTAGATAGGTATATGCGCATTTTATTGCCAGATGATTTAGGAATGGTGCTGCTGTTGTATAAATCAATGACCTGGAAAAATTAATCAGATAAGCCTTGAGTTGACTGCTACCCAAGATGGCTGCACCATGTGTACCCAAAGCTTTACCAAATGTTATAATTCTGGCGAATACCTTAGTACTAAGGCCTAGATCATAAACTAGACCCTTTCCTGAAGCTCCAAAGATTCCCACAGCATGAGCTTCATCTACGATTACAGCAGCGTTATATTTATCAGCCAAGCTTATTAGTTCCTGCAATGGCGCTTCATCTCCATCCATAGAATAGACGCTTTCTACAACGATAAATATTTTGCCTTTTGCAAGTTTTAACTTCTGCTCCAGATTGATGAGGTCGTTATGCCTGAAGACGAATCGGTTTGCATGGCTTAAACGGATACCATCGATTATTGAAGCATGTATAAATTCATCTGAAATAATGGTATCTCCACGCTGTGGAAGGCTTGAAAACAAACCAATGTTAGCATCAAAACCTGAATTATAAATTAATGCACTTTCTGAATCGTGGAAAATGGCAATCTGATGTTCAAGGTTTTCGGTAAAACTGTGATTACCGGCTAGTAATCTTGAACCCCCAGAGCCCAAATGATATTCAGGATAGTTCTTTAACTCTGTTTGAAACAGGATTTTTAGTTCATCAGATCTGGAAAATCCCAGATAATCGTTTGAACAAAAGTCGACCAAAGAATTCTCCGGCTTTAAAGTCCGGTATGAATTATCGCTGATCCGTTTTTGAAGACTATCTGAAATGAAAGTATTTATTTCCTTCACTTTTTTTCTCAAAAATAATAAAAGCGGCCTGAATTGTGTCGCTTTTATTTAAAAATACTCGTGTCTGAGATCAGCTTCAAAGCAATTTCTTGAGCTTGTAGAGGTTCCAGCCTTCTTGGAAACAGAGGTGATTGTTATTAATGGGCTTGGTTTCGTTCTCATTTAGGTCGATTCCGGCGAAAGCCGGAATCTTCTCTTACACCACCCCCAGAGATTGTCATCCGATAGCTGTCGGATCCAGCGAAGGCTGGAACCTCCTCTTCCTTCCCAATAACCCTTGTCATTCCAGCGAAAGCTGGAACCCCCAAGACCATATTTTTCATCCAATAAAATCGACCCCGAAGGTGGTCGTATGTTTATAAAAAACATTATAAAACTCTGTTTTGACCCCGATGGCAGTCGCATGCGTCGCTTTATTACATAATCCCGTCCAAGGCGGACGGGATTCCCTGGTATTGTATCTATAAATTTTTGACCGCCCAGGGTGGTAAGTAAAAATACCCATCATAATTTCCAATTAGGATCGAAAAACAGCTTGAAGTACTTTTATAAATCATTAACCTAAGGAGTTTCTCGCCTTCGCGAGAATGACAAGCGTATGGGAGGAAGGAAAAGGAGATTCCGGCCCTCGCCGGAATCTGAGTAACATGATTTCATTGCATTTTGGAAAAACGATTCTGACGGATTTAGCCCCTTCTTGTACCCGGTCTCAGTTCAGACCTTTGTTTCATTCTCTCTTTAGCTTTTTGTTTCATCTCTTCCATTATTTTTTGTTGCTCTTGAGTTAGAATCTTATTCATCTTCTTTTGAGATTCACTCATAATCTCTTTGCGCTTTTCCATCTGGGATTTTCTTATTTCCATCTCAGATTTACGGAGTTTTTCTATTTTTTCGGCACGTTCAAGATTTAAGGCATAAACTTCCTCTTTCTGTTCCTTGCTAAGATTTAGCTTTTTTTCAAGAGCGTCGGTACTCATTTTCGCACGTTCTTCAGGTGATTTTATTTCCTGGACCGAGCGCTGTCCGTATTGGCCACGTCCCGCAGGTCTTTTTCCTGCTGTAGTATCTTGTGCAAATCCGGCAGTAATGAGTCCGGAAAACAAAATTGTACTAATCAATAACTTTTTCATCTTCTTATTTTTTTTTTTTAATGGAGATGAAGCTATTGTGATTTGATAATCATTTCCCATTCGGGTTATGGGTAAAATCACAATGGATTCATATCTGTAAGTGTTTATTTAATCAGATAGATGATTTTATTGAAAGATAGTTTAAAATGTAACTGTTAAAATTTGTTAATTAATGTGAAAGTTGTGTATGACTATTTTAAAACCAATAGTTAACCACATAGTTTGACTTGTTTTAGACTTTAAAGGAAACATAGTTTAAAGCCTCATATAGATTGAAGTGATTCTGTAAAACGCTATCTGTATCTAAAAAATAGCTAACTACTATGAAATTACTATGCTTCCCTGCCTGCCGGCAGGCAGGTATGTGGTTATTAAACAGTATGTTGAGGTTAATTACGGTTTTTGTCCAAGTTTGAAATTGATTTCTGCATTTGTGAGACCATATTGGTTAAGGTTTCAAGTGTTGGTTCAGGTGCCGGTTCAGGGAAGTTTGTACTGATGTAGGCTTTCGCTTTCCATATTTCCAGTAATTCTTCCGAATCAATAGAATAGGGCTCGTAAACTGGATTATCTGATATCAGTTTGATTGTTTTATTTTCCTTTACCCTGTTTCCAATTCTTTTGTAGACTATGCCGTCACTTTTGCTTATAACCACATAGGTATCTCCAGGTTTTACATCATTCCAGTTACTGAGATACTCGCCAACAACGATAGTTCCCGATTGAAGAGGGAGCATAGAGTCGCCCTTGATTTCAAATGCACGGTAAGTTCCTTGACGGAACATGGGCAAATGGAATTTTGGTAGTTCACTGATATATTCAGGGTCTCCATATCCATTTAAATAGCCTGCACTTGCCTTTATTGGTACCAGCTCAATATTCTCCCTGTCCTGACTATCCACAGAAATACTTAGTACTCTGATATTCGCGGGATCTCCTTTAGGTTTAGGTTTCCAACGGTCATCAATACGATCATTGATCAGTTCATCCATTGAAAGCTCGTAGTATTCGGCGAACTTTTTCAGTAATTCATATTTAGGTTCTGCCCGATCCTCTTCGTAAGCTCCTACAAGGGATCGTTTGATTTCCAGAGTGTCAGCAAATTGCTGTTGAGTAAGTCCCTTTTTCTTGCGTAGGTACTTGAGATTTGAAGAAATGTTTGACATTTTAAAATAAATTTGGAAATACTAAAAAAGTTAGTAAATTTATGCTCATAAAATTAGTAATTATTTTCAGAACTAAAAATTTAAATTTTAATATATGCCGATCCTAATTAAAACAGCCATGAAGACCAGAAAATTTGTTTATTTAGTTACAGACCGTAACCGTAGTAGTATCCACGTTGGGATGAGTTCTGACCTGATGAAAACCATGAGTTTCTACAGGCAGATGCCAAATTTATTTTTCGACTCCGGACAACAATTAACCAGACTTGTTTATTTTGAAGAATTAAGTTCTGAAACCCTCGCA
>Ga0315899_10005763_pt1 | contig 13368 bp, 7 predicted proteins | sample LakEriMetagenome_2_FD_203518 | JGI IMG/M metagenome (GOLD analysis project Ga0315899, IMG submission 203518) | Freshwater fungal communities from buoy surface, Lake Erie, Ohio, United States - Buoy 4 MA112 | ecosystem: Environmental > Aquatic > Freshwater > Lake | place: USA: Lake Erie, Ohio...
TTCGTTCATGCGGTTGAGCAAACTTACCAGCCACATACCCTCGTTGGCCAGCAAGGAAGCAGGCAACAACGAAAGCAGAAGCACTGCGATATGCATTGTTCTTTTCATGTTGATTGATGATTGATTTTGAATGGTTAATTATTGAGGTAAACTTATTCTTGACTGCTTGCACCAACAGGTTTCCACGTCTGCTTCTCGATTAGAGAATCCAGTTCAGTGTACAACATGCGCAACGCTGCAGGGCCTTTATATCGGTTACGAACGCTGTGCAATTTGCCGTGTTGGGCAATTCCTGTTTTAATGTCCGGCAAATCCTGAACGTTATCATTGTCATAAACGGAATTCAAGTCGAAATAGCCGATTTCATTGGCTTTGCGGAGCACTTGCTCAATGTCTGTAAACGACACCATGGCTTGAAAACGGCCAATCCGGTCAACATGGTTTTTTCCGAGGTACACCGCACGTCCGTCTTTCATCACCGTTAATTCGAAAATGGGGCACATTCCGAAACAGGCGCCTCTAGAGTAATACAACATAGTGTCGGACACGGCCTCTTGAACCTTAGGCGCCTCCGCTGCAGGCACAACAGGTTGTACTTGGTTCTTCTTCGAACTGCAAGCCACCAAAAGACTTACCATGCAGATGAGTATTCCGAATCGCATCACTTTTTACTTTGTTGAGCTAATTTCTGACGCTGAGCCTTCTGCGCATCTTCTAAGCGCTGCATGAAACTGCTCTTCGTTTGAGGCTTCTTTTTATTCTCTTCTATCTTGGCTCGGATAGCGTTCTCGTCGATGAAGTACTTCTTGATGGCCCACATCTGTCCAATGCTCACCATGTTAGCCATGAAGTAATACAAACTCAATCCGGATGGCTGACCGTTGAAGAAGAACAACATCATAACGGTGAAAATATTCATCATGACGGTCATGTTCGGCATGCCCGGCTGCTGGGCCATTTGCGGCTGGCTTCCCATACTCAACTTGGAATAGAAGAAGGTTGAAATACACATCAGTATGGTGAAACCACTCACGTGATTTCCGTAGATAGAACTCAACACGGGAATCTGCTGTTCCCAGCTCAGAATACTGTCGTATGCAGCCAAATCGTCGGCCCAGAGAAAGCTCTTACCACGCAACACAATCTCGGCCGGGAAGAAACGGAACATGGCGTACAAAATCGGCATTTGCAGAAGAACAGGAATACAACCGGCAAACGGATTCACACCTGTTTGGCGGTAAAGAGCCATGGTAGCCGTTTGCTTTTGCATGGGGTCCTTACCCTCATATTTCTTGTTGATTTCGTCAATCTCCGGTTTCAACACGCGCATCTTGGCGCTGCTTAAAAAATTCTTCCAGGTAATGGGGAATAAAACGGTTTTGATGCTCAGGGTTACAAGAAGAATAATGAGTCCCCAGCTTCCGATAAATGAAGAGAAAAACCAGAACAACGGACGCACACAATAGCGGTTCACAGTTCCAATGATGCTCCAACCATAGTCAATTACACGATCAATTTCATCTACATTTAACTTCTTCAACTCTTTGTAGTCATTCGGGCCGAAATAGAAAGTCATTTCACCAAAGGCGTTTTCTCCGCCCTTCATAGCCAACAATAGTTTTGACTGATACAACTTGGTATGAACACTATCCTGAGGCACATTCACCTGCATGTATGAACCGGGCTGAAATCCATCCTTGGCGATTACAGCGGCTGTAAAATAGTCTTGCTTAAAAGCAACCCACTGCAACGATTCTTCAGCTGTGTAGCTATCGTCGTCTGACTCACTTAAATAATCGCGATCTTCCTCTCCTTCTCGATAGTATACCGAACAGCGTGAGCGCTCAGCTGCCAGCCCCTTCTCGTTATTCATACCTGCAGCAGCCCATTCCAGTTGCAATGGCTTGCGGGTCATATCCAATTCATTGCCCAGGCCATTGGCGTTTACCTTCACATCGACTGAATAAGCATCCGGCTGCAACGTGTAAATCAATTCCAGGTATTTACCCGGCTCTTGCGATTGAAGACGCATAGTAAGTGTACCGGGCGTTTGAGATGCATCAACGTCTGTTGAGCTGGGTTCGAAGTAAAACTCATCGGAAGGAAACTCACCCTTACCTGCCACCTGCAAACGCAGCTTCATCGTCGAAAATGCCTCGCTCCATAAGCGTATATTCTCTTTCGATGCATAATTCTTGTACCCATCAAGCAATTCTGCGGAAGAGAACAACCCTCCCTTCGTGTTTAACGTTAGCTTGACTTTACTGTTATGGATGACCACCGGACGACTCTCGCCATTAACGGCTGAGGCCAGCACTCCATATTTGGCCACCACCACTTGGTCAGCAAGCACTTGCGAAAGGGAATCGCTCAGAGTCGAATCACTCGGCATGGTCAGTTGCGGTTGTTCCGCATCCGCGACAGCGCCGGATGAAGGAGAAGTGGCCTCTGCTGCACCATCAAGAGCAGCCTGCTGAGTTTCGCGCAATTTTTCTTGCTCGTTGGCCTGGTACCACGAAAAGCCCAGCAACATCAAAATCATCAATGTGAAGCCAATCGCGGTGTTTTTGTCAAATTTCATATCGTTTGTAAAAGGCGGCCAAAAGTCGCCACGAATCGGGGAAAAGGAAAATAATTTTATGAAAAAGGACGAAATCGACGGAACACCGCTGTCGACCCCTGTTTCACCCCATTTTTGCGTCCATGAAATTCCGGGTAATCCTAGTTTTGTCCCTCGCCTCTCTCTGCCTCATTGCTCTGCAACTCGGCACGGGAAGCGTGGCCATTGCCCCGGTTTCTGTATGGAATTCGTTGATCCGAAATGAGCTTGCCGAGCAAACACATCTCACTATTTTATGGGAATCACGAGTGCCACACACACTCGCAGGAATTTTAGCAGGAGCCGCGTTGGCTTGGAGTGGCATGCTGATGCAAACACTCTTTCGAAATCCATTAGCAGGTCCGTCCATGCTAGGCATTAGTTCCGGAGCGAGCCTTGGCGTTGCTTTGCTCGTGTTGGGAGGCGGTTCTGCTATCGTCCAAGGCTTTCCTGCTTACATAAGTATCGCTGCTGCTGCCTTCATCGGTGCTTTTACTCTCCTTTCGTGCGTATTACTCGTAGCCAATCGCTTTGCCAACGAATCGACCTTGCTCATTTTCGGAATAATGCTCACCTTTTTCACGTCTGCTCTTGTTGACGCACTGCAATCGCGTGCGGGAAATGAGGCCCTAAGGTCGTATGTTACATGGGGCATGGGAAGTTTTGGTGAATGCAACTACACGGAATTAGCATTATTGGCAGCAGGACTCGCTACGAGCGTTCTGCTATCGATGGCCATATTGCCTAGACTGAATCTGATGCTACTGGGTGAAAACTATGCTTCCACCATGGGAGTTGATGTCAGAAAAACCCGCATGGCTATGATGATAGCCACAGGCCTATTGGCCGGCTGTGTTACGGCCTTTTGCGGGCCTGTTTCCTTTATTGGTTTAGCTGTTCCCCATATTTCGCGATGGGTCACACAATCAGCCGACCATCGAAAGAACTTGCTGGCGACACTGTGGCTGGGCGCCATCGTTGCCCTGGCTTGCGACTGGATGAGCCGTATGACGGCCCTACCCCTTAATACGATTGCTTCTGCATTGGGAGCCCCTTTCGTGGTAATGCTGGTAATTCAATGGAAACGCTTTAAACCACTCATATGAGCGTGCAACACCCCATCGAAATACGCAACCTGAGCCTCGGTTATCCGGGCAAAACACTGTTCGCTGATGTTACCATTTCCATTGAGCGTGGATTGTTGACATCGCTGCAAGGCCGCAATGGCACAGGTAAAAGCACCCTTTTGCGCTGCATTGCCGGGCTGGTAAAGCCGGCAAGTGGTGATGTGCTCATCCATAACAAATCGGTCACCCACCTTTCGCCGCTGGAGCGCTCTCATCTCATAGGCGCACTCTGGACAGACAAAGTCCGTATTCCGGGCCTAACCCTACGCGATCTCGTGTGGATGGGAACCTACAATGCTCAAAACTCAGCAACATCTGCTGAGCTTAACATCGTAACCGACGAATGCATAGCAGCGCTCGATCTTCAATCGCTTGCGCATCAACCACTCGACCAATTGAGTGACGGTGAATTGCAAAAGGCCATGATTGCCCGTGCCATGGCGCAACGGCCATCCTTTCTCATTCTCGACGAACCTACCACTTACTTAGATTATGTCGCAAAGGAAGAATTGATGATAACCTTGCGCAAACTGTGCGAAAACCAAGGCCCCGGAATCCTCTTTACATCACACGATCTTGATATAATTTCAAAACACGCACAATGTAAGCTGGAACTGAAGGATGGCACCATTAAGACCATTGGATAAACCACATGTGGAATAGCCCAAAACCTGCTTACTTTCGTGCCCCCAAAACCATTGAGCTATGAATATTACGGTTGTAGGATCAGGTTATGTAGGTCTGGTAACAGGCACCTGCTTCGCTGAGACAGGTAATAACGTAACCTGCGTCGATATTGACGCATCGAAGGTAGAGCGCATGAAAAACGGAGAAATTCCGATTTATGAACCTCACCTCGATGTATTGTTTGAGCGTAACATCCGGGAAAACCGATTACAATTCACCACCGATCTTAAGAGTGCGGTGGACACGGCTCAAATTATTTTCCTTGCATTGCCAACTCCTCCGGGAGAAGACGGAAGTGCCGACTTAAGTTATGTCCTCAACGTTGCTACCGAACTAGGAAAAATTATTACAGACTACAAAGTAATCGTCGATAAAAGCACCGTGCCTGTTGGCACAGCCGAAAAGGTGCATGAAGCAATTGTTGCCAACACCAACGTACCTTTCGACGTGGTGAGCAACCCCGAGTTTTTGCGTGAAGGTTTTGCAGTAGACGATTTCATGAAACCCGATCGTGTGGTGATCGGAACCAACAGCGCACGTGCACGTAAGCTGATGGAAGAGCTCTATAAGCCGTTCACGCGCCAAGGGAACCCAATCATCTTCATGGACGAACGCAGCGCCGAACTCACCAAATACGCTGCAAACGCTTTCTTGGCAACCAAAATCTCCTTTATGAACGAGATTGCCAATTTCTGCGAGAAAGTAGGCGCAGATGTAGACATGGTGCGCATCGGCATGGGAACGGATACTCGTATTGGTAAGCGCTTCCTATTCCCTGGCATTGGTTATGGCGGATCGTGTTTCCCTAAAGACGTGCAGGCCCTTTTTCATAGCGGCATGCAAAGCCATTACGAGTTCAAGATTCTGAAAAGTGTTATGAAGGTGAACGAGCGCCAGAAGACCGTTTTACTTGGACCTATTCTCGATCACTATCAAGGATCGCTCACCAACAAGACCATCGCCCTGTGGGGACTTGCCTTCAAGCCCGATACCGACGATATACGCGAAGCACCTGCGCTCTATATGATTGAGCATTTGCTCGAAGCAGGAGCCAACGTAGTCGCCTTCGACCCGGAAGCAATGGAAAACGTGAAGCGCCAAAAAGGATATAAGATTACCTATGCGAATGATCAGTACGATGCTTTGAAAGATGCTGACTGCCTGCTTATTTGCACCGAGTGGAGCGCATTCCGTAATCCGGATTTCGAGAAGATGACTAGCCTATTGAAGACGAAGACCATTTTCGACGGTAGAAATTTATACGACCTCGAAAAGATGAACGAACTAGGCTATTTCTACAAGAGCATTGGACGCTCGACCGTAGAATCTTGATTCATCCGTATTAACCGATCTGATTACTTCTCTGCGGATCCTTCCGCAGGCTTTTCCGGCTTGTAATGATAATTTACAGTAACGGTCGTTTGGACGGGTGGCTGTGATTCGCCTACCCGTTCCTTCCAACGTTGATATTCTTCATCGGGCATTTCGGGCTCGAGTTCATGCTGATACTTTTTGCGCTGCGGTCCTTGTTTACGCCACCAAAAGGCAGCAAGCACCCCGATGAAAAAACCGCTTGCATGGCCTTCCCAGGAAACTTTCTTATCGACCGGGAACACATACCAGACAAGCGACCCGTAATACAGCACAACAACCAGTGCCACTCGAAGTAAAATAGGATTCTTCCGAATAAGTCCGCTTGTCAATAAGAAAGCAAACTCAGCATAAATCAATACGCTCGCTCCTATGTGGTTTCCGTCCCTTCCACTAAACCATAGCAATACAGGCGAAAGAAAGAATAAGGCAGCAAAAACAGGTAGCGCAATTGAACGATAGAAGTAGAATACGAATGAGTTCAATACAAAAAGAGCTAGCGAGTTTTGAACTATGTGTTCAAGATCACCGTGCAAGAAATGAATGGTAAGAATACCTCGGAAACCCTCAAGCGTTCGAGGCTTCATGCCAAATTCTTTCAGCTGAAAGCCGAGATACTCATCCATGATAAACACCGACCAGCAGATAACAAGCAAGAATCCCGAATACAAAATCGCATCGCCAATTTTGGCTCGATCCGCTTTCAAAGAAATCGCATTGGGAGAGAGGCTTGTTCTCAACGGTGTCAATTTTCGGAGCTCAACACAGTGATGTGCCCCTCACGGTTATACGCCTCTCCATCCAAACCGGTTGCGAACAAATGAAAATAATAGGTACCCGTTGCAAATGCATCCGGAGACCATTTGTCATCGATACCATCAAGCTCTTCCACTTTCACCCCCCAACGATTGAAAATGTCGACATGCAGGGTCTCCATGTTACGAGTCTCCAATCGCCAAACATCATTTTTACCATCGCCATTGGGCGAAACTACATTGGGAATGAGGAGCAACTCAGAATCATAATAGGTCTCAACTTCCATCGAATATGTGGCCGGACAACCGCTTAAAAAGGCTGTCAGAGTTATAACGGAAATACCTGCTCCATCATAGATTGAAGTAGCTGATGCATTCAAATCAGACGTTATCAGCGAGTCGCCATTACCGAAATCCCAAACGAAATAGTCACCATTGGAAAGGTTGGTAAACTGAACATCCATAGGAGGTGTGCCCAGCGTGTCAGACGCTATAAATAAAGCTACAGGCTGCGGAACGACAACCTCTAAGGAAGTTTGTCCAACGCAACCATTCTCATCAAAGCCCATTAACTCGTAGGTGGTTGTCTGAGTTGGTGACACGAAGGTTGAAAGCTCCAAGGGGCTTTCAATTGACGGTCCACTCCATTCAGCGGAAATAACACCTAAGGCTTCGAGTATAACCGATTCGCCCGGACAAAGCTCTGCAGGGCCATTGATAGTAAGCTGTGGCGATTGAAGAACTTCCACAGTTACCTCAGCTGTAGAGAAACAACCTTGCGCAGATTGGCCGGCTACAGCGAAGGTCGTGGTCACGTCGGGCTGAGCAATAGTTAATGCTTCCTGCGGAGTAACGAGTGTGTTCGCCGGTGCCCAGCCATAGCTGAACGCTCCGCTGGCTAGCAGGGTAGCTTCACCCTCCGGACAAATACTGGTATCTGCAGAAACTACCAATTCAGGAAGCGCATAGATCTCAATTGTGTCGAGTACCGATAGTGTGCATACATCACTATAATCGTACTGCAACACCGACAAACCGACCCCTGCAAGTTGCGGTGTGAAATACCATTGATTCTCGAAAGTATATACACCATTACCCGAAAAATCACCGCCTTCGAAATTGGCCAGTAACACAAAATCCGACTGATCTACACAAATACCATCAGGCAAGCCAATCTGAATCGACGGAAAACTCTCCACACTCAATGCGACACTATCCCTCAAAAGACAAGAGTTGGACAATGTGTAATAAAAGTAATGCAACCCGGCTTGCAATAACTGCGGATCAACTATCCCCTGCAACGAGTCTATTAATCCTGTTCCCGACCAGATACCGGGAGTTGCCAGCACCTGCAGAGCCAACGGTTCCGCATCCACACAAACAGGATTCGGCTCTGTAAGATCAATGGACGCATCGTCCACTCGTATATGCAACGTATCCCTGGAGCTGCAAGCTTGATTATACATCGCAACTACAACGTGCTCACCAACCCCGGCAACAGCGGGGTTAAAAATTGCTTGATTGGCATCCGTAATGCCTTCGCCTTCCCACACCACATTAGGTAAGTTCGCAAGAAATGTAACAGTACCGGCAACCTCGCAAACGGAGCTATCCAAACTGGTAATTTCAAGCGGAATAAAGCTCTCGATTTCTAAAACGATGGAGGCATCTATCGGACAATTACCCAGAACCCTGTATGTGAGCGCGGCATTGTCGCCGCTAACAAGAGAAGGATTGAAAATGCCGGCCAATGAATCTGTGATGGCCTCGCCTATCCAATACCCACCCGAAGGAGACGCGACAAGATTTACAGCCGTATCCTGGTCGCAATAGGAGTTACTGGTGATTAAGGCTAGCTGCGGAGCTTCATCAACCAACACCATAACTTGTGTTGGCTCAATACAAGCTGAAACAGGTTCAAACGTAATGGCCCATAGCCCTGTACCAACTAAAGCAGGGTCGAAAAAAGCTCCGTCGTCGGTTACTTCAACGGGGCCACTCCAATTGCCTTCCGCAATACTCGAAGTAACCAATATGCCCGCATCACCGAGACAAAGAACACTATCCGTTAATGCAATGACCGAGGAATCTGGCTCTATGTAATCGAAAAATTCAACATCATACGAGATAGCTCCGCATGCATCAGATATTTCAATATTCGTCAAACTCAAGGAGAAATAAACATCCTGCGTGGGCCCGGGATCAAGAAGCAAACTAAGCCCTTCCCCATTATTCGGTAGTTGAATAGCTGGCTCAGTCTCCCATGCTATGCCAATACCCTGACTCAACAAGGTTGACTGTGGATAAATACGTTCGAGTTGAATGACGGTATACAAACTACTATCACACCCGGTATCCAAAATGGTAAAATCTTGTTCTTCAACAGGCAAAAAATCGTGATGAATAGGAATTTCATTCACCACGCCTTCATCAATTATCAACGTTGCTGAAACCAACGAGCCATTCGCACCACCGAAACAATCGCGCATGTTGATTGCCCAGCCAGGCTGCGTAACGTCGCACCCAATCAAGGGAGACCAATCGATAATCTGAGCCGGATTTCCAAATGAGCTGAAATTTCCCCCAACATCAAAATTGCTCAACTCACACAAATTATAAGTCGAGGCAGATTCATTGGTAAAGCAAAGTCCAACAGCATCCGAGTTGTAACAAATGGAATCCGTCTCTTCAGGAGTTTGTGTGTCAGTGAGCAGAATGGCTTGTGATCCGCAAGCAGCAGGTGTTACAAGCTCGATACTTAAATCAGCTAGAATAGGATGAGTAATATTCAGGCAAATCTCGATATTCGAATTCTCATTGAACAGATAGGCATCCTCAAAATTTACCGGTGGCGGGTTGTAATATCCCGTAATGTTTCCTGCCAGGTAAAGCCCTGATAACTGGATGGGCCCGCAGCCGGGCTGAAGGGTATTGGCATTTACAATGGGAGGTGAATTGATGCGCGAAACCCAGCATATATCCTCCAATATTACGTTGTCAGAATCATCCGTCACCAACACACGAAACCCACCGGGGGTGGCATTATAGGAAGATTCCAATACTTGATTCTGTGTAGAAATGAGAGTCCAGGTATTACTCGTCGAAATGAATCTATACCAATGCACATTGTTCGGAACATCACCACTCCATTGCACATGGAGTGAAGCTGTTTCGCCTTGACAAATAAAATAAAGACTATCATTCAGATAAGCATTCGTATACGACGTAGTATCTCGCCCCGGACAATTGACACAACTCAACTGCGCGAACACCGCGTGCTCCAAGCACACGTTCATCAAGGCAATCAAGGTGCAAATTCGAATAAGCATCACTTCGAATTTATCACTGAATTATTGCGGCATAAAGCGATAAAAAGCCTGGTGTCTTCGGAGCTCTCGCATAAGAGCCCGACTGGTTGGATAGAATAGTTCATAGATGGGTGTAAGCAATGACAAATATGGAATAATTTCCTCTAAATCAACATCTAGAACAAAATTATTCTGTCGTTAAATACTGAATACAAAAAGCAAACGCCCCCCGAAATCGGGAGGCGTTTGAATATAAAACCTATTACAAAGATTACTTCTGAATCTGCAAACGCTCAATTTCGAACGTTGTGCCAGAGCTCAAACGAACCATGTAGATACCGCTTGACAAGCGATTAGCATCAAAGTCAGCAGTGTATACAACACCAGCTTCCACTTCATTGCTGAAGAGGCTTCCTACGATGCGACCTGTCATATCCAATACCTCAAGCGTCAACTTACCGCTAGCAGTGCTCATGAAGCTAATGCTCGAGTGGTTGTTGGCTGGGTTAGGCTGAATACCTACGATTGCAATTTCTTCAGCACGATCAGCTTCAAGACCAGGAGTAACCTCAATCATGCCTGCATTAGAATCCTGTGAAGAGAACAGGATAGTCTGTGAGCATGAAGTAGTGTTACCTGCGCAGTCCATAGCAGTCCATGTGCGAACGATGCTATACTCCGGGCACTGATCGATGCGGAAAGCAAAGTCACCAATACCACCAGACTGGCCGCTGCTTACAGGCTGACCTTCGTAGAGGAATACACCGCTGTAGTTGAACCAACCACCGGCACCGTAATCTTCGTTGTAGTTGTTTGCACCGGCACCAATCTGGAAGCCGAAGTACTCATTTGAAGGAGCATGTGTCAAGTTCAACAATGAACCTGCATGGCTACCCCAACCGGTCAACTCAATAGCTGCACCTGGCTGAAGAATGTAGTACATCCAATCTGCAAAGTTTTCATCAGTAGCACCGCAATCAGCTTTGAAGCCGCTTGGGGTTCCATCTGTATTCCACTGAGTCCAGTCTTTCGCTTCACCGTAAGTAACGTTGAAATCAAATCCACCTGTTGGGAATACCACGTTGAACACACGGCCTGTTACCGTTACAGTACCATCGGCATTGTAAACCATTTCAGCAGGTGTGTTCTCATCTAGTTGATACCAACGGTAGTTGCTTGGCAAGCTGAACAAGGCCATTGCCCAATCGTAAGGGTAGTTACATGGGTTGTCAACCGGACGAGCAGGAGTAAACAATTGTAAACCATTTGTGCCATCCTCTGGGCAACCGATACACGCCTCTTCCATGCTAATCATTACTTCGCTATCACAGTTGTCAGTAGCACTAACTTCTGCAACGGCAGGTACTTCAGCGTCACAAGCCAATGTCACATCACTTGGGCAACCAACCAACACAGGTTCAGTTGTGTCTTGGAAGATGATTGTCTGGTTGAATGCAGCGCTAGCATTACCACAAGCGTCAACAGCAACCCAGCTGCGAACGAAGCTGCTTCCGCAACCGTTCGACTCAGATGGGCCATCTGTATACGAGTAGTCCACAGTGCTGCAATCATCTGAAGCTACAGGCTCAATAACTGCAGCAGGTGTGTTGCACTCATACGTGAACGAAGCAACATTTTCTGAAGACCAAACCGGAGCAGTTGTATCTGTGTAGTTTACAGAGAATACAATTGAAGAGGTATTGTTGCAGTTGTCTGTTGCTGTGTAAGTAGTCAACACAGTGTAATTGCTTGCGCAGATACCAGGAACAATCGACTCAGACGATGTCACTGTTACCTCACCGGCACAGTTGTCCAATGCAGTTACAGTTGGGAAGCTAACTTCCTGACCACACTCAACATTGTATGTTTCACCCTGCACGTTAAATACAGGAGCTGTTTCATCCAAAACAGTGATGTACTGATCTACAACTGTTTCGTTACCACAAGCATCAGTAGCAACCCACATGTAGTGATAAACCATGTTACAAGCATCACCGGTTTCTTCTGTCATTGTGTTCACTGAAACTTCACCTGCGCAATTGTCAGTGAAAGTTATCACTGCAGGCGACCACGATTCGTTGCAACCGTAAGTCATGTCAGCAGGATCAGCAGAAGCTGTAGGCGCTTCCTCGTCAACCACCACAATAGTTTGGTTGAAGTATGAAGAGTTGTTGCACTCATCGCTTGCAGCGTAGTGACGAATCACTGAGTTAGCACATCCTTCGCTTGATGGCTCATCATAGAGAATTACGATGAATGCATCACCACAAACATCATCAGCAGTTACATAAACACCTGTGCTAGAGAACTCGTCACAAGACACCATCACTGTGGCGTCACCGCTGATAACGGGCGGTGTGGTATCGTTCACGTAGATCATCTGAGTTTGGTTAGTTGTGTTACCACAATCGTCAGCTGCTGTGTAGCGACGCTCGTAAGTGCGCTGGCAGTTGTCTTGAGCAACCAAAACATCGATATAAGTAATAGTAACTAAAGTATCGCAATTGTCAGAAGCACTTGCACCTGCAGCAGGCAATTCTGTTGCGCTGCATTCGATATCTGCATCACCAGGGAAGGCAGTAAATACAGGAGCAACATTGTCAACTACATTGTACAACGTAGTTGCGCTTGCTGTGTTACCACAATCGTCGGTTGCAGTCCATGTGCGAATGATGGTGTAAGTCTGTGGGCAGTTGCCACCAACGATATTGTCATTGAAGGTTACAACAGCATCACCACAAGCATCGTATGCAGTGGCCTCGCCGAAGTTGATACCACCGTCACAATTGAAGGTTCCACCGAATGGTACATCTTCAAATACCGGATTGCTCAAATCGAATACAGTGATGATTGCAGAAACAGAAGTAGCGTTACCGCACTCATCTGTAGCTGTCCATACGTAAGTATACACGTGATCGCAATCAACAATCTCTTCTGTAACATTCTCTGTCAACGTCAAACTGTTGCAGTTGTCAGTAAATGTTGGCTCACCGATACCGATTCCGCCGTTGAATGAAGAACATTCGATAGACTGGTTAGCAGGAACGTTTGAAGCTACCGGAGCTGTAGTATCAACCAAGTTCACAACACGAGTTACAGTACCCATGTTTCCGCAGTCGTCAGTTGCTGTATGCACAGTGGTCAATATAACAACACAACCATTCTGGTTAAAGGTGGTGGTAGTATCTAGTACAAGCTCTACATCACAGTTGTCAGACCAAAGAGGGAAGTAATCCGGAATATCTTGACCACAATCAACAGTCAATGGAGCTGGAATGTTTGAACAAACAGGAGCTGAGTTATCGATCAATTGGATGATTTGAACGAATGAAGTAAAGTTTCCGCAAGCATCGCTGGCACCATAGGTACGAACGATTTCACCTGCGCAGCTTCCGCTTTGCGTTTGCTCGTCAATGATCCAAAGAACGTCAACGTTCTCTGTGCAGTTGTCAGTGGCTGTTACATAGATGCCTTGAGCATCATCGCAAGGACGCTCGATTTCAACTTCACCCGCGAACACA
>Ga0315899_10005764_pt1 | contig 13367 bp, 20 predicted proteins | sample LakEriMetagenome_2_FD_203518 | JGI IMG/M metagenome (GOLD analysis project Ga0315899, IMG submission 203518) | Freshwater fungal communities from buoy surface, Lake Erie, Ohio, United States - Buoy 4 MA112 | ecosystem: Environmental > Aquatic > Freshwater > Lake | place: USA: Lake Erie, Ohio...
GTTTAGTCAGTTGAGCTAATCCTGCAAGGGCGGATGATGGTGAAGCCTTTTGTTTGTGCTTGCAGACACAATAAATACGTGGACACGTGAAAAAAAGAAAAAAAGAAAAAAAATGAGCGGACTTATCTACACAGGCCTCGGCTCGTCGTCTCTCATAGCACATGTCCTCCACTCTTCTCCTCCCCCCCGTGGAGGCTGGTGAGAAACTGTTTGAGATAGGGGAAGAAGGGCTTGAGGTTTTCGCGCTCCCAAAGCCTCAGCCGCTTGTTGAGCTCCTTGTAAAACAGCGAATCCTGCGTGTAGACGTGCACTGCCAGCGCCTCATCACGCAAAAGAGGCGCAAGTTCGCCCTTGTTTTCGAGGCGTTTAGCAGCCCTGGCTGCCGCGTCCAAACGTGATCAGATTGCGCAGACCTGCGCGACGATGGAGGCGGTGGCGCGCAGGCGCCCTCAGGCTGGATGCCACGAAGAAGCAAAGATATTTTTGAAAAAGAAAAAGAAAAAGACAAACCCTGCGAGTTCGTGCACATGGTTGGAATGGCATTACGGACGATGCTGTGGGGTTGCCTGTTTGGTCTGTTAGGGATACGGCGTCTGGGTGGCTCGAGCTGGGGCCACATCAGGCACGCGCCGCACTACAGCTGTCCGGCGTCCAACGTTCCGCTGCGCTTCGTGCTACGCGGGGGCAAGGGGCGCGAGGGCCTCGCTTCGACAGAGGCTATAGCACATGGCGAGGAGGGGAGCCGTGAACGTGGGAAGGTACCTTTGCAGTCCTGCCGTGGTCTTGTTGGGGGAGCTCTTTGTGATTGTAGCGTCAATCAATGCGCGACCGATTCCTTTGCAACGAAGTGCGTATAACTAATCGAGGGTCGATGAACACAGCACAAGAAATCCGACCGCCTGCGAACAAAAACACGGCTCGGCGAGGTCAGCGGCACTGCTGGTGTTCAGAAGAAGCAGGGCAAAAAGCGCTCGAAACCACGTCAGTGCCCTTGTCTGTATGCGCTGAGTGACGCGCATTTTGTGTTAGTGTGCTTATAGGAAAGGGCCCGTGTATGTCATCTATCTCTGCGCACTTATAGCTGTGCCTACACTTGGCGCGGAGGCGGCGTGTCTCTGTGTCTTTCAGCATGCACACACACGCAAATGCAAATCTCTCTCTCTCGCTCGCTCGCTCGCTCGCTCGCTCGCTCTCCCCCCCCCCCCCAAAAGTCGCTCTCTCTCCCTCTCTCCTCCAGAAGTTGCTGCATATGCGCGCGTGCGTGCCAATGCATCATTTCCCCCTTGAACCCTGTGTCGGCATCACGACCCTCGGCGAGCAATATCTGAGAGCGAGCCTGTCGACATATATAAATGCACACACACACACCAACACACACACATACACACAGACTCAGACGAAGCCCCACACACCACAACGAAAGAGGACCGCAAAAAGGTCAAAGAGCAAGGCGGAGGCAGGGAACGGGAGGGACGGAGGGAAGGGGGAGGGAGGGAGGGAGGGAGAGGGAGAGGGGGCGCGGTCTCGAAAGGAGGGCAAGTCTCAAGCACCTCAGGCCTTTGCCAAGCCAAAGCCAAGGCAAAAGCAAAGGCAAAAGCAAAAGGGGCCCAACAATCCACACACCAACAACAACTTACCACACACCAACTCTCCACACACGAGAGGACAGAGAGCAAGCTCAAACACAGGACAAAGGGCGAGGACAAGCACAAAAAAACGGTCAAGACACGCGACGTTTCGCAAGACACCTGTGAAACCAAAACGTCGCGCGGCCCTGAGGGTAGGGGTGGGGGAGGTGAGGGGAAGGAAGGCGGGGGAGGGGGGAGTGCTGGAGCATCTACGGCTGTCTCGGGGTACCGAGTGTCTGAGGCAACTCTACGCGTGTTGGCCCGCGATAATATTACCTCTCTCTTTCCTGTGCAGGTGCTCGCATGCTCGCATAGTCCTGTGTGCGCGTGCTGTCTTCCGTTGGTGTGTTGTTGGTGTGTTGTTGGTGTGTTGTCAAGTGATAGTGTGCTGTCACGTCATAGGGTGCTGCCATGTGATGGTGTGTTGGCATGTGTTGGTGTGTTGCCATGTGTTGGTGTGTTCTGATTTGTTAGTGTGTTGTTAAGTGATGGGGTGTTGTTAGTGTGTTCTCGAGTGATGGGGTGTTGTTTGTGTGTTCTCGAGTGATCGTTGTCAAGTCTCGCGCTCTCACACATGCTGTGTGTAAGGATAGCATGTGAGAGTGAGTGTCCCCCACACCCATGCTTGCCGTTTGATAGAGTGTGGTGATATCTTGTGCACACACACTTGATGTCCTGTGCACAAACACGAACTTGCATCCATGGGCTCATACGCACTCACACGCACGTGTGCACACATGCACGGACATGCACACACACACATACACACATACACACAAACGCACCTACATGCATACACGCATGCACACATACGCACTTAGGTGGCGACGTTCGACAAGATTTATGACGGGTTTGATCTTATTGCGCGCGCACGAACTGGCACAGGCAAGTTGAGTGAAATCCAGTGCGTGCGTGCCCGCCCGTATTTTTTTTATTGCTTCTATATCCGTGTCTGTGTCTACGTCTGTGTCTGTGCACAGTATGCGCAGAACACAGTATGCGCAGAAAGACGACCAGACCTCAGACAGCACCAGCTACGTCCCTGAGATAGCTCCAGCTACGTCCCTGCCACGTGCCTGCCACAGGCAAATGCCTATGTAACTTGTGACGCCAAGAATGGGATGAGCGGCACCCCTCCGCTCCTCCGCCCCTCCGCCCCTAACCCCCGCTGAGCCCTAATGCGCGCTGAGCCGCAACCTCAAAGGCTCAGCGGGGGGGGGCGTGTGCGCTCAGCGCGGGGTGGCGCTCATCCAATTACGGTGTGGGTGGCAGAAGCGCGCACTGCATGTGCTCGGCACACCATGAGAGGCACACGACACAACCAGAAGCGCGCACAGCACACGTGCTGTGCTGGGCCCAACATACAGCACACCACAGCAGGCACACCATACACGGCAGAAGCGCGCACTCAATACCATATACGCGACACCATACACGCCACACCATCCAAGGCCCGGGGGCATGCACACAGGCATCGCGCCGGCCCACGCAAACGGGCTGGTGGTCGGAAAACAGTGGAAATAGACTGTTTGAAGAAGTCAAGTGGACGCACAATGACTGTCTAGTCCAGTGTCTTGTGTACACACAACATTCCACTTGTCATGTGTACACACAACATTCCAAAGACAACATTCCAAAGACTTGATTGCTTTTCAGAATTACATTCTTGTCAAAAATCACGCTCTTGCTTTTGAATACAGGCAAAACGCTGGCGTATGTGCTGCCTATCAATGAACGCCTCATCGCAGAGCTCGCCGCTGGGGGTGGTGCTCGGGAGGCAGGTGGAGCGGCAAGAGGACCGAGCAGGGGACGAGGGCGAGCGCCGAGTGTGCTGGTGGTAGTGCCAACACGCGAGCTGTGCATCCAAGTGTCGCGTGTGTGGACTTCGGTGGCGGCTGGCCGCCTGCTTCTGGTCAGTGTGTATGGAGGCAGTCCTATGACCCCCCAGCAGGCCAAGCTGCGCGCGGGTGTGGACCTCGTGGTCGGAACCCCGGGCCGCCTCGTTGATCTCACTGATCGCGCAGATCTAAGGCTCAGCTCTCTCCGCGTCCTTGTCCTCGACGAGGCCGACCAGATGCTGGAAATAGGCTTCAAGGATGACTTGGAGAAGCTCTTTCAGGTTGTCCTCCTCCATTCCATCCTGTGTTTGCCTGGGCGTCCAAGCGCGATGCATGAAAGACACGAAGGAGACAGCATCAAAGACACGAAAGAGACAGAAACCTTACAGACTTGTATGGATACGCAGGCGGTGATAGCAGACACAACCAAGCACGGCGGCACACACACGCACCAGACCCTGCTCTTCTCAGCCACCTTGCCCTCCTGGGTACAGGGCGTCGCGCGCAAGTACCTCCGCCCTGATCTGCGTGCTGATGTTGACCTTGTCAGTGGTCTCTCTCTTCTCCCTCTCTCTCTTCTCTCTCTCTCTCTCGTCTCTCTCTCTCGTCTCTCTCTGTCGTCTCTCTCTGTCGTCTCTCTCTCTCTTTATCTCTTTCTCTCTCTCTCTCGCGTTCGCTCTCTTTCACTCATAGGCGCACAGGGCGAAGGCTCAAGACAGCGGAGCGCTTTAGGCAAAAGCTAACCTCTAAAACCTGACCCTAAACTCTAAACCTCTAAAACCTAGACCCTAAACTCTAAACCCTAAACCCCAAACCCTAAACAGGGCAAGAGCTCAAAACAGCGGTGCGCATTAGGCACGTGTGCATTGCGGCGGGGGCCTCCGCGCGGCGCGCAACGGTTGGGGCCATTGTCGCTGCCTATGCCGGCCGCAATGGAAAGAGTATCGTTTTTACTGAGACCAAGAAAGAGGCTGACGAGCTCAGCGCTGGTGTCTTTCCCTCTGCTTCTCTCTATCTCTCTCTCTCTCCTCTCTCATCTCTCCTCTCCTTTCGCACTCACTCTCTGCCACTCTGTCTGTCTCCCTCTCCCTGAGGTGCACGGGTCCTTTCTTGCTCTCTCGCTCAGGTGATACCTTGCACGTGCGCGTTGCCGCCTTCTCTGCATCCCTTCATCCACGCACGCACCCACCCACCCACCCTAAACCCTAAACCCACCCACCCACCCACCCACCCACGCGCACGCCCACGCCAATAGTTGCGATATAAAGTGACGTTACAGAGGACGTTCGTGCGTACTTCGAACGCGTGTCCTCCCCTTGAAAACACCCCCTCGCGCACAAAGAGAGAGACACAGAGGTGCGCATAGAAGAAATGAAAGAAGACGTGCACTAACACGTTGCGAACACGTTGCAAACACGTTGCACACACACGTGGTCGAGGAACCACGGGATGTTTTTTCAGGGTTTAAGACCTGAACCCTAAAATCTCAACCCAAAGCCTAAACCTGAGAGCTAAACCCTAAACAGGAGGAGACATCGCTGCAACAACAGGAGTGTTGCATGGGGATGTGGCGCAGGCTAGACTTCTCAAAAGTCTTCAGTACACAGACTTGATATGATATAGTAACTATACTCCACTCACTTTTCAGAATTTGTGGCTAACGGCAGGCGACGCGGGAGCACACGTTCAAGGCTTTCCGCGAGGGCCGCGTCCAGTGTCTCGTCGCTACCAACGTGGTCTGCCTAAACCCTAAGCCCTAAACCCGAAACCCTAAACCTTAAACCCCAAACCCTAAACGCGTCCAGTGTCTCGTGGCTACATGGTCTTTCTTTGTGCAATTTATAGATTTTTAATATATTTCTCATTTCAGTATATTTGTTCTTGTGTGTGTGTGTGTGTGTGTGTGTCTGTATTTGTGTGTGTGTGTTGTGTGTGTTTTTTTTTTTCTGTGTGTGCGCGCACATGCGCGCGTGCGTGTGTGGATATACAGCAGTGCGTGCACATACACAAATACACACGCACAAAGGCTGAGGGCTAATACCTTTGACCCCAGAGAGAGAGAGAGAGAGAGAGAGAGACCCCATGCCCTTTGACCCCTTCCCCCCCACGTCCCCTCCCTTTGACCTCATCCCCCCCACTTCACAACCCCCCTCCCCCTCCCTCCTGGGCATGGACACAGGCGGCGCGGGGGCTAGACATACCATCTGTGGACCTCGTCATCATGTGTCATCCCCCCGACAGCGTCGACACCTACGTCCACCGCTCGGGGCGCACAGGTCCTGCACGCCGCTGCACCAGCACTCCTCCTCATGCAGCATGAAATTTGAAATTGAAACATACCGAGGGCGGGGTTGGCCCCCCTCAACCCTCCTGTCCCTCCTGTCCCTCCCTCCCTTCCTAAGCTCTGGCGCGCTTTGCTTTCGGGTCTGTGCTCAAGGACGGCTTGGACGCAGCCTTTGCATCACCACTTGCACCCAGCATTTCTGCCCCTCTGCCGCCGCCGCCGCCGCCGGAGGCGGTGGACTGCGGGAATCAGGGCCGGAGGGGGTTGGCGCTGATGATTTCTTGGCCCGCGCACAGGGCGCGCCGGCAAGAGCGGGACGTGTGTTGTGCTCTATACCCCACGCGAGGCGTCGGAGCTTTCAATTATCGAGCGGCGCACCGGCATGGTCTCCCTTGTTCCTCACATTCATTCCTCCTCCTCCCCATCTTCGTTGTCTCTGTCTGTCTGTCTGTCTGTCTGTCTGTCTGTCTGTCTGCGTGTGCGTACACAAGCAGGAGCGGGAAGCGCTGAATGGTGCCCTCGAATCCATGCCGCCCCCGCTTTCTTCCCACCCACGCTCGCGCTTGCGCGTTCGAGAGAACTCACATACACACACACACACACACACACACACACACACACATACACACACACACCAGGTCTTTGAGCGTGCGGGTTGTCCGCAGCCGCACGACCTAGCGCGTGCAGCCTGCCGCGACTACTTGCAGGCCATGGCGGCGGTGGACGTGTCGGCGTTGGCCCTCTTTCGCCCCCTTGTTGATGCGCATTTGGAGGCCGTCAAATTGGCCGGCGTCCGTTCGTGCGCTGATGAACTCGCCGCCGCCTTGGCCGTCTTGACTGGTCCTCTATCTGTCTCTGTCTGTCTCTGTCTGTCTTTGAGGCTCTCACTCGCTCGCTCGCTCGCACGCTCGCTCTCTCTCTCTCCCCCCCTCCCGCCTCCCCCTCCCCCGCGCGCCCCCCGCTGGCTTGCTCGCTAGTGTGCGACAGCGCGCACCACGTGTGCGCGCTGTCTGTGGCCTCTGCCTCCCTCCCTCCCTCCCTCCCTTCCCCCTTACCTTCCTCCCCTCCTCTCTCACACACGGACTCACGCACGCGCGCTGACTCTCTCTCTCTCTCTCTCTCTCTCTCTCTCTCTCTCACACGCGCGCGCGCGCGCGCACACACACACACACACACTCACAGGCTACACGTCAGCACCTGAGCCAAGGAGCATGCAGACAGCGGCCTCGGGCTTCCAGACCTTTCTCATCTCCGCCCCTCGCGGCCACAAGGTTTCCCAGTTTCTGTTTTCTTCTTCTTCTTCTTCTTCTTCTTCTTCTTCTTCTGTTTTATCCTTTAGTCTTCTTTTTCCTTTTTCCTTTGCATCTTTCCCCCCCTTTCTCTTTTTCTTCCTTTTTCGTTTCTCTTTTTCTTCCTTTTTCTTCGCTCTTTTTTTCCTGTTGCGAAGCGCTGTGTGTTCCTGTGTGCGTGCCTGCTCCTGTGTGCGCGCCTGCTCCTGTTTACTCCCTTCTCGCGCCTGCTGTGTCTACTACCACGACGACTACGCCTACTACTACTACTCTCTCTCTCTCTCGTGTCTGCTGTATCTACCACACACACACACACACACACACACACACAGGTGTTGACACGAAACGACGCGGAGGCGCTGGTGCGCAGAGCGTTAGCGTCTGCCCCCGCAGCCGCGGCTGCCGCAATCCGAGGCTCCTTGAGCCTGCTCCGTGACCACTCCGGCCTTGTCATGTATTTTTTTTTCCCCGTCTGCATGCACTGTGTGTGTGTGTGTGTGTGTGTGTGTGTGTGTGTGTGTGTGTGTGTGGTGAGTGCGGTGCACGAGCAAGCGCGTGCTTGCGCTTGCTGAACCGGCTCCCTTCTCATCTCATCCCCCCCCCCCTTCCCCGTCCCCTCTCTCCCCTTTCTCCCCTTTCTCTGTGGCCCAACCATCTTGGTCTCTGCCTCCCGAACCCTCCCTCCCGAACCCTCCCTCCTCCACTCAACTGCACCCTTACGGCCCTCTTGCGCTTGCACAGGGACATACCAATGCACCACCTGCCCGCCGTACGAACTTTAGTCAACTCCTCGGCGGCTTCTACGCGTTCGGCATCCTTGGCGGCGGTGGTGGAAGAGGTGCAAGAGCTTCCAGCATTGCAGCCCTCGGCACACGCAAGTGAGGGAATGAGGGAGGGTGGAGGGGGAGGTTGGCGAGGTCGTCCAGGGGGAGGTTGGCGAGGTCGTCATGGAAACAACAGAGGCTACGGCCGGGCGAGTGCATCCGAGGGGCGAGGAGGCAGAGGCGGAAGAGGGGGTGGGAAGCGGTGGTCACGGTAGTGCGCCCTGCCTCTGCACTTTCGTGCTCCCCAGATAGAGAGCGAGGCCCTGGTGTGCGAGGAAATCATGGAGAACATGGTGGTAGACAAGGGGGGGACAGGCGACTCTGTTGGCATGCGAGGGCCGCCACGCGCGCCGCCAGCAGGGGTTTGCGGAAGGGGTCGTGTACATGGGGATGGTGCAGAGGAACAGAAAGGTTTTACTTGACCAGACCGAACAGACTGTGGTCATGCACACCTCTTCGTTATGCACACCCCTCCACGACCGCAGCAGTGGACAAGCACTTGACACGCAGCAATTCCAAAACATTACGGAAACGTTCGGCGCGCCAACTCTTCCCCCAACCCCTAACCCCCGTCGTGGTACCCGGCGGCAGACCCTCGTGATGAGTGCAAGGAGCGATTGCACACTCGGCCTCCGCGATTCCTGGCACGCTCTATGCACGCTCTATGCACGCTCTATGCACGCGGCGAGGTCTTGGACTGGCCACCTTGCAGACAGGCCACCACACACACATCCAGCAGCCGCGCTACTGCACGTTAAACCACCCGCACGAGGAGCGATGCAAGGCCCAATCGCGCTTTTGGCACGCTCGGTTGCAGCTGTCGACGAAGCACGCAGACAGAAAATTAGTCTCAGGCAGAAAGTCACACTCGTTCACACTCGTCACCGCTGTTGTCGCCGCCCGCGCACGGCAGCGGGAGTGCGGCGGAGCAAGATGTGCACAAGGCAGGCCAGCACGCAGTGGTGTGCCAGGGAGCGAGAGCGGGGGGAGAGAGCGAGCAGGAGCGGGGAGGCTAGGGAGCGAGAGAAAGACAACGGAGGAGGAAGACAACTCACTATCGCTGTTTCTTGTGCGAGGTGGCACAGCCCGCGCACTGCTTGAACTCGCACAGGAGGGTGTACATGCCGCACTCCTCGTGCGAGCACTCGCGCGCCTTGGTGGAGCTGCTCTGTGGCCGCTTGGCGGTAGTGAGAAGGCGGTTCCCAGCGCACAGACGCCAGCTCAGCCGCTCCGCCTCCGCAGCCAGCATCCGCTCTTCAAGCTCCTGCAGATGGTTGAGACGAAAGTCGGCGTCGACAATGAGGCGAGACTCGAGGTGTCCAAGCTCGGCAGCGCGGCGCCAGTAGAGATCGGCGTGCTCTTCGCCTAGCACGCAGTCGCCACACACACCGCTGCCGTCGTGCCCGAAGAGGCGCGAGCGCAGCTTTACGTCGGTGCTGCCGAATGCCAGCATGCCCAGCTGGTATAGCGCGTTGGGATGCATCAGGTCACCTGCGCTCCGCAGCAGCTCCACGCCCTCGTCAAACGTGTCCAGCACAGCCTCGCGCATGCGCTCTTGCGTGCGTCTCCTCTCCACCAGAGCTGCAGCGGGATCCTCTCCGTCGGCCTCTGCTGCTGGTGAGCCCGTTGCTGGGCAGGCTAGACACAGCAGCGCAAATGTCTTCTGCCGCGACAAGTAGAGGCCGAAAAGGAACTGCGCAGCATCGTTGCCGGCCCTGCTCGCCACACGCAGAATGTTTTCCACGCGCGGGTCCAGCAGATCGGCCCCGGCTTGCTGCATAATGCTGGCCATTGCCCCCTTCTGCCCTCCCGCCGCCACTGCCCTTGCTACCGCTTCCGCGCTGCTCTTACCCACATGCGCTGAGGCCGCTGGAAGCGGGAAGCGAACGATGCTGAGCATTTTCAACACTTGCGGGCTCCGCACCGCCTTGTTCCACCGGTGGCACGTGCGCGCACACAGGGTAAAGAGAATCTGCACAGGCGCGAGGTCGCTGCAGGACCCCTTGCCCGGACTTCTCTGCCTGTCTGCGAGCTGCAGCTCCGGCATTGGGCTCCCGGCCTCGTGCGACGATGTGTCGCTTGCGCTGCCGTCATCGCAGGGAAAGCACGCGCTAGCGGTTTCCGGGGGCCCTCGCGCTAGATCTGCACGGACCCGAGCGCATCAGCAGCTCTCCGAGAGACGAAGTACAGAGAGGGGGGGCAGGCCGCATGGCATCGGCACGCGCACAGGCAATGGGCAGCAAAAAGCGAACTCACATGACAGTACGGCCTCCAAGAGCTCCATCGGCATCTTGTTGAGCATCATGCTGCTCCCCACCACAGCACTCGCCACGCTCACAGCCCGCAGTGCCGCGGCTGCCTCGTGCGAGCGCAGCGACTGCCGCACGCGGCATCGGTGCGACTGGCGTTTCTCCTCCGCTGCGGGCTGGTGCCGCGTGCGAGCGCACTCCACCGGCTCGCTGTCCTCGTCGAGCCGGCTGCTCGAGTGGCAGGCGCCACTCTCGCGCTCGAGCTCGGGTTCGCTATTCCCCTCCTTGCTCTCTTCACCATCTTCTCGGCGCCTGCCCATGATGCTTGCAAGCTGCCTAAGACATCCTGGTGTAGGCTGAGGAGGCCTTGTTCTGGCCTCGTCCGCGCGGGGCGGGCACCGCTGCGCCCGCACTCGAGGCGGTCGCCGCTGCAGCGCAGGTCGCAGTGCACTGCCCGGCGGCAGCAAGGGTCCCTCGCGCCTTCGCCCCCCCGGGCCCCCCGCCCTCCCTCACACTCTGCCTCGTCCCCCCTACACCCCGATACTCGTCCCGAGGTCAATGAAGTCGTCATAAATTTCAGCGCACGAATTCGTGGTAACGAACTCTGTCAAACTCCTTCAGGAAGGATGAAGACGGGCATTACCACGGCGGCCGTGCTGGTACTGCATGTGGGCTGGACGAGCGCCTTCGCGCCAGCGGGCACCGCCGGTGGTGGCGCCCTGGCCGCCCTGTCGCTGTCGCGGCGTTCGTCCATCGCTCGCCCTGCGCTCGCCCTTCGCATGCAGGTTTGATACTTCCGGCACCTGTGTTCCACAAGTACACATGGCATACGCTCGCAGACGAGCGCGCAGCAGCGTCTGATGCGGGATCGCGCGTCACGGTTGGGCGGGCTCAGGCGAACTGGATCAACATAGTCGCGGAGCAGCAGCAGCGGGACCCCGCGCGCCTAGCGCCGCTAAAGCCTTTGCCGGACGTAATTCAAGTGCGCACGCCCCAGGTGCTAGCCCCGCTACCCCTGCCGCCCCTGCCACCCCTGCCACCCCTACTACCCTTGCTGTCCCGCGACGCTTGATCCGCTTCTGCAATCCGCTGCGCCGGTGTGACGGCGCGCCCCCGCGCATATGTACATCACGCATTCGCGACAGAAAAAGGAGTACGGCACCGCCGAGCTCGCGTACTCGTCCGGGTTCCTGGGCGTGCAGCAGAAGGTCAATCCAGGCGACTTCAGCCCGGACATGATGAAGGTTTTTGAGCTCGCGCGCGAGGTGGGCGGGTATGGCGACCAGGAAATCTTCCAGATGCAGTATCTCGGCCAGGGATTCCGGTCCTACGTTGTTGCAGAGGACACGCGGAGCGGCGAAATCGTGGGATGTGCGCAGCTCACGCGCATTCAGGTGGGCGGTTATCTCTACCTCACGGATGACCTCCAGATCCAGCACGTCTTTGTAAAGCCCGAGTTTCGGCGCTTGGGCATCGCAAATCACATGGTGCACGAGCTGCTGGGGAGGGTGAAGCCAAACCAGCGCGCATGGGCATGGGCGGACAGGGAGTCCGACGCATTCTACGCGCTGTTTGCTTCAGGCTTCGTGGGCATCACGTACCAGGAGTGCGGCCGGGTCTTTCCCTTTATTCTCTGGCTCCTTCTCTGGCCCTTCCACCGAGTGGGACTCACGAAGCCACAAAATGTGTTTTTTGCGGCCGAAGGACGCGGGGACATGGGTGCATACAATCCAGCTGGGTGAGCGGGGCACGGATGAGCTCTTGGCCATTCTGCATCCAACATATACATTTGTTTCTTCTTAATAAAGCGGTTGAAGCGTTGAGTGCTTGGCGTGCCAGCTCCCGTCAGGCAACCGAGGCAGGCGAGCGCGGGGAGAGAAGTTGCGTGAAGGTTTCGACGCCGCTGCCGCCCGTCTGCGACCACGCCAGCGCATCTCTGAATTTGTGAAACCGGTCATCCGATTCGGTCGTCCGCAGACCAAAAAGTTGGCGGTGGTGAACGAGAAGCTCGCACACGTGCCCGTGCCCGAGCAGCCGCACCGTGAGCGCCACGTGGCGGTAGCCCCCCCACACCTGTGGCACGTCGGCGGTGGCCGTGAAGCGGTTGCGAACGCGCAGAATCTCGACGTCGAAATTTCCACGTACCAACTGCAAGCATCTCAAGACACCATCCCAGCTGTCCACAACTATGGAGCCCCGCACCAGGTCCACCATCGAACCCCACCCCCGCCCCTCCTCAGAGGTGGGAGAGGATGGTGCGGAGAACTGCCAAGCTGGGCGTCGCGCCTTTTGCGCTGCGCTCGCCATGGGCTTGAAGCAGACTATTTGGGCGCCATCAGCACCTGCCTGCTTCGCGATGGAGGCGACCCACTCTGCAAACTTGGCATAGACCTTCGCGGCGCTGACGAGCAAAAAGAAGGGCTCGTTCCAAAAATTGTCCACCACCACCTCCTCCCCCTCGCCTCTGTCAAAGGAGGCGTTGGCGCCAGAAGTTTCTTCCCGGTCCTCGAGCACCTTCTGGCGGATCGCCGCGCACTCGTGCGCCAGCTCGTCGAGGGCCTCGGGACCGCCCCCTGTCGTTCGCAGTGCCTCGTACGCAGACGAGAAGCGCACGGCATCCTCGCGCACCAGCGGCAGCCACTCCTCTATCGCGTGCCTTACTGCGCTTTGGTTGAGGCAGTCGACGTGCTCGCTGAGCTCTTCCGCCCCGAAGCGCTCATGCCCCCACTCCAGCATGTCCTCGGCCTCGTCATAGGCGATTGCACCCGCGCCTGCGCCCTCGCTTCCCACCCCGGACGGCGCTGAGGGCACGGCAGATGGGCCAGCGCCTTGTGGCGAGGTGTCGTCGTTGGCGTCGCACGGGGCTGCGGGCAACACGGCGTCCTTGGCGGCAGCGTTGAGTTGATCGAGGTCATCAGCGGTCTTGCCGACCGCCACAGGCTTCCGCGCGTCCACGGGTGTCGCCCGCAGTGGCGAGTGTGCCGGATCCTTTGGCGACGCCACGTCGAAGCGTGCGACCGGCTCGGGGGAGACGACAGGTACCGACGCGCCGCACCTGCTTTGAAGCGTGTGGAAACACACGGGCGTCATTGCGGGAGTGGGGTGGGAACGACAGTCTCTCGCCGAATCTTCAAAAACAAGCAAACCCACTCAAGACACGCGCAAGCGCCGCGCAGGCGTTCCTAGTCTTCAAAATTTCCCACCCCGCTTGTCCTCCCCCGCCCCCAGGGGGGGCGCCGGCGGCCCCCGGCGGAG